>Ga0208938_1000068_pt1 | contig 106608 bp, 95 predicted proteins | sample AD_UKC125_MetaG_FD_184434 | JGI IMG/M metagenome (GOLD analysis project Ga0208938, IMG submission 184434) | Active sludge microbial communities of municipal wastewater-treating anaerobic digesters from USA - AD_UKC125_MetaG (SPAdes) (version 2) | ecosystem: Engineered > Bioreactor > Anaerobic >... | reverse complement strand
GGTGACGAAACGCATCCCCCCGCGACGGGGAACACCGCAACACCAACGCCAACTGCGACCCGATCGACCGAGACGCTTTCCCAGGGTCACCCCCAGCTTGGACATGGGCGCACCGCTGCGAGGTATCAAAGGCTTCGGTGACCCGCACCTGCGCCGCCGTGGTGACCGCTTTCAACTCCTCGAGGGCACCAATCAGAACCAACCGGTCCGTGTCCGACAACTGTTCCCCGTCGACCTGGGTCAGCCACGCACGGAACCTGGTGAGGGGTTCGAGGGTGGTGGTTGTCGACATACTTCATCGTACACCCGTACACCCCTTGAGGCAACCTCTTGGGGATGGCAATTCTGTTGCATGTCAAGTCTCTTCCGCGCACCTCGAGGTTCCTGGCGCACCCGAAATCGGGCCACCATGCCCGCCCAGAACCAGGTCGCGCCGCACCCGAGATCGGGCCTCCCTTCGCACCCAGGATCGGGTCTCCCCCGGCCCCGGCCAGGTCTCCCGCTGGCCCCCGCCAGGTCCTCTGTTGCCCGGATATCGGCTCTGCCGCCGGCCCCCGGGTTGGGTGTCCCGCGACATCCGGGATCAGGCCTCCCGCCGCACCTGGGACGGGGTGACAGCGTCCATGAGCGCTGTCTCTCCCGCGGCAGGCCTCCCGCCGCACCTGGGACGGGGTCTCCCCACGCGCCGGGATTGGGTCCCCGCCCCGGTCGCGCCGGGATCGGGTCCGGTGCGCGAGGCCGGCGGCTCGCCCGTGAACTTGGCGTGGGAAAGGGGCAGTTCGCACCCGAACATTCGGGGTGCGAAGTGGACGTTAGGCACTTCAGGCGGGAAAAGGGCGCCCCCACAACGTCGAGCCTGGAGCAAACGGCGCGATTACACCCACCCACGGAACCAGCGCGTCCATCGCTCCGAGAACGCCTCACGACGCGACACGCGCCGACGATTGCCGCACCCGACATCGGTGAAACTCCGCTGATTCGGATCCACGACCCGTTCTCCCGTGGGCCCCGGACCCCCACCAAGCCCCGAAGATGCCCCGAAACTCGCGAAAAGGTCAGTGCTTCCCTAGCGTGGCGCCCATGCAGATCGCACCCAGCGGCCACGCCCACGTTGTCACCACCGACCGTGACGAACTCCATGTCGTCGAGGTCGGCGGCACGGTGCGGGCCTGGCGCCGAGACGGCGTCGACGTACTCGCCGGGTTCGGGGCGCTGGACCCGATCGACGCCGGTCGCGGCCAGCAGTTGCTTCCCTGGCCCAACCGGATCCGCGACGGGCGCTACACCTTCGACGGTGTCACCCGCCAGTTGCCGATCACCGAGGTCGGCCACGGCAATGCCAGCCATGGCCTGCTCCGGTGGGCGTCGTGGCAGGTCGCGGACCAGGGGCCCACGCACGTGACCATGGCGGTGACGCTGCACCCGCAGCTGGGGTGGGAGTGGACGCTCGCCTGTCAGACCCGGTATGCCGTGACCGCCGCCGGCCTGCACGTCACCTCGTCGGTGACCAACCGCTCCGAGACGGTGGCGCCGTTCGGGGCCGGCTGGCACCCCTATGTCCGCACCGAATCGGTGCCCGTCGACGACGTTCTCGTGGAGATCCCCGGGAGCCATTACGTGCCGGTCGACGACCGCCTCTTGCCCATGGGGGTGGCGCCGACGGAGGGCACGCCGTGGGACCTGCGGGGCGCCGAGGCGCTCGGCGAGCGGCGGCTGGACACGGCATACACGGGGTTGAGCGCGGACCCCGACGGACGGTGGCGGGTGCGGGTCACGCTGCCCAGCGGCCGTTCGTATGCCGTGTGGGGTGAGGCGAGCGCCTTCCCGTGGGTCCAGGTGTTCACCGGGAAGGCCGAGGCGCAGCACGCCCCGCCGCACGGGATTGCCGTCGAACCGATGACGTGCCCGCCCGACGCGTTCAACTCGGGGGTGTCGCTGGTGCGTCTGCAGCCGGGTCAGACCTGGACCGGTTCCTGGGGCATCGAGACCACCCCTGCGACCTGACCACGGCGCCATGGGCGCTGGGTATGCCCACCACGAACTGCGGGTGACCGGCGCGCTCAGGAGGGCGGGTGGACACCGTTGACGGCGGGCGGGAGGAGGCGCTCGAGGGCCACGGCAGCCAGGGCGACGAGGACACATCCGGCCAGCATGACGAGCACATGGACCACCCAATGCCCCCCGTGGAGGAGGAACCCGGCGACCACCGGCCCGAGGATCGCGCCCAGTTGGAAGGCGGCGGAGTTCACCGAGTTGGCCCGGCCCCGCGAATGGTCGTCGGCGAGGTCGTTGACGATCGAGGGCATCGTGGCCCGCATCATCGTCTCGCCGAAGCCGAAGATCGCCGTGAACGCCACGACCCCGGCCACCGCACCGACCCCACCGGGCGCCCACCCGGTCGCGGCGAGGATGCCCCACGCGCCGGCCCAGATCGTCGCCATGAACGCGAGCACCCGGGTGCGCCGGCGACCGTCGATGCGTTTGAGGACGGCGAACTGCAACACCACGATGGCGGCGGTGTTCGCGGCGAACGCCAACCCCAGCGTCCGCGTCGACACCTGGGCCACCTGCCGAGCGAACGCCGGGAACCCCGACTCCATCTGGCCATAGCCGACGTAGGTCGTGAGGAAAGCGAGCCCAGCCAGCCACCGGACGGGGGTATGCCGCCACACCGCGGCATACGTCGCGGGTGACTCCGCGGACGCCGGGTGCGGGACCGGCCCACCGACCCCACGCAAGGGCCCGAACAGCAGCGCAAAGGGCACGAGCAGGCAGGCCGCATCGGCGAGGAAGATCGCCACGAACGTCCCGGGCCGGTGGACGTCGACGAACAGTCCGCTGACGACCCCGCCGAGCCCGATACCGAGGTTGACGAGCGCGAAGTTGACGCCGTAGAAGCGTTGCCGGGCAACGCCGGACACGACGGCGGCGATGAGCGCGTTCCACGCCGACCACGACAGCCCCCACCCCAGGCCCATCAATCCGACCGCCACCGCGAAACCGGGGACCACGGTCGAGAACCCCATGACCAAGGGCGCCGCGATGCTCGCCAGCGTCGAGAGGATCAGCACCCGCCGCGGCCCGGCCCGGTCGGTCGCCACTCCGCCTGGCCCGGTGACCGTCAAGGCGACGACGGCGATCAGGCCCATGAGGACACCGGCGGTCGACAGCGGCACCGACCGCACCTCGGTGAGGTAGACGATCGTGAATGGCAAGACCATGCCGCGGCCCAGGGTCGTGATCGCCGTGGTGGACAGCAGCCACCGGCCCGGGCCGGAGAGTTCGCGCCAGAAGGCCCGCAGCGACACCCGCTCGGGCGCGGTGGCAGGGGTCGAGGAACTCACGATGGGTCACTGTGCCAGGAGGCACCGACAGCGGCACCCGAGTTTCCGTCGGCAGGCGACGACGCGGCATACGGGAGGGCGACGGCACGGCATACGGGATGGCGCCGCAGCGGGAAGGAGAGGAAAGCGGAGAGCGCACTGTCGGGTCGGCGAGATAGCCTGGGGGCGGACGGCGTCCCTGCCGCCTAAGTGAGTCTTGCGTACGCAACCAGCACAAGAGGTGTCCCGTGCCCACTGGCAAGGTGAAGTTTTTCGATGCCGACAAGGGCTTCGGCTTCGTCTCGACCGACGACCCCCATGAGGGCGGCGATGTGTTCGTGCCCGCAAGCGCCCTGCCCCATGGCGTGACGACCCTCAAGGGCGGCTCCCGGATCGAGTTCAGCATCGTCGAGGGGCGGCGCGGCAAACAGGCGATGGCGGTCAAGGTGCTCGACCCGGCGCCGTCGGTGGCCACCAACCGCAAGGTGCGCGACCGCAAAGACCCCGAGGCCATGATCGTCATCGTCGAGGACGTCATCAAACTCCTCGACGCAGTGTCGTCGTCGTTGCGGCGCGGGCATTACCCCGATCGAGCGCATGGCAACAAGGTTGCCGCGGTGCTCCGCGCGGTCGCCGCGGACCTCGAACTGTGAGCCGCGCCGTCAAGACCGACGCGACGCTCGCGGGCGCCGTCGAGGTGGCTCGGGACGCGCTCGTCGGCGTTGCCGAGGCCGGCTCGGTCGGTGACCATCTCGGGATCCAGATGGTTGCCGAACGCCTCGGCACTCACCTGTTCGCTTGCACGTCATCGTCCTACCCCGGGTGGCAGTGGGCTGTGACGCTCACCCGGGTGCCCCGCGGCAAGACCGCGACCGTCTGCGAGACCAACCTTGTCCCCGGTGCGGGTGCCCTTTTGGCGCCGTCGTGGGTCCCGTATGCCGACCGGTTGGCTCCCGGTGACATCGGCCCGGGCGACATCACCCCGATGGTGCTCGACGACCCGCTGCTCGAGGCCGGCTTCGAGGCGACCGGTGAAGAGGATGTCGACGCGGTAGCGCTCTGGGAGTTGGGGTTGGGCCGGGCCCGGGTGTTGTCCGCCGAGGGCCGTGAGGTCGCCGCCTCCCGGTGGTATGCCGCGGACGCCGGCCCCAGCGCACCGGTCGCCCTCAAGGCGCCGGCGCCCTGTGGGTCGTGCGGCTTCTTCGTGCCGATGGCGGGCGCGCTGCGGGCGATGTTCGGGGTGTGCGCCAACGCATGGTCGCCCAGTGATGGGCGCGTCGTCAGCCTCGATCACGGGTGCGGCGCGCACAGCGAGGTGGACGTGGACCGCCCCGAGCCCGAGCAGGTGTCGCCGCCCCTGGTGGACGACTACCGGCTCGACGTGACCTCCTGAGGGCACGATCCCCGTGAGGGATCGTGGCGGTGGGGGCGGGTCGGCGGCTCCACCATCGGGCACACCGGTCGGCTGCCCGGCCCGCGGGGTCGGCTCCACCCCTTGAGAGGTCTGGCTACTCCGCGTCGGCGGCGTTGCCGCGCCCGCGCGCCACGTAGGCGTAGCCGATGGTCCCCAGTGCAAGGCCGGTGACGCACGCCCACGGCCACCACGACCGGCTCCCGGTGTGGAGGGCCGGGACCGCGAGGATGACGGCGAGCGCGATCGCCCACCCGACCATGCCAATCGCTACGATCCGGCGCGTCGGCACGGCGAGCGGCTCAAGTGGCGGCTGGTCGGACATGTCCTCACCCTAACGGTGCCTCCAGGAGTCCGGGGTCGGCCGGCAGTGTCGGCGGGTGGGCGGCATACCCGGTGGCACGGCATCCATTGGTACACAACCCACCTATTGGTCGATTGGTGACAGGTGGGCGGCATACCCGGTGCGCGGCATCCATTGGTACACAACCCACCTATTGGTCGATTAGTGACAGGTGGGGGTGGGTGGTCGGGGAGGCGGGGAGGCGGGCGGATCGGTGTCGCCGGGCCTCGCTAGGGTGTGCGCCATGAGTCACGCCGCGGTCGAGCGACCGTCCGCCCCCCAGCCCACGAACGGCCTTGACCGCTTCTTCAAGATCAGCGAGAGGGGGTCGAGCATCGGTCAGGAGATCCGCGGCGGTGTCGTCACCTTCTTCACGATGGCCTACATCGTCGTCCTCAACCCGCTCATCCTCGGGTTCGCCAAGGACGCCAACGGCAATTTCCTCGGTGGCGGCGCCGGCGACGGGTCCAACCTGCCGGCCATCGCCGCAGGCACCGCCCTCGTCGCCGGCGTCATGACCATCCTCATGGGGCTGGTCGCCAACTTCCCGCTCGCGCTCGCCACCGGCCTGGGGCTCAACGCGTTTGTCGCGTTCGCGATCGCCTCGAAGATGACGTGGGCCGACGCGATGGGCCTGGTCGTTCTCGAGGGTGTCATCATCTTGATCCTCGTCCTCACCGGATTTAGGACCGCGGTGTTCCATGCCGTGCCCACCCAACTCAAGGTCGCGATCTCCGTGGGGATCGGGCTCTTCATCGCCCTCATCGGGTTCGTCGACGCCGGCTTCGTGCGTCGCACCGGCCAAGGCCCGGTGCCGGTGCAACTGGGCACCGACGGGTTCATCAACGGCTGGCCGACCTTCGTCTTCGTCCTTGGCCTGGTCCTCATCGTCATCTTGTGGGTCCGCAAGGTCAAGGGCGCCATCCTGCTCGCCATTATCGGCACCACCGTCGTGGCCATCGTCGTCGAGGCGATCGCCAAGATCGGGCCGCAGGTCGCCGGGGACAAGGTCAACCCGGTCGGCTGGAACCTCGTGGTGCCCGGGCTGCCCGACAAGATCATCGAGACGCCCACCCTGTCGACCCTCGGTCACTTCTCGCTCCTCGGCTCCTTCCAGCGGGTCGGGATCGTCGCGGCCGTGCTCCTCATCTTCACCCTCATGCTCGCCGACTTCTTCGACACCATGGGCACGATGACGGCCATCGGCGCCGAGGCCGGACTGCTCGACGAGGAGGGCCTGCCGCCGAGCACCGAGCGCATCCTCGTCATCGACTCCCTCGCCGCCGCCGCCGGTGGCGCCGCCGGGGTCTCGTCCAACACGGCATACATCGAATCGGCCTCGGGAGTCGGCGAAGGCGCCCGCACCGGGTTCGCCTCGGTCGTCACCGGTGTGTTGTTCCTGCTCTCCATGGTGTTCGCGCCGCTGGTCAAGATCATCCCGTCCGAGGCGGCCGTGCCCGCGCTCGTGCTCGTCGGGTTCCTCATGATGCAGCAGGTCCGCGAGATCGACTGGAACGACCTGGAGATCGCCATCCCGGCGTTCCTCACCATCGTCCTGATGCCGTTCACCTACTCGATCACCGCAGGCATCGGCGCCGGGTTCGTCGCTTACGTCCTCATCAAGATCGTCCGCGGCAAGGCAGCCGTGGTTCACCCGCTCATGTGGATCGTCGCCGGTCTCTTCGTCCTCTACTTCGCCATCGACCCGATCAAGGCCGCGCTCGGCGTGTGAGGTCGGGCCCCCGGGGCGAGTGTGGGTTTTCTCTCGGTATGCCGTGGTCGCCCCGGGTAAGCGGGGCGAGACGGTCACGCCGTCGGCGCCCTGAAGTACCGTCGAGGGCATGAGCGAACCGTCCTGGGTCGAGCACAGCATCTGGTGGCAGGTCTACCCCTTGGGTTTCCTCGGGGCCGACCCCACCGGGGTTGACCGGAGCGTGCGCCGGTCACTGCGGGGCCTCATTCCCTGGCTCGACTACATCGTCGCGCTCGGTGCATCCGGGTTGGCGCTCGGGCCGATCTTCGCGGCGACGACGCACGGCTACGACACCGTCGACTTCGAGCGCATCGACGACCGGCTCGGGGACGAGGACGATTTCGCGGCGCTCGTGCAGGCCTGTCACGAGCGCGGGCTCAAGCTCACGTCCGACGGGGTCTTCAACCACGTCGGACGTGAGCACCCGGCCTACCGGGAGGTGCTCGAGTTGGGCTGGGAGGCGCCGCGAGCGGGCTGGTTCGCGCTCGACGCCGGCCCGGACGGGCGCCCGCGGGCCCGCACCTTCGAGGGGCACGATCTACTCGTCGAACTCGACCACGAGTCCCCGGCGGTGCGCGACCTCGTCGTCGACGTCATGACCCGGTGGTGCGCCCGAGGGGTGGACGCGTGGCGGCTCGACGCGGCATACGCCGTGCCGCCCTCCTTCTGGGCCGGGGTGCTGCCCCGGGTGCGGGAGGCGTTCCCCGAGGTCTACGTGTGCGGCGAGGTGATCCACGGGGAGTATGCCGCGATCGTCCGGGAGTCGGGGATGGACGCGGTCACCCAGTACGAACTGCGGAAGGCCACCTGGAGCGCCCTCAACGACGGCAACCTCTTCGAGTTGGCGTGGGCATTGACACGGCACGACGAGATGCTGGCGACGTTCGTGCCGTGGACGTTCATCGGCAACCACGACGTCACCCGGATCGCCTCCCAGTTGCGTTCGCCGGAGTTTCTCGCCCACGCCCTCGTCGTGTTGCTGACCGTCGGGGGGACGCCTGCGATCTATGCCGGCGACGAACAGGCCTATCGCGGCGTGAAACACGAGCGCGTCGGCGGTGACGACGAGGTGCGTCCACCGTTCCCGCAGACGCCCGGCGAGTTGTCCAAGTTGGGGGAGCCGACCTACCGGCTGCACCAGGAGTTGATCGCGCTGCGGCGGCGGCATCCGTGGCTGCACCGGGCCCGCACGACCCAGGTGGCCCTGACCAACGAACAACTCGTCTATCGCGTCGAGGCGCTCGGGGCACCCGGGGCCGACGCGGGGGAGCAGGGCCGACCCCAGATCGTCGTCGCACTCAACATCGCCGACACCCCGGCCCAACTGCCCGCCGGCGGGGGGCGCCAGGTGCTCGCCGGGTCCGCAGGCGCTCAGGTCCGCGCCCGAGACGAGGTGACGCTACCGGCGCGCGGGTGGGCGATTCTGGACGCAGGTGAGTGAGATCGTGCGGTCTTGTGCCGTGAGAGTGGCGGCGGAGTCGAGCGTGGTTTGTCGGCGCGTCGCGGCGGAGGACAATGGATCGGTGACTTGGAACAGCGAGCGGCATCCGCGTCTGGACGCGACGGCAAGTCCGGAGTCGAACGGGCGTGTTCGCCACCGCACGCCCCGGACGTGGCTCCGATGAACGCTTCGACGCGACGCCGGCTGACCTTGGGGGTGCTGGCGGTGCTCATCGCCGTCGCCATTCTCGCCGCCCTGGTCCGCTGACTCCGGCGTCGCCGCCTTCCGTGCAGGAGGTGGGGTGATCACCCCACCTCCTGCACGGAAGGACGGGCAATGCGGGCTAGAGACGCTCGATGATGTAGTCGATGCACGCGGTGAGCGCCGACACGTCCTCGGGGTCGACCGCGGGGAAGCAGGCGATCCGCAACTGGTTGCGGCCCAGTTTGCGATAGGGCTCGGTGTCGACGATCCCGTTGGCGCGCAACGTCTTCGCGATGGCTGTGGCGTCGATGTCATCGCTGAAGTCGATCGTGGCGACCACCTGGGACCGGTGAGCCGGGTCGGCGACGAAGGGCGCGGCATACGGGGAGGCCTCCGCCCACGCGTAAAGGCGACCCGATGAGTCGGCCGTGCGGGCGCTCGCCCAGGCCAGCCCCCCCGAGGAGTTGAGCCAGGCGACCTGCTCGGCCATGAGCGCGAGGGTGGCGACCGCCGGGGTGTTGTAGGTCTGGTCCTTGCGTGAGTTGTCGATCGCCGTCGGGAGGCTGAAGAAGTCGGGAATCCACCGACCGGACGCGGCGATCTCCTCGACCCGGGCGAGCGCCGCGGGCGAGAACAGCGCGACCCACAACCCACCGTCGGAGGCGAAGCACTTCTGCGGCGCGAAGTAGTACACGTCGGCCTGCGTGGGGTCGAGCGGCAGCCCACCCGCACCCGAGGTGGCGTCGATGAGGACGAGGGCATCGTCGTCGGCTCCCTGGACCCGCTCCACTGGCGCCATGACACCGGTGCTCGTCTCGTTGTGCGCCCAGGCGTAGGCGTCGACGCCGGCCTCGGCTTGCGGGGCCGGACGACCGCCCGGGGCGCTGGAGATGACGGTCGGGGTGCCGAGGAACGGCGCCTTGGTCGTCACCGAGGCGAACTTGCTCGAAAACTCCCCGAACGTGAGGTGCTGCGCGCGATCGCGGATGAGCCCGAAGGCGGCGATGTCCCAGAACGCCGTCGCCCCGCCGTTGCCGAGCACGACCTCGTAGCCGTCGGGGAGAGTGAAGAACTGCGCCAGGCCGGCGCGGATCTGGTGGACCAGGCTCTTGACCGGCGCCTGCCGGTGACTCGTGCCGAGAACCGATCGGCCGAGGTCGGCGAGGGCCGTCACCTGGTCGGGACGCACTTTGCTCGGGCCGCAGCCGAAGCGACCGTCGCCGGGCAGCAGATCGAGGGGCAAGGTGATGGGGGGTCGGTTGGGGTCGCTCACGGTGGCACTTTCGCTGGTGGCGGGCTGGTGGTGGGGTCCTCGTTGACCTCCGCCATTGTCTCAAGCCCGGTATGCCGCGGTCCCGCCAGGGTTCCTCGGCTGCCGCGCCGGGGTCTCGTGCTAGCACGGGGCGCGATGGCTCTTGCGTGGGCGCAGGGACCTGGACGTCAAGGGTTCGTCTAAACCTGTGTGTGCGAGTAGGGTGGGCGCATGGCAAGGATGGCACGGTGAGCGACGCGACGGGCGGGCTGCGGATCGGGGAACTCGCGGCTCGGGTCGGGCTGAGCCCCCATGCGCTGCGCAAATGGGAAGAGCGCTACGGACTGTTGCGTCCCACGCGCACCCTCGGCGGCTACCGGCTCTACGGACCGGATGACGAGCGGCGGCTGCGCGAGGTGCTCGCCTTGCGAGCGCACGGGGTGGCTCCGGCCCAGGCGGCGGCCCGGGTGTTGGCCACCGACCGCGACCGGCTGCCCGAACCGGCCGTCCGCGATGATCGCCTCGCTGGTGAAGGGAGTGCTGCCCAGACCCTCAGGCGCGACCTGCTCAGATGCGCGATCGAGTTCGACGAGGCCGGTGCCGAGGCGGCCCTCGATGAGGTGCTCGCCCGGTTGTCCCTGACCGCCGCCATCGACGAGGCCGTCTTGCCCTTCCTCGCTGACATCGGCCGGCAGTGGGAGGCCGGGGCTATGGGGATCGCGGGCGAGCACTTCATCACGGCCGTCATCCGGCGCCGATTCGCCGCAGTGGCGATGCCGCGGACCGCGGCGGCACCGGTGGCCTTGCTCGCGTGCCCGCCAACGGAACTGCACGATCTGCCGCTCGTGCTGTTCGGGAGCCTCCTGGGCCAAGCCGGCTGGCGCGTGCGGCACCTCGGGGCCGACACCCCGGTGCCCGATCTGCTCTCGGCGCTTGACGGAGTGGATGTCGTCGTGCTGGCCGCGACCTCCGCCAGGCGCTTCCTGGCCTGTGCCACCGAACTCGCCCTCGTGGCCGAACGCGTGCCACTCACCCTGGCGGGGGCGGGGGCGGCAGGGGCCGCCCCCGCCATCCCGGGGGTGCACCTCCTGCCCCCGCGACAAGGGGCGGCCGTTGAGGCGCTGCGCGTCCTGGTTCATCCCGCGACGTCAGGGAGCGGCTGACGGGGCCCCAATCCCCGCGCCGCGCGTGCTCGTCCTGCCAGAGCGAGACGAGGGCGGACGGCATACGGCCGCGGGAGGTGCGACGAAAACTACGGGCGGTAGCCGGCCACAGCCTCAAGGGGACGCGGGCCCGGGCCGATGTAGCGCGAACTCGGGCGGATCAGGCGACCGGTCTTCTTCTGCTCGAGGATGTGCGCGGACCAGCCGGCCGTGCGGGCGCACACGAACAGGGGGGTCATCATCTCGCTGGGCACCTGGGCGAAATCGAGGAGCACCGCCGCCCAGAAGTCGACGTTGGTCTCCATCTTGCGCGCCGGGTAACGCTCGGCGAGTTCGGCGATGGCGGCCTGCTCGAGTTCGAGGGCGACCTGGTAGCGGGGGGCCTCCAGGCGGCGGCAGGTCTCACGGAGCACCGCGGCGCGCGGGTCATACGCCCGGTAGACCCGGTGCCCGAAGCCCATGAGGCGCTCCTTGCGGTCCATGACGGCCTTGACGTAGCGGCGCGCGTCGCCTTCGCGTTCGACGCCTTCGATCATGTGCTGGGCGCGGCTCGGTGCCCCGCCGTGGAGCGGGCCGGAGAGCGCCCCGACCGCTCCGGAGAGGCAGGCGGCGACGTCGGCACCGGTCGAGGCGATGACGCGCGCGGTGAAGGTCGAGGCGTTCATGCCGTGCTCGGCCGCGGAGATGAAGTAGGCGTCGATGGCTTCGACGTGCTTGGGGTCGGGTTCGCCGCGCCAGCGGATCATGAACCGTTCGACGATCGTTTCGCCCTTGTCGACCTCGCGCTGGGGGACCATGGGCCGCCCCAGGCCGTGGGCCGACTGGGCGATGAACGACAGCGCCGTGACCGAGGCCCGGGCGAGGTCTTCGCGGGCCTGTTCGGGGGAGATGTCGAGGAGCGGTTTGAAGCCCCAGACGGGCGCCAACTGGGCCAGGGCGGATTGCGCGTTGACCCGGATGTCGCCGGTGTGGACGGGCAGCGGGAATGGCTCAGCCGGCGGGAGCCCGGGCCCGAACTCGTTGTCCACCAACAGCCCCCACACCTGGCCGAAGGAGATGCGGCCGACGAGGTCGTTGAGGTCGACGCCGCGGTAGCGCAGCGCCCCGCCCTCCTTGTCGGGCTCGGCGATCTCGGACTCGAACGCGATGACACCCTCGAGGCCGGGGTGGAAGGTGTCGGCGCCGACGGCCGGCGGGGCGGCGGGCGGGGCCGGAGAGGCGGATGCCGCGGTTGCGGCCGGAGTCGGGGTCGACTGGTCGGTCACGAGTGGTCCCATCTGTCCTGCGCACGGTCGGGGCGCGTCGCCTGTCCCCCACGTCGTCGTCGGGGCAGGATCATTGTGCACCGAGCGTTTCGCCGTTCGGTGCCCCGTTCCGTATGCCGCGGCGCCGGTATGCCGTCCCCCGGCCCCGAAGCCGCCGCGCACGCCTACGATCGAGTCGTGAGCACGCGAGTTGACTACGACGGCGAAGGACTCGACGAGGCCGACCTGGCGGCCACCCCGTTGGAGCAGATCCGGCGCTGGGTCGAGGACGCGAGCGCGCGGCATACCGCCGCCGGCGACGTCCCCGAACCCCTCGCCCTCTCGCTGGCGACCGTTGACGCCGACGGCGCGCCCAACGTGCGCACGGTGCTCATGCGGTTCCTTGACGAGCGCGGCCCGGGGTTCGTCACGGCGCTCACCTCGACCAAGGGGCGCGAGATCGCCGGCAACCCCCGGGTCGCGGCGGCACTCGTGTGGCCCTCGATGTTCCGCGCGATCCGGTTCCGCGGCGTGGCGCACGAGGTGTCGCGCGAGGAGGTCGAGCAGTATTTCGACACCCGCCCCTACGGCTCGCGGATCTCGGCGTGGACCTCGCGTCAGTCCGAACCGATCGCCTCGCGCGCCGCTCTCGAGGCCGCCTACGAGGAGTATGCCGCCCGCTGGCCCGAGTTGGGGGCCGCTGGCGAGGTGCCGGTCCCGGACTTCTGGGGCGGCTATCGGATCGTGCCCGACGAGGTCGAGTTCTGGGGCGGGCGGCGCAACCGGCTCCACGACCGGATCGTCCTCAGCCGGATCGGGCCGGGCACCCTGGCCGACGCCGGCGCGTGGCGGGTGCATCGCCGCCAGCCGTGACCCGCCCCGGGGAGGTCACGGGGCGAGGCGATGCACCTTGTGCGGGGCGGCCTGGGCGCGCGGTTTGATGACGAGCAGATCGATGTTGACGTGCGCCGGGCGGGTGGCCATCCACACGATCGCGTCGGCGACATCCTCGGCGACGAGCGGACCGGGCACCCCGGCATACACGGCATCGGCCTTGGCCTGATCGCCGCCAAACCGGACGAGCGAGAACTCCTCGGTCCACACCATCCCCGGTGCCACCTCGCCGACCCGCACCGGCTGGTCCCACAACTCCAACCGCAGCGTCTCGGTGAGCGCAGTGAGGCCGTGCTTGGCCGCGGTGTAGCCCGCTCCGCCCTCGTAGGTCAGATGCCCCGCGATCGAGCCGACGTTGACGATCATGCCCTCGGCTGCCCTGAGCGCGGGCAGCAACGCCTTGGTCACGCGCAGGGTGCCCAGGACGTTGGTCTCGTACATCGTGCGCCACTGCTCGACATCGCCCTCGGCGACCGGTGAGACGCCCAGGGCGCCACCGGCGTTGTTGACGAGCAGGTCGACCCGCCCGCCGACCACCTCGGCGACAGCGGCGACATCGGAATCGGACGTCACGTCGCAGCGCACCGCGACCCCGCCGATCTCGCCCGCCACCGCCTCGAGCCGGTCGAGGCGGCGCCCGGCGCACACCACGGCATACCCCTGGCGCGCCAGCGCCCGTGCGGTCGCCGCACCGATGCCGCTGCCGGCCCCGGTGACGACCGCGACCCGCTGCCCCGACGCGGGCATCGGGCGGGCGGCCGTCCTCTCGCTCACGCGCCGGCCCCCGCGGGGCGCACGCTTTCGGGATCGACGGCGATCCAGATGGCCGTGGCCAGGCCGAGCAGTTCGCCTGCGGGAGAGTGCAGCATCGACGCCGAGTGGTGTTTGCGCCCGTCGTCGAGGACCTGCCAGGACGTCACCACGTGCGGCACGCCCACCTCGGGCATCCCGAAGACCTGGGCGGTCATCGACCCGAGCACCATCGGCCGCCCGGCGATGCCTGCTGCCCACCCGCCCGGGCAGTCCAGGGCCGCCCAGACGAGCGGCACCGAGGCCTCGCGCGGAGTCCAGTGCGCGGCATACCGGCCGGTGCCGTCATTGAGTGGCCCGGGACGCAGGGCGAGGGCCTCGCCGGGGTCGCGGCCGGTGCCGCACGAGAAACAGGTCGGGAACGGGTGGCCGACCAGCCCCTCGAAGCGAGTCTCGGCGGCGGTGGCCTCGTCGACTGTGGCCGGAGTGGGCAACTCGAGGTCGATCGCGGGGCTGGGTGAGGCGGTGGCGATCTGGCGGTGCCCGTGCTGGAGGAGATAGACCGCGCCATATCCCCCTACCGTGAGGGGCGTGTCGAGCGGCGGCGGGGACGACAACCGCACGGTGACCGCGGGCTTGCCGGGGCCGGTGGCCACCCGCTCCGCGAGCAGCCCCGAAATCCATCCGCCGTTGGCCGACTCGGGTGGGCCGCAGTGGATGCGGTCAACAACAATGGGACCACTGGGTGCGCTCATGACGCCAAACTACTGCGCCGCCCCGACCGAGGTGTCGGTGCGTTCCACGGCAAGGTATCTTGATATCAAGATACCTTGCGCGGAGAGGAGGCCCCGATGGGTGACCGCGTCCGCGTTCATCCTCGGGGTATGCCGTGAGCGCGCCCCAGGCATCGGGCGCGCCGCCGTTCCCGTGGCGACAGGTGGCGTTGCCGGCGTTCGGGCCCTCGTTGATCGGTTCGATCGGCACCGGTGCGGTGGCCCCGATCCTCGCGCTGGCCGCCCGCGACCTCGGGGCGTCCGTGGCGCTCGCCGCCTTCTTCGTCGCCCTCCCGCTCCTCGCCGAGCTTCTCCTCGCCCTACCCGTCGGCGCCCTCATCGACCGTCTCGGTGAACGCGTCGCGCTCACCCTCGGGGCGTTGCTTGCCGCGGGTGCCGGGCTTCTCGGCTGGTATGCCGCCTCGTTGTGGTCGTTGGCCGCCGCTGTCGTGCTCCTCGGCCCCTCCGGTGTCGTCCTGGTCGTCGCGCGCCAGTCGTGGCTGGGCCAGGTCGCGCCGCCGAGCCAGCGGGCGCGCGCCATGTCGACCCTGGGCGGGGTGGTCCGGATCGGGTGGTTCCTCGGCCCGTTGGGGGCGGCGCCGCTGATCGCGATCGTCGGGCCCCGCGGGTCCTTTCTCGTTCTCGGGGCCGCGGGCCTGCTGGCCGCCGCGCTGACCTGGTGGTCGATGGATTTGGATCATCTCGAGCTCGACGGGCTTGAGTCGCTGCCCCGCAGCCATCCTGGCTCAGGTCGCCGGTCGCGCCTTCGGGGTGGTGCGCTGCGGCATACCTGGGCCGCCCACCGGCATACCTTCCTCACCGTCGGCCTCGGCGTCCTCGTCATCGGGCTGGCCCGCACCGCCCGCACCGCCGTCGTTCCCCTGTGGGCTCAGCACATCGGGATGAGCGCCAGCGACGTGGCGCTGCTGTTTTCCCTCACCTTCGGCCTCGAAATGCTCCTCTTCTTCCCCGCGGGTTGGATCATGGACCGGTTTGGGCGGGTCTGGGTGGCGGTGCCGGTCGCTGTCGGTCTCGGTGGGGCGCTGCTCGCGCTGCCGCTGGCCACGACGCCCGCTTGGGTCGTGGTCGCCACGCTCGTCATGGGCCTGTCCAACGGCATGGGCTCCGGGGTGGTCATGACCCTCGGGGCCGACCTGGCACCGGAGAACGGCCGCGGAGCCTTCCTCGGTATCTGGCGCTGGCTCAACCTCATCGGCACCAACGGCGCGGCGTTGCTCGTGTCCGCGGTCACGGCGTTCGCGGGGCTGGCCAGCGCCGCGGTGCTGGTCGGTGCGCTCGCCGTCGCCGGGGGTGGGTGGCTGGCTCGCTGGGTGCCGCGGCATACCTCCGCGGGCGAGTCGCGATCCTGAGGGGAGGGTGCTAGGCACGGCGGCGGCGAGCCGCGCGGCATACGGGGTCACGGTGGGGGATGAGAGGCTAGGAGACGTGACGGATCTCATCGACACGACGGAGATGTACCTCCGGACCATCTTCGAACTCGAAGAGGAGGGCATCCCGCCGCTGCGCGCGCGCATCGCCGAGCGGTTGGGCCACTCCGGTCCTACGGTGTCGCAAACGGTGGCGCGGATGGAACGTGACGGCCTCCTCACCGTCGCCGGGGACCGCCACCTGGAGTTGTCCGAGTTGGGCCGGGCCCTGGCCACCCGCGTCATGCGCAAGCACCGCCTTGCCGAGCGGCTCCTGCACGACGTCATCGGGCTCGAATGGGAATACGTCCACGACGAGGCGTGCCGCTGGGAACACGTCATGTCCGAGCGGGTCGAACGCAAGATCCTCGCGCTGGTGGGGGACCTGGCCGAGTCGCCGTATGGCAACCCGATTCCCGGGCTCGCCGAATTGGGTGAGGTGGGCGTCCAGGGGGCGTGGGTGCGGGGGGAGCGGGTCACGGGGGAGTTCGCGACGGGGGAGTTCCCGCGGGGAGAGTTCGCGCCGGGGACACCGCCGTCGGGGGAGCCGCCGTTGGGGGAGCCGCCTGCGGGGGGCGCCCCGACGGTGGGTGCGGGTGCTCCGGTGGCGCTCACCGAGGTCGCCGTTGTCGAACCCACACAGGTGCGGGTCCGTCGCATCGGCGAACCGGTCCAGGTCGACCGGGAGGCGTTGGCCCTGCTCACCGCGGCGGGGTTGCTGCCCGGCCAGCCCGCGCTCGTGCGCCTCGACGGGTCGCGGACGATCGCGGTGCGCCTCGGCGAGGACGAGTCCACTGGGGTGTCGCTGCCCGGTGATGTGGCCGGGCACGTGTTCGTCGAGCGCCTGTAGGCGGCATGCCGCTCGGGCCCGCCGGTTGGCGTCGTCGGTAGGCGTGGGGCCGGGTGCGAGGTGGTCGGTCGTGCTTTGGCCCGGGAGATTCGCCCGGCTCGGTTCGTGGTGTACATCACTTCGCGTGGGAAAGGGGCACTTGCTCCGCCGACTGTTGGGGGGCGAAGTGGACGTTGGGTGGTTCAGGCGGGAAAAGTGAGACGGGTGGGGCGAAAGAGGTGACTGGCGCTGGCGACCCGCGTTACCTGAACGTGACATTTCCGTGTACTTATCGCTACCGTGTGGGGAAGTCCTGGCCCCTTGACGAAAGTTTTCTTGTGCCGCATCGCCCCACTCCGACGCCGAACCGCGGTCGTCGGCGAGCCCCTGGGCGCCGCCGCGCCCCGTCGCCATCGTGGTATGCCGCGTTGGGTGCGCTGCTGACCCGCCAGGTTCTGGTCAAGGGAGTCGCCACTTTCGGCCTGGTCGGGGCGAGCGCCGCCGTTCTCCTCCCAGCGACCGAGATTGGGTATGCCGCCCCTCAGGTGAGCGCCGACCAGTCCGCTGCAATCGACAGCACTGTCGGACAAGCGCGGATGTCGGCGCTGCTGGGCGCCTCGCGCTTCTTGACGCGCGACTCCGTCACGCCCGCTCGTGGGGCGGTCGGGAACAACGCGACGAGTGTGAGCCGATCGGAGACCAGCGCCACTGCCGCCAGGGTGCCGATGGGCTCCGCGGGCCTGCCCATCGCGGAAACCGCCACGGTGGTGGTTTCCCCCGAGGCGCCCGGTCCGCTTGCCCAGGCCACCGTCGGCGTCACGGGTGTCGAGGCGGTCGCCAAACCGGCAACCGAGGTCAACCTCGATACCGCCGCGGCAGGCTACAGCGGCTCCGGGTATTCGGCGAGCGCCTATCTGGGCGATTGCCGCGGCCTGGGGCTTGGTCAGAGCGCCGCCAGCGTGTGCTCGGCCGTGCGGTCCCTTTTCGGGTCGCTCACTATTGGGGGGTATCGCGCGGGCGACACCGGCGACCACGGGGCGGGCCGGGCAGCCGACATCATGGTGTCGGACTTCGCGCAGGGGGATGCGATCGCCGCTTTCGTGCAGGCGCACGCCGGAGAACTCAATGTGAAATACGTCATCTGGCGCCAGCGGTACTGGGCGCCGGGAAATGACTGGCGGCTGATGGCCGACCGGGGCAGTCCCACCGAGAACCACATGGATCACGTGCACGTTTCCGTGAACTGACGACGAGGGGTCCTGGTCCTCACCGTTCCCCTCCCAGTTCGGGGTGTCGCTGGCTGGCGCCGTTGAAGATCCGCCGAGGCGTCGCACTCGCTCCGGGCGAGAGACTCATCTGTCCTGTTCACGGCGTGTGTTGCCGGGGATATCCGGCCGTAGGGGGACCTCGACGGGGTGGCGATCCTCGATCGTCGAGGCTGCGCCACCCGCGCGGACAACACACCAAGGGGGCTTGAGGGCCTGCGAGCCGACAGGAGCGGCATACCCCCGCTGGCGGCCCCAAAGGGCGGCAGAACGGCGCTACGGGACTCCTGTGAGGGTTGCTGTGGCCAATTCGTGAAGTCGCCGTAACCGAAATGTGACATTGACTCCGGGAGTGTGTACGGTTGCTACGGCGCCACCGCCCCTGGGTGACGTCCTCGCGAGCGGTACGCCGAGTCCTGCCATCGCCTGCGAGTCAGATCGCACCACCGCCTGGCAGGAGCGGGGGACCCAATCCGGGCCTTGCTCGCAAGGCCCTAGGGGTGAAGCCGGTCGGCATCCAGCCGAGCGGCCGGGCGCAACCTCAGCCCGAACCCGACAGCTCACCTCGAAGGCGTCGAGAGGTTAAACGTGTCTCACACCATGACGACCGGCCGGCACCGCGCCACGAGTCGGCACAACCCCCTGACCGAGATCACCGGCATCATTGCGCGCGTCGGCGAGACCGGCGTGAAGGCGTCGGCCGTTCTCGCTGCTTCTGGTGGCATGGTCGCGGCGTTCGCTCTGCCGGCTCAGGCCGCGCCCGCGAAGTCGGCCAAGGCCACGACGGCGACTGCGTCGGTCACCACGAACCCCGCCGTTGCTGCCGCTGCCCCGGCGGTCACCGCCCCGGCCGTCAGCGCCCCGACCGCGGACGCGGTGGTTGGTGTCGTTGGTGTCGAAGCCGTCGAGAAGCCCGCCCCGGCCCCGCAGCCGACGCAGAGCCAGTCGGCCAGCCGCAGCGCCAGCCGGACGAGCCCGACGTCGGATGCTGCCGCGTCCGTGCCCGTCAACGTGAGTGGCGGGGTGCTTTCGATCGCCGCGGCATACAGCGGCATCCCGTACCGCTACGGCGGCACCACCCCGGCCGGTTTCGACTGCTCCGGGTTCACCCAGTTTGTCTTCGCCCAGGCCGGCATCAGCCTGCCCCGCACCGCGACCGACCAGTTGCTCGCCGTGACCCGCGTGTCCAACCCGCAGCCCGGCGACCTGGTGTTCTTCGGCAGCGGCGACTTCGCGTACCACGTGGGTATTTACGCCGGCAACGGGATGATGTACGACTCGCCCCGCACCGGCCTGTCCAGCGGCCTGCGCGCCATCTGGACCTCCGCGGTGATGTACGGGCGTCCCTGACCCGTCCCACCTGCCCCCCTTTTCCCGCCTGAACCGTCCAACGTGCACTTCGCCCCCCGAATGTCGGGGGGCGAAGTGCACGTTTCCCACCTATAGTCCGCTCTGGTTCACTGACTGGGCCGTCACCGAAAGCCAGGTGCGCCCTGACGACCGCGGGAGCCGCGGCAAGGCATAGTCGTCATGTCCAGGCGTCGACACCCTCTGACCCCCGGCGCCCATCCCAGCGGTGCCGTTGGTTGGTGCTCTGGCTAGTGCTCCGGCGGCGCTGAGAGCGGGGCGTTGCACGACGCCACGGCGCCCGACGTGGATACCAGGATCCCTGTGCAGCGGGCTTTCGTGCTCAATTTGCGAGTGCCCCCGGCAGGATTCGAACCTGCGACACCTTCTTTAGGAGAGAAGTGCTCTTCCCCTGAGCTACGAGGGCGCACCCGGCTGTGCGGTGTTCGACGAGGAACCGCCGGGCAACCCCTCTAGCCTATGCCAGAACGCTCCCGGAGCCGACCGGGCCTCGGGCGGATCGCGCCGACGCGACATGGTCGCCGCGGCGACGTAGTTCGAGTGGGAAGGCGACGTAGTTCGAGTGGGAAAGGGGCAGTTCGCACCCCGACAGTTGGGGTGCGAAGTGGACACGGGACGGTTCAGGCGGGAAAAGCGGGACGGAAGGGACGGCGGGAGCGGACCGACCGGAAGCGGGCGGCATACTGCAGCGGTGACCTCAGCCGCGACGGACCGGACCCAACGTCGCGTCCTCGGCACCCTCGTCACCACCCAAATCCTCGGCGGTGTCGGCCTCTCAGCGGGCGTGGCCGTCGGCGCCCTCCTCGCCGAGGACGTCTCCGGTTCGGCGAAGTGGGCCGGCCTCGGCGGCACCGCCCAAGTGCTCGGCACGGCCCTGCTCACCATCCCGATGACCCGGCTCATCGCCGCTCGCGGCCGTCGGCCCGGGCTGACCTTCGGGTATGCCGCAGCCGCCCTCGGGGGCCTGGGCCTCATCCTCGCCGGTGTCGTCCGCAGTTTTCCGCTCCTCTTGGTCGCCAGCGTCCTTTTCGGGGGCGCCACCGCGAGCAACGCGCAAGCCCGGTATGCCGCGGTCGACCTCGCCCCAGCGACCCGCCGCGCCCGCCAGCTCAGCCTTGTCGTCTGGGTGACGACGATCGGATCGGTCCTCGGCCCGAACCTCACCGGGGCCAGCGGACCGGTCGCTCGGGCCCTCGGGGTTCCGCTCCTCACCGGGCCGTACGTGTTCTCGGTCGTCGGCCTGACCCTGGCCGGCATCACGATGGCGGTGCGTTTGAGACCCGATCCGCTCCTCGAAGCGCGGCGCCGGGCGGCGCAGGAGTCCACCGACACGATCGACCGGCCTCACCTCTCCCTCTGGCACGGTCTGCGCGTGGTCCTCTCACGGCGCCCCACCGCGGTGGCCCTGCTCACCTTGTCGTTCGGGCACGCCGTCATGGTCAGCGTCATGGTCATGACCCCGCTCCACATGCGCCACGGGCACGCCGAACTGAAGATCATCGGCTTCGTCATCAGCCTGCACATCCTCGGCATGTACGCCCTCTCGCCCCTCACCGGCTGGGCCGTCGACCGGTGGGGGAGCCGGGCCGTGGCCCTCACCGGCGCGCTCGTCCTCTCGACGGCAACCCTGCTCGCGTCGGCATCCCCCATCGGCGCCTCGGGCATCCTCGTCCTCGCCCTGTTCCTCCTCGGGGTGGGTTGGTCGGGCACGTTCGTCAGCGGGTCGAGCGCACTCGTCGCCACCTTGCCCTTGGCCGACCGTGCGTCCGGGCAGGGCGCCGCGGATCTGGTCATGAGCCTGACCGCGGCGGGAGCCGGGGTCCTCGCCGGCCCCATCGTCCAAGTCGCCGGGTTCCCCGTGCTGTCGCTGATCGCGCTCGCGTTCGCGGTGATCATCGGCCTGGCTGCCGCGGTGGTTCCCTGGTCGGCCGGCGCCCCGACCGAGCCTTCGCCTTGACCGCGCCGGCCGGCCCAGCGCCAGACACTGCGCCATGCGACCCCGGCAAAGCGCAGCGGCGAAGCACAGCTGAGAGGCGTTGCGGCGCGGCGCAGGCGGCATACGGAACCGCTTGTTAGCCTGCAGTAGTGAGTCCGCCCGACACCCCCCGCCCCGACGAGGCGCCGGATGCCCGGACCGCCACGGTCAAGGCCGCGATGGCGACCTGGACCCGCTCTCTCGTCGACCTCGGCGGGCCCAACACGCTGCTGTGGCACCGCGATCTGCCCACCGGCACCCTCGACCTCACCACCGCCCACCCGGGCGGCGTCGCGCGACTCATGACCGGGCGTTCGACCCGGCTCTCCGACCTCTACCGCGAACACGCCGCGTTCGACGAGGCTCGCCGCCGCGCTCGGGCGATCGCCGCCAAGGCCCGCGAACTCACCGAGGAACGCGGCCTCCAGACATGCTTCGCTGCCTTCGGGATGGCCTCCTGGGACCTGCCGGGCACCACGCGCACCCCCGTCGCCCCCGTCCTGCTGCGCGCGGCCACGTTGCGCCCCGCGGGCCCGGGCGCCGACATCATCATCGACCTTTCCGACGAGATCGAGTTCAACCCGGTCCTCGAGCATTACCTCAACGTCGAACGCGGCCTGCCCGTCGAGGTCGCCGTCTTCGAGGCAATGGCGGTCGCTGGCTCCGGCTTCGAACCGCACCCGACGTATGCCGCGCTCGCGGCCGCCTGCGCCGACATCCCTGGGTTCACCATCAGTCCGCGCGTCGTCGTCGGCACCTTTACCTACGCCAAGTTGCCCATGGTCGCCGACCTCGCCGCCCAGGGCGCCACGGTTGCCGGTCACGAAGTCGTCGCCGCGCTCGCCGGTGACGTCGACGCGGCGGCTGCCCTCACGGCGTCCGTCACCGGCCCCGCGGCGCCGGGCCCGTCGCTGGCGGAAGCCGGCGGGCTCGTCCTGCCGGCCGACACCTCGCAGCAGGCGGCCATCAACGCCGCTCTCGCCGGGCGGCACGTGGTCATCGAGGGGGCATCGGGCACCGGCAAGACGCAGACGATTGCCAACCTGGTGGCCGCCTACGCCGGACAGGGCCAACGGGTCCTCGTCGTCGCGGAGAAGCGGGCCGCGCTCGACGCGCTCGTGGCCCGCCTGGACGCTGTGGGCCTCGGGTTCCTCACGCTCGATTTCCCGCACGGCAGCCGCAGCCGAGGGGCAGCGCTCGCGCAACTCGCCGCCGTGGTGGCCGACGGCATACCCGGTATGCCGCCCCCGGTCAGCCAGGCCGGGCAAGCCGGCCCGGCCCCGGCGCCGGCGAGCCGCAAGGGACGCGGAGCGGACGGCATACCTCCGACACCGGAGCACTACCTCCGGGCCGCCGCAGCGACTCTGGCCGACCATCGCGGCGCCGTGCACGACCGGCGCGAGCCTTGGGGGGTGAGCGCCCACGAGGTCATGTCCGCGATCGTCCGAGAGGCTGCCGGGGACCGGCCGGCGCGCTCGAGCGTTCGGCTCGTCGGCGCGCCGCTGGCTGCCTTAACCTCGGCCACCCGCGAGGCGACGGCCGCGGAGTTCGAGCGGCTGGCCCGATTGGGAGCCTGGCGCACGGACGGGGGCGACGACCCGTGGTTCGGTGCCTCACTGGCCACCGAAGAGGAGGCGGAGCAGGCGCGCGAAACCCTGGAGTGGTTGCTGGGCCCCACCGGGTTGAGCCGGCTGGATGACACGTTCGGTGAGGTGTTCGCCGGGTTGCGATACCCCGACGTGCACACGATCAGCGGGTGGGGCGAGACGCTCGGCACCCTGGCGGCGGTGCGCGACACCCTCGAGGTCTTCCGGGCCGAGGTGTTCGACGCCCCCCTGGACGAGGCCGTGGCGGCCACCGCCCCCGGGCAGCACCGTGGTTCTCGGGCATCGGACGTGGGCTGGTGGGAGCGTCGGCGGATCGTCAAGGAGGCTCGTCGGTTGCTGCGGCCCGGGCCGCCCCCGGCCGACTTCCACGGTGCCCTGCGGGCCGCGGCCGGACAGCGCAGCGCCTGGCGAGACCTCGCCGGTGCTGGCGGACGTCCGGAGATCCCCGCTGACCTGGACCGGGCTCGCACCGAACGTGCGGCCGTCGCCGAGGCCCTCGACTGGCTCGATGCCCACTTGCCGGTGCGTCCGGACGCGCCGCGCCTGGTCGATCTCGACCGGGGCGACCTCGAACGTGTTCTGACCGAGTTGGCAGCCGTCCCCGATCAACTCGCCATCGTGCCCCGGGTGCGTGCCGCCCTCGAGGCGCTGTATACCCACGGATGGCGTCCCCTGGTGAACGACCTGCGAGACCGGGCCGTGCCGGCGGAGCAGGTGGCCGACGAAGTGCGGCACGTGTGGTGGACGTCCATCGCCGATGAGTTGTTCAGGGTCGATCCACGGCTGCGGGAGCACCGCGGGGATGACCTTCGGGCCGTTGTGAACCAGCTCGCGGAGGCGGAGCGGTCGCTGGCCCGGAGCGCGGCCACCCAGGTCCGTGATCGTCTCGCCAGCCGTGTCACCGCGCTGGTGCGGTCGCACTCGACGGCGGCGGGCACCCTGCGCGAGGAGGTGACGCGCTCTCGTGGTGGGTTGGCCGTGCACGAGCTCATGCCCTTGGCCGGCGAGTTGATGACCGGACTCAGGCCGTGTTGGGTCATGAGCCCGCTCGTCGTCGCGGGTGTCATTCCCCCCGGGTCGTGGTTCGACGTGGTCATCATCGATGAGGCGTCCCAGGTGGCGGTGGCAGCCGCCGTGCCGGCGATCACCAGGGCCCGTCAGGTCATCGTCGTCGGTGATCCGCAGCAGGTACCCCCCACGTCCTTTGCGACTGCTGCCCCCGCGGATGAATCGGTCCCGCGCGCGTCGTTCGAACCCGGCACCTCGATCCTCGACGCGCTGCGCGCTCTCGTGCCTCCGCATCGGCTGGACCACCACTACCGATCGCTGGACGAGCGACTCATCGGCTTCTCCAATGCGGCGTTCTACGGCGGGGAACTGGCCACCATCCCCGCTCCGCCCGCCGACGACCCCGCTCTCACCCTGGAGATCATCGAGGGGCACGGGGTTGTGGACCCGGAGTCCGCGACCATCGAGTCGACCCGTGCCGAAGTCGACGCCGTCGTCCCCCTCGTCCTCGATCATGCCCGCCACCGGCCCCATGAATCCTTGGCCGTCCTTACCCTCGGTATGCCGCACGCGGCGCGCCTCGAGGAGGCCCTGCGGCATACGGTGGCCGACCTCCCCGAGGAGGTCGCGGCGTTCTTCGACCCGGATGCCCTGGAACCGTTCGTCATCAAGCCTGTCGAGCGGGCCCAGGGGGAACACTGGGATGCCGTGATCTTCTCCGTGGGTTACGGCAAGACCGCGCACGGGCGGGTGATGCACCGCTTCGGGCCGCTCAACCAGAAGGGCGGCGAATTCGTCCTCAACGTGGCGGGGACCCGCGCCCGGCGCCGGCTCCAGGTGGTCTCCGCGATGCGTGCCGAGGACCTTGCCCCCGAACGATTGAAGTCACGGGGCGGGCACGTCCTGCGCGATTTCTTGGCGTATGCCGCTGGCCCGCCGGCAGATTCCGACCCGGACACGTCCGGCACCGACGACGCGCTCGTCGTCGATCTGGCGCGGCGCCTTCGCGATCAGGGCCTGATCGTCCACGACATCGGCGCCGACGGCTCCGGTGTCGACCTGGCCGTCACCGACCCCGCCCGAGCGGACGGGCCCTGGGTGGCCGTGCTCACCGACGGATTGCGGTATGCCGCGCTGTCCAGCCCGCTCGAACGTGACCGGTTGCGCGTCGAGGAGTTGAAGCGACGCGGTTGGCAGGTGGTGCACGTGTGGGGCACCGATCTCTATCGCGACCCGGCCCGCGACGTGGAGCGGATCCGGGCCGCAGCATCCGGGCCGGTGGCAGCCGGCGAGGACGAGTTGGTCAACACGCCCGCAGCGGTGCGGCATACCGATGACGGACCCACCGACGCAACGGGCGATGAGCGCTGACGCGCGTCCGGCCCGCCGCGGTTCTCGGCGGGCGACCCGGGCAGCCGACGGGCCGTCGGAGGGGAGTTCGCCGAGAACCCCAGCCCGGGCGGCGACCGAACAAACGCGGGACGACACCGACGCCGACTGGGGAGAGGGCGGCGATGACGGAGCTCGCCGACGCTGGCTGGAGGAGCAACGCCCACCCCATTGGGAGTAGAGCCCGCACGTCAGTGGCCGGACAGACTCGAAGGGGTGGCACCTCGCGGTGCCACCCCTTCGAGTCGAGTGTGGGAGGACGTCAGCCGCGCGCCTTGAGGGAGTCGCGGATCTCCTTGAGCAGTTCGACGGACTCGTCGACAGCCGGGGCGATTTCCTCTTCGACCTTGTTGCGGTTCATGAACGCGGTCGCGGCCTCGTAGGGCTTGACGACGACGAAGTAGATGACCGCGGCGAGGATGACGAAGCCGACGATCGCGGTGATCATCGGGCCGTAGTACAACTGGTGGCTGCCGATGGCGATCGACAGGCTGTCGAAATTGGGGGCACCACCGACGAGCGCGATGATGTCCATGAGGAACTTGACGACGGAGTCGACGACCTTGCCGAACGCGCCGGCGATGATGACGGCAACGGCCAGTTCGACCACGTTGCCTTGGAGGAGAAACTTCTTGAAGCCCTGCATCGGGGTTAATCCTTCGTGTGAGGCGAAATCCCGCTATCAGGTGCGGAACCGGGAAATAGGGTACCGACCCGGCCCGATCTCGACCACTTGATGAACGACTGAGTAGGACGGCGACGCGGGCTGCGTGAGGTCTTGCCGGGCGAGTTCAGGTGGGAAAGGGGCACTTGACCCCTCGACCGTCGGGGTGCGAAGTGGACGTTGGACGGTTGAGGCGGGAAAGGGGTTACGGGTGGGGTGCGGGGGTCTGTTCGGCGTCGGGCACGACCTGCATCCGGGGTGCAAGCCCGTCGTTCTCCGGAGTCGCCAGCGCCGCGTCGACGGCGCTGGCCGGAAGCGCGACGACGATGCCGCGCTCCGGCCCGGGACCGAGGGAGAGGGGCGCTCCGCCGTCGGTGGCCGGGTCGATGCCGAGGACGAGAACGTGGGTTGCGAGCAGCGCACCGGTGCTGGCCCGGTGTAGCCGGACGTGCTGACCCGCACTCAGCAGGTCGAGCACGCGGGGGTCGGCGACCCGGATCGGGAAGGCGGCCGTGTCCGGAGGCAAACCCTCGGCGAGGGTGCGGGGCACCAGCCGGGTGGGGCTCAGCGGTTCACCCGCGGTCACCGCGGTCGCCAGTCGGCGCCCGAGAAGCGATCCCGGGCTGTCGACCGCCGGGACGGACAGCCGGGCATCGATAGCAGCCGGTTGCAGGTCACCGGCTTCGAGCCGGTGACCGGCGCCCAGGTCGCGGGCCGCCACCACGATCGTGGTCGTGGTTGGGGTGGGGGCCCGCAGGCTGACTGTCGCCGCGGCGAGGGCGAGCGCGAAGACCACCAAGGCCGCCGCCCGCCGCAGCACGAGACGGCGCCAGCGGGTCCGGCGTCCCGCTCCGCGCCACCGCTCCCGCCAGCTGCGGCGGGGGTGGGCGGCAGCGGTGGCTGGTCGGTGACGGCGGGGCACGAGACTCATGCCCTCGACGCTAGGAGCCCTTCGGGCTCTTGTCCCGCGTCATCGTCAGGCTGTGGACGACACGCGTGCGGCCCCGGCCCCTGTGGATGACGAGGACCCGGCGGTGGCGCTCCCTGACGACCCGTTGGCTCCCGAAGCCTTGCTCGCGGCCGCGGCCGCGGCCGTGCCGGAGCCGCCGGAGCCGCTGGACCCATTCGCGGTCGACTCCTTGGCTGCGGAGCCGCCCGCGCCCTTCCCGGCCGGGGCGCTCTTGGCCTTCCCCTCGGAGCGGCTGTCCGTCTTGTAGAAGCCGCTCCCCTTGAACACCACGCCGACGGAGTTGAACACCTTGCGCAACCGGCCCTCGCACTCGGGGCACTCGGTCAGCGCGTCGTCGTGGAAGGACTGGACGATGTCGAAGCGGTGACCGCAATCGGTGCACGCGTAGGCGTACGTCGGCATGGGAGCAGGCTCCTGGGAGGAAGGGGCGCCACGGACGGTATGCCGGGTCGCCGGCGACAGGGGAATCTCGCCAGAGAATACGCCGCAAGTCTGGCCGGACATTCCCCTCGGTCACGTTCACGCGTCGAGATCAGGGTCGGCCCGCGCGCAACCAGTGATGTCCGGCGGCGGTCACGACCCCGTCAACGGGGATGTCGTGGGGGTCTCGCGGCAGGGCCAGGACTGGGACTTCCTCGGCGCGGAGCGGGCCCGGGTCTTCCTCAGGGTGCAGCACGACGACCGTCTTGACTTCGGCAGCGCGCCGCGGCAACGCCCGGTCGTAGCAGCCGCCGCCTTGGCCGAGCCGGGTGCCCGAGGCGTCGACGGACAAGCCGGGAGCCAGGACGAGGTCTGCGGCACCGATGGCCTCGACCCCGAGGGGCCGGCGCTGCTCGTCGGCGGCGTCGGTCCAGTCGAGGTCGAAGTCGGGACGGGTGATCGGCACGAGCACGCGTACGCCGGCGGCGTGGAGGACGGCGATGGTGGCCGTGGTGGGCGGCTCGCCGGGGAGTGACTCGTAGAGGGTCACCGTCGCGCCGGACCCCAGTTCCTCGGCGGCGAGCAGGGCGAGGATGGCGCGGGCCACGGCTTCGTCGTCGTCGGCCACGTCACGAGCGGCGGCGATGCCGCGCCGCGCCGCGCGCAAGGCGGCGCGGACCTCGCGTTTGGGTTCGTCCGCCATGGCGCTCATCGTAGGGTGAGCGCTATGCGCCTAGGTGGCTTTCTCGACGTCGTGGTGCCGGCGGCTGCCGGTCGCCAGTTCCGGGGTGGTCGGCCGTGGTGATGCGCACCGTCGAGGACCACCGCGCCGCCCTGCTCGCCCTTGTGGCGCCGCTGGCGCCGGTGACGGTCGCGACCGCGCAGGCGGGGGGCCTGGTGAGCGCGGCCCCCGTCGTCGCCCGCCTCGATCTGCCCGGTTTCGACAACTCCGCGATGGATGGGTATGCCGTTCACGCCGCCGACCTCCACGGGCCCCTTCCGGTCCGGTTGCCGGTGATCGCCGATATTCCGGCCGGTGATCCGCGGGCGCTCCACGTGCCGCGGGGCTCGGCGGCCCGCATCATGACCGGGGCCCCCCTGCCGGCTGAGGCGGATGCGGTCGTGCCGGTCGAAGACACCGACGCCGGCGTGTCCGTGGTCGAGATCCGGGCCCGGGTCGCCCCCGGTCGGCACGTGCGCCGCCGCGGTGAGGACGTGCGGGCCGGCGAACCGGTGGTGGCCACCGGCACCGTCCTCACCCCCGGTGCGCTCGCGCTTGTCGCCGCCGCCAATGTCACCTCGGTGCGGGCCCACCCCCGCCCGCGCGTCGCCCTCTTCTCCACCGGCGACGAACTCATCCCCCTCGGCGACGAGCCGGCGCCGGGCCAGATCGTCGACTCCAACCAGCTCATGCTCGCCGAACTCGTCCGGGCCGCCGGCGCCGAACTCGCCCATGCCGGGCACCTGCCCGACGACGCCGAGGCGGTGCGCGCCCTCCTCGCCGATCCGCCGGGCGCCCCCGATCTCGTCCTCACCTCTGGCGGGGTGTCGATGGGCGCGCACGACACGGTCAAGGAGGTGCTCACCGCGACCGGCACGGTCGAGTTCGTCAAGGTCGCCATGCGTCCGGGTATGCCGCAGGGGGCCGGCACGCTCGGGCCGCGCGGCATACCCGTGGTCACGTTGCCGGGCAACCCGGTGAGTTCGCTGGTGTCGTTCCAGGTGTTCGTCGTGCCGCTGCTGCGGCGGCTGGCGGGCCGGGCGGGCGAGCCGATGCTCTTCGAGGCGAGAGCCGGTGCGAGGTGGTCGTCGGTGGGCGGCAAGGTCGAATACACCCGGGTCGAGGTCAGTGGCGGGGTCGCCGTCCCGAGCGCCGGCCAGGGGTCGCACATGCTCGGGGCACTCGCCGGAGCCAACGCGCTGGCGATCGTGCCCGCGTCGGTCACGCAGGTGCACCCCGGCGATCGGGTGTTGTGTATGCCGCTGCTCGGGGCGGAGGCGCCCCGGTGACCCCGGCGGGCGCCGGTGACGGGGGCGCGGGCGAGGAGCGGGCGGTCGGCGCGGGCGGTCTGACGCATGTGCGGTCCGACGGGACGGCCCACATGGTCGACGTCTCGGCCAAGGCGGTCACCGGGCGGGTGGCCAGCGCGGCCGGGTGGGTGCTGGTGACGCCGGCGGTGGTGGCGGCCCTGCGGGACGGGACCGTACCGAAGGGGGATGCGCTCGCGGTGGCCCGGGTGGCGGGGTTGCAGGCCGTCAAACGGACGCCCGACCTCATCCCGTTGGCGCACCCGATCGCCGTCCACGCAGCCACGGTCGACCTCGAGGTCGGCGACGCGGGTGTCCTCATCACGGCAACGGTGCGCACCGCCGACCGCACCGGCATCGAAATGGAGGCCCTGACCGCCGTGACGGTGGCGGCCCTGGCCCTGATCGACATGGTCAAGGCACTCGACAAGCACGCCCGGATCACCGACGTGCGGGTCACCGCCAAGTCCGGGGGCCGCTCCGGCGACTGGCGGGAGCCGCGGGCCGCGACGCCGACGTCTCCTGGCCCCGCCGCCTCTGATCAGCCCCACCACACCGGCGGGGCTGGTCACCAATCCACCAATAGAGTTCGTCAACAATCCACCAATAGGTGGATTGTTGACGCCCCGGCGGGAGGAGCGGCGGCTGACAACCCTGCCGCCACAGCGACAACTGACCTCGCTGCCGGGGGAGCGGTGGCCAATGCCCCGGATGGGGGCGACCGGCCCGTCGCCGCCCCGGACCTGCGGGGTCGCACCGCTGCGGTCGTCACGGCGTCGACGCGCGCCGCGGCCGGGGTGTACCCCGACCGCGGCGGGCGTCTCGCCGTCGACACCCTTCGCTCCTGGGGCATGAGCGTGCCCGCCCCCGTCGTCGTCGCCGACGGGGACCCGGTCCGGGACGCGATCGCCACCGCCCTCGCCGATCACCCCGACCTGCTTCTCACCACTGGGGGCACCGGGCTGTCGCCGACCGATGCCACGCCGGAGGCGACGCGAGGGTTCCTCACCACGCACCTCGACGGCATACCCGAAGCGTTGCGCGCCGCCGGCGCCGCTCACGGGGTGCCGACCGCGGTCCTGTCGCGCGGACTCGCCGGTCTCGCCGGGCGCAGCCTCGTGGTCAACCTGCCGGGCTCAACCGGCGGGGTGCGGGACGGACTGACCGTTCTCGCGCCGCTGCTCGCCCACGTATTCGGCCAACTGGAAGGCGAGGATCACTGATGTTCAAGTGGTTACGCGGCACTGAGGTGCATCAGACCTGGCCCATCCGGCTCCACGGGCTCACTCCACTCGGGGATCCGATCGTGCTTCGTCCGCTGCGCGTCGTCGACGAACGCGAGTTCTTCGCGGTTCGGCGCACCAATGTCGAGTGGCTCGCGCCCTGGGATGCGACGGCTCCCCGTCCGTCGAGCGCGTCGCGTCGCTTTGCCGACATGGTCGCCGCTCAAGAGGAGGAGGCGCGCGCGGGCGTGAGCGTGCCGCTCGCCATCGAACTCGACGGCGCCCTCGTCGGTCAGGTCAACGTGAGCAACATCGCCCGCGGGTCCCTGTGGTCGTGCGTCGTCGGCTATTGGGTGACCGAGCAGGTGGCGGGCCGGTGGATCACCCCGACCGCTGTCGCGCTCGTCGGCGACTACTGCCTGGCCGCCTTGGGCCTGCATCGGATCGAGATCAACATCCGGCCCGAAAACACCGCCTCGCTCGCCGTCGTGCGCAAACTGGGCTTCCGCGACGAGGGCATGCGCCGCAAATACCTCCACATCGATGGCGACTGGCGCGATCACAGGTCGTTCGCGCTGACGACGGAGGACCTTGCTGGCCAAACCCTCATGACCCGTCTGACTCAGTTGTCACAGCCGTCACTTTGGCGACACACCGATCCCGCTCCCCGCGCTTGAACTCTCTCGGGCTTAAGTTCGGGCCATGCAGGCCTCCTCGCTCGTCTTCGTCGTGATCGTGGGGGTTTGGTCTGCCTACTTCCTGCACCACTGGGCCCGCCGCCGCGAACACCTCGCCACCGCCCACACCGTCGACGCCCTGCGCGACACGATGCGGGTCCTCGCAGTCCGCGACGTCATCCAACAGGCCACCGCCACCCATCCGCCGCGCTCGTACGCCGGTCGCCCCACCCGTCCGGTGCGTTCGCCGGCCCAAGTGGTCGTCGCCGAAGCCGGGGGCCGTCAGGCCGCGGTGCCGCCGCGCGCGGCATACCGGGTCCACGTCACCCAGTCCACCCGTGGCCTCACCCTCGTCGTCGGTTGTCTTGGCCTGATTACGTATGCCGTGTTCGCCGGTCTGGGCGTGCTCCGCCCGATCGCGCTGGTCGTGCCGGCTCTGCTGGCGATCGGCGGCTTCCTTTGGGTGCGCACGGGAGTACGGGCGCACCAGCAGGCCCGCGGCCGTGACCGTGTCCCGGCTCGGCGGCAGGCTGCCCGGGCCACGCCCGTGAGTCACGCCGTCCCGGAGTCGACGGAGGCGCCAGCCCAGGTCGAGATCGTCGCCGAACCGGCCCCACAGCAGGAGCGTGGCGCGGTCTATGACATTGACGTCCTCGAGGGAGCGGTCCGGGATGTGGTGCCGCAACCGGTTCCTGCTCGAGTGCGCCCCGAGCCGTTGGTCGACGAGGACGACATGCCGCTCACCTGGGACCCCGTCCCGGTCCCGCGCCCGACGTACACGATGAAGGCCAAGGCGACCAGGGTGGCCTGGGCTGCACCCAACTCGGCTGCTCTCGGCGCCCTCGGCGATGCCGACGACGACATTCCCGACGCGTTCCCGGCGCGGCGCGCGGTCGGCGGCTAGACGGCATACCTCATGATCGACATCCGTTTGCCCTGGCTACCGCGAAGGACCGCGGGCGCGGATGCCGAAACCCGCCCCGCAGCCGCGCGGGTGCGGCCGCGACGGGTGGCGCCGCCGGAACCGGCGGCCCCGGTGCACAGCCCACCGAGCGAGGATGCCTCTGCCGTGCCGGCCGGCATCCGGGTGGCCAGTGAGTGGGCCTGGCGCGGGATCGTCATCGCGACCGCGCTGTTGGCCATCTTGTGGCTGCTCGCGCTGCTCTCCGAGATCGTCATCCCGGTCATCGTCGCGTTGCTCCTCTCAGCCTTGCTGTCGCCGGTGTATCGACGGCTCAAGTCGTTCCTGCCCCCCGGGCTGGCGGCCGCGCTCACCGTGATCGGCACGCTCGCCTTCATCGCGGGTGCGTTGGCGTTCGTCGCCACCCAGTTCGTCGACCAGTTCGACGGCATCCGCACTCAGGTCGGCGCCGGCTACGACCAGGTGCGGGTCTGGGTCATGGACACCTTCGGGGTCACGGCGGCCCGCATCGACGGGTGGATCGAGGCGGCCCGCAACCAAGCGACCGAATACCTGAAGAACTTCGGTCCGCAGGCAGCCTCGGCCGGCTTGACGGTCGGGCACATGGTCGCTGGCTTCTTCGTGACGATGTTCACCCTGTTCTTCTTCCTCCACGACGGCGGCCGCATCTGGAACTGGTGCGTGCGGCTCTTCCCGCGCACGGTGCGCGCCAAGGTGCATTCGAGCGGCCGGATTGCGTGGGTGCAGTTGTCGGCCTTCACCCGGGCAACGATCATCGTCGCGGCCGTCGATGCGATCGGCATTGGTGCGGTGGCGGCGATCCTCGGGGTGCCGTTCGCGGGCGGCGTGGCGATCCTCGTGTTCTTCGGGGCGTTCATCCCCATCGTGGGGGCCGCGGTGTCGGGCACGGTGGCCGTCTTGCTGGCGCTCGTCGCCCTGGGCCCGGTCAAGGCCCTCATCATGCTCCTCGGTGTCGTCGCGGTCATGCAGATCGAGTCGCATCTGCTGCAACCGTTGCTGCTCGGTCGGGTCATGAAGGTCCACCCCCTGTCGGTCATCCTCGCCATTGCCGCAGGCATCGTCCTGGCCGGAGTGGTCGGGGCGCTGATCGCGGTTCCGGTGGTGGCGGTTCTCAACGCAGTGGGCCACCATCTCCTCGACGGTCCCGAAGAGGACGACACGGCCTTCGTCCACGACATCGGCGCGGACGAGGCGGATGTGAAGGCCGAGCGCGTCCACGGCTCCGAGCACCGACGCGTCGAGCCCACCGACCACGGCGTTCCCGGCGAGAGTGCCGCCGTCGGGGACGCCATCGACACCCCCGTGGTGGACGAGCAGGACGATCCGGGGCCGCTGAGGCACTGATTCGGGTCAAGGGGGAGGTCGGTGTTATGGTTTCTCTCGCTCTGGGGCTGTGGCGCAGTTGGTAGCGCGTCTCGTTCGCAATGAGAAGGCCAGGGGTTCGAATCCCCTCAGCTCCACCATCGGCGAAGCTCGGCTTCGCCTCCCTTCCGCCGCCGCTGTAGCCCAGCGGCTCCACCCTCAGCTCCACCATCGGCGAAGATCGGCTTCGCCTCTCTTCCGCCGCCGCCGAAGCCCAGCGGCATGCGGAATTCGGTATGCCGCGGAGCGCGGTTTGGCGGCCTCAACGTGCCTCACAGCGCGCTGCGTTGGCCTAGGCTCGGGGCGGACCGGGCGGCATACCCCGGCCGGATTTCACCGCCCACTCAGGAGGAGCCCATGAGCCGCGTCGTCCACTTCGAAATCCAGGCCGACGACATCGAGCGCGCCAAGACGTTCTACGCGCAGGCGTTCGGGTGGACGTACGAGGACTACAGCCAATACACCGGCTCGCCCTACTACGGCGTCGTCACCGGCGACGAGAAGGATCCGGGCATCAACGGCGGCCTGCTCCAGCGCCCCGCCGGTGCGCCGGCTGCCCACCAGGGGGCGAACGCGTTCGTCTGCACGATGGGTATCGCCGACTACGACGCCACTCACGAGCGCATCCTCGCCGCGGGCGGGCAGGTGGCGATGCCGAAGTTCGCCCTCCCCGGCATGGCCTGGCAGGGCTACTACCTCGACACCGAGGGCAACACGTTCGGCATCCACCAGCCCGACCCGGCCGCCGGGCTCGACGCACCGCCTGCCTGAGCGCAGCCCCAAGCAGCGCAGCAGCGAGGTCAGCAGCGGGTGCGACCTTGGCTGTGGCGTTTTCGTGGTCCTCACCACGAAAACGCCACACCCAAGTCGATCCAACTCAACATCCAAGCCGATCCGGGGGCGCGCCGGCCAGGTCGTCAGGGTCTGGCGGTCACCAACCGGGTGTCCACGGCGGCCTCGCCCAGGGCGAGGAAGGCCCCTAACGCCAGCACCTCCCGGGCGTCGCGGGGTGCGAAATCGGTCAAGGCCACCGATCTCACCAGGTATGCCGCGTGCTGACCGCGGGACAGCGCGACGTTGAGCCGGTGCCGGTCGAGGAGGAACCGCAGTCCCTGCCGTTCCCGGTCGCCCGAGGCCGAGGCCGCCATCGTCACGATGGCCACCGGCGCCTCCTGCCCCTGGAACCGGTCGACCGTGCCAACCCGCACCTCCTCGAAACCGGCCGCGCCCAGCGCCGCAGACACCACCGCCACGTGGGCGTTGTAGGGGGTGCTGACGACGATGTCGCCCTGGCCCAGGGGTCGAGGAGCATGCGCATCCGAGGGATCGGTCCACTCGCGCCCCACCAGGTCGCGCACCAAGTCCACGACCACCTCGGCCTCTTCGACGGAGAACTGCGCGTTCTCCACATGGTCGACGAGCCGCACATGCAACCCCGGCGCCACCCCGGCCAGCCCCCGCGCGGTGGTGACGGACGTCTGCGACCCCAACTGGCCGGCATACGACAACCGCGACACCACGTCGGTGAGGCGCGGATGCATCCGCCACGTCGTCTCCAGGAAGTAGCCACGCTCGGCGGGCAGCACCGTCGCACCCTCGGCGAGCCACTCGAGCGCGGAGGTGTCGATGGGCTCCGCGTGCGTGCCCGTCGTCACCTGCGGCAACTGGGCCGGGTCGCCGAGGAGCAGCAACCGCGTCCCCGCCGTCGAGACCGCGAGCGTCTTGGCCAGCGAAAACTGCCCCGCCTCGTCGATGACGACGAGATCGAGGGCACCCTCCTCGACCCGCTTCCGGTTGCACAAGTCCCACGCGCTCCCACCGACGACAAACCCACGCCCGGCCGCCCGCTCCTCCGCGATGAACCCCGCGAGCCCGTCCGCGCTCGCCAACCCGGTCCACGCCGGATCGGCCGTCGCCTTCGCCGCCTTGGCGACCTGGGTCCCCGGCACCCCTGCGGCCACGACCGCGTCGAGGACGTTCTCGACGGCCGCATGGCTTTGCGCGCACACCCCGACCGCCCACCCGTCCGCCACCAACCGGGCGATGACGCGCGCCCCGACATACGTCTTGCCCGTGCCCGGCGGCCCCTGCACCGCGACATACGAGTCGGTCATCGCGCGCAGCGCCGCCGTCACCGCCTCGACGTGCCGCTGCGGGCCGTCCCCGACGCGGGGGAGCGGGCCGCCGCCGGTCAGCCGCGGCGCTCGCCGCGCCACCACGTCAAGGCCCGCCGAGGCCGGCAGGGTCGGGTATGCCGCCCGCACCCGGTCGGCTACCTGCTCCAGGGCCGCGTCAATCGCCCCGGTCGGCACCGGTCCGGTGGGCACGAACGCCACCGGGTATGCCGCGGGCGGTTCCGCTCCCGCCGCTGCCGGGCTCAACTCCTCGACGGTGAGCACCTGCACCGTCCGCGCCCTCGGCATCCCCCCGTCAACAAGTGACCAATAGGTGGATTGTGAACGCCCCGACTCCGCTGCCGCTGACGTCCCCGCGTCAACAAGTGACCAATAGGTGGATAGTGAACGCCCCGACTCCGCTGCCGCTGACGTCCCCGCGTCAACAAGTGACCAATAGGTGGATTGTGAACGACCCGCACTCGCCCACGAGCCCAGCCCGGCCGCGTCGGCCGGTGCGGCTGCGTTCCTCGACACAGTCGCGTCCTCGGCCACCACCTCGGCCGCCACGATCGTCACTGAACTCGGCGAGGCGACATGGGCATGCGCCGGATGCTCGTCGTTGGCGACAAAGGGCGCCGGTCGCGCATACACCGCCCACCTCGTCCCAGCCGCGAGCGGCACGCCACTCAACGGTTCGACCGCGACCCGGTAGCGCCGACGCGCCTTGCGGGCCCGCGGCGGCCGATGCCAGTCTTCGATGACCTCGGGCGCCCCGACGACGACGCCGACGCCCTGTTCGGCTCGCCACTGGTCGACGGGGAGTGCCAGCCGCTCGTAATGGCTCCACCAGGTGGGCTTGTCCTCGCGCGCATGGAAGAGCACCGACGCGGCCACCATCGCCACCGCCTGCTCCTCGGCCGTCCGCTCGCCGGGCCGCACCCCCTCGACCAACTCGCGGACCGAGGCTTCGAGCGCGAGTTGGGCGGCCCGCCGCGGCGACGGCTCCCGCTCGACGATCGCCTCGGGCGCCTCGCCCGCGGTCGAGACCCCCACGAGCGACAAGAGCCAATCGCGCAGCCGCCACGTCGACACGCAGTCCTCGCGGTTGTAGGCCGCGATCCCGTCGAGCAACTCCTGCGCCCGCTCGCCCGCGCCGGCATCCCGCGCGGCCTGGAACAGGTGGTAGTGAACGATCGAGTCGTCGCCCTGCCGGACCTGCGCCTCGCGTGCCCCCATGTAGAGCGGTTCGAGCCGCTTGATCGAATACGAGCGTTGCGAGACTCGCACGCCCGCCCGGACCGCGGCATACAGGTCGACGAACAGTCCCGCTCTCAAGAAGCCGTCGATCTCGTCTTCGCAGGTCGTATGCCGCGCCGCCAGGCGCTTGAGGGCGTCCACCTCGTAGGAGGCGTAGTGATAGATGTGCAGATCGGGCCAGCGACCGAGACGGTTCTGGACATGGGCGACGAACGCCCGCAGAGCCTGCTTCTCACCGGCCCGGTCGTGCGCCCACAGGGGCGTGAACTCTGCCTCGCCGGAGTCGATTTCGACGCAGCCGAAAAGGTACTCGAGGCCCCACAGTTGCGAGCCGCGTTCGCGCCAGAGGGGGTCGCCCTCGAAGTCGAAGAAGATATCGCCGTCGCTCGGGCGCGGCAGCCGGCGCAGCGCCGTCGCGTCGATGACCTCGTGGCGCACCCCACCGGTCGGGTCGGCCTCCTGGGCCAGTTGGAGCCTTGCCTGGGAGCGCAACCGGTCGAGCCGGGCCGCCGACACCTCGGCTACCGGCCCCTCGCCAGCGGCGAGAGCGTCGATGGTGGTGATCCCGGCCCGCATCAACCGGGCCCGGGTCGTGGCCCGCATCCCGGCGACGAGGAGGAGGTCGCGGGCCTCCTCGACCTCGATGAGGCAGGTGTTGCAGCGGCCGCACGCCGTCCACCGCGGATCGCCCCACCGGACCGGCCCGACCTCTCGACGGTGTTCGGCAAGCATCGACTCCAGTCGGGCCCGCCGGCGCCGATAGACCGGCACGATCTCGGCGAGTGGATAGTCCTCGACGTCGCCGGAACCGAGGACTAGCCGGGCTACTGGCGCAACCGGCACGTCGTGCGCGGCGAGCAGCGCGGCATACGCGGCGATCTGGAGCAGCGCTGGGACGCTCGCCGAGCGGGCCAACTTGGTGTCGCTGACGAGCCAACCGGCAGGAGTGCGTTCGAGGAAGTCGGCGAATCCGACAAATGAGCCGTCGAACAGGGTGGCCTGCGCCACCACCTCGGCGTCCCCGGCGAGCGCGGCGAGGGTCGCGGCCAGGCCCTCGGCATACCCCGCCGCGGAGTGGTCCGGGCGGGACATCGTGACCACCCGCCCGGGGTGGAGCGCGGCCAGTCGGCGTAGCTCGGCCTGCTCGTGGAGGGTTCCCAACTCGGCGACCCGGTCGAGGATTGGGTCGTCCTCGAGCGACAGCGGCGCGGCCCGCCCGAGGAGCACGTCGGCCTCCCGGAGCAGCGCGAACTCGCACTCAGTGCCCTGGCGCAGGTCGCTGGGGCTGAGCATCATCGAACCGTCGAGGAGGAACACCCCGTCAACCTATGCCGCTGGACCGACAACCACTCCGGAGCCCTCTTCGGGCAGGCGGTCGCTGTGGTGGTGGCGCTTGGGTGTTTCTCGTGCGGGCTGCCCTGCCAGAAGTGGGGTGATCACCCCGCGTACTGCATGGTAGGCCGCTGCAGCGGCGGGGCCTGGACGTTTCTCGTGCGGGCTGCCCTGCCAGAAGTGGGGTGATCACCCTGCGTACTGCACGGTAGGCCGCTGCAGCGGCGGGGCCTGGACGTTTCTCGTGCGGGCTGCCCTGCCAGAAGTGGGGTGATCACCCTGCCTATTGCACGGTAGGTCGCTGCGGTGGCGGGGCGGGCGCGTCACCTGTGTGATGGGCGAGGTGGATGGGGCTGGTGGTGCATGTGTGGCGCGTGGCCCCCGCTCAGATCCAGCCGGGGAACCACATGCGCAGGTACCAACTGGCGTAGGGAATCACCTCGGCCACGTAGATCGGGTAGAAGAAGGCAAACAAGGCCACCCCAAGGAGCAGGTATGCCGCGACCGCACCGACGCGCAGCGCTCGCTCCCCGGGGGGGCAGGTCCGCGTCAGCGCCGGGCGCAGGATCAGGCCGATGAACAGCGCCAACGCAAGTGCCACATAGGGTTCAAAGGCCACCGAGTAGAAGGCGAACATGGTGCGATCGGGCCAGGCGAACCAGGGGACGTAGCCGGCGACGACCCCGGCGACGATCGCGGCGGCGCGCCAGTCTCGGCGGCGCACGGCATACCCGGCGACCAGGACGATGGCGACGAGCCCGGCCCACCAGAAACTCACGGTGCCGAGCGAGTGGACCGCCTGGGAACACTGGTCGACCGTGCACCCGGCCTGGCCCCGGGTCGGCCCCTCGTAGAAGAACGACGTCGGCCGCACCTGGAGCATCCAACTCCACGGCTTCGAGGCATAGGAGTGCGGGGTCGTGAGGTGCGCACTGAACGACCACATGTCGTACTGGTACTTGACGAACGAGCGCAGCGGCTCGGGCAACCACGTCACCCCCTCGCCCGGATGTTGGGCGGCCCACCGGCGCAGGTAGCCATTGTCGGAAATGAACCACCCGATCCAGGTGAGGGGATAGACCACCGCGGTGACGACGACGAGTTGGACCGCGGCATACGGACCGTCGACAACCACCCCGCTGGGCGCCCACCAACGGACTCCGGCGGCCCGGCGCGCCCCGATATCCCAGGCCACCGTGAGCAGCCCAAACACGGCGAGGAAGAACAGGCCCGACCACTTCGTCGACGTACACAACGCTAGGGACACCCCGGCCACCCACCGCCAGGGCCGCCATCCCAGCCACGGCCCGACCCGCGGTGACACACCCTCGGGGAGGGCCCCCACCGCCCGCGCCAACCGGGCCCGCGAGCGGTCCCGGTCGATGAGGAGCGCCCCGAACGCAGCCAGCGCCCAGAACATCACCATGATGTCGAGCAGCCCGGTGCGCGACATGACGAAGTGCAGCCCCTCGAAAGCGACGAGCAGCGCCGTGATGCACGCCAACGTCACCGATCCAAACAGCCGCAGCGCGATCCGGCCGAGGAGCAGGATCGAGGCGGTCCCGATGAGGGCCACCGAGAATCGCCACCCGAAGGCATTGGCCGGGCCGAACAGCCATTCGCCGAGGCCGATGAGCCACTTGCCGACGGGCGGGTGCACGACCATGGAGCCGGCGGAGGGGTTGAAGATGTCGGTCGTGCCGGTGTTCCACAGCGGGTCCGGTTGGCCCAGGCTGGCCCGGGTCTGCATCTCGGTTCCGTACTGGATGAGGGACCAGCCCTCCTTGACGTAATACGTCTCGTCGAAAACGAGTTTGCCGGGGCGTTCGAGGTGCCAGAAGCGCAGCAACCCGCCGAGGAGTGCGATCAGGCTCGGCCCGATCCAGCCCCACCTGCGCCCGACCGGAGACAGCGCCGGACGGTCGCCGAGGAGGCGGGCGCGCACCAGGTCCTCGCGGGTCGGGTGTGGGGGGTCCTGCGGGGCGTGGTCGCGGCCCTCGACGGAGTCCACCTCGGGGGCTGCCTCGACGCCTGCTCCGGTGCTCACGCGGGCCATCGTAGGGCGCCAGGCCGTGGCAGACTCCCCGACATGGCCAGTTCGCCCGAACCCGGGGTCCTCGTTCTCGCTGCGACCCCCATCGGGAACCCGGGCGACGCCTCCCCGCGCCTCGCCGCCGAACTCGCCGCCGCCAGTGTCGTCGCCGCCGAAGACACCCGCCGATTGCGTCGGCTGGGTGCGGCCCTCGGCGTCGAACTCACGGGCGAGATCGTCAGTTTCCACGAGCACAACGAAGCCGCCCGCGCCGCCGACCTCGTGGCCCGCCTCCGCGCCGGTTCCCGGGTCGTGGTCGTCACCGATGCCGGTATGCCGTCCGTGTCCGACCCCGGGTATCGTCTCGTCGCCGCTGCGGTCGCCGCCGGCATCCGGGTGACCAGCATCCCGGGGCCGTCGGCCGTCCTCATGGCCTTGGCCGTGTCGGGGCTGCCCGTCGACCGGTTCTGCTTCGAGGGTTTCCTGCCGCGCAAGGCCGGCGAACGAGCCCGGGCCGCCGCTGCCCTCGCCGCCGAACCCCGCACCCTCGTCTTTTTCGAGGCCCCGCACCGGATCGCCGCCACCTTGACCGCGCTTGCCACCGCTTTCGGTCCCGAGCGTCCCGCTGCCGTATGCCGTGAGCTCACCAAGACCTACGAGGAGGTCCGGCGCGGGTCCCTCGCCGAACTCGCCGACTGGGCTGGGGATGGGGTCAAGGGCGAGATCACCCTCGTGGTCGCCGGAGCCCCGCCGGTGGCGAGGGACGAGGCGAGCGATGTCGCGCGCCAACTGGACGGCATACGGGATCGAGTGGCCGCGGGGGAACGGCTCAAAGTCGTCTGCGCCGACGTCGCCGCGACCACCGGACTGTCGAAGAAAGCCCTCTACGACGCGGTGATCGCGGCCCGGTGACGAGGGTCGCGTCGGGAAACGTTGGGGAGGACATGGTTAGGGTCACCTTCCCGGTCCGAAAGGCCCGCTGAGGGGTAGTTTCGTCTCGTGGCCACTACGACTCTCACCCCAGTTCGGGCTCGTGGGACGACGATTGCGCTCAAGTTGCTGATGGCCGTGACTGGGCTCTTCTTCGTCTTCTACGTGCTCCTCCATATGTACGGCAACCTCAAGGTCCTTGCGGGACCGGAGGCATTCGACGGTTACGCGCACCACTTGCGCACCTTCGGGGAGCCGATGCTTCCCTACGAAGGGCTGCTGTGGATCATCCGCGTGCTGCTCGTCCTCTCCCTCATCGGGCACGCGTACTCCGCGTTCACCCTGTGGAGCCGGGCCGGCAGCGCGCGTCGCACCAAGTACGCCGCCCTGAAGACGGCGTCGTCGTCGAAGACGATGCGGTGGGGCGGGGTCTTCCTGCTCCTCTTCCTCACCTGGCACCTCATCCACTTCACCATCGTCAAGCCGGCCGTCAACAGCGGCGTCGCCTCGGACACGATCCACTCCTCGCCCTACGCGATGGTCGTGGCCTCGTTCCAGTTGTGGTGGATGGTGATTTTCTACGTGCTCGCGCTCGCCGCTCTTGGGTTGCACCTCTCGCATGGCGTGTTCAGCGCCCAGCAGACCCTTGGGTGGACCCAGACTGCGGCTGGGTACCGGCGCGCCAAGGCGATCGGTCACCTGGTGGCCGGGCTGGTGACGATCGGGTTCGCGATCCCGCCGCTGTCCATCCTCTTCGGCCTGGTGAAGTGAGGCACTGACATGACTGAACTCATTCACGGCATGTATGCCGAGGGCGCACCGGTCGTCGACACCAAGGCCCCGGCGGGTCCGATCGACAAGAAGTGGACCAAGCGCAAGTTCGAGGCGTCCCTGGTCAACCCGGCCAACCGCCGCAAGCTCTCCGTCATCATCGTCGGCACCGGCCTCGCCGGTGGCGCCGCGGCGGCCACGCTCGGCGAAGCCGGCTACCACGTCAAGTCCTTCTGCTACCAGGACTCCCCGCGCCGGGCGCACTCGATCGCTGCGCAGGGTGGCATCAACGCCGCCAAGAACTACAAGGAAGACGGCGACTCGACCTACCGGCTCTTCTACGACACGGTCAAGGGCGGTGACTACCGCGCCCGCGAGACCAACGTCTACCGGCTCGCCGAGGTCAGCGCCAACATCATCGACCAGTGCGTCGCCCAGGGCGTGCCCTTCGCCCGCGAGTACGGCGGCCTCCTGGACAACCGGTCCTTCGGTGGGGTGCAGGTCTCCCGGACCTTCTACGCCCGCGGCCAGACTGGTCAGCAGTTGCTCATCGGGGCCTACCAGGCTCTCGAGCGCCAGGTGTCGGCGGGCACAGTGGAGCAGTTCGTGCGTCACGAGATGCTCGAACTCATCATCGAGGACGGCCGCGCTCGTGGCATCGTCGCCCGTGACCTGGTCACCGGCGAGATCGAGACCCACCTCGCCGACGCGGTGGTGCTGGCCTCCGGTGGCTACGGCAACGTGTTCTTCCTCTCCACCAACGCCATGGGCTCCAACGTCACGGCGAGTTGGCGTGCGCACCGCAAGGGTGCCTACTTCGGCAACCCGTGCTACACGCAGATTCACCCGACGTGCATCCCGGTCTCCGGCGACCACCAGTCGAAGTTGACCCTGATGTCGGAGTCGCTGCGCAACGACGGGCGCATCTGGGTGCCCAAGCGCCGCGAGGACTGCGACAAGGACCCGCGCCAGATCCCCGAGGCCGACCGCGACTACTACCTGGAGCGGATTTACCCGGCATTCGGCAACCTCGTGCCCCGTGACATCGCCTCCCGCCAGGCCAAGAACGTCTGCGACGAGGGTCGCGGCGTGGGCCCGATGGTCGGCGACTTCCGTCGTGGGGTCTACCTCGACTTCTCCGAGGCCATCGAACGCCTCGGCAAGGCCGCGGTCGAAGCCAAGTACGGCAACCTCTTCGACATGTACGCCCGGATCACGGGGGAGAACCCCTACGAGGTGCCGATGCGCATCTACCCGGCCGTGCACTACACGATGGGTGGCCTCTGGGTCGACTACGACCTGCAGTCGAGCATCCCCGGGTTGTTCGTCACCGGCGAAGCCAACTTCTCCGACCACGGCGCCAACCGGCTCGGCGCCAGCGCCCTCATGCAGGGTCTGGCCGACGGCTACTTCGTGTTGCCCAACACGATCCGCGACTACCTCGCCAAGGGTCCGTTCCCCAAGATCGACGCGCACGCCCCGTCGGTCATGGCGGCCCGGGCGTCCGTCGAGGAACGCACGGCACGGTTGCTGGCCGTGAATGGTCAACGCAGCGTCGACTCCTTCCACAAGGAACTCGGCCACATCATGTGGGAGTACTGCGGGATGGAGCGCACCGAGACCGGGCTCCTCAAGGCCATCGACCTCATTCGCGGGCTGCGCGCCGAGTTCTGGCGCAACGTCAAGGTCCTCGGCAGCGCCGACACCCTCAACCAGAGCCTCGAGAAGGCCGGCCGGGTCGCCGACTTCCTCGAACTCGGCGAACTCATGTGCATCGACGCCCTGCACCGGGCCGAGTCCTGCGGTGGTCACTTCCGCGCCGAAAGCCAGACCGAGGACGGCGAGGCGCTGCGTCATGACGACCAGTTCCTCTACGTCGCGGCCTGGGAGTTCGGGGCTGGCACACCCGATCCCAACCAGCCCGGTGACTCCATGGGCGCCCCGGTGCTCCACAAGGAGGACCTGGTCTACGAAGCCATCGAACTCAAGCAACGGAGCTACAAGTAATGAGCGGCGGCATGAACCTGACCCTGCGCATCTGGCGCCAGGATGGGCCCTCCGATCGCGGCCACCTCAAGACCTACGAGGTGTCCGACATCAGCCCCGACATGAGTTTCCTCGAGATGCTCGACGTCCTCAATGAGCAACTCAACGCCAAGGGCGAGGAGCCGATCGCGTTCGACTCCGACTGCCGTGAAGGCATCTGCGGCATGTGCGGCCTGATGATTTCCGGTGACGCCCACGGTCCCGAGAAGACCACGACCTGTCAGCTCCACATGCGCTCCTTCAAGAATGGCGAGACCATCACGATCGAGCCGTGGCGGGCCGACGCGTTCCCGGTCATCAAGGACCTGGTCGTCAACCGCAGCGCCTTCGACCGGATCATCCAGGCCGGCGGCTTCATCTCGGTCAACACCGGCTCGGCGCCCGAGGCGAACGCGGCCCCGGTGCCCAAGCCCAAGGCCGACCGGGCCTTCCAGGCGGCCGAGTGCATCGGGTGCGGCGCGTGTGTGGCGGCCTGCCCCAACGCGGCCGGCATGCTCTTCATGGGCGCCAAGATCACCCACCTCGGCGAGTTGCCCCAGGGCCAGCCCGAGCGGTGGATGCGCGTGGTCAAGATGGTCGCCCAGCATGACGCGGAGGGCTTCGGTGGCTGCACCAACACCGGTGCCTGCACGGTGGCCTGCCCCAAGGGCATCCCACAGGATGTCATCTCCACCCTCAACAAGGATCTTCGCTACGCGATGACCCACCACGGCGGCTGACGCACCGGTCCCACCGGTCACACCTTTCCCGCCTGAACCGAAAAAGGTACGGTTCGCACCCCGAATGTCGGGGTGCGAACCGTACCTTTTCCATGTCCAGCCCAGCCCAGCCCGGTCCTGCCCACCCAGTCGGGCCCAGTCGCGCCCAGCCAAGCCCGGTTGCCCGCCCAGCCAAGTCCCGCCGATTCCAGTCCAGTCCAGTCCAGCCAGCCGAAGCCACCCCAGCCCCACGCTTCGACCGGGTAGCGTGACTCCATGGCCGATATCGAGGTACGCCCCCACGGCCCCTACCGCGTGAGCGGACTGCCCCTGGCCCGGGCCCGCATGGAACTGGGACAACAGGGCCACGACCAGGACTGGGTGACCTACCCGGCCATCGACACCGCCGACCAGGCCGATCCCGACGGCACCTACTTCCTGTGCCGCTGCGGCCAATCCGCGATCAAGCCCTTCTGTGACGGCACCCACAAGCGCAGCGGCTTCGACGGCACCGAAACCGCGGACACCACGGCATACCGCGAAAAGGCGCGCGTCATGGAAGGCGACGGGGTCGTCGTCCGCGACGCACGCCTCCTCTGCGAACACGCCGGCTTCTGCATGCTCCCCGACACCCACGTGTGGAAGATGGTCCAGTCCACCGACCCCGAGGTGCTCGAGACGATGAAGGGCATGATCGACCACTGCCCCTCCGGCGCCCTCACCCGCGCCGCGGACACCCAGGCCGACGACGACGAACCCGACCTGCCGACTCAGGTCCTCGTCGTCGACGACGGCCCCTACCTCGTCACTGGTGGGGCGCAGGTGGCGGGTGCCGGCCCCGACGGCACGGCATACGAGGCCCGCAACCGGATGACCCTATGCCGGTGCGGCGCGAGCAAGAACAAGCCGTTCTGCGATGGGTCGCACGCGGCCAGCGGCTTCCGCGACGGCTAACGGACAGCGACCAGCGAGGCGGTGAGGTCGATGGTCGGAGCGCGCGGCGTCACCCGGCTGATACGGGTCGTGATGACCAATCAGATCTGGGACGGGGCCAGCCTTCGCCGCGCCCTCGCCCTGGGGACAGCGGTTGTGCTCGCCCTGTCGGGGTGCCTAGCCGGCGCCAAGAAGGCGCCGCTCCCCACGATCGCCGATGTCGAACTGGCGCGTGCGGTGTGGATCGACCCGTGGGCCGCGGCGGCCGATGCCAAGGCACCCGAGCCGGCGGTCGGGGTCACTGTGCATCGCGATGTCGCCTCCCGTGGTTATCCCACGCCGCTCACGCCCAAGGCGGCCATTGAGGCGGAGGTGAGCGCCGCTCTTGCGACCGGGTGGGTGCTGTCCCAGGTGACGTGCGCCGCGCAGTTCTCGCCGGGCGACAAAGCGGAGGCCGTCGTTGCGCTCGTGGTCAAGGGCAGCGGCGGGCGCACCACGGCTCAGGGCTCGATCGTGGTGTCGCCGACACCGGGGCAGGCCGCACCGTATTGGGTGGGCGTCCAGGTGGTGGTGCCCTCGCACTTCGACCTCGATTGGGCTGTGCCACCGCCGATGAGTCTCGAGCGATCGTGTCTGGCGAATAGCGCTCCCCCGACCAAGTCCACCACCCCTTCGGACCCGCTACGGGGGGTGCTCAACGACCAGGCCCGGCCTGGGGTGCCGCTGGGCAACCTCACCTGGGCCCTGGACTTCGACCAGGCCAGCGAGCAGCAGGCCGCCCAGCGGCTGGCCGCCGATCCGGTGGTCAAGGACTTGGGTTTGCGCATCAACCCCGCGAGCGAGTCCCAGACCGATGGGTTCCGCCGGACTGCCATCGACGAACCGGCCGCGGCGGCGCCCCAGGTCGGGCTGCCGCACTGGGTGGACGTGGCCCGCGCCCAGGGATGGTCGTTGCAGTATGCCGGGTGCTGGCCCCGCCAGGGGCTGCGGGTGGCGCAGTTCGTCAAGGATTACGGCAACGGCCGGTATGCCGTGCTTCGGCTGCAAACCGCACCGACTGCGGCGGACCAACCGATCGCGTCTTGGCCGATGCAGGCCCGGGCCATGGTCGCCACCCCGGGCCTGGGGGTGACGCCGGTGGCCGCGACGGCCGGCCCCGAGGTGTCGGTGCCGGACTGTCTGACCGAGCAGGCGGCATACAGCGACCATTTCCACGCTGTCGGTGCGCCGGTGTGGGGGCCGTTTGAGATGTATCCCCTCGCCGCGAAGTAGCCCGAGTCGGCTCGCTCTAGAGCCAGGTCAGGTGGCCCTTGGCAAGGGTGTAGCCGACGAACGCGACGACGTCGAGCACCGTGTGGGCGACGACGAGCGGCATGACTCGGCGGGTGCGGGTGTAGATCCACCCAAACAGGACCCCCATGACCGCGTTGCCGACGAACCCGCCGAACCCCTGATAGAGGTGATACCCGCCCCGGATGACGGCGCTCACCCCGATGACGGCCCACGGTCGCCACCCCGCCTGCGCCCAGCGGCGGAAGAGGTAGCCGATCATGACGACCTCTTCGAGCACCGCGTTCTGGGCGGCGGCGAGGACGAGGACGGGCACGGTCCACCAGGCCGCGGTGAGGTTGGCAGCGGCGATCGTCGTGTTGAACCCGAGGTGGCGAGCCCCGAGATAGAGGCCCAGGCCGGGCAACCCGACGAGCGCCGCGAGCGCCAGGCCGGTGAGGAGGTCGCGGGCCGGTCGCCTCAGGTCGAACCCGATGAGCCGGTATGCCGACCGCTTGCCGTCCGCTCTCGGCTCGCCTTCGGCTGATTCGAGGTAATAGCGCGCGGATTCCTCGGCGTTTTTACCTCGAATCGCGGGGTAGGTGGTGAGCAAGTGCAGGGCGAGCAGCGCTGGGACGACCCCGAGACCGATGCCGACGAGTTGGTTGGCCAGGTCGAGCCACGGGCGGTCGGGCGTGACCGAGGGGTTCATCGTCGTCGTTTGAGCGTTGAGGGCGACCTGGCGGGTGAGCAGGTCGATGAGACGCAGCAGCGACCAGATCGCGGAAGCGCCCAGGGACACCCCCAACACGAGCGCGGTTTCGACGAGCAGGTTTCGGCGGGTCGACGCGGGCATCGGGTCCGGCGCCACCGGGTCGGGCGTGGTCGGGCTCGCCACCGGGTCAGGCGTGGTCGGGCTCGCCGCCGGGTCGGGCGTGGTCGGGCTCGCCACCGGGTCAGGCGTAGTCGGGGTGGACACCGGCGGCCCGGTTGCGGCGCCAACGGCGCACTCGCAGCCACATCCAGATGAGTAGCCAGGCGAGCAGCGCGAGCGCAACGATGACGAGCAGGGGCAGGAACACGGCGATGAGCGACAACCCCGCGGAGAACACGTCCTCGACGGTGGAGACCACGGGCGCCCCCACCCCCGCGGTGCTCACATTGACCACCGGTCGGGCCGCCATCTTGCCCGTGTGCACCAACCCGGACAGCACGACGCCGAGGACGATTCCCACCCACGGGTGCTCCTGCATCCACGCCGAGTTGTCGAGGCCAGCCGCGGCCTGGGTGGCCGCGAAGATCAACCCGCCCATCGTCGGTCGGATGAACGTCTGGATCGCGTCGTTGACGCTGTCGACGGCGGGCACCTTGTCGAACACGACCTCGGCGAGCAACAACACGGCCGCGATCCCGAGGGCCCACCAGGACTCGATCCACGTCCAGCCCGCGGGTAGGACGATGAGGTCGGTGAACCGAGCGATCAGCCCGACGATGAGGAACGGGATGTAGGCGTTGAGTCCGGCGGCGGCGGACAGGCCCATCCCGGTAAGAGCGGCGATCACGGCATACCTCGTGCTTTGTGTCGGATCACGGCGAACGCCCACCACGAGCGCCCACGAGACCTTCGGTCCACGCGCCCAGTCAACGGGCCGCACCCGCAGCGTAATCCCGCCGGCGCCACCAGGGAGCGAGTCGAGCAACTCGCGCGAGGCGGCCAGTCTCGCGCGCCTAGGATTGCCAGTCATGAGCAAGGTCCTCACCGCCGTCGCCTGGCCGTATGCCAACGGCCCCCGCCATCTCGGCCACGTCGCCGGGTTTGCCGTCCCCTCGGACGTGTTCAGCCGCTACCTGCGGATGGCCGGTCACGACGTGCTCATGGTGAGCGGGTCCGACGAGCACGGCACTCCGATCCTCGTCCTGGCCGACGCGGCCGGGGTCAGCCCCCAAGACCTCGTCGACACCAACCACGCGATCATCGCGCACGAACTGGCCGACCTCGGCTGCTCCTACGACCTCTACACCCGCACCACGACCGCCAACCATTACGCCGTCGCGCAGGAGCTCTTCCACCGGTGCTGGGCCAACGGCTACATGGTCGAGCGCACCCAAAAGGGCGCCATCTCGCCGAGCACCGGGCGCACCCTGCCGGACCGCTACATCGAGGGCACCTGCCCGATCTGCGGCTACGGCGAGGCCCGCGGCGACCAGTGCGACAACTGCGGCAACCAGCTCGAACCCGAAGACCTCATCGACCCGCGCTCGAAGATCGACGGCGAAACCCCGCAATTCGTCGAGACCCAGCACTTCTTCCTCGACCTGCCCGCCCTCGCCGACGCGCTGCGCACCTGGCTCGAGGGGCGCGAAGCCTCGGGCACCTGGCGCCCCAACGTCATCAAGTTCTCGATGAACATCCTCGACGAGATCAAGCCGCGCGCGATGACCCGCGACATCGACTGGGGCATCCCGGTGCCGCTGGACGGCTGGCGCAACCAGCCCGGCAAGCGCCTCTACGTGTGGTTCGACGCGGTCGTCGGCTACCTCTCGGCGAGCATCGAGTGGGCCCGGCGCACGGGCGACCCCGAGGCGTGGCGGGCCTGGTGGAACGACCCGGAGGCGCTGTCCTACTACTTCATGGGCAAGGACAACATCACCTTCCACTCCCAGATTTGGCCCGCCGAACTGTTGGCGTATGCCGGCCGCGGCGCCAGGGGCGGGGAGCCCGGGGTGTTCGGCGTGCTCGACCTGCCCACCGAGGTCGTCTCGAGCGAGTACCTCACCATGGAGGGCAAGCAGTTCTCCACCTCCCGCGGCTACACGATCCTCGTGCGGCATGTCCTCGACACCTACGGCCCGGACCCGCTGCGCTACTACATCTGCGCCGCCGGCCCGGAAAGCCAGGATGCGAACTTCACCTGGGCCGACTTCGTCCAACGCAACAACTCCGAACTGGTCGCCGGCTGGGGCAATCTCGTGTCCCGGGCCGCGGCGATGGTCGCCAAGAACTTCGGCGCAATCCCGGCCCCGGGCGCCCTGGAGCCGGTTGACGAGCAGGTGCGGGCCAGCGTGCTCGCCGCCTTCGACACCGTCGGGGGGCTGCTTGCCCACAACCGGGTCAAGGCGGCCCTGGCCGAGACGATGCGCACCGTCGGGGAGGTCAACGCCTACGTCTCGGCGACCGAACCCTTCAAACTCAAGGGCGAGGACCAGCGCGAACGCCTCGCGACCATCCTGCACACGTTGCTGCAGTGCGTGAGCGACCTCAACACCCTGTTCGCCCCCTTCCTGCCCCATGCCGCCAACCGGGTCCATGCCGTCCTCGGCGGGGAGGGCGTGTTCATGCCGATGCCGGTCATCGAGGAGGTCCACGGTCTCGACGCGGCCGATGCCGGCCGGGTTTACCCCGTGGTCACCGGCTCGTATGCCGCGACGCCGGCCTGGCGCTCGCGCCCGCTCGTCGTCGGCACACCGATCGCCAAACCGGCCCCGGTGTTCGCCAAGTTCGACGACTCGGTCGTCACCACCGAGTTGGCGGCCGCCGGCGCGGGGTCGACGCGCGACGGGGCCTGAGGCCGCCATGGCGCGCCCGGTCGTCCTGCCCGAACCCGTGGCGATCCCCATCTTCGACAACCACACGCATCTCGACATCTCCCGCGACGGAGAGCCCCTCGACATCCCCGCTGCGCTGCGCGCCGCGGCCCGCGTCGGTGTGACACGCGTCATGCAGATCGGGTGCGACCTGGAGGCCGCGGCGCTGACCGTCGAGCTGGTCGACGAGCACCCAGGCGTCCTCGGCGGCGTTGCCCTGCACCCCAACGAAGCGCCCCGGCTGGCCGAGCGCGGCCAGCTCGACGCGGCATACGAACAGATCGAGCGGTATGCCGCGCACCCGCGGGTTCGCGTCGTCGGCGAGACCGGTCTCGACTACTACCGGACCGGGCCGGAGGGGCGCGCAGTGCAGGAGGAGTCTTTCCGCTGGCATATCGACCTGGCCAAGCGGCTCGACAAGACCCTCCAGGTCCACGACCGCGACGCCCACGACGACGTGCTGCGCCTCCTCGACAGCGAAGGTGCCCCGGACAAGGTTGTGCTCCACTGTTTTTCGGGGGACATGGCGATGGCCCGCGAGTGCGTCGAGCGCGGCTACTACCTCTCCTTCGCCGGTCCGCTGACCTTCAAGAGCGGACAGCCGCTGCGCGATGCGCTCGCGGTCGTCCCCCTCGACCGGGTGCTCGTCGAAACCGACGCGCCCTACCTCACGCCGCATCCCTATCGCGGCGCGACCAACGCCCCGGCCCTGCTGCCCTACACCGTGCGGACCGCGGCCGCAGTTCTCGGGGTGGCGGTTCCCGAGTTGTGCGCGGCAGTCAATGCGACCGGCGAACGGCTCTACGGCACGTGGTGAGCCGCCCTCGCCGCCGGCCCCACGGCATACCCCTCGGGGGTATTCCGTGGCCCGCCGAGCCACCGGCGGCCTGACGGGACGGCCGTTACCAAAACTTGACCTTCCGTGGGGGGCTCCGGCATGGTGGTCAAGTTGGCCGGGTCCTCGATCCGGGCGACCGAGGCGCCGCAGGCAGATCTGCGGAGTCTCGGTGGGTCCCCCATCCCTGTCCGGGACCCGAGACCGGTGAGCCGGTGGACGCCCGCCTTGGTGCCCGGGGAGCTCGATCATCGGAGCACAGTGAACATTCGTCCCCTTCCTCTTCTCGCCCAGGGCGCGGCCGTCCTCACGGTCGTCGCCGGTTCGGTGGGCGTTGCCTATCTGGGCAAGTCCGTCCACCTGAGCGTCGACGGCAAGACCAGTGCGGTGCAGGCGTTCGGCACGACCGTCGGCGACATCCTGGCGGGCAAGGACATCGCCGTGGGCGCTCACGACACCGTCGTGCCATCGGCGGCGACGAAGATTAAGGACGGCGACACGATCACCGTGCGCTACGGCCGCAAGTTGACCGTGACCATCGATGGGGTGCAAAAGGAGTTCTGGACGACGGCGCTGACCGTGGACGATGCGCTCAAGGACCTCAACCTGCGCGCCGACGGCGCGGTGCTGTCGGTGTCGCGCTCCCAGGCGCTGGGTCGGTCGGGCCTCACGATGTCGATGACGATGCCTAAGGCGATCACCTTGACCGTCGGCGGACAGGCCCGCCAACTCACGTCAACCGCGGCCAAGGTGTCCGATCTCCTCGCCAGCGAGAAGGTTGCCGTCACCGACAAAGACCGGATCAACCCCGGTCTCAATACGCCGCTCACAGCCGGGCTCGCCGTGGTCGTCAACAAGGTCGAAACCCGTGAGGAGACCCACACCGTGTCCGTCGACTTCTCGACGACGACGACCACGGACGACTCGATGACCACCGACCAGTCCAAGGTCGTCACCAAGGGCGTCGCCGGCGAGAAAAGCGTGACGGTCCGCCAGGTCGTCGTCGACGGCAGCGTCGAGAGCGAGACCGAGGTCTCGTCCACGGTGACGCGCGCGCCGGTCGCCCAGGTGGTCGCCAAGGGCACCAAGGCCCCGACCTACTCGGCGGGGAACACCTCCGGGGGCGGCATCAACCTCGCCAATGAGGCCATGTGGGACCGGGTCGCGGCTTGTGAATCGGGCAACAACTGGTCGATCAACACCGGCAACGGCTACTACGGCGGCCTCCAATTCTCCTACTCGACGTGGCTGGGTGCCGGAGGTGGCGACTTCGCCCCTCGCGCCGACCTGGCCACCCGCGAACAGCAGATCACCGTGGCCAACCGGCTCTATGCGACCTCGGGCCTGAGCCAGTGGGGCTGCAAGGGCTGAGTCGTTTGTCGTGAGGGTGCCAGGGGTCGGTATGCCGCCCCTGGCACCGTCGCGTTCGGGCCGAAGGACCGAGGCGCTCGGCGGGCTCACCATCGAGTGCGGGACCGCCGGCGCTGCCGCGTGCGGCCGGCGCATCGCAGCGATAGGCCCGACAGTGGCGATCTACGGTGCCGACACCCCGCCTCCGACGTTCTAGAGTGACCGACATGCCCGAATCGACGCGCCTGCTCGGAGCAGCGCAGATCCGGGCGCGCGCCGCCGACCTGGGCCTGCGCCCGACCAAGCAATGGGGCCAGAACTTCGTCGTCGACGCCAACACCGTCGAACGGATCGTGCGCCTCGCCGAGGTCGCCGACCGCGATGTTGTCGTCGAGGTGGGGCCCGGCCTCGGCTCACTGACCCTGGCGCTGCTGCCGGTCGTGGCGCGGGTCGTCGCCGTCGAGGTCGACCCGGCCCTGGCCGCGGCCCTCCCGGACACGGTCGCCGCGCTCGCGCCCGACCTTGCTGACCGGCTCGATGTCGTTCCTGCCGACGCGCTCACCCTCACCGGCCTCCCCGGCCCGCCCCCCACCGCCCTGGTGGCCAACCTGCCCTACAACGTCTCCGTGCCAGTCCTTCTGCGCTTCCTGGAGTTGTTCCCCACGATCGAGCGCGTCCTCGTCATGGTTCAACTCGAGGTGGCGCAGCGGCTCGCGGCCCAGCCGGGGACCAAGGCGTACGGCATACCGAGCGTGAAAGCCGCGTGGTATGCGCAGGTGCGCCTCGCCGGTCTCGTGCCCCGGTCGGTGTTCTGGCCAGTCCCCAACGTCGACTCCGGCTTGGTGGCCCTCACCCGGCGCGATCCGCCCGCGACGACGGCGACCCGCGCCGACGTGTTCGCCTGCATCGACGCGGCCTTTGCCCAGCGGCGCAAGACCCTGCGGGCGGCCCTCGCGGGCTGGGCCGGGTCTGCGGCCCGGGCCGAGGCGATCCTGCGCGCCGCGGGCATCGACCCGAGCCTGCGTGGCGAGCGTCTCGGGGTCGAGGAGTTCGCCGCTATCGCGGCTGGACGCGGGACCTGCGTCAACGACTAGGGTGAAGTATGACCTCAGCCCATCTGGACGCCCCGCCCGTCACGGTGCGCGTCCCGGCCAAGGTCAATCTCGAGTTGCTCGTCGGGCCGCTGCGCGCTGACGGCTACCACGACCTGTCCACGGTCTTCCAGGCGGTGAGCCTCTATGATGAGGTGACCGTCGCCGACGCGCTCGAGTGGGGGTGCACGGTGATCGGGCCGCTCGCCGACGGCGTGCCCGTGGACGGTGACAACCTCGCGGTCCGGGCCGCCAAGGCCCTGTCGTCGGATGCGAGGCACGTGGGCCCGGTTCACATCACCATCCGCAAGGCCATCCCGGTTGCTGGCGGCATGGCCGGCGGCAGCGCCGACGCGGCCGCCACTTTGGTTGCCTGCGACCGGCTTTGGGGCCTTGGGCTCTCCCGCGACAACTTGGAGTGGTATGCCGCTCAGCTCGGCAGCGACATCCCGTTCCTCATCGCGGGGGGCACGGCGATCGGCAGCGGCCGCGGGGAGTCGCTAGCGCCGGTGCTGGCCCGGGGCACGTTCCAGTGGGTGTTCGCGCTGGCCGAGGGCGGGTTGTCGACGCCGGCGGTGTTCGCCGAGTTGGATCGGTTGCGGGGCGATGGTCCGGTGCCCGAGCCGATGCCCACGCCGGAACTCATGGGGGCGTTGCGCACCGGCAAGGCCGCCGAACTGGCGCCTCATCTGCGCAACGATCTGCAAGCGGCGGCGCTCTCGTTGCGGCCCGGCTTGGCCACCGTCCTCGAGGAGGGGATCGGCTTCGGGGCCCTGGCCGGGATCGTTTCCGGGTCCGGGCCGACCGTGGCCTTCCTCGTCTCCGACGTCGAGGCCGGCCTCGACCTGGCGGTGGCGCTCACCGCCAGTGGGGTCGTGCGTGACGTGCGCCGCGCCCACGGCCCGGTGCACGGCGCCCACGTGCTCCCGACATCGGTCGACTGACGCGGCCGATGGCGCATCTCCTCGGGGCCGAGGGCCTCCACCTGCAGTATCCGACGCGCGTCGTGTTCGACTCAGTGACGCTCGGCATCGACGAGGGGGATCGGATCGGCATCGTCGGGCGCAACGGCGACGGGAAATCGTCGCTGCTCGGGATGCTCTCCGGGCAGATCGCGCCGGATCGGGGCCGGGTCACGCGGCGCGGCGGCATCCGGATGGGGGTTCTCGACCAATCCGACACCCTGGGGGACGACGACACCGTCGGGCACGCCATCGTCGGTGACCGGCCCGTCCACGAATGGGCCGGTGATGCCGCGATCCGCGACGTCATCGGCGGACTCGTGCCCGACCTGCCCTGGGAGGCGCGCATCGGCACCCTCTCCGGTGGCCAGCGGCGCCGGGTCGCGCTAGCTGCCCTCCTCGTCGGCGACTGGGACATCATCGCCCTCGACGAGCCGACCAACCACCTCGATGTCGAGGGCATCGCCTGGCTCGCCGCGCACCTGAAGAACCGGTGGCCACGCACCGGGGGCGGGCTGCTCCTCATCACCCACGACCGCTGGCTCCTTGACGAGGTGGCCACGAGCACCTGGGAGGTTCACGACCGGGTGGTCGAGCCCTTCGAGGGCGGGTATGCGGCATACGTGCTGCAGCGGGTCGAGCGCGACCGGATGGCGGCCGCGACCGAAGCCAAACGGCAGAACCTCATGCGCAAGGAGTTGGCGTGGTTGCGCCGCGGGGCACCGGCGCGCACCTCAAAACCCAAGTTCCGGATCAACGCCGCCAACCAACTCATCGAGGATGTGCCGCCGCCGCGGGACCGGTTGGCCCTCTCCCGGTTGGCGGTGGCCCGGCTCGGCAAGGACGTCGTCGACCTGCTCGGCGCGTCGGTGGCCTTCGACGGGCGCGAGGTGCTCCGCGACGTCGAGTGGCGGATCGCGCCGGGGGAGCGCACCGCCATTCTCGGGGCCAATGGGGCGGGGAAGTCGACGCTACTGGGGTTGATCTCGGGCACGCTCGCACCCACGTCGGGGCGGGTCAAGCGAGGCAAGACGGTGCGGGTCGGGGTCTTGGACCAGCAGTTCCGGGAACTGACCGACATCGCGGGGGAGCGGGTGCGGGAGGTGCTGGCTCGCACGAAGGCGACCTATGTCGTCGACGGCAAGGAGATGACACCGGCCCAGTTGCTCGAGCGGCTCGGATTTGCCCGTGAGCACCTCTCGGCGCGGGTCGGGGAACTCTCCGGCGGTCAGAAGCGCCGGCTCCAACTGCTCCTCGTGCTGCTCTCCGAACCCAACGTCATGGTTCTCGACGAGCCCTCCAACGATGTCGACACCGACATGCTCGCCGCCATGGAGGACCTGTTCGACTCCTGGCCCGGCACGCTCATCGTCGTGTCCCACGACCGCTACCTCGTCGAGCGGATCACCGATCAGCAGTACGCGATCCTCGACGGGCGCCTGCGGCACCTGCCCGGTGGCGTGGACGAGTACCTCCGGTTGCGGGCGGCCGCGCCCGCCCCGGGGCCTGCGTATGCCGCGTCGACACCTCTGGCTTCGTCCGGTTCGCCCGGCCCCGCAGCCACTGGCAGCGGGGCCGTGGCTCGACCTTCGGGCTCCGGTGGGTCATCCGGCCCACTCGCTGGTGCGTTTGCTGGGGCGACGGCGGCGCAGCGTCGGGAGGCCCGCAAGACGATGGCGCGCGTGGAGCGGGCCCTGTCGCGACTGGCCGAGCGCGAGGCGAAGATCCATGAGGCGATGGTCGCGTCGGCCGCCGACCACGAGACCGCACTGGCCCTCGATACCGAGCTGCGCGGCATACGGGATGAGCGGGAGGCCCTGGAACTGGAGTGGCTCGAGGCAGCCGACCTGGCCGAGTGAGTTCCCCCGCCCATTCGAGGTATTAGCGCGCGGATTCCGCGGCGTGTTTACCTCGAATGGGGGCGTCAGGAGCGCTCGAGGGGGCGCAGGAGGCGGCGCAGCAGGGCGGCGAGGTCGTGGCATTCGGCGGGGGCGAGCTCGCTCAGGAGGGTGCGTTCGTGCCCGAGGAGGGCCTCCAGGGCGGCGTCGACGGTGCGCAAGCCGGCCGGGGTGAGGCGGACGATGACTCCGCGACCGTCGGTGACGCTGGGGTGGCGTTCGACGAGGCCGCGGGCGGCGAGCCGGTCGACCCGGTTGGTCATGGTGCCGCTGGTGACGAGGGTTTCGGCGACGAGTTGGCTGGGGGAGAGTTCGTAGGGGTCCCCCGCGCGGCGCAGCGCCGAGAGGACGTCGAACTCCCACCCGTCGAGGCTTTGCCCGGAGAACGCCTCCCCGCGGGCCTTTTCGAGGCGGCGCGCGAGCCGGGAAACGCGGGAGAGCACGGCGAGGGGGGCGACATCGAGGTCGGGCCGCTCGCGGCGCCAGGCCGCCACGATCCGGTCGACATCGTCGGAGCGGGTGGACGGCGGCATACCGATGAGCCTAGAGAACCAGAGCAGGTGACGGCGACTTCACGACCGACACGCCGCATAGGTCCCATCATTCACACCAGTCACTCCCGATACTGAAGTGAACGGGCGAACGTCGTACGTCGCCCATGTGGCTCCGCAAGGAGGTGCCATGCCCGCGCTCATTGATGGTTCTCGTACAAGCGCCCGGGTCGGCCGGCGGGTCGGCCGCCACGAAGGGCGACACGGAGGGCGCCACGCATCCGAGGTCACGGTGCGCTCGCCCAGCGGCTACGTTGGTCGGCACCGGGTGGTGGTGCCGACGGCCCCGTTGGCGGGGCGCTTGTTCGCGCCCCGGCGGTTGGTGCCGGCGCACTGAGGTATGCCGCGGACGGCCTCGGCGCGGACTTGGGCCCTGTGGTTGGGCCGGGTCCTGAGTCTGGCGTCGTGTGCCGGTAGTTGAGCCTGGTGAGCGTGTGGGTGGTGGCTTCGTGTCGGCCTGCTTGGTGCCGGCTACCGTGCAGTAGGTGGGGTGATCACAGCACCTTGTGCAGGGTAGGGGGCGGCGGGATGCGCATGCTCGCTGGCTTTCGGGTAGGTCAGCCCCGGTGTGGTGCTCGGGGTGGTCGTCGGGCGGGGGCTGGCGTGTCTAGTGCGGGCTTCCGTGCAGGAGGTGGGGTGATCACAACACCTGGTGCAGGGTAGGGGGCAGCGGGATGCGTGCCCGGTGCGTTCTCGGTGGACGAGCCCTCTCGTGTTACGCCGGGACGGTCGTCAGGAGGGCGAACCGGACTGTCCGAGAGCAGGATTGCGTTCGAGGCCGGTGAGGCCGTTCCAGGCGAGGTTGACCAGGTGGGCGGCAACCTCGCGCTTCTTGACCTTGTTGTTCTCGAGCCACCACTGGCCGGTGAGGGCGACCATGCCGACGAGCATCTGGGCGTACATGGGGGCGGCTTTGGCGTCGAGGCGTCGCGCCTTGAACTGGGCGACCATGATGTGTTCGACCTGGCTGGCGACGTCGGAGATCAGGCTGGCGAAGGATCCGGTTGACTGTCCTGTTGGGCTGTCGCGCACGAGGATTCGGAAGCCATCGGTCGACCCTTCGATGTAGTCGAGGAGGGCGAGGGCGGCGGCTTCGAGGATTTCGTGGCTCGAGGTGGACGAGGTCAGGGCCGCGGTGATGGCCCCGAGGAGGCGCGCGATTTCGCGGTCGACGACGACGGCATACAGGCCCTCCTTGCCGCCGAAATGCTCGTAGACCACGGGTTTGGACACCTTGGCGCGGGCTGCGATCTCCTCGACGGTCGTGCCTTCGAACCCTTTGTCCGCGAACAGGCTTCGCCCCACCTCGACGAGTTGTTCGCGGCGTTCCCGGCCGGTCATGCGGGCGCGCGAGTGCGGCGCCTTGGGTGATTTGGGGTCGGGGCTCACCCTCCCATTGTGCCGGTGGGGCGCCGTGGGTGTGCCGCGATGCGTCGGTATGCCGTCTGCTCGCGTAACCTGGGCCGGTGCGTCTTCGCATGAGGACGGCATTCCCCGGTTGGTCTGCTGGCAGGGCCCGCCTGACTTTGAATCAGGATTAGCGACGAAGGTTCGATTCCTTCCCGGGGAGCGCCAGCGAGCCGGGAAGGAATCTGGGGAGCCGCGGTCGGCACCGAGCGCAGCGAGGTGGCGGCGAGCGGCGGGCCCTTCCCGGGGAGCCATCTGCGCAGGTCAGCGCGGAGGACGCCGTAGATCTATCATGCCTCCCGGGGCCTCGAAAACGGCCCAGGTGTGCCCACAGGTGCGCCCTAACCGCCTTTCGGGTGCTCGATTCGCACAGTGAGGGACCGCGCTCAGAGTGAGGAGTGCTGGGGGGACGTGGACACCGCCCGGACCCGGCTGGAGCACCTCCACCCATCGGAACGCGCCCGGGTGCGAACCCTGGCAGCGGCCCGGGAGGACTGGGCGTAGTCGCCCGCTGTGACCCGCGCCCTAGCCGAGGCCGACACTCCCTGACACCATGACCTCGCATGAGCGACGCCGCGAGTGCACCGGCCGGCTGGCATCCGCAACCCGATGGCCGACTGCGCTACTGGGATGGCCAGGCATGGACCGACCACTACCAGGACCCGGCGTTCCCGGCGCCCAGGCAGGTTCCCCCACCGAAAAAGTCGAACCGCTGGATCATGTGGACCCTCATCGGCGCCGGCGCCCTCGTGATCCTCTTCATCGTGATCGGGGTGGCCGCCACGAGTGGCAGCACCCAGAGCACCAAGATCGCCGCAGCCACACCGAGCGCTCGAACATCGTCCCCGCGTGCATCCACCCCGGCCAGCACCCCAACCCCGTCGTCGGCCGCGACCACCGCAGCGCCCAGCCCCGCAGGTCCCAAACTCACCCCACAGCAGCAGAACGCCGTCCGCGCAGCCAAGAATTACCTCGGTTTTCACGGGTTCTCGCGCCAAGGCCTCATCGACCAATTGTCCTCACCGCACGGGGACAAGTACGCCGTCGAGGACGCCACTGCAGCCGTCGACAGCCTGACCGTCGACTGGAACGAGCAAGCGGCCAAGGCCGCCAAGGCGTACGTCAGCATGACCGGCTTCTCCTGCCAGGGCCTCATTGACCAACTGGCCTCCGATTACGGCGACAAGTTCACCGTCGAGCAGGCCACCTACGGCGCCAAGCAGACCAGCGCCTGCGGGTAGGCGGCGGCCATGTGTCGCTCGTGAAACACGTTTGTCGCGATAGCCAAGACTCTTGGCGCCCGACCTCCGTTCGCCGCGCAGGAGCCGCGAGGGCGGCCCCATCGATGCTCAGGTGAGTCTTGGTGCGGGACCCAACGCCGGTACTCGAATTGCAGGGTGCGCATACTAGGTTATGTCGTGCACAATGGACCGGTGGAACTGAGGTTCACGCAGGCGACTCGCAAACACCGCATCGGCAGAGCCCACGTGCGGTATGTCATCGCCTCCGTGACTCCCACGCCGATCGAGACCAACAATGGCGACCCGGCGTGGCTCTACGTAGGACCCGACGAGCGAGGCGTCGAACTCGAAGTCATCGCTGTTGAGAAGTCGGACGGCGCCCTCGTGATCATCCATGTCTTTCCCACCGCACTGAGGAGTAGATGAAGATGTCCCGTACTCCCCCCCGCGTCACCCTTGACACCCCCCTCGGGAAGTTCGTCGACCTCGATCTCGAGGATGTGCGCCTTCCTAGCGGCGCGCGTCTCACCAATGAACTGGCTGACGAGATCGTCGGGTCCGCGCTGCGAACTGCTGGTCGTCCCTCCCTCACCGCACCCGGGAAACGCTCACCGTCGGTGACGATTCGACTCCCAGAGTCACTCAACGACAAGTTGAGTGCTGAGGCCGCGCGCACCGGAAAGCGACGTTCGGACATCATTCGAGAGGCGCTCGCGTCACGGTTGGCGGGGTAGTCGTTGCTGCGCGTGCTTCGGAACCTGAAGTCACCGGGGCAGCGGCGGGTGGGGAGGCACGCAGAGGTGGCCCGTAGACTGGCGCGGTACGTCGAACCCCACGAGAGGGACTCTGCGTGAATGCCATCCCGGCAGCCGTCATTGTCTTGGCCGCGGGCGAGGGGACCCGAATGCGGTCCTCGACCCCAAAGGTGTTGCACCCCATCGGGGGCCTAGCCCTCGTCGGGCACGCCGTGCGCGCGGCCCGGGCCACCGGCGCTCCGCTCGTCGAGGTCGTGGTGCGACATCAGCGCGACCGGGTCGTCGAATACCTCGCCGCCTTCGACGAGTCCGTCGTCATTGCTGACCAGGACGAGATCAAGGGCACCGGCCGCGCCGCCGAATGCGGGCTGGACGCCCTGCCCGCCGTGACCAGCGGGACCGTCGTCGTCATGAACGGCGACCACCCCCTCCTCGACGGCGACACCCTCAACGGACTCATCGCGCGGCATACCGAGCAAGCGAACGCGGTCACCATCCTCACGGCCAACCTGCCCGACCCCACCGGCTACGGCCGGATCGTGCGTGGCAGCGACGGCAGCGTCGAGCGGATCGTCGAACACAAGGACGCGACCGACGCCGAGCGGGCCATCACCGAGACCAACGCCGGAATCTACGCCTTCGACAGCGAACTCCTCCGCAGTGCGCTCCACGAAATCGGCAACGACAACGCCCAAGGCGAGAAGTACCTCACCGACGTCGTTGCCATCGCCCGCCGACGCGGCCGACGGGTCGACGCGCACGTCGTCACCGACCTCTGGCCCACCGAGGGCGTCAACGACCGGGTCCAACTGGCCACCTTGGGCAAGGAACTCAACCGGCGCATCTGCGAACGCCACATGCGTGCGGGCGTCACCATCGTCGACCCGGCCACCACCTGGATCGACGTCGACGTGACCATCGGGGCGGATGCCACGATCCGGCCCAACACCGAACTCCTCGGCGCCACCAGCATCGGCGCCGGCGCGGTCGTCGGCCCCGAGGTCACCCTCACCGACACCGAGGTCGGCCCGGGCGCCACGATCCGCCGCGCCGAGGCCCTCCTGGCCGTCATCGGCGCCGAGGCCACCGTCGGCCCCTACTCCTACCTGCGCCCCGGCACCGTGCTCGGCCCCAAGGGCAAGATCGGCGGGTTCGTCGAGACCAAGAACGCCGACATCGGCGAGGGCGCCAAGGTGCCCCATTTGACGTATGCCGGTGACGTCACCATCGGTGCCGGCGCCAACATCGGCGCGGGCACCATCTTCGCCAACTACGACGGGGTGGCCAAGCACCACACCCGCATCGGCAAGCACAGTTTCGTGGGCTCCCAGACCGTGGTCGTCAGCCCGGTTCAGGTGGGCGACGGCGCCTATGTCGGGGCCGGCACCGTCCTCACCCGCAACGTCGAGCCGGGCGAGATCGCCATAGCGCGCGCGGGGCAGCGCAACGTCGCCGACTGGGTGGACCGGGCCCGCCCGGACTCCCCCACGGCCGCAGCCGCCCAGGCGGCGCGCGCCGCGGGCGCGAGGTTCGCGCCGACGGAGACGGAACGGCATACCGACAACACACCCGGTGCTACCGCGGAAGGTGACGCGCGATGAAAGAACGAGAGCGCGGCCCGTCCGCGAGCATCCGCAAGCGGGCCAAGCGGCGTCTCATGGTGTTCAGCGGGCGCGCCCACCCGGGCCTGGCCCAGGAGGTCGCGGCGCTGCTCGGCACCGAACTGGTCCCGACCAGCGCCTACAACTTCGCCAACGGCGAGATCTACGTGCGCTTCGAGGAATCGGTGCGCGGCTCCGACGCCTACGTCATCCAAAGCCACGACGCCCCGATCAACGAGGCGATCATGGAACACCTCATCATGATCGACGCGCTCAAACGGGCCAGTGCCAAGCGGATCACGGTCGTCATGCCGTTCTATGGGTACGCCCGCCAGGACAAGAAGCACCGCGGCCGCGAACCCATCAGCGCCCGTCTCATGGCCGACCTGTTCAAGACCGCCGGGGCCGATCGGCTCATCTGCGTCGACCTGCACACGAGCCAGATCCAGGGCTTCTTCGACGGCCCGGTCGACCACCTCATGGCGATCCCGGTGCTCTCGGAGTATGTCGCCGACAACTATGGGGGCGAGGACATCACGATCGTCTCCCCGGACGCGGGCCGGATCAAGGTGGCCGAGCAGTGGAGCAAGCGCTTCAACGGGGCGCCGCTCGCCTTCATCCACAAGACCCGTGACATCGACCGCCCCAACGAGACGGTCGCCAACCGGGTCGTCGGTGAGGTCGAGGGACGCGTGTGCGTGCTCGTCGACGACATGATCGACACCGGTGGCACGATCACCAAGGCCGCGGACGCGCTCATGGAGGCCGGCGCCAAGGAGGTCGTCATCGCGGCCACGCACGCGATCCTCTCCGGGCCGGCCATCGAGCGACTCGAGGCATGCCAGGCCCGCGAGGTCATCGTCACCAACACCCTGCCGATCCGTTCCGACCACGACTTGCCCTGGCTGAAAGTCCTCTCGATCGCCCCGCTCATCTCGGCGGCGATCAAGGAGGTCTTCCTCGACGGGTCGGTCACCTCACTCTTCGGCGGCCGCGCGTAGGCTCCCGTCATGAGTATGCCGCCGCTGCCGCCGACTGGTGACCGACCGGGCCAGCCTCCGCCGCTTGGGCCGGCGCAGATGTCGGGGCCGGGTCCGGCCTACTTGCCGGGGCCCGTCGCCGCGCAGCCGTTCCGGTGGTCGCACTTCTTCCTCGGCCTCGGGACACCCGCAGCGGTGGGCCTCATCGGGGTCCTGCTGCTGGTGGCCATCAATCGTTTGACGGGCGGCCCTTCAGGGTCAGGCGCCCTGCTCGTGGTCGGCATAGTCGTGCACCTGTTCCTGGTGGTCGGCGCGGTGGTGCTGTTGTTCTTCGCCAAGTGGAGGGCCTGGGGTGCGGGCCTGCTCGCCGGGTTCGCACTGGAGATGATCGTCGCCGCGGGCGCCTGCCTCGCGATTGCGTCGAGTTTGTCCGGGTGAGGCTTCCGTGATCCCCACACTGTGGGTGTTCGACACCCACTCGGTGTTCGTGGGCCTGGGGGCGGCGGTGGCCATCCTGGTGTTCGTCCTTGAGGCACGTCGTCTCGGGCACACCGACGAGCGGGTCGCCTATATCGCCACGGGCGGACTGGTGGGGGGTGCAGTTTTCATGCGGCTGGGGACCTGGGCCCAACACCTCGACCCGCGCGCCAACGCCTCCCTGGTCGAGCAGTGGCTCTACGGCAATCGCTCCGTCCTCGGCGGTTTGCTCGGAGCCTGGCTAGGGGTGCACCTGGTCAAGCGGCTCACCGGCTATCGGCGGCGCACCGGGGATGTGTTTGCCCCGGCGGTGGCTGCCGGGATGGCGGTGGGGCGGGTGGGGTGCTTTCTCACCGAGGCGCCGGGGACGCCGACGGGGGCAGGGTGGGGGATGGTGCTTGATCCGAACACTGCGGCTCGGGTGGGGGCACCAGCGGGGGTGGCGTTGCATCCGTCGTTTCTCTACGAGATCGCTTTTCACGCGCTGGCCTTTGCGGTGCTGTGGGGATGGGCGCGGCATCAACAGTTTGCGCCGGGTGAGACGTTTGTCGCCTACATCGCCGCCTATGCAATCTTCCGGTTCGGCGTGGAGTTCGTCCGGGGCAACGAAGTGGTCTGGCATGGCCTGACTAGGCCGCAGTTGTTCTTGGCGGTCACCGCGCCCCTGCTGGTGGCCCGAGTGATCTGGCTGGTGGCGTCGGGTCGGTTGCGCCCGCGGGCGGGGGCGGCCATTTCATGAGTCGTCCCGCACTCACGCGCCCGCCGCTTGGGCCCGGTATGCCGTTGCGCGGCGACCGCATTCACCGGTACGTCACCGCTTTCTGTCCGGTGTGTCACGAGGATGAGCCCCAGCGCCCGCTGGCCCAGGTGGCCAGACTCGGCGGTTGGCTGGTCGAGCGCGACGACCGGATCTGGCTCGAACGCGGCTGCCCGACCCATGGCCTGGTGCGCACCCTCTACGACGAGTCTCCCGAGATCCTGCGCTATCTGGAGCAGTGGACCGCGCCGACCAAGATTCATGAGCCCGACGTGCGCGGCAACTGGTTGCCGATGCCGGCGGCGTTCGCCGATGGCCTTCCCGAGTTGCACACGCAACACACGTGCATCCTGGTCGAGGAGGTGCTCGACAACTGCAACCTCAGATGCCCGACCTGCTTCGCCCAGTCCGGCCCGGCGCAGGCCGGGGTGGCCCCGGTCGCCGAGATCCTCGCCAACGTCGATGCCCGGCTGGCCAAGGAGAACGGTCGCCTGGACGTGCTCATGCTCTCCGGCGGCGAGCCCACGCTGCACCCTCAACTGCCCGAACTGCTGGATGCGCTGGTATCCCGACCGATCGTCCGGATTCTGCTCAATACCAACGGGCTGACCCTCGCGCGTGACGATGCCCTGTTGGCCCTGCTCGCTGCTCACCGGGAGCGTGTCGAGGTCTATCTGCAATTCGACGGGCCCTCCCCGCAGGCCTCGATTCATCATCGCGGTGCCGACCTGACCCGATTCAAGGAGCGCGCCGTGGAGCGGCTCTCCCGGTCCGAGATCTTCACCACGCTGGTGATGACCGCGGCGCTGGGGGTCAACGACGACCAGATCGGGGCAGTGGTGCGCCTGGCCCTGGACACGCCCTATGTCGGTGGCGTGTCGATCCAGCCGGTGTTCGGCTCCGGGCGGGTGGCCACGGCCGGGATCGACCCGCTCGACCGACTCACCCACACAGGCGTGCTGGCGCGTTTGGGGCCACAAACCGCCGGGGAGGTCACGTGGCGCGACCTGACGGCGCTGCCGTGTTCGCACCCGCACTGTTGCTCGGTGGGCTATCTGTTGCGCGACGACGGGGGCGTCTGGCGCTCCTTGGCCGCGCTCGTGGGCCACGACCGTCTCAAGGACCTGCTCGATCTCGATCCGGAGCTGCTGGCCAACCGGATCGCCGATACGCACCTGCCGCAGGCCCTGCGTTCGGCGGTCAAGTCCTCACTGCTGGACCTGCTCTCCGAGCAATCGTCGCTCTCCGGGCCGCGGATGGGACAGGTGTGGCGCGACATCTGTCAGACCTGTGACTTGGGCATGGGTACCTTGACCACGCTGGCCGCGGGCAAACTCCCCGGCCAGGCGACGCGCCTACGTCGGCTCCTCGGCGATCGGGTCGTGCGGATCACGGTCAAGCCCTTCATGGACCTCAATACCATGATCGAGGAACGCCTGACGCAGTGCTGCGTCCACGTGGGCGCGTTCGGCTCCTCCGCGGGGCCGGCGCGCCATCAGTGCCTGCCGTTCTGCGCCATGCAGGCGTGGGCGCCGCTGGCCGCGACTCGGCTCTCCACGGCCACCGGCGGCCCGCAGCGGCGGCCGGGTGCGCGGCATACCGACCTCGAAAGGTGAGCCATGAGTGAGAGCCGCGATCCGCGACTGGTGACCCCGGCGCGAGCGCCCGAGCCGGAGGCGCCGTTCGACCCCCTTCGGCTGTGCATCTTCACGACCGTCGCCCTCCTCGGCTGGTTGACCGGGCCGGTGGCGGTTCTCGTCTTCGCCATGGTCGGGTTCGCGGGGTACTGGCGGGCCCGGCGGGGTGGGCTGCTCACGAGCAAGTGCTACCTGCGGGACACCCGGTTGGTGCTGGCCTATCTGGGCGTGATTGCGCTCGCCGCACTCGCCGGGATCGTGGGCTGGTGGATGGGTTACCGCCTGCCGTGGTGACCGTTCAGCGGGTCGACTTGCGGGCTCGGTAGGCCGCGGCGTGCGTTCGGTTGGCGCAGGCGGTGTCGCAGAACTTGCGAGAATGGTTCTTGGACAGGTCGATGAGGACGCTGTCGCAATCGGCGGCGATGCAGACCTTGAGCCGGTCGGTCTGTTCGGCGCGGATGAGATCGACCAGAGCCATCGCCGCCTCGACGGCCACCCGGGTGGCGAACGGCGCGTCGATCGGCACGGCATGGATATGCCAGCCGAAGTTGTCGTGCCGGGCCAGTTGGGGAAGGGCTCGGTAGTCGCGCAGGAGGGCGTTGACGCGGTCGACGAGGTCGGCCTCGCCGCGGCGCGCCACCGCCCAGAGGTCGTGGAGGGTATGCCGCACCGCATGCAGGTCGGCGAGGTCGCCGGCGGTGGCCGGCCGGGTCCCGGTCCACTGCCAGGTCCGGTAGAAATCGAGAGCCTGGGCGATGCTGCCGAGATCCTCGGCTCGGGAGGCTCCGAGGCCGGGGGTGGTGTTGACGAAGGCGGCTAGCGCGTCGAGTTCGAACTCCGTATCAGGGGTAAAGACCCAGTTGACTCCTGACATGTCGCGCCTTACCGTCATGCCCAACAGGGTACTTTGCTCCTGACGCGGCGTGGTGCCGCACGCGCTCGGCATACCGAGCGGCACGGCATACGGACAAGGAAGGGGACGCGGCATGGTCGAGCGGTTCACCGCCTCGGCAGGGCGGCAACTCGTCGGCGTCGTCCTCGTCGTCGTCGCCTCCTTCGCGTTCGGCACCTCCGGGGCGTTCGCCAAGTCGCTGCTGCACGCGGGCTGGTCACCGGGGGGCGTGGTCACCTGGCGCGTCGTCCTCGCGGCCGTCGTCATGGTCCCCGTCGCGGGGTATGCCGTCCGCGGCCAGTGGGCGCTGGTCCGGCGCAACTGGGTGCAGATCCTCGTCTTCGGGCTGGTCGCCGTCGCCGGGTGCCAATTCGCCTACTTCAATGCCGTCGAGCGGCTCTCGGTGGCGATGGCCCTCCTGCTCGAATACAGCGGCGTCGTCCTCGTCGTCTTCTGGGCCTGGCTGGTGCGCGGCCAGCGCCCGCACCGGCTCACCGTCGCCGGGATGGTCTTGGCCGTCGTCGGGTTGCTCTTCGTGCTGCAGGTCTTCTCGGGGTTGCACCTGAGTTGGCTCGGTGTCGCGTGGGGCCTACTCGCCGCCTCCGGATTGGCGACGTTCTACCTGATGGCCAGTCACGAGCACGGTGACTCGCTGCCGCCGATCACGCTCGCCGGGTTCGGACTCGGGGTCGGCGCCGTCGTGCTCATCGCTTGTGCCGGCCTCGGCCACATCGACTACACGACCGCCCGCGAGGCCGTGAGCATCGGCGGGTTCCTCGCCCCGTGGTGGGTGCCGGTCGCCGAACTCTCCCTCGTCGCCGCCGCCCTCGCCTACGGGGTCGGCGTCGTCGGCACCCGGATGGCCGGCGCCACGGTGTCCTCGTTCGTCGGCCTCACCGAGGTGCTCTTCGCGATCCTCATCGCCTGGCTCGTCCTCGGCGAACTCCCCACCTGGGGTCAACTGGGCGGCGCCGTCCTCGTCCTCGCCGGCGTGGTCGCCGTGCGGATCGGCGAGGCGCGGGTCGTGTCGGGCGAACCGGTGGTCGTCGAGTTGCCGGTCGGGCCCACGGAGGAGAGCGGGCGGCATACGGTGCCGATTTCCTGACCCCTGGGCCGATCGCCTAGACTCAGGCAGTTGCCTCGGCGAGGGACGATGCACCGGCCATTGACGCCCGGCGCCATATGACAGGTCGTCCGTGATCGACGCGGTGGTGCCTGACCCGACGGGGTGAGAGCGCTGGCGCGCCGATCAGCCCCCGCCCATGTCCGTGCCGCGTCCCGCGTCGAGGCCCCACCCGCGTGGCAACCGTCACGCTCCGTCCCCTTCGGGTCCCGGTCTCCTGCCGGCCCCGTCCCCGTTGTTCCAAGGAGTCCTCGTGTCCGAGACCAAGCTCGTCGCCGAGCCGCGCACCCAGTTCGGCAAGGGCGCGGCCCGCAAGATCCGCCGCGACCACAAGATCCCCGCCGTCATGTACGGCCACGGCGCCAAGCCGATCCACATCACCTTGCCCGGGCACGACTCGATGATGGCCCTCAAGGCCGCCAACGCGCTGCTCACCATCGTCCTCGGCGACGAGGAGCACCTGGCCCTGGCCAAGGACGTCCAGCGCGACCCGATCAAGCCGGTCATAGAGCACGTCGACCTCGTCATCGTCCGCCGCGGCGAGAAGGTCACTGTGAGCGTCCCGGTCCACGTCGAGGGCGAAGCCGCCTCCGACGCCGTCGTCACCACCGACCACACCGAGCTCGAGCTCGAGGTCGAGGCCACCCACATTCCCGAGACGATCGTCGTCTCCGTCGAGGGCCTGGCCGCCGGCACCCAGATCCTGGCCGGTGCGGTCACCCTGCCCGAGGGCGCGACCCTGGTCACCGCCCCCGAGGCTCTCGTCGTCAACATCACCGCCATGGTGTCCGAAGAGGCCCTGTCCGCCGACCTCGCCGGTGAGGGTGCGTCCACCGAGGCCGCCGAGGCGTCGGCCGACGAGGCCTGATCGCCGCTCTTTTCCGTATGCCGCAGCGGCCCGGTTCCCCACTCGGGAACCGGGCCGCTGCGGTTCATGGCCCTCGCCCACGGCCTCGCGATGCGTGAACACGACCGGCGGCGCGGCATACTTGTCGGTTGTGACTGACGGACCCTGGGCGATCGTCGGGCTCGGGAACCCCGGCCCGACCTATGCGGGCAACCGCCACAACGTCGGCGCCATGGTGCTCGACGAACTCGCCCGCCGCGCCCAGGTGAGCCTCAAGGCGCACAAGGCGCGCGCGGTCGTCGCCAGCGCCCGCCTCGGGATGCTCCCCGGCGGCTTTCCCGGCCCGGCGGTGATCCTCGCGGTGCCCAACTCCTACATGAACGAGTCCGGCGGCCCCACGAAGTCCCTCCTCACCTTCTACTCGATCCCGCCCGAGCGGCTCGTCGTCATCCACGACGAACTCGACATCCCCGCCGGCGACGTGCGCCTCAAACTCGGCGGCGGCGAAGGCGGCCACAACGGGCTGCGCTCCATCTCGAACTCGCTGGGCACCAAGGATTATCACCGAGTCCGGGTCGGTATCGGCCGCCCCCCGGGCCGGATGGACCCCGCCGACTTCGTGCTCCGCGACTTCTCCCCGGTCGAGCGCAAGGACCTGCCCTTCCTCATCGACGATGCCGCCGACGCCGCCGAACTCCTCGTCACGCAGGGACTACTGGCGGCCCAGCAACGGTTCCACTCCCCGTAGCCCGTTCATCCTGCACACCAATTGCTGTGGTGGTAGCGTGCTGACACGGTCCCTCCGACCGCGCAGGAGGCGACGGGGGGGGAAGGAAGCAGACCGAAAGGTCGGTGCAACGCGTGAGAACAAGAATGCGCAGAATCAGTGTCGCTCTCATGGCTGGTATTTTCATTATCGGAATGGGGGGCGTAGCAACTGCAGCAAGCGGAGGGGGGGCTATCGGGTATTGCTCCAACTTCCACGTCAACCTCTCGACCGACTCAGCGTCAGGAGCAGTCGCCCACACGATCGGCAATACCAACTGGAGTTGGTATAACTACTCAAGGACCACGAGGTACAGTTCAAAGAACTCGCCCTATGAATACTACGGCTACAGCACCGGTGGGACGCTCTACTCCCTCAACACCTGGTGCTCGTGAGACCTAGCCCGCCGATGAGGAGGGCGGCGGTGGTCGCCGCCCTCCTCATGTGCGCCTCATGTTCGGCGACTCCGGGGCCGTCGGCGGCCCCAAGCCCAACGAAGTTCGCACCGGATCGGGAGTTGTTCGCCCCCATGATGAAGTCCTGTCTGGAGCGGGCCGGGTACGCCGTCACGATCCGCGACGACGGCGGCATCACCGGCAACACCGCACCCGATGGGGTGAAGGGAGCGGAGCTGCAAAAGGCCAATGCGAAATATGATGCAGCCTTGCAGGCATGCCTCAAGGAGACGGGTTTCGATTTACCGGCCCGCATCAGTCCCGAGGAGGATTACCAGCATTATCTCAAGGTGAATGCCTGTTACCGATCCCTGGGCTACGACGTCGTAGACCCGACCTTCGAGCAGTTCACCCACGACGGGGGTCCGCGTCGTATGGATGCCCTCCCGAAGGCTGGAGAAGCCTTGAACAAGGCAATCGCCGCATGCGAGAGATGATTCGACAACGGTCCCTCTTCGATTCACGCTGGGCCATAGCGCTGGGTGTCGTGACTGTTGCTGCAGTTCTTTTCGCCGTCGGAATGTTCCTCACCGGCCGCGACGTCACGAAGAGCACCCCAGGCCAGGCGACGGTGGAAGCCAGTCAAGGCACCATTGAAGATTCCCTAGAGGTCAAGGCCCGGTTTAGCTGGTCCGCGGCGGGACGATTCGACGTCTTAGCCTCCGGGCGTGTGACTGGGAGTGTGTCAGGCGAGGTCGTCCGCGAGGGTGACTCGATCCTCCTCATTGATGAGCGTCCAGTGACCGCCCTGACCGGCACGGTGCCGGTCTACCGGGACCTCACCGAAGGAGTCCGAGGGGAGGATGTCCGCCAACTTCAGGACTTTCTAAGCAGGCACACCCTGTCGCTGTCGGTCGACGGCGTCTTCGGTAGTTCCACATCGCGTGCGGTCCAGCGGTGGAACTCCAGCCGAGGCTGCGCGTGCGGCTCAAGCGTCCCGGCCGGCTCTATCGTCTTCGTTCCTGAGTTGCCGACCCGGATGCGCGCTGCCGACGGGCTCCGTCTGGGAGCGCCCGTGCCGAGCCCGGCGCTAGAGGTCGTGGGCCTGCAGCCGAGCGTCTCCGTGACGGTCCAGGCCGGGGAGGCAGCGAGAATCCCCGCAGGAGCGGTCGTCCGGGTCGCCCTACCTGCCGGCGACGTCCAAGGCAAGGTCGCGGCGGCTGGCATGGATGACGGCAAGGGCGGCGTCGTGTTCCCTGTGGTCCTTGACCACGCCGATTGCCAAGCCGCCAAGTGTCCCCCACCGAGCAGCGCAGAGGGTGCGTCCACGGTGCCGGCTGTTCTGACTGTGGTCCCGAAGACGAGCGGTGTCCTCGTCCCTGCGGGAAGTGTCGGGGTGGCGGCCGACGGGGGTGCTTTCGTCACCTTGCCGGACGGTAAACGTGTCGTGGTCACCCTGGGTGCCACAGCCCGAGGCCTCATCGTGGTGCGGGGGGTTCAATCAGGGACCCGCATTCTCGCGCAGGCTCGCTGATGCTCCTCACGACTCACGGTCTCGGGATCGGTCACACCAAGGGGCGGCCGCTGCTGAGTGACCTTGACATCTCGGTGAGTCAGGCGGAAATCCTCGCGTTGACGGGTCGGTCCGGCTCGGGGAAATCGACGCTGCTCTACACTCTGGGCACCCTGATGCGTCCGTTAGTCGGCGAGGTCGTCATCGAGGGGGAGCCCGTCACTACCTGGCCGCAGGCGCGGCAAGCAGCCTTCCGGGCACGAAGGCTAGGGTTCGTTTTCCAGGATGCACTTCTCGATGCCGGCCGGTCGGTCATCGACTCTGTCACGGAGGCTTCGCTGTATGCCGGGGTGTCCCGGGGGTCGGTTCACCAGCGCGCGCTCGAACTCCTGTCGAAGCTGGAGGTCACCGATCTTGACCGGCGCCGGCCCGGCGAGGTGTCGGGTGGCCAGGCGCAGCGCATCGGGGTGGCACGCGCGCTGCTGATGTCTCCGCGCCTGGTGCTGGCAGACGAGCCGACGGGCAACTTGGATCCGCAGTCGGGCGCGGTTGTCTTGAATGTGCTGCGCGAGTATGCCGACCAGTCCGGATCCGGGGTCGTCATCGCTACCCACGATCCCGTGGTGGTGGGGCTGTGCGATCGCGTGGTCAACCTTCCATGAAAGCACGTCTGCTCGTCGGGGAAGCCGTCGCCGACCTCCGGTCGCAGCGCTGGCGAACCGTGCTGCTGATCGGCTCGCTCGCCACCTGCCTCATCCTCCTCTTCGGCGTCGAATCGCGCGTTGTCCAGACGCGCGCCTCCCTGGATGCGGCGATAGATGCGCCCGGTGCTCGGCTCATCCGGATCACGGCCTATGACACTGCGGTGCAGGTGTACCCCCCACAGATCGATGCGCTCCGTTCGCTCTCGGTGGCGCGGGCGGTGTTCGCGATCACGGCACCGGAGGGTGCGCGATCCCGAGCCACGCCTGCCCTCGGCGACGGGACCGTGCGCTGGTATGAGGGGCTCATACCGCCGCAGACCGCGTCACCGCCCTGCCGAAGCGCCATGGCAGGTCCCCCGGCGGCTGCGTCGGTCGGGCTGCCGGATGCCGTCGGAGATCTCCGGACCGAGCACGGGATGGTCTCGCTGGGTGGCCTGTGGGCCATCCCCCGCGAACTGGGCTTCCTGTCCGCAACAGTGCTGGTCAGGGCCTGCGAAGGTGCTCCACCGATGAAGGAACTCGTCATCGTCGTCGACGATCCTCAGCACCTCGAGGCGGCGACTGCTGCAGGAGTCGCGCTCTTCTCGGCCACGGATGCATCCAAGCTCACGGTGCGCTCCGAGCAGCATGCGCTCGACCAGCAGCGATCGCTACTACGGATCGTTGAGGCGGATTCGAGGGCGCTCCAGCGATGGGTGGCCCTCGCCCTCACGGCGATTGCGACACTTCTGCTGGGCTCGTATGTCGTGCAGCGTCGAAGCGAGTTCGGGCGACGTCGAGCTATCGGGGCAACATCGTCGTGGGTCGCCTGCCTGGTGCTTGTCGAGGCACTCGTCTCTGCCCTGGTCGCCTGTGCCCTGGGGGTCACCGTCGCTCTAGTCGCGCAGCGAATGCTCATGCCTGGTGGCTTCTCGTGGGCGTTCGCGGCCGGGGCGGCGTGCATGACCCTGGCAGCCAGCGCCCTTGGGGCGGTCATCCCCGCGTTCCTTGCGGCCTCCGCGGACCCCATCCGGGAAGTTCGCGTCCCCTGATCTGCCGGTGATCGGGGCTCCTGTCGTGAGGCCAAGCGCACCGAAGTTGAGGTCGGCGGGTGGAGGAGCGGCCTTGAGAGGGACCTAGGGTTGTCACGATGTCTGAGTCACGACCTGCCCTCGCCCGCCTCCTCGATGCGGTCCATGCCGATCCTCGGATCGCCGCCCTCGTCGCGGATATTCGCAGCGCGGACACCGCCGACGTCTCCGTGGCGCCCGGCGCCCGGGCCGCCGTGGTCGCCGCGTTGGCCGAGTATGCCGCCGAGCCGGGTGCTGCTGCCGGGGCCGCAACCTCCCGGCCGCTTCTCTTGGCCACGGCCACCAGCCGGGAGGCCGAAGACCTCGTCGCCGCCCTGTCCACCCTGCTCCCCGCGCAGGTCATCGGGCTCTTCCCCTCCTGGGAGACGCTGCCCCACGAACGTCTCTCGCCCCGCTCGGACACCGTCGGCGCCCGGCTCGCGGTGCTCCGCCGGTTGGCGCACCCCGATCCGGACGACACGGCATACGGGCCATTGCGGGTCGTCGTCGCCCCCATCCGGGCCGTCCTCCAACCCATCGCCAAACACCTCGGCGACCTCGCCCCGGTCGCGCTGCGCGCCGGTGACACCGCGCCCCTGGAGGGCGTCGTCGAGGCGCTGGCGGCGGCGGCATACCACCGGACCGACCTGGTCGAGCGGCGCGGGGAGTTCACGGTGCGCGGCGGCATCCTCGACGTGTTCCCGCCGACCGAGGACCACCCGGTGCGGGTGGAGTTCTGGGGCGATGAGGTCGAGGAGATCCGCTGGTTCAAGGTTGCCGACCAGCGCAGCCTGGAAATCGCCGAACACGGCCTCTGGGCCCCGCCCTGTCGCGAACTCCTCCTCACCGAGCAGGTCCGCACCCGCGCCCGGGCCCTGGCCACCCACCTGCCCGGCGCCCGCGACCTGCTCCTCAAGATCGCCGAGGGGATCGCCGTCGAGGGCATGGAGTCCCTGGCGCCGGCCCTGCTCGACGGCATGGAGACCCTCCTCGACGTGCTCCCCGGCGACGCCGCGGTCGTGCTCATCGACCCCGAGCGGGTTCGCACGCGCGCCCATGATCTCGTGGCGACCAGTCAGGAGTTCCTCGAAGCCGGTTGGGCCAACGCCGCCTCGGGCAATGCGGTGCCCATCGACCTCCAGGAGGTGCTCGGGTCCAGTTCCTACTGGTCCATCGCCGACCTGCGCGCGCATGCCCGCGATCTCGACCTGCCCTGGTGGGACCTCACCCCCTTCACTCTCGACACCGAGATCGGCGACGAGGCCCTGGCCAGCGGCACCGCGGCCGCTCCGACCTACCGCGGCGACCTGGAGACGGCCGCCGCCGATGTGACCGGCTGGCTGCGCGAGGGCTGGCGGGTGGCGATCGTCACCGATGGTCCCGGGTCGGCCAAGCGGGCCGCCGACGTGCTCGCCTCGGCCGGGGTGCCGGCGCGTCTCGAATCCCCCTTGGGTCTCCTTGAGGGTGGTGTCGTCCATGTGACCGCGGCTCGCTTGGGGCGCGGCTTCCTGTTGCCCGACAGCCGGATCGCCGTCCTCACCGAGGCCGACCTCACCGGCGCCGGGGCCGCCACCGGGGGGTCGACCAAGGACATGCGCCGGATGCCGTCGCGGCGGCGCAACCAGGTCGACCCGCTCCAGTTGCGGCCCGGCGATTTCGTCGTCCACGAACAGCACGGCGTCGGCCGGTTCGTCGAGATGATGCAGCGCACCGTCCAGGGCGCCACTCGCGAATATCTCGTGATCGAGTATGCCGCGAGCAAACGTGGGCAGCCCGCCGACCGGCTCTTCGTCCCCACCGATCAGCTCGACCAGGTCACCCGGTATGTCGGGGGCGAACAGCCCACCCTCAACAAACTGGGGGGCTCGGACTGGCAGGCCACCAAGAGCCGCGCCAAACGGCACGTCAAGCAGATCGCCGGCGAACTCATCCGGCTCTACTCGGCCCGGATGGCGACCACCGGGCACCCGTTCGGTCCCGACACGCCCTGGCAGCGCGAACTCGAAGACGCCTTCGCCTACGTGGAAACCCCCGACCAGTTGAGCACGATCGACGAGGTCAAGGCCGACATGGAGCGCGGCATACCGATGGATCGCCTCATCTGCGGCGACGTCGGCTACGGCAAAACCGAGATCGCGGTGCGCGCGGCCTTCAAGGCGATCCAGGACGGCAAGCAGGTCGCGGTCCTCGTGCCCACCACGCTGCTCGTCCAGCAGCACCTGCAAACCTTCACCGAGCGGTACGCCCAGTTCCCGGTGCGGGTCAAGGCGCTCTCGCGGTTCCAGTCCGACGGTGAGGCCAAGGCCGTCATCGAGGGTTTGGCCGACGGCAGCGTCGACCTCGTCATCGGCACCCATCGGCTGCTGTCCAAGGCCATCCGGTTCAAAGACCTCGGCCTGGTCGTCATCGACGAGGAACAGCGCTTCGGGGTCGAACACAAGGAACAACTCAAGGCGCTGCGCACCGCCGTCGACGTCCTCGCCATGTCGGCCACCCCGATCCCGCGGACCCTCGAAATGGCCGTCACCGGCATCCGGGAGATGTCGACCCTCGCCACCCCGCCCGAGGAGCGCCACCCCGTCCTCACCTACGTCGGGGCCTACGACGAGAAGCAGGTGACCGCCGCCATCCGCCGCGAACTCCTGCGCGAGGGCCAGGTGTTCCTCGTCCACAACAAGGTCTCGACCATCGAAAAGGCCGCCAGTCGCATTCGTGAACTCGTTCCCGAGGCCCGGGTCGCCACCGCCCACGGCAAGATGTCCGAGGGCCGCCTCGAACAGGTCGTCCTCGACTTCTGGGACAAGAAGTTCGACGTCCTCGTCTGCACGACCATCGTCGAAACCGGCCTCGACATCTCCAACGCCAACACCCTCATCGTCGAACGCGCCGACCGCCTCGGCCTGTCTCAACTCCACCAGTTGCGCGGCCGCGTCGGCCGCGGCCGGGAGCGGGCCTACTCCTACTTCTTCTACCCGCCCGAGGCCCCCCTCACCGAAACCGCGCACGACCGGCTCCAGACGATGGCCAGCCACACCGACCTCGGTGCCGGGATGCAGATCGCCATGAAGGACCTCGAAATCCGCGGCGCCGGCAACCTCCTCGGCGGCGAACAGTCCGGGCATATCGCCGGCGTCGGCTTCGACCTCTATGTGCGCCTCGTCGGCGAAGCCGTCGCCAACTTCAAGGGCGACACCGATGCCGAGGACCTCGCCGAGATCAAGATCGAGCTGCCCGTGGACGCTCACCTGCCCCACGACTACGTCCCGGGGGAGCGGCTGCGCCTCGAGGCCTACAAGAAACTCGCCACCGTCGCCGACGAGGCCGGCCTCGCCGAAATCGAGGCCGAATTGCGCGACCGCTACGGCGCGCCACCGGAGCCGGTGCGCAACCTCCTCGAAGTGGCCCGCCTTCGCACCGTCGCCCGCGCTGCCGGAATTGGCGATATTGCGGTGCAGGGCAACTTCATACGGTTCGGGCCGCTGGAGTTGCGGGAAAGTCAGACGCTGCGCCTCCAGCGCCTCTACAAGGGGGCCATCGTCAAACCGGCCCTGCGCCAGATCCTCGTCCCCAAACCGATGACCGCGCCCGTCGCCGGCCGGCCCCTGCGCGACCGCGACATCCTCACCTGGGCCGCCTCGCTCATCAGGGCCGTTGTCATGGACAATGTGGGGGTCGCGGCGAGCGTGGCCACCTAACCGGGTGACCCAGCCCAACCGCGACCTCACGACTGGTCGCCTCGCCGACCGGGCCGGTCACTGGTGCCGGTGCGGACGGCATACGAAATCGAAGGAAGGACCCACCCCGTGTCGCTTCGTGTTCGCGCCGCGCTGGCCTCCGTGGCCGCCGCCGGTGCCCTTGTCCTCTCCGGGTGCGGCAGCGCGGACGTGGCGGCCCGAGTAGATGGCCAGGTCATCACCGAGTCCGACGTGGCGGCCGTCGTCAAGGACCTGAATGCCGCCTACCCCGGTCAGCAGCAACCCGTGACCAGTGCGGCGGCGTTGCACGCACTCATCCAGGCCCCCACGCTCATTGCGTATGCCGAAGCGCACGGCTTCCCGCAGACTGCCTCGGCGGCGAGGGCCCAGATTCCCATTCCCGATCCCTCCGACGCGACGGTGCAGGCCCTGCGGTGGGTCGCCGTCAGCAAGCAACTGTCGCAGCAGGACAACATCGCCTTGGCGGCCACGTTCAGCCAACTCAAGGTCGACGTCAACCCCAAGTACGGCACCTACGATCCGGCGACCGCCGGGCTGACGTGGGTGTCGCCGAACTGGCTCCACGTCATCCCCGCGCAGCAGTAGCGCCATGACCATGGCGGAGATGCCGCCGGGTCGGGGTTCGGCGCTAGGTCGAGGTGGAGCGCCCGCAACGGGTCATCTCGCGCTGGTCATTACCTCCCCGCGGGTGGCGCCGGGGCTGCTCAGCCGCGCCGCGTGGCGGGCCATCGAGGGCGCCGAGGTCGTGTGGGCGCTCTCTCTCGACGAACCGTTGGCGGTGGCCGTTGCCGATGCCGGGCTGCCCGTCGAGTCGTATGCCGCGGGCTCGCCTTCCGAGGCGGGGGCCGGCGTGGGGGAGGGCCCGGGTGCGCTCGCGCGCGCGCTGGTCTCCCAGGCGGTGAGTGCGTCGGTCGTGTGGCTGGGCTCGGCGGACGGCGACCCGGGCCTGACCGACGCGATCGCCACCGAGGTCTCGAGGCTGGAATGGCCTCCGCCCGTCGAATTGGTCGTCGGGTCCTGGGATGTGCCGGGGGCCCGCCTACTCGACGTCGTGGCTGTCATGGATCGGCTCCGGTCGCCGGGCGGGTGCCCGTGGGATGCGCAGCAGACGCACGAGTCGCTGCTGCCCTATCTCGCCGAGGAGTCGGAGGAGTATGCCGAGGCGGTGCGTTCCGGAGACCGGGCGCACATGGCCGAGGAGTTGGGGGATGTGCTGCTTCAGGTGGCGTTTCACGCCCGGGTCGCTGAGGAAGATGCCAGCCAGCCCTTCGACATCGACGATGTTGCCGCCGGATTGGTCGAGAAGTTGGTGCGTCGCCACCCGCACGTGTTCGCCGATGTCGAGGCGTCCACACCCGAGGAGGTCGCGGCCAACTGGGAGCGCATCAAGGCCGAGGAGAAGGCGCGAGCCGCCCGTCGGTGACCCGAGCATCACTGGTGGGTGTGGCAGAGGGCGACGGGACGGCATACCCGACGGGTCCCGGCCTGCGGGAGAGCGGGAGGCCGTTGGCTGAAGAGTCCTGGTCGTGGGGACAACCACCGGGCTGCAGCGAAGCCACTCCTGCTCGAACCGTCCGCCATGTGATAGCAGATTGCAAGCACGGGCCGTGCCCACGCTCTATACCCGCGACATCAGTGACGAGACTGCCGCCGCGCTCAAGGCTCGAGCGGCCGAGCACGGGATGTCCTTGTCGGCCTACGTCGGTGCCGAATTGGCCAAGATGGCCGCGCGCCCGACGAACGCCGATATCGCCGCCCGGTTGCGCAATCGCGATCGGTCGACCGGCCCGACCATCGACGACATTCTGGAGGCTTCGACCTCGCCCCCAGCCACCCGATCGCGATGGCGGGGGGAAGGCGACGGCGGGTCGGTTCGACGGAGAAGTCCGGAAGGCGACGGCGGCTAGGCTGACGCGGTGATCGTGGTCGTCGGTGGTGCCGTCATGGACCTGAAGATGCAGACGATCCGGGCCGCGACGCTGCGCACGAGCAACCCGGCGCGCGCCTCCTGGACCCCGGGCGGGGTGGGCCGCAACATTGCCGAGAACCTCGCCCGCCTCGGATCCCCGGTCCACCTCGTTGCGGCCGTGGGCACCGACCCGCAGGGCCACGCCCTCCTCGAGCGCACCAGCGACGCTGGCGTCGGTGTCGGCCACGTCATCCGCACCACCGCCCCGACCGGCCTCTATTGCGCGGTGGTCGACAACTCCGGCGAACTAGTCCTCGGCGTCTCCGACCTGCACTCCACCGACGACCTCACCGTCGAGGACCTCACCGCGCACCACTCACTCGTCCACGCCGCGAGCCTCCTCGTCGTCGACGGCAACCTGCCCGCGACGGTCGTCGCGCACCTGCTCGACCTCGCTGCGTCCGCCGCGGTCCCCGTCGTCATCGACCCGGTGAGCGTGCGCAAGGCGACCCTGCTGCGCGACGCGCTGGGGTCGGCCCGCCCGGTCCACACTCTCACGCCCAACCTCGACGAACTCGCCGCCCTTGTCGACCATCCCGTCACCGACGAACCGGCCGCACTCGCTGCGGCGGCCGACGCCCTGCACGCCCGAGGCGTGTCCCACGTCTGGGTGCGCCGCGGTTCGCACGGCAGCGTCCTGTTCGCCCGGGGCTCCTCCCCGGTCGCGTATGCCGCGCCCCCGGCGACCGTCGTCGACGTCACCGGGGCCGGGGACTCGATGACGGCCGGCTACGTCCATGCCCTCGGCGCCACCGGTGACGTCGCGTATGCCGCCGGCTACGGTCAGGCGCTCGCCTCCCTCACCGTGGAGTCGCTGTCGACGGTGCGCCCCGACCTCACCCCGGCCCTGGTCGCGACCCGCCTCGCCGCCGGACTGCCCCGAAACCCCATCACCGACGAAAGACACCCATGACGCCGCATCCCATGCTTGCCCTCACCGATGAGGTCCGCGCCGCCCTCGCCGACGGCACCCCCGTCGTCGCGCTCGAATCGACGATCATCAGCCACGGCATGCCTTACCCGCGCAACGTCGCGATGGCCCGCGAGGTGGAGGGCATCGTCCGCGAGGGCGGAGCGGTGCCGGCGACGATCGCGGTGCTGGACGGCATACCGAAAATCGGGTTGACCACCGACGAACTGGAGCTACTGGGTTCGGCGCCCGACGTCGCCAAGGTGAGCATCCGCGACCTCCCGCACGTCATCGCCACCAAGGCCCACGGCGCGACGACCGTGGCGAGCACCATGCGCCTGGCCGCCCTCGCCGGTATCCGGGTCTTCGTCACCGGCGGCCTCGGCGGGGTCCACCAAGGCGCGACGACCACGATGGACGAGTCCGCCGACCTGACCGAGCTGGGCCGCACTGACGTCGCCGTCATCTGCGCCGGCGTGAAGTCGATCCTCGACATCGGCCTGACCCTCGAACGCCTGGAAACCCTCGGCGTGCCCGTCGTCGGCTACGGCACCGGGGAGTTCCCGTCGTTCTACTCGCGCGAGAGCGGCTTCGCGGCGCCGATGCGGGTCGACACCCCCGAGCACCTCGCCGCGATGATGCGCGCCAAGTGGGACCTCGGCCTGGAGGGCGGCATCGTCGTCGCCAACCCCGTGCCCGCCGCCGACGAAATGCCGCGCGCCGACATCGACGGCATCATCGCCACCGCCCTCGCCGAGAGCGTCGAGCGCGGTATCACGGGCAAGGACATCACGCCGTTCCTCCTCGGGCGGATCGTCGAGTTGTCCGGGGGCCGCAGCCTGGAGACGAACATCGCGCTGGTCCGCAACAACGCCCGCCTCGGCGCCGCCCTCGCCACCGCGTATGCCGCCCTCACCCCCCATTCGAGGTAAAAACGCCGCTGGATCCGCGCGGTAATACCTCGAATCGGTGGAGGGGGGCACGGGGAGTCAGATGACTCATGTGAGATAGGCGGGTCGGTGCCCTCCGGTGTCGCCTGGGCCGACTACGCTCGGAATGGACAGCGCCCTGCCGGTCCCCCCGGGCATCGGTCAGGGTCAATCGATCCCGCCCACCCCGCAAAGGAGCCCTCCCCATGGCCACCATCGAAGCCGTCGGCGCCCGCGAAATCCTCGACTCGCGCGGCAACCCCACCGTCGAGGTCGAGGTCGCTCTCGACGACGGCACCATCGCCCGCGCGGCCGTCCCCAGCGGCGCCTCGACGGGTGCCTTCGAGGCGGTCGAGCGGCGTGACGGCGACAAGGGTCGTTACCTCGGCAAGGGTGTCGAGCAGGCCGTCGACGCCGTCATCGACGAACTCGGCCCCAAGCTCCTCGGGTTCGAGGCCTCCGACCAGCGCCTCATCGATGGTGAAATGCTCGCCATCGACGGCACCGCCAACAAGGGCAACGTCGGCGCCAACGCCATCCTCGGCGTCTCCCTCGCCGTCGCCCGGGCCGCTGCCGACAGCGCCGACCTCCCCCTGTTCCGGTACGTCGGTGGCCCCAACGCCCACGTCCTGCCGGTTCCGATGATGAACATCCTCAACGGTGGCAGCCACGCCGACTCCAACGTCGACATTCAGGAATTCATGATCGCCCCGATCGGCGCCGAGTCGTTCCGCGAGGCGCTGCGCTGGGGCGCCGAGGTCTACCACAGCCTCAAGAAGGTCCTCCACGACAAGGGCCTGGCCACCGGTCTCGGCGACGAGGGCGGCTTCGCCCCCAACCTCGAGTCCAACCGCGCCGCCCTCGACCTCATCCTCGAGGCCATCAGCGCCGCCGGCTACACCCCGGGCAAGGACATCGCCCTCGCCCTCGACGTCGCGGCCAGCGAGTTCGAGAAGGACGGGGTCTACCACTTCGAGGGTGGCGAGAAGTCCGCACAGGAGATGGCGGCCTACTACGCCGAACTCGTCGCGGCATACCCGTTGGTGTCCATCGAAGACCCGCTGAACGAGGACGACTGGGAGGGCTGGAAGGCCCTCACCGACCAGCTCGGCGACAAGGTCCAGCTCGTCGGCGACGACCTGTTCGTCACCAACCCCGAGCGGCTCGCGCGCGGCATCGCCAACGGCACCGCCAACGCCCTCCTCGTCAAGGTCAACCAGATCGGTTCCCTCACCGAGACCCTCGACGCCGTCGAGATGGCCCAGCGCAACGGCTACCGCTGCATGATGAGCCACCGCTCGGGCGAGACCGAGGACGTCACCATTGCCGACCTCGCCGTCGCCACCAACTGCGGCCAGATCAAGACCGGTGCCCCGGCACGCAGCGAGCGGGTCGCCAAGTACAACCAGCTCCTGCGGATCGAGGAAGAACTCGACGACGCGGCCGTGTATGCCGGTGCCGGCGCCTTCCCCCGGTTCAAGGGCGCCCAGGGCTGAGGTGATGGGGAGCGGGCGAGGTCGCACCACGCCGGGCGCGCGCACGTCGCGCCCGGCGGCGTCGCGGCCTGCCCGCTCCCGCCCCGGCCTGTCCTCGCACACCGGCTCCGCCCGCGGCTCCGAGCCCGCAGCCCGGTCCGGGGGCACGCCCGCACCGTCGTGGCGCGAGCGGCTGGAGCGGGCCCGCGGCGACCGGCGCACCCTGTGGATCGCCTCGCTCGCGGTGACTGCGCTTTTCCTCGCCGTCCTTGTCGGGCCCACGCTGCGGGCCTACATCTCGCAGCGCCAGGACATTGCCGCGCTCCAGGAACAGGTCGCCAGCCAGCGCGAGCAGATCGACCAGTTGCGCACCGAGCAGACCCGGTGGGAAGACCCCGCCTACGTCGAGCAGCAGGCCCGCGAGCGCCTCAAGTTCGTCAAGGTCGGCGAGAAGGCCTACACCGTCCTCGACCCGGCGAAGCCCTCGGCGACCGTCACCGTGCCCGGCACGAACGTCGCCTCGGCCTCGGGCACCGACGGTTCCTGGTATGCCGCGTTGCTGTCGTCCCTGGCCGCCGCCGACGCGCCTGCGGCCACCCGGTGACCGCCGACCATCCGGCGCTCGCGGCCGACTCCGTCGACCCGCTCCGGGCGCCCGAACCGCACGACGAGGGGCCTGCGCCCGAGCCGGTCACGCCGGTAGCGGCCTCGGACCTGGAAGCGGTCGCCCGCCAACTCGGGCGCGAACCGCGCGGTGTCGTCGAGGTTGCTCACCGGTGCCCGTGCGGCGCGCCGGATGTCGTGCGCACCCTGCCGCGGTTGCCCGACGGCACCCCCTTCCCCACATCGTTCTACGCCACCTGCCCCCGCCTCACCGGCGCGGTGAGCACCCTCGAGAACGAGGGAGTCATGGCGGCCATGTCGGCGCGGCTGAGCACGGACGAGGCTCTTCAGGCCCGGTATGCCGCCGCCCACGCGGACTACTTGACCCGCCGCTCCCAACTCGGGGACGTCCCCGAAATCGAAGGCATCTCCGCGGGGGGGATGCCGAACCGGGTCAAATGCCTCCATGTGCTGGTCGCGCATGCGCTGGCCGTCGGGCCGGGCATCAACCCCCTCGGCGACGAGGCGCTTGCGCTGCTCGGTACGTGGTGGGAGCCCACGTCGTGCTGTGGGGAGGTCGCCTCATGAGGGTCGGCGCAATCGACTGCGGCACCAACTCCATTCGGCTTCTCGTCGCCGACATCGACGGTGCGGGTCGCCTCACCGATCTCGTGCGTGAGATGGAGGTCGTCCGCCTCGGCTACGGTGTGGACCGCACCGGCCTCATCGACCCGGCCGCCATGGAGCGCGCCGTGACCGCGTGCCGCCGGTATGCCGCGACCTGCCGGGAATTGGGAGTCGAGGCGACCCGGTTCGTTGCCACCTCGGCCAGCCGGGATGCCCGCAATGCCGCCGAGTTCGTCGCCGGTGTCGAGGAGGCGTTCGCCGGGCTCGATGTCTCGCCCGAGGTGGTGAGCGGTGACGAGGAGGCCACGCTCTCCTTCACGGGCGCGACGGGTGACCTGGTGGCGATGGGCGCGCCGGGTCCCTACCTCGTCGTCGATCTCGGCGGCGGCTCCACCGAAATCGTGCGCGGCACGACCACTGTCGAGGCCGGGGTGTCCCTCGACATCGGGTCGGTGCGGTTCAGCGAGCGCCACCTGGGCATCGACCCCCCGACGCCCGCCGAGATTCATGCCGCCATCGCCGACATCACGGCCGCCCTCGATGGTGCCGAGCGCGTCGTCAACCTGCGCGGCATCGGCACGATCGTCGGACTGGCCGGCAGCATCACGACGGTGACGGCCCACCTGCGGGGGCTCACGGCATACGACTCGACCGCCATCCACCTGGTGACCGCGACCCGCCAGGCCCACGTCGACGCCGCGAGCGACCTGCTGCACCGGACCAAGGCGGAGCGAGCGGCCCTCGGGTTCATGCATCCTGGCCGGGTCGACGTCATCGGGGCGGGGGCACTGGTGTGGCGAGAACTCCTGATCCGCGTCGGCGACCGCTCGCCCGGCGCCGGTGTCGTCACCTCCGAACACGACATCCTCGACGGCATCGCCCTCTCGATCGCCCGCTGACGATCGACCGCGCGATCGGTTGGGCCGCGGGGGTCGACGTGACCCGCGCGCAGCAAGACCGGTCGCGGGCCCATGGGGTGCGGCGCGGCATACCTATCGACATGGGCGTGTCTCCTGGACAACCGCTGCTACGCCGGGCACACTAATGCGCACTACGCAGTAGTGCGTGACGTGAAGAAGGGACGCCATGGACGGCACACAACTGGTCAAGGGGGTGCTCGACCTCGCCGTCCTCGCCGTCGTCGCCGAATCCGACGGCTACGGCTACGACGTGGTCCGCCGGCTGCGCGCCGCCGGCCTGGACGAGGTGGGCGACGCCTCCGTCTACGGCACCTTGCGCCGCCTGTATGCCGCGGGCGCCCTCAGCAGTTACGTCGTCCCGTCCGACGAGGGTCCGCACCGGAAGTACTACGGCATCAACGCACAAGGCCAGGCCATGCTGCGCAGCCAAAGCGTCACCTGGGCGGCCTTCGCCCACACGATGGAGCAGTTGCTCGTCAGGTCAGGAGTGCGGTCATGAGTGAGCCAATCACGGTCCCGGCCGGCGTGTCTGTGCACACCTACGTCGACGCGGTGCGGGCGCACCTGACCGACCTGCCCGCCGACGACATCGACGACCTCATCGGCGGTTTGGAGGCCGACCTCGCCGAACGCGCCGCCGAGTTACCCCCGGGCAGTGACCCGGCCGCCGCCTTCGGTTCCCCGTTGGCGTATGCCGCGGAGCTGCGCGCCGCGGCCGGATTCCCTCCCGCTGCGCCGCCGCGGCCGGCGCCTCGGCCCGGGATGGCGCGGCGTTTCGAGGAGTGGCTGCGCGCCACCGGGGCGGAGGTTGCGGGCCGGTGGACCTGGCTGGCCGACCTGCGCCCGGTGTGGTGGGTGGTGCGCGGCGCGGTCCTCGGCGGCTTGATCGGGGTAACAGTGCTCGCTGGGACGTCTCGGTTCGTGGCCGTGTTCGTGGCCGGGGTGGGGATGCTCGTGTCGTTCTGGTGGGGGCGCACGGCCCGGCGGGCCATCGGGTCGGCGGGCAACCGGGCGACCGTGGCGGCCAACGTCGTCGCCGCGCTGCTCCTGCTGCCGATGACCGCGGCATACCTCACGCCCTCGGTGGTGTATGTCGACACTGGGTCGGCGGCGGCCAGCAATCCGGGTGCTGGGGCGAGCGGTACCTGGGTGAACGGGGAGCCCGCAACGAACTTGTATGCCTACGACGCCGACGGCAACCGCATCGACCGGGTGCGTCTCTACAACCAGTTCGGGCAGTCGGTGTCCGTCGGGGCCGAGGGCACGTCATGGCTGCGGGACCTGCAGCCTGACCAGCAACCGGCGCTCGATCCCAAGGGGGAGTGGCTGCTCAATCGCGAGGTGTTCCCCCTGCGCTGGGGGACCCGCACCGGGTGGGAACCCTCCAACGGCCGCTGGGAGCCCCCGGTCAAGATCTCCGCATTGCCCGCACCGAGCGCTTCAAGCTCGGGGGCCTCCCCGGGCGCCTCCCCGGGCGCCTCGCGGGGGGCCCCGCCCGGCCCTGGCTCCTCCGCGAGTACCTCCCCAGGTCCTGCATCGTCGCACTCGCCGCAGGCCAGTCCTGCGGTGTCGCCCAGCCCGTCTCCCTGACCGGCTGCGCGCCGCGTGGGGGGCGGAATCAGGGGCCGCCCCCCACGTCGGCGCCGGACGGCATACGCTGTCCGAGCCCCCGTAGCCCAACTGGCAGAGGCCGGCGACTTAAAATCGCTCCAGGTGCGGGTTCGATTCCCGTCGGGGGCGCTCGCAGGCTCGCCCGCCCCGCCAGGACCCACCGTCGGGGGCGCTCGCAGGCTCGCCCACCCCGCCAGGACCCACCGTCGGGGGCGCTCGCAGGCTCGCCCACCCCAATGCCCGTTGAATCGTCGCCTCATTGACCACTTGGCCCTCATTGGTCTCAGGTGTGACGTGCTCGGGCGCCTCTTGTGTGTTTCTGCGGGCCACCCTGCGAGGGGTGGGGTGATCGCCCCGCTTCGTGCAGGGTAGGGCGTGTGGGGGCGGCCGTGAGTTCGCCCGTCCTGCGGGGATCCACTGTTGGGGGCGCTCGTCGGGCTCGCTGACCCGCGAGGACCCGTCGCGTTCTCGCCTCATGTGCCACTTGAGTCTCATAGGCCTCAAGTGGCACGTGCTCGGGTGATCTTCGTACGTGTTGCTGCGCGTTACCCTGCGAGAGGTGGGGTGATCACCCCACTTGGTGCAGGGTAGGGCGTGTGGGGGCGGCCGTGAGTTCGCCCGTCCTGCGGGGATCCACTGTTGGGGGCGCTCGTCGGGCTCGCTGACCCGCGAGGACCCGTCGCGTTCTCGCCTCATGTGCCACTTGAGTCTCATAGGCCTCAAGTGGCACGTGCTCGGGTGCTCTTTGTGTGTGTTGCTGCGGGTTACCCTGCGAGGGGTGGGGTGATCGCCCCACTTGGTGCAGGGTAGGGCGTATGGGGACAGCCGTGAGTTCGCCCGTCCTGCGGGGATCCACTGTTGGGGGCGCTCGCAGGCTCGCCCACCCCAGTGCCCGTTGAATCGTCGCCTCATTGACCACTTGGCCCTCATTGGCCTCAGGTGTCACGTGCTCGGGTGCTCTTTGTGTGTGTTGCTGCGGGCTACCCTGCGAGGGGTGGGGTGATCGCCCCGCTTCGTGCAGGGTAGGCCGCACAGGCAGGGCCGCAGGGGGGCAATCAGAGCCGCAGGGGCGCATTCAGAACAGACATGGCGGCGAAGTCGATGCCGTCCACGTGGTCTGGGCGCTGGGCATGTGAAGGGACATCCCGGACATCAGGGTTGCGGAGCCATGCCCGATCCTGCGCGGTTGATTGTGAGCATGTGAAGGGACATTCCGGACAGGTGAGTTGCGGTGCCACGCCCAATAGCACCGCGCGGTCCGTGGCGACCATGTGAAGGGACATCCCGGACAGGTGGGCACGGCGGCGCGGGGCCCGCTCGGACACCACGAATCGCCAGCGTGGCCGCGCCGGTTATCCACAGGGCACAGCCGCGGGAACCCTTTTGTCACCCGAGGTGTTTAGGCTAGAGACAACGGTTCACGGCGACCGTGGACGTATGGCCGCCTCGTGGCCACCAGACCGACTTCGACCACCAACGGAGGGACGATGGCCAACAACCCGGCCTTCAACCGCATCGAGCAGGACGCCCGCTCGGGGTATGCCGCATTCCGCGACCAGCCTGCCCACTACCCGCAGCAGACGTACCCTCAACCGGGCGCACCCGTGGGTCAGGACCAGCTGGAGCAGATGTATCACGCACCGGACGCGACCGCGTTCGACGCCCGGCGCGTCACCATGGACGACGTCATCATGAAGACGCTCGGGCTGTTTGCCATCGTCATCACCACGGCCGCTGCCGGCTGGTTCGTGGCCGCGGCCAACCCCGCCATCGGGTTCATGGTCTGGCTGGGTGGGGCCATCGCGACCCTCATTTTGGGCCTGGTCATCGCTTTCAAGAAGACCCTGAGCGTGCCGCTCATTCTGGCGTATGCCGTCGTCGAGGGCCTCTTCGTCGGGGCGGTCAGCCAGTTCTTCAACGCGCTATACCAAGGCATCGTCTCCCAGGCGATCCTGGCAACGCTCGCGACCTTCGCCGGCATGTTCTTGGCCTACAAGTTCGGCCTCATCAAGGTCACCGACAAGTTCCGGAGGATCATGGCGATGGCCCTCATCGGCTACGCCATCTTCGCGGTCGTCAACTTCGTCTACGCCCTCGTCACGAGCACCCCGTTCGGCATCGGCGGCTCGGGCATGCTCGGCATCGGCATCTCGATCTTCGCCGTCGGCCTGGCCTCGCTGACGCTCGCCCTCGACTTCGACGCGATCGATCGAGCCATCGCTACCGGCGCCCCCCAGAAGTACAGCTGGCTGCTCGCCCACGGCCTCATCGTCACGCTCGTTTGGCTCTACATCGAGTTCCTTCGCCTGCTCGGCCGGTTGCGCAACTGAGCACCCCCGCAGGGCGGAATCGGTCCAGCGCCGTGGTGTCCAGCACGCCGTCGATCGATCCGCGCCCGGATGCGGTCCGAGTCGAGTTAGCCCGCATCGAACGCCGCTGGCGCCAACTCCCGCTCGACCGTGCCGTTGAGGGTATGCCGCGGCTGCGGCATACCCTCAACGCGCTCACCGATGCGGCCGGCCAGCCGCCCGTGCCCGACCTCGGCCCGGGGCCGGCACTTCACCAACTGGCCGTCCTCGTCTGGGAAGCCTGCCGCGCCGAAGAAGAGGCCACCCCCGAGGTCTGCGCAGTGGCCGAGGGCGCTCGCACCGAAGGGGCAGCCACCGAGACTGGCAGCACCGCCGAAGGGGACGCAAGCAGCGAGCGGCGAGCAGCCGGCATACCCGAACTGCTCGCCGCTCTGCGTCGCGACTTGCCCTAGGACCTCAGCTGAGGCGTTCGACGATGATCGCCATCCCCTGACCGCCGCCGACACACATCGTTTCGAGGCCGAACTGGCCATCGCGGGCCTGCAGCCCGTTGAGGAGCGTCGTCATGATGCGGGTGCCGGTGCAACCGAACGGGTGGCCGAGCGCGATGCCGCCGCCGTGGACGTTGAGCTTGTCGAAGTCCATGCCGAGGTCGTCGGCGCTGGGCAGGACCTGAGCGGCGAACGCCTCGTTGATTTCGTAGAGGTCGATGTCGCCGATGCTGAGTCCGGCGCGCGCGAGGGCCTGTTGCGAGGCCTCGACCGGGCCCAGGCCCATGATCTCGGGGGAGAGGCCGGAGACGCCGGTGGAGACGATCCGAGCGATGGGGGTGATGCCGAGTTCCTTGGCCTTGCGGTCGCTCATGACGACCACGCCGGAGGCGCCGTCGTTGAGCGGGCAGCAGTTGCCGGCGGTGACGGTGCCCTGCTCGCGGAAGACCGGCTTGAGGCCCTGGACCGCTTCGAGGGTGACCCCGGCGCGCGGGCCGTCGTCGTTGCTGACGACGGATCCGTCGGGCAGCGTGACCGGCAGGATTTCGCGGGCGAAGAAGCCGCTGGCGATGGCGGCCTCGGCGCGGTTCTGGCTGGTGACGCCCCACTCGTCCTGACGGAGTCGGCTGATGCCGCGCAAGGTGGCGACGTTTTCGGCGGTCTGGCCCATGGACAGGTAGACATCGGGGAGCAGACCCTCGTCGCGCGGGTCGGTCCAGGTCGTGTTGTGGGCGGAGATGTCGGCGGTGCGAGCCTGCGCGGCATCGAACTTCCGGTTCTGGGTCTCGGCCTCGGACCCGCCGGCGCCGGAGAAGCTCATGTACTGCGACACGCACTCGACACCACCGGAGATGAAGACGTCACCCTCCCCGGCCTTGATCGCGTGGAAGGCCATCCGCATCGTCTGGGTCGAACTCGCGCAGAACCGGTTGACCGTCGAGCCGGGCAGGTGGTCCAGACCGGCGAGAACCGCGATGATCCGGGCCATGTTGGAGCCGTGCCGACCACTGGGTTCGGCGCAGCCCCAGTACATGTCCTCGACGAGCTTCGGGTCGAGGCTGGGCAGTTTGGCGAGGAGCTCGGCGATCACCTGCGCGGACAGGTCATCGGGCCGGATCGTCTTGAGCGAGCCCTTGAAGGCCCGTCCGATCGGGGTGCGGGCGGTAGCAACGATGACGGCTTCGGGCACGGCTTCTCTCCTCGGGCTGAGACCACGGGCAGGCCAGGTCGGCCTTGCTTGCGATCGTATGCCGCGGGCTCGCCCCGGGCACTGTGCTATCGCTCACCCGCCCGGCCGGCAACGAGAGAGGCGCCGCCGGCGGGGGCTCATCTCGCCGACCCATGGAGGCCACCCACCGATGACGAACACCCCGCGGCGGGTGTTGACTGGGGGCCATGGACTCCATCCGCAGCCGCGCATCGTCAGGTTCTCCCTACGAAGGCACCGTCGGGTTCGCCCGGGCCGTCCGGCACGGCACCCATGTCGTCGTCTCCGGCACCGCCCCGATCTGGCCCGACGGGCACTTCATGCCCGAAGCCGCCGCGCAGACGCGCCGGTGTTGGGAGATCGCGCTCGGTGCGCTGGCTGAACTCGGTGGCCGTCCCGAGGACGTCATCCGGACCCGCCACTACCTGACCAACCCGGACGATGTCGAAGACGTCGCTCTCGTCCACGGCGAGTATTTCGGCGCGATCCGTCCGGCGAGCACGATCGTCATGGTGGCCGGCCTGGTCGACCCCCGGTGGAAGGTCGAGGTCGAACTGGACGCCATCCTGCCCGAGTGACCTGTCAGCGGGTATGCCGCCGCGGCGGCATACGCGTGGGCGAACGCTCGCCCGGTGACGATTCCCGCGCCCAGGCCCGCCGCGACGCCAACCGGTGAGGCTCCCCGCGCCCCGAGCTCGGCGTTACCCTGCCCCCATGGACCTCGTCGGCGCCAGCGCGCAGTTGAGTTTCGGCGTCACCGCGGACGACACCGCGGCCGCCGTCGGGTCGGGCAGCCTGCCGGTGCTCGGGACGCCCCGGTTACTCGCCTGGCTCGAGGCCGCGACCTGCGCCGCCATCGACCCCACGCTCCCTCCCGGCGCGACGAGCGTCGGCACCCGCATCGACATCGAACACCTCGCCCCCACCCCGATCGAGGGCCGGGTCACGGCGTCGGCGACGGTGCTCACCCAGGTTTCCCGGGCGCTCACGTATGCCGTGTCCGCCGTCGACGCGGCCGGCACCGAGGTGGCCCGCGGCACGATCACCCGCGTCATCGTCGACAGCGCCCGGTTCATGGCGCGGCTCTGACCCACTCGATGTCCCGCCGCTGACGAAACCGCCGGCCCCCAACGCGTCCCGTCGTGCGCCGGGTGTCAACAATCCACCTATTGGTCGATTGTTGACACGCCCGCCGAAGAGGTCCCGCGGCGTCCAGTTGGAGCGGACCACGGCGTCCGGCTGGTCGGTGTCAACAATCCACCTATTGGTCGATTGTTGACACCCGAAGCCCTCCTCTCGTGCTGCACATCCCCCACTCGTGCTGCACACTCAAATAGGCACTGGAGCGCTGAGGGCTCGGCTCGCCTCAGATGCCGAGGGTGCTGCGGGGGTAAGCCGCGTTGACGTCGGTGACGACGTTGACGAGATACGGCATACCCGAAGCGAAGGCTCGATCGAGCGCTGGCCCGATCTCACGCGGGTCGGTGACGAGTTCGCCGCCGGCGCCGAGCGCGGTGGCCACCTGGTCGTAACGGGTACGCGGGGCGAGGTCGGCGACGACGTCGTAGCCGTAGAGCATCTGCATCGGCCCCTTCTCCAGGGCCCAGGCGCTGTTGTTGCCCATGACCATGACGACCGGCAGCCGGTGGCGGACCAGGGTGTCGATGTCACTGAGGGCGAACCCGGCCGCGCCGTCGCCGAGCAACAGCACGACTTGGGCGTCGGGCCGGGCGATCCGGGCCGCGATCGCCGCCCCGATCCCGGCGCCGAGGCAGCCGAACGGGCCGGGATCGAGCCAACACCCCGGGCGGGCCGGTTCGACGAACTTGCCCGCGAACGACACGAAGTCGCCGCCGTCCCCGATGACCACCGCATCCTCGGCGAGGCGGGGGAGCAACTCGCCGTAGATCCGGGCCGGGTGGATGGGGTCGGCGCTCGCCGTGAACAACTCGGCGTCGCGAGCAGCGCCCGCCCGCACCCGATCGGAGAGGTCGGCGGCCCACGCGGACCAGTCCGGCACGGTGCCGCGGCCGGTCACGGCCTCCCGGATGCCGTCGAGGACGGTGCTGAGGTCCCCGGACGCCGACCCGGCGAGGGTGAGGTGAGTGGCCACCTGGCCGGCGGAATCCGCGACGTGGATCACCTTGGCCAGCGGACGCCCCTCTTTGCCCCCGAACAGGCCGTAGCCGAGCCGGAAGTCCAACGGGGTACCGACGACGATCACCAGATCGGCACCGGCGAGGGCCGCCCCGCGCGCCTTGGTGACGAGCAGCGGATGGCCACCGGGGAGGATGCCGCGACCCATCCCGTTGGTCAGGGTGGGTATGCCGAGGTCTTCGGCGAGGCGGCGGGCGGCGGTTTCGGCCCCGTCGGCCCACACGTCGCTGCCGAGGATGAGGAGCGGGTGGGTCGCCGTGGCCACCTCCGCGGCGATCGCGGCGAGGTCGTCGGGGTCCGGGTCGGCGCCGCGCGGAATCGTCGTTGTCGGCGCCGGGGCGCTCGCGGAGTCGAAGAAGTGGTCGAGAGGGATGTCGAGGAAGGCCGGCCCCCGGTGGGGCGTGCCCGCGGCGACGAACGCCGCCTCGGTCGCCGCGGCGATCTCGCCCGCGGCGTGGGCGGTCGCGGCATACCGCGTCATCGACGCGACGACGGCGACGTGGTCGAACTCCTGCAACGCGCCCTGCCCCCACCGGTTGTCGGGCGAGCGACCGCCGATGACGACGAGCGGGGCACCCGAGAACGACGCCTGCGCCATCGCGCTCACCCCGTTGGTGACGCCCGGGCCGGCGGTGAGGACGGCCAGGCCGGGGCTCCGGGTGAGTTTGCCGGTGGCCTCGGCGGCGAAGGTCGCCGTCTGCTCGTGCCGGACGTCGAGCAGGCGAGTCGGCGGATCTGCTTGCACGGCAGCGTCATAGATGGGGAACACGTGGGCGCCGGAGAGGGTGAAGATGGTCTCGACGCCATGAGCCCGGGCAACGTGGAGGGCGTGCACCCCGCCGTGTCCGGTCAGGGTCGGGTGCTCACCATCGGGGCTCGACGGGGCAGAGGCGGTCGCGGCGGCGTCGGTGCTCATGAGGGAACGCTAGTTCGGGGTCGCCGCCCGCGGGGAGCCGGTCCCGGCGAGCAATGGTGAACCCGTCGCCGTTCACCCGCCCACAGAGGGGTCGGCAGTGTCAGGATGGCCCCCATGAGGTATGCCGCACACATCAGTGATCTTGTCGGCGACACTCCGCTGGTCCGCCTCAACCGGGTCACCCAGGGTGTCACCTCGGCCACGGTCTTGGCCAAGATCGAGTACTTCAACCCGGGCGGATCGGTCAAGGATCGGATCGCCAAGCGCATGATCGCGGCTGCCGAGAAGTCGGGCGCGCTCAAACCGGGCGGCACGATCGTCGAACCCACGTCGGGCAATACCGGGGTGGGGCTCGCGCTCGTGGCCCAGCGCAAGGGGTACCGGTGTGTGTTCGTCTGCCCCGACAAGGTGAGCGAAGACAAGCGGGCGGTGCTTGCGGCATACGGGGCCGAAGTCGTGGTGACCCCGACGTCGGTGGCGCCCGACCACCCCGACTCCTACTACTCGGTGAGCGACCGGTTGGTGCGCGAGATCCCGGGGGCGTGGAAGCCGGACCAGTACTCCAACCCCAACGGACCGCGCTCGCACTACGAGAGCACCGGGCCGGAGATCTGGGCCGACACGCACGGGCGGATCACGCACTTCGTCGCCGGCGCCGGCACGGGAGGCACGATCTCCGGCGCCGGGCGCTACCTGCGCGAAGCCTCGGCGGACCGGTCGCCCGAATCGGGTGGCCGGGTGCGGATCGTGGTCGCCGATCCGGAGGGTTCGGTGTACTCCGGCGGCACCGGGCGGCCCTACCTCGTCGAGGGGGTCGGTGAGGACTTCTGGCCGGCGGCCTACGACGCGAGCCAGGTCGACCAGGTGGTCGCCGTCACAGACGCCGACTCGTTCGCGATGACCCGCCGACTCGCCCGCGAGGAGGGGCTGCTTGTCGGCGGCTCGTGCGGGATGGCCGTGTGCGCGGCCCTGGAGGTGGTCCGCGACCTGCCGTCAACGGCGGTGGTCGTCGTGCTGCTCCCGGACTCGGGACGCGGCTATCTGTCGAAGATCTTCAACGACGACTGGATGCGTTCCTACGGGTTCTCGCGGGCGGCCGAGGGCACGACGGTGGGTGAGGTGTTGCGGGCCAAGACCGGTGACCTGCCCGCGCTCGTCCACACGCACCCGCAGGAAACCCTCAAGGACGCGATCGCCATCCTGCGCGAGTACGGCGTCTCCCAGATGCCGGTGGTCAAGGCCGAGCCGCCGGTCACCTCGGGGGAGGTGGCCGGGGCGGTGTCCGAGCGTGACCTGCTCGAACTGCTCTTCACGGGGCAGGCGCACCTGTCCGACGCGGTCGGCGCCCACATGGGAGCAGGCCTGCCGCTCGTCGGGGCCGGCGAGCCGGTGGCGAGCGCGCGGCATACCCTGTCGCAGTCCGACGCCGTCCTGGTCGTCGAGGACGGCAAGCCCGTGGGCGTGCTGACCCGGGCCGACCTCCTCGCGTTCCTCGCCGACTGACGGGCTACCGCAGCGCCCGCTTGAGGACCTTGCCCACCGGGTTGCGCGGCAGAGCATCGACGACCTCGAGGCGTTCGGGGATCTTGTAGGGCGCGACATGGCGCCCCTGGAGGAAGTCGGCCAGGTCCGCCAGCGTCAGCGACGTGCCCGGTTTGACCGCGACGAAGGCCGCGACCCGCTCGCCGAACACCTCGTCGGGGTCCCCGACGACCGCGACCTCGGCCACCGACGGATGGGCCGCGATCAGGCCCTCGACCTCGGCGGGCGAGATGTTGACCCCGCCGCGGATGATGAGGTCACGCGCCCGGTCGACGAACCGCAAGAACTGGCCCTGCGCGCCGGCGATCTCGAACAGATCCCCCGACTTCAAGAACCCGTCGCCGTCGAAGGGCATCGGGTGCAGATCGGGGCGGACATACCCGGGGAAGACCGTCGGACCGCCGATGCGCAACTCGCCCGGCACCCCCGGCTCGGTGATGACCTCCTCGGTGATCGGGTCGACGAGCCGCACCTGCACCCACGTCGAGATGCGCGAGGCCCACTGGTACCCCGGGCAGGCGTAGTTGGGGAAGAACTGCGCCCGCTCCACCGGGTCGGGGAAATCGGCCGGGCTCGACAGCAGCGCGATCCCCTCGTTGGAACCGAAGAAGTTGATGACCCCGATGCCGTGCTTCTCCTGCCAGCCGGCGACCATCGAGGGCTGGAGCGGCGCCGAGCCCGACCCGAGCCGGGTCACCGACGACAGGTCGCACGACGCGAGCAGCGCCTCGTTGTGGAGCAGCATCATGAGCAGGGCCGGCGGGGCCACGGTGTAGGTGACCCGTTCGGAGGCGATCTGGCCCAGGAACGTCGGCAGGTCGAAGGGGTGATGCTGCACCAGGACGCACCCGGTGCGCAGCCACGGCAGGAGCAAACCGACGAAGGCGGCCATGTTGATCATGGGGAACGGGTTGAGGATGACGTCGTCCGCGACGATCCCGGGCGCGTCGACCCCGGCCCACGCGGCCGCCAGCCACTCCAGATGGGTGCGCGGCACCCCCTTGGGTTCGGCCTCGGTGCCCGAGGTCCAGCAGATGGTCATCGCGTCATTGGGGTCGAGGGGGCCGCGCTGGTCGCGGTATGCCGCGAGCTCGCTGCGGTCGGTCGCGCTCGCCGGTCCGGCCACCAGGGTCGAGACTCCCTCGACGGGCTCGGCGCTCACGTCCGGTGGGAGGTACCGCAGGACGGTGCGCACCGAGGCGAGCTCACGGCATACGGTCAAGGCCGGCGTCAGGAGGTCGTGCTCGCCGACGCGACCGGAGGTGAGGTATGCCGTGGGCTCGGCTTGCCGGCCGACGATCCCCAGTTCGTGCTCGCGGTACTGGACGGCGAGCGGGGTGACGACGATGCCCACCTTCCAGGCGGCGAGGAAGACGGTGACCATCTCGACGCTGTTGGGCATCTGGACCGCGAGGATGTCGCCGCGGGTCAGCCCGTGCCGGAGGAACTGGGCGGCGAGCGCGTCGGACTCGCTGTCGAGGTCGGCCCAGGTGAGCCGCCTGGGTGCGGCACCGACGAGCGCCGCCTTGTTGGCCGGGTCGACGAGGGCGAGCCGATCGGGGTTGTCGGCGACCCGGGCGGCGAAGACCCCGTCGACGGTCTCGCCGCTGAACCAGCCGCGGGCGAGGTAGTCCTCGACCTTGTCATGGGGGTGCAGGGCGCGAACTCGGGTGCTCATGATTCTCCTGGGGTGGGTGACGCGCTGGCGGCGGGTGAGTGATGGGGCAGGGGAATGATGGTGGAGTCGACCCGAACCGACGCGCCGGTCACGGTGGCCCCGCAGGCGGCGCAGGTGAGGAGGAGGCGCAAGGGGGCGGCGCAGCGGCGATGGGTCACGGTGAGGACCTCGCGGGTGTGCGGCCACCAGCGGGCCGCCCAGCCGAGGGCGAGCAGGAAGAAGAGCGCCAATTCCTGCGCGCGCGGGGTGGGGCGGTAGTCCCACCAGTCGGCCCGGGCGGCGCTCGGCGTGGTGGCGAGGATGCCCGCCTCGGTGAGCAGGTGGAGCCGGTCGGTGAGGACCGCGGGCGGAATGGCGAGCCCAATGTGGAAGTCACGGAAGCGGCGCATCCCCCACAAGGCCCCGATGACGACGGCGAGCGACCAGCGGTTGCCGACGACCGCGAACACCTCGGGGGTGAACCACACCCTCGATCCCGAGGGGCTCACCCGGGCATGGGGTCGACGCCGGGCCCCGGGCAGCGAGACCGCCCAGCCACCCGCGTCGCCCCACTCGACGTCGACCTCCCCGAACACCACCGGCTCGCCGCAGTGGGCGCAGCAGGCGTTCGGGCGCAGTTCGGCGCCGCACTCGGTATGCCGCGGCACCGGCAGGCTTGCGCCGTCGGCCCCCCAGCGGCGCTCCCAATCCCACATGGCGAGCAACACCGGCCACAGCCCAGCCCCGGCCGGGGTGACCGCGTAGTCGTGGGCTTCGTGGATGAGCACCCCGGACTCTTCGAGACGCCGCAGCCGCGAGGTGAGGACGGCGTGGCTGATCGGCAGGTGGGCGTGCAGATCCCGATACCGACGGTCGCCAAGGAGCAGGCGTTGGATGACGAGCAGACTCCACTCGTCGACGAGGAGCCCGAGCAGGTCCGCCAGTGATGCCTCGGCAGAGCCAGAGGCGTCCCGGACTCTCGGGCTCACCGGGGCAGCGCCTCGACGGTCTCGCTGGCCCGGTCGCTCTCGTGCCAGCGGCGCACCTGCGCGCCGGCGACCCATGTCGAGTGGGTGCCGCTGCTCACCCGTTCGGGCAGCCTCAGGACGCATACCGGGCCGTCGGACGGGGACTGCGCGGCATACACGTGGGCGAAGGAGGCGTCGGCACCCAGGTCGCTGACGATGGTGACGAGGTAGGCGTCGTCCTCGCCGGTGCTGCCCACTCGCGGCGCGACGGCCGTCTCGGAGCCGAAGACCCCGGGCCCGAAGGCGATCCGTTCCTCGGTGCCGGTCTCGACATCGTGCTTGACGAGTCCGTCGAAGAGGAACCGGCCGGGCATTCCGGTGGCGGCATAGACATAGCGGTGGCGTTGGCCGGAGACGTCGGTGTTGACCATGCCGAACTCGGTGAACGTATCGGAGAGGAACTCCTCGGTGACCGCACCCGTGCGCAAGTCGAGGCGCCACCGGTGCAACCGGGTCTGCATGGCGTCGAGGGCGAGATAGCGGAAGGTGCGCTGCCAGCGATCCGTGATCCCCTCGACGCTCGGCGCCGGGCTGCCCTGGTGGAAACCTTCGACGACGAGGGTGTCACCGTCCTCGTAGGCGTTGGTGAAGTGCAGGACATAGGTGGGGTCGGCCTCGAACCAGCGGACCTCGTCGCTGCCCCCGCGCCGCGGCAGCACCCCGAACCGGGAGGGCAACTCGGGGTGGTAGCGCGGCACGAACAGGCCCTTGGCCATCAGGTCGGCATCCCAGAAGAGCGGGAAATCGCCGAGGATCGCGTAGTTCTGCGTGAACGTCATGTCATGGGGCAGGCGCGGGCCGGGCAGGGCGATCTCGACGTAGTGAGCCAGGGCACCGGTGCCGTCGACGACGCCGTAGTTGAGGTAGGGCGCGGTCCGCGAGTAGTTGAAGAAGAGCATCTCGTCGGTGCGCTCGTCGACCTTGGGGTGGGCGCTCACGCCCTGCGCCGGGAAGTGCCCGCCGAAGGTCTCCTTGCCGAGGGTTTCGGCGGTGTAGGGGTCGAGGCGGTAGAGGTCGCCACATTGGTAGAAGCTCGTCAGGGCCGTGCCGCGGTGGACGACGACGTCGGTGCTCGAGGAGTCTTTGAGGCTGCCGCGGGCCCCCACGCCGTCTTTGCGGATCCCGATCGCGGGGGGTTCGGAGATCCCGGCCCACAGCGAACGCTGGGCCTGGGTTTCCGCGGCGAGCCCGTCGGTGCGCACGAACCGGTTGCGGTAGAAGGCTTTTCCGTCGCGGAAACCGACGATGTGGATCATCCCGTCCCCGTCGAAGGGGTGGTATGCCGTGATCGCCGGGTGCAGCGGGTTCTCGGTGTTGCGCAGGTAGAGACCGTCGAGGTCGGTCGGGATGGTGCCGGAGACCACCGGCAGGTCATCGTCCCGCCATTCCGCGGTTTGCGGGCGCCAGGCGCCGGTGCGGTAGGGGTGGTCGTCGTCCTCGGGCAGGGTGGAGAGCATCCGGGCAAGGAGTTCGACGGGCATGGTGGCTCCTGGTGGCGACGGCGAGGGATTGTGAGTGAGGGCTGGGAGATGGGCGAGGAGACAGTGGGGGAGGGCGGGCGCTCAGGCGGGGGCGGCGCCGACGACGAGGGTGACGACGGTGGCGGTGGAGCCGCCGATATTGACGACGCCGATCCGCTGTGCTCCCTCGATCTGGGTGGCCCCGGCCTGGCCGCTCACCTGGAGGGCGGCATCGCCGAGCATCCGCACCCCGGTGGCCCCGACGGGGTGGCCACCGCCGATGAGGCCCCCGCCGGGGTTGACCGGGGTGGCGCCCGTGCGGGCGATGGCCCCGCTCTCGATGGCCCGCCACGACTCGCCGGGGGGCGTGAGGCCGAGGTGGTCGATGATGAGGTACTCGCTCGGGGTGAAGCAGTCGTGCACCTCGAACCCGTCGAGGTCGCCGACCTCGACCCGGGCCCGGCCGTAGGCGTCGGTGATCGCCTGGCGCAGGTGGGGCATGACGAAGGGCTGTTCGCGGCTGCGCTCGAGTTTGGGGGCGAGGGGGAGCCCGACAGTCCGGTGCGCCCACCCGTCGATCCGGGCGAGCACCCGGGCCTCGGGGTGGGCCTGGCGCCACCGGTCGCTCACGAGCACGACGCCGGCGCCGCCGTCGGTGATCTGGCTGCAGTCGTAGCGGCGGACCCGGCCGTCGATAACCGGGTTGACCGTCGGGTCGTCGAGATCCTCGGGTAGCCCCCACGACCGGGTCTGGGCCTTGGGGTTGGCCCGGGCGGCGGTGAGGTTGATCCGGGAGATCTCGCGCAGGTGCGCCTCATCGAGGCCGTAGCGGGCGGCATACTCCTCGGCGACCGTGGCGAACGTGTGCGGCCAGACGAACGGCACGCCCTGCGCCTCATGCCCGACCCAGGCGGCCGCGCCGAGGAGGCGCGCGGCCTCGTCGCCGGGGACGGTGCGTTCGAGTTCGACGCCGAGGACGAGGGCGCAGTCGTAGTGCCCGGCCGCGAGGTCGGCCATCGCGGCGAGAATGGCGATGCCCCCGGAGGCGCAGGCTGCTTCGTGGCGCGCGCTGGGCACTCCCCACAGGCCCGGCTCGACGGTCGCGGGCAGGGCGCCAAGGTGGCCCTGACCGGTGAACAACTGACCGAAGGCGTTGCCGACGTGGATGACCTCGATGGCGTCGGGGCCGACGCCCGCCGCGTCGAGGGTGTGGGTGACCAGTTCGCTGGTCAGGGCATCGACGCCGAGGCCCTCCCGGGAGAGGTTGCGCGCGAAGTCGCTCTGATAGGCCCCGAGTACCCACACGTTCGGCACGCCAACTCCCTTGCTGCTTGTCCTCGACATCGGTGGCCGGGTCTCCCGCTGGGGGCGCCGACCCGGCATACTTCAATTAACAGAGTAAACAAGGGAGCGCTGGGATGGAAGAGGTCGTTGTCGTCGACTGGGTGCGGACTCCGCGTGGTCGCGGGTCGAGCCGGGGCGGGTTGCATGCGTTCTCGCCCCTCGATCTCGTCGTCCACCTCATGCGCGCACTGCCGCAGCGGGTGGGGCTGGACCCGGCCGAGGTCGGCGACGTCGTCCTCGGGTGCGCCGACCAGGTGGGCGAGCAGGGGGGCAACCTGGCCCGGACGGCGGCGCTGCTCGCCGGCTGGGGGCCCGGGGTGCCGGGGGCGACGGTCAACCGGTTCTGCGTGTCGGGGCTCGATGCCGTCGGTCAGGTCGCGGCCCGGCTGCGGTCGGGGGAGTATGCCGTCGGTGTCGCCGGGGGCGTCGAGTCGACTTCGCGGGTGCCGATCTTCAGCGACGGCGGCCCGCTGTGGTCCGACCCGGCGGTGGTGTCGGCGATCGGGTCGGTCCACATGGGGATCGCGGCGGACCTCAACGCCACCCTCGACGGGTTCGGCCGGGCCGAGTTGGACGGGTATGCCGTGGAGACCCATGGGAAGGCGGCCGCGGCGTGGGCGCGGGGGGACTTTGCGCGCTCGGTGATCCCCATGCCCGGGGGGTTGGCGCATGACGAACTGGTGCGGCCCGACATGAGCCTGGAGTCCATCGCCGACCTGCCGCCCGCGTTCGCCGCGCTGGGGGCCGGCGGTCAGGACGAGATCGCGCTGGCGGCCAGCCCGCTCGTGGAGCGGATCGAGCACCGGCATACGGTGGCGAGTTCCCCGGCGATGGCCGACGGCGCGGTGTTGGTGCTGCTCGCCACGGCCCGGGCGGCTGCCGAGCGGGGCTGGACTCCGCGTGCCCGGGTCGTCGCCGGCGCCGGCGCCGCGGTGGACCCGGTGCTCATGCTCACTGCCGGCCAGGAGGCCATCGAGGCGGTGCTCGCCCGCACCGGAATCGGGGCGGACGCCCTCGGGGTCGTGGAGTTCGCCGAGGCGTTTTCGGCATTGTGCCTGCGGCTGCGCCGGGACCTGGGGTTCGGGGAGGACCGGCTCAACCCGTGGGGCGGCACGATGGCCATGGGGCACGCCTTCGGCGCGACCGGGGCGATCATCGTCGGTCAGTTGGTGGACGAACTCGAGGCCCTCGACCGCCGCTACGGTGTGGCCGCCGTGAGCGGCGCCGCCGGCCTGGGCTCGGCCCTGCTCCTGGAGCGCTGACCGCCAGTCGCCGAGCCGGATTCGGCCCGATGCGCGAGCGCTGTCCGCTGATGCGGAGGTCCAGGTCACCATGGCACCGTCCCCGGAGGAATGCGAAATCGCAGGTTGGAGCGGAGTGCGGAATCGTGAACGAGATCCACCGTGGGCGAGTCAGGTCAATGTGATCCTCGCGCCTGGACGGACACCACCAATCGCCCGGCCTTGTCGCCGTTGGCGCGCGTGGCCAAAGGCGATGTCCACCCCGTGGCGCGCGGACACCGACGATGCCCATCAAGTCGTCGCTGTGCGGCAGTGGGGCACTCACCGGCCAAGCATGAGATCGATGAGGATCGGCAAAGCCGAGGAAGGGTCCGGACCTGCCCTGCCAGCCCTCAAGTGAGGATCTGCTCGGCGCGCGATTTCACATGCTCGGTGCACGGAGTCGAAGGGGAAGGTCGGCGAGAGCACTTTCTTAGTGACAAGTCCCAACTTGGCCATGGCCTCGTCTAGCTGCGTGGAACTCATGGCCGAGCACGCGTCCTCGGCGTGCCAGCGGAGCCAAACCTCGAACTTCAGATTGGAGACCAGAAGCACAACTGACTCGCGGTCAGCGACCCGGCAGGCCGTCGATAGGGTTTCGTGGTCGTCGACGTCAACGAGGCAGACGCAGACGTCATAAGGCTTGTCTGCGATGTTTGCCTGGTCGCGAAGATCGATGCATTTTCTGACGACGCGCACCGGATCCTTGCCAACCGGTACGGTCTTCACGACGGTCGTCGTGCCTGAGGTGCGCAGGTGCCGATTCAAACCCTCCACATACTGGGGTTCAGTTAACTTCCCCTCGGTGACCACGAGGATTCGGCGGGCAAACCGTCTCGTTGGCCTCCGGGTCCGGGCGCGCGGTCTTCTTGTTGCCACAATCAGTGGTCCTGCGACGTGACGAGTGCGGCAAGCCTGCTTGGTAGGAGCCGCGGGGTACCGCCGTAGCGGCCCGTCAGATAGCGCCGCGCCACATTCGCGTCAGGGTGCCTTGGGAAGTCGGCGAGGCAGGTGAGTTGTGTGACACCCTCACTGGTCTTCTCCGTGAGCCAGACTTGCTCCGGGTCCAATTGGACGTCGCTGAGAGGTGACAGAATGTAGGACTCGTGGCTGGTGAAGATGACCTGCGCGTTCCTGACGTTGACGAGGCGGTCTGCGAAAGTCCCAAGCAGCACCTCCAGTAGGTGAGGGTGTAGACTCGCATCAATTTCGTCGATGAGAATCAAGCCGCCCTGTCGGAGTTTCTCCAACGCTGGCACGGCGATAGCGAGCCAGGCGATCGTCCCATCACTCTCGTCGAGGATGGAAAACTTGGGGCACGCGTCGCCCGCCCCTCTATGGGTAAAGACCATGTGCCGCACCACCTGAACCAACTGTTCATTATTGAGGTTGTTGGTTTCGTCATCGTCGGTGGGTTTTTCGGTGGGCGGGTCGCCGAGATCATCGTTGCCTTGGCTCAGTTCGCGTCGAAACCGGTTGATCGCGCGCAATAGATTCTCGGGGACCTTTGTTTCTTCAAGGCCTACTTTAATGACGCCGATATCGGCTACTTCGAGAAGTGCCTCAAGATCCGGAAAGGTGATGGTCCCCTCCGCTAGTGAGTCGGCAATATTGGACAGGCGCGCTTCGCGGTGCGAATCCTTGACCAGGACGCAGTCGAAACTAGAGATCAGGTCCTGGGCGATCGGGTGCAGCGGCGAATCGCGCAGCAACAGCGCTCGGCTGAGGGCTAGTTCACGGTCGGTTATCTCGATCTTGCCCCTAAGGCTGGCATGAAAGGTCAGCGTCCCTGCTTCGCGGTCGCGATCGAGCAACGTGCGCCAGCGCGAGTTGGGTACATCGCGCAGCCACTCGTATTTGATCCCCTCATGGTCAACTTCGAAACCGTAGAGGTGGCGACGCCCCTCATGGACGAAGTCCAGTTCGTACATACTTGATGAGGTGCGCTCGGTGCCGTCGAGCAGGAACGGCGCCCGATGCATCGACTTCGTGGCTTGCCACGCCGTCGCGGACAGGTTGATGGCCGTGAAGGTGTAGAGGAGGGCGTCCAGCACGGCGGACTTCCCGGTCGCGTTCCCGCCGAAGATGCCCGCGATTGGGTATGCCGCAGTCCCCCACTCGCCGTCCCGAGGCCGCAACGTCCGCAGCGATCGGTGCGTGAGGTCGATCGTGACCTCATCGCGGATGCTCTTGTGGTTGCGCACCGTGAAACTGAGCAGCATCATGAGGCGACCGTAGCAGCCTGAGCGGGCAACTATCTACGTTTTTCGAAGGAAGACGCTCGCTCGGCACGTCGGCGCAGTTCGACTTGTCGTGGGAGGTGGCCCTTGAGACGCGCCAGTCATCGGCGCAACAACTCAAGCCGGGGGAGCGATGTCGACCTGGGCGGGAAGGTTGCCCACCCCGACCGGGCAGGTCAGCCCGTTGGGGCCGTGGTTGCAGTAGCCGGCGGGGTTCTTGTGGAGGTACTGCTGGTGGTAGTCCTCGGCATACCAAAACGGACCCGCCTCGCTCGCGGGCCGCACCTCGGTCGTGATCGCACCGGCACCCACGCGCGTCAACTCGCCCTGGAAGGCCGCGGTGGTCGCCCGGGCTGCGGCCTCCTGGCCGGGCGTCGTCCAGTAGATCGCCGACCGGTATGCCGTGCCGATGTCGTTGCCCTGCCGCATCCCCTGAGTGGGGTCGTGGTTCTCCCAGAACGCCTTGAGGATGTGCTCGGGGGCGAGCACGGCCGGGTCGTAGGCGACGAGCACCGTCTCGGCGTGCCCGGTGCGCCCGGTGCAGCACTCCTCGTAGGTCGGGTTGGGGGTGAACCCGCCCATGTACCCCACGGCCGTCGTCACCACCCCGGGCAGCCGCCACATGATCCGCTCGGCCCCCCAGAAACACCCCATCGCGACGTAGAGCACCTCGGTGCCCTCGGGCCAGGGGCCTTCGAGGGGCGTGCCGAGGACGGCATGGGTCGAGGGCACCGCGAACGGCCGGTGATCCCGACCGGGCAGCGCCTGCGCGGGCGTGGGCAGGACCGACTTGGCGCGGGAACCGAAATCCATGTGACCTTCAACTCGCGCGCGTGCCAAGGTGTTCCACGTGACCGACGTCGACATCATCCCCGTGAGCGGCCTCGACACCGATGGGCCAGGGATTCGCCGCTTCGACGCCTGGGCCGACCTTTTCAGCACCGCCGTGGGACACGACCTCGGCGCCGAACCCGACGAACGCTCCGCCCACGAGTTGCGAGTCGCGTCCAGCAACCCGGCCATCGAGCGGATCCGGTATGCCGCCCGCACCCCATCGGGCGCGACGATCGGTGCGCTCGATCTTGCCTTTCCGTTGCAGGACAACACCTCACACGCCTTCCTGAGGGTCGCCGTCGATCCGGGCGCCCGCCGCTGCGGAATAGGGGCCCGGCTTGCCGATCTCGGGGAGGACCTGGCGCGCGCCCGCGGGCGCCGCACCGTGCAGGGCCAGGTGGCCGCCGCACCGGAGCCCGATGTGCCCAGCCCGGGTGCGGCATTCGCCCGGGCGCGCGGGTACACCCTGGCCCAGACCCTCATCCGCTCGGACGTGAGCACGCTGGCTGCTGCGGGAGCCCTGGCGCCCCCGCCGGCGGGATACCGGATCGAGACCGTCGTCGGCGCCCTGCCCGACGCCTGGCTGGCGGCATACGCCCTCTTCCAACAGCGGATGTCGACCGACATCCCGTTGGGCGAGCTGGCCCTCGAGGAGGAGGCGTGGGACGTCGAGCGGGTGGCGGCACACCGGGACCGACTGATCCGGATGGGGCGCACCTGCGTCATCACGATGGCCGTCGACGCCGCGGGCGCTCCGGTGGGGTTCACCGAGATCCAGCATCACCCATCCCTGGGCGCCCTGGCCTATCAGCAGGACACCCTCGTCCTCGGCGAATACCGGGGCCACGGCCTCGGCTTGATCCTCAAGGCCACGAACCTCGCCGCGCTGCGCGAAGCGCTCCCCGGCGTCGAGACCGTCCGCACGTGGAACGCCGACGACAACACCCATATGCTCGCGGTCAACACGGCCCTGGGGTATCGGCTCAGTGGTCTGCTCACCGAGTGGCAGTTGCGCCTAGCGTGAAGGTCTCGACGATTTCGTAGCGCGGGCGCCGCTCCCGGCCCTGACCCAGGTGCGAGGCGACCAGGTGGAACTCCTCGACCTCGAAACTCGGCCCGCCGTACGCATCGAGGATGCGCAGCCAGCGCATCGCCGACACCGGCCGCCCGGAACGCGCCACCGTCACGTGCGGGTGGTAAGGCCCGCCTGCGACCTCGACCCCGCTCACCGCGGCGGCGGTGCGGCAGCCCAGGGCGAGCGCGGTGAGCCGGTCCCGGTCGGTGTCGAGCGCGGCATACAGGACCTTGGCGCGGTCGGGGTCGGGGAAGGCACCGCCGCCGGTGATCCGCATGGCGAACCTCGGATGCCGCGCCGCCACCTCCGCGAGCCGCTCACCGAACGCGTCGAGGGCGTGGTCCGGCACGTCCGGGCAGAAGGCCAGCGTGACGTGGAACTGCTCGGGGTCGCTCCAGCGCAACGCGGCATACTCCCGGCGTGGCTCAAGGAACGCGTCGAGGTCCTCGATCGCCGACTCCGGGGGAGTAATGCCCACAAACATCCGCATGTCCCGATTTTCCCGCCTCAACCGTCCACGGTGCACTTCGCACCCCAACAGTCCGGGGGCGAAGTGCCCCTTTCCCACCGGAAGTGCGATATCGACCGCAGCCGGAGCGCCGCCGGCCCATAACCTCGACCGACGGGCCGTGCCCGCGCGCGACCGGGACTGGTGCGGACGGCATACGCTCGCTGTCAGTGTCAGGGTGATGGTGCCGCTCGCGCGGTGGTTGGATCCTGAGCATCCGATGTCTGGCTCTTACGCTCGGTGTCGCCTTCGGGCTGATGAGCATGCGTTTTGTCGGCATCGGGTGTGAAGGA
>Ga0208938_1000067_pt1 | contig 108004 bp, 88 predicted proteins | sample AD_UKC125_MetaG_FD_184434 | JGI IMG/M metagenome (GOLD analysis project Ga0208938, IMG submission 184434) | Active sludge microbial communities of municipal wastewater-treating anaerobic digesters from USA - AD_UKC125_MetaG (SPAdes) (version 2) | ecosystem: Engineered > Bioreactor > Anaerobic >... | reverse complement strand
ACGCCACCTCCTGTCGATTGACACTCAAGGGCGGAAGGTGGCGGGTGCCGGAACTGAATGTGCCTGAAGGCGACAAGTCGCCAACGGCCTGTTTCGCGTGCGCTCTCTATCGACGCAATCCGGGGGGGCGCGTCAGTCCGGCGGGTCACGTTAGACGCGGGGGCGAGCCGCCAAAAACCATCACGACCTCTACCCAACACCTGCCACCCCGAAGTCTCTTTCATCTTCAGGGGGGATGCCAGCCACCATGTTCGTTAGATAAAGATTCGCACCTCTATCAAAACGGGTAACCCCACCCTTTGGCAAGGCCCTACTGTCAGATCAAGTCCGACCTTCTACGGCTTATCCGCACCATATACCTGCAAATGGGTCTGCAGACACGTTGGATGTGTAAGTTAAGAAATTCATCGTGTTGGACCTGGGCGCGATCCTTGCGCAACGCCTGCTCGCTGGCGACGCGGATGGCGGCAGGAATGCTTCGCCTTCGGTTCGTGGCGGCACGATCCGCCGCCATTGAGAAAGCAAGGGGCGCTTGAAATACCGATTTGGTCGCGCGGATTGAAAAATTCCAGTTCCGCGACTCTAGGCCAAAAGCCTAGGCCAAAAGCCGCCAGCGAGATGGAACCGGAGCACGCACGAAAATCGCTTGATCACACTGATCGGCGGATAACAGTGACCGTTTATAGGCGGGCCGGCGAGACGGAAAAACCGACAAAACAGCCTGTCTGCGCATGAGTCACGAAAACCATTTCCGGAAGTGGCGGAAATGGGATGATTTCCGACTAATGACAAACAGCAATCGATAACCACAAATTATCAGATAATTAACGTTTTACTGGCGGAGAGGGGGGGATTCGAACCCCCGGTAGGCTCACACCTACGCCTGATTTCGAGTCAGGTACATTCGACCACTCTGCCACCTCTCCGACGGGGCCGAATGGTAGCACAAGTTCCTCCAATGGGAGGACTCGGGCGGACAATTTTCCGTCATTGCTTGCCGCGGTGACAAAACGAAATTCGTGATCGCGTTCGCGTCACGACAAGGCGTTCGCCGCCTGTGAGGGCTTGTCGTCAGGCGGATGTTGTGGGGATAGGCGAATGATCGATGGCCTTTTCATCGACACGCTGTGCGTCCAACCATACGCCAAGGCCTTGCGCATTGAGTTCCAGGTCGGTGGCGAAGACCTCGAGAATTTCCTTGGCTGGCAAGCGACAGCCGAAATGCGCCGTTTCCGATAGCAGCAAGTCGGTGATTGCGTCGAGAAGGCGTTGGTGGCGGTTGTCGCCCACACCCTTTTCGCGCAGAGCGATGTCGACGTGCGCATCGATCAGTCGATGCAGATGCGCTGCTTGCGTGTCGACATCGTGAAGCTGGCTGTAGTGCGTGAGATACACCACTGGCGGGCGGTAGCTTGTCAGGAGATCTATCGATGCATGCATCGCCGTCGGATCGAATTGGACCGGCGAAGTCGTCGGGAAAAGATATTGTCGTCCGTCGGTGTCGAGTTCGCGGTACGACACGCCGAAAATATCGCCAGTAAAAATACTGTTGCTACGCCGGTCGACAATTGCGATGTGGTGCCGGGCGTGGCCGGGGGTATCCAGGCAGAGAAGTTCACGACCGGCAAGATCAATCGTCAGGCCATGCGTGGCAGGTACGATGCGCTGTCCGTCGATTGGCAGGATTTCGCCGTACAGGCGCTCGAATTCCGATGCGCCATAAACCGCGATGACTCCGGCGACGAGTCGGGTCGGGTTGATCATATGTGCCGCGCCGCGAGGATGAACGACGAGGCGGGCGTTCGGGAAGTTGCGCATCAACAGGCTGGCGCCGCCGGCGTGATCGAGGTGGATATGCGTCAAAAAGATGTAGTCCACGCTGTCAGGCGTCAAGCCAAGTTCGGCGAGGGCGGCGAGGGTTGGCTGCAGCGAATCCTTGTTGCCGGTGTCGACAATGGCGACCCGACCTCTTTCGACGACCAAGTGCAAGGCCGCCAAAAGAGGTCGCACATAGCCGGCGTCGAAGGCGTGTATGTCATGTTCGAAATGCTGCAAGGTGCTCATTTGCTGGTTTCCTGTTCCGGGAGAGGGCGATTATAGTTGCCAATGTCACGCCCTTGTGACAATCTGTTTCCGTGTCCTCGCGATTTTCCTCCGCCGCTTTCGTCAAATCCTCTCCTTGTCAAACCCATGAAATATTTTTACGCCGACGATGGAGAAAAAATCCATCTACAGGTTTCCGGCGAAGGCTCGCCGGTCGTCATGTTGCATGGCTGGACGGCCAGCCATCGCGAGTGGCTTCCGTTCATTGATCGCTTGATTCCACACCATCAGCTTTTCCGTTGGGACGCGCGCGGCCATGGCGGTCACCGATTGGCGACCGATACCGTTCCGTCGGTACAACGCATGGCGCGGGATTTGTCGAACCTTTTTGAACACTATCACTTGCACGATGTGGTGGTGGTGGGGCACTCGCTTGGCGCGCTCACCTTGTGGGAGTACGTTAAAACGCAGGGTTGCAAGCACTTGCGCAAAATCTGCATCGTCGACCAGTCGCCGAAGTTGCTGACCGATGACAGTTGGGGCTACGGCATTTATGGCGACTTCGATTGTGAACGGTCGGCGGCCTTGCTGCACGATCTGGAGAACGACTTTGCCGAGGCGATTCTGCGCTTGGCGGCGATGGGGCTGAATGCCCGAGCCAGACAAAAATACGAGGAAAATGCGCCGGGTTTGCAAAAGGCGCGCGATTGGCTTCGGGCTCAGGAGCCGAAACCGCTGATCGCCTGTTGGGAAAGCTTGCTGGTCACCGATTTCCGGCCGGCGCTGGCGTGCATCGATATTCCAGCCTTACTGATTTACGGTGGGGCCAGCAATTACTATCCGAGTGAAACCGGTCCGTACGTCGCGAGCAGGATCGCCAATGCCGAATTGCATCTCTACGACGGCGCCGATCACTCGCCTCACCAAGGGGACCGCGAGCGCTTCGTTCATGACCTGCTGCGTTTCATTGACGTGGCTTGAGGCGGTCGGCGAAGCGCCGGCGGAATTTCGCCAGTTTGGGAGTGATGACCAATTGGCAATAACCTTGTTCCGAGTACTTGCCAAAATAGTGCTGGTGATACGCCTCGGCGGCGAAAAAACGCGGCGCTGGCAATAATTCGGTGACGATTGGCGAGGGCCAGGTTTTTTCGCGCTCGAAGTCGTCCAGCAATGCGGTGGCCACTTGCCGCTGCGCCGGGTTGTGGTAAAAAATGATCGAGCGGTATTGCGTGCCGATGTCGTTCCCTTGTTGGTTGCGCGTTGTTGGATCGTGTATTGCAAAAAAAACGTCAAGCAATTGGCGATAGCTGCATTGCTCGGGGTCAAAAACGATCTGGACGACTTCCGCGTGGCCGGTCTTGCCGGTGCATACCGCTTCGTAACTCGGACGGTCTGTGTGACCGCCGCAATAGCCCGGCACGACCGACTCGACGCCGATTATCTGCTCGAATACCGCTTCGAGGCACCAGAAACAACCACCACCCAACGTTGCCTTTTCCGTGTTCATATTTGCCACCCCTCCTAAAACAGCGGCACGTTTCTAGCTGAGCATCTTGGCGACGAAATCGAGATGGAAGCCAGCATCGAGAAAGCCGGCGATTCCAGAGGCCAGGCCAACGCTGGCGAATGCCAACGCGAACCACACCAGCCATTTTCGACGCGTCAGCGCGGCAATACCGAGTACCGCAATGGCGACGGTGATTCCCGCCTCGGCGATGTCGAACTGATCGTCGTGATAATTGAGGCGATCGTACTCGCGCTCAAAATCTTCCGCCTGCTTCTTTATTTCAAGTTTTTCATTTTCGTAACGATCCACTTTCTCTTTATAGAACACTATTTTGTTGTCGAGGAGCGCCAGGGTTTCAGCCGGCATGCCGGCGCTCCGTTCACGCTCGATGCGCAGTTGATCCAGCATGCTCTCGGCGAGATTTTGTTTGGTGCTCTTGGCCTGGAAATACGACCAGGCGTTGACGCTGCGTGCTTGCGCCTGCGCCATCGCCTGGACGATATTGCCATCCTTGATGTTGAAGACCGCCATCGCTGTCGCCAGCACGGCGACCAGCGCCGCCACTGTATTGCCCAGGCGATCGGAGGCTTCATGGGATTTACTCACTGCATCGTCAACGGTGTCCTTGATATCGGGCATGGCGAAATTCTCCTGTCGGCAATACGTTTGCGGAAACTGGCGTCGAGCGAGCGGCTGAGAAGGCCGTTGCACGCTTCGAGCATCCTAGGAATGTCACCCGTTGTATTCTGGAGGCGCTCGTGTGACCGTCGTGGCCATGTCATTGACACAGCGGCTGGTGATGAGCGGGGGATTTTTTCGCGAGCGGCCGTGAGATTTTTCGACGCAAGGGCAAAGCCGTCGCCGGCCTGAGCTTGTGGTCGCGCCTGAAAGCGCGTGTGGCACCTTCAGGCGGTCGTGATGCCGTGGGTCAGATTTTTGACGCAAGTGGGCGATGACGTGTGGTGAGAGGAGAGCACGATCTCATGATTGCACGGTCAATTCCCGTTGTCGCAACGGTCGGCTAGAAAAGCGGAGACCGAAAGAAGCCTATTCGCCTTTCTCGGCGACTCTTGCCTTGAAGGTGGCGCCAGCGGCGAATTTGGGAACAACGGTTTCCGGGATCTGAATTTTCGCGCCGGTTTTGGGGTTTTTTCCTTCGCGCGAGGCGCGGGTGGTGGCCTTGAAGGAACCAAAGCCCACCAACGTCACGGCCTCTCCTTGGGCGACCGTTTCGACGATTGCTTCAATCGCGGCGTCGATCGCTTTCGCGGACGCCGCCTTGGATAGATCGGCGCGAGCAGCGACGGCGTCGATCAATTCTGATTTATTCATGATGTCTCCTTTGTTGATTAAAAGCTTGTGTGGTCGCTAGTGGTCGTGCGGGTTGATGCATGCACTCACGGTGTGCGACCGGAAAAATATAGACGATCAAGTGTATTAAAGACTGGATTTTGGCATGGAATTCCGTCGCGCCAAACAAGTTTTTGGCCGTTTCGGCTCCCCAGTAACGTTCGTGAACGATTCCCGCTGACATTGCCCGATGGACGGTAAAAAACAATGGCCGTCAAAGGGGAATGGCGAATTTGCCGTCAAGAACAAGCTGTTGCCGTTCAGGGGGCGGTTGTTTCGTCAATGGCCCAGTTTCGGCAACGTTCGACGGCGCGGCGCCAAGCGGCGAGTAAGGAGGCCCGTCGATCGTCGGGCATGCCGGGTTCGAAACGGCGCTCAGAGCGCCATAGGGCGGCGATTTCCTTTTCGTCTTGCCAGAAACCGACCGCCAGTCCGGCAAGATAAGCGGTTCCCAAAGCCGTTGTTTCGGTAATTTTCGGGCGTACCACCGGTACGCCGAGCAGGTCGGCTTGAAACTGTAGCAACAGGTCGTTATTGGCGGCGCCTCCGTCGACCCGCAGTTCACGCAATGGCCCGCCGGCATCCCGCGCCATGGCGGCGAGCACCTCGGCGCTCTGGAAGGCGATCGCTTCGAGCACGGCACGAGCGATGTGCGCGCGGTTGCTGCCACGCGTCAAACCGAGCAGGGCGCCGCGGGCGTAGGGATCCCAGTAGGGGGCGCCCAGGCCAGTGTGCGCCGGTACCAGATAGACGCCTCCGCTGTCCGGGACGCTGGCGGCGAGGGCTTCGATTTCGGCCGCATGGGCGATCATGCCGAGTTGGTCGCGCAGCCACTGCACGGTGGCGCCGCCCATGAAGACGCTGCCTTCAAGCAGGTATGTTGTGTGCCCGTTCCGCCGCCAGCCGATGGTGGACAGCAGGCGGTGGGTGGAAGCCGTGCGTTGCGGGCCGGTATTCATCAGCATGAAACAGCCAGTGCCGTACGTATTTTTGGCCATTCCCGCTTGCAGGCAGGCTTGGCCGAAGGTCGCGGCCTGCTGATCGCCGGCGATGCCGGTCAGCGGTATGTTGGCGCCCAGGCAAGCCGGGTCTAGGGTCGCCAGCGGGCCGCTGCTGTCGACGATTTCCGGCAGCACCGCCGGCGGAATAGTAAACAGCGCCAGCAGATCGCTGTCCCAGGTGCCGCGCTCGATGTCGAAAAGCAGGGTGCGCGAGGCGTTGGATGGATCAATGATATGCGCGCGACCACCCGTCAGCCGCCAGGCCAGCCAAGTGTCGATGGTGCCGAAGGCGAGTTCGCCGCGTTCGGCGCGGGCGCGGGCGCCGGGGATGTTATCGAGCAGCCATTTCAGTTTGGTTGCCGAGAAATACGCGTCGAGTTCCAGGCCGGTGCGCTGTCGGATCGTGGCCGCGTGGCCGGCCTCCCGCAGGCCATCGCAGAGGGCGGCGGTGCGTCGGTCCTGCCAGACGATGGCACGATGCACGGGTGCGCCGCTGGCGCGATCCCAGAGCACCGTGGTTTCGCGCTGATTGGCGATTCCGACGGCGGCGATCTGACCGGCGGCGACCGCGTTGTCGCGCAGCACCGCGCGGGCGACGGCCAATTGTATTTGCCAAATCTCTTCGGCATCGTGCTCGACCCATCCCGGCTGTGGGTAATATTGCGCGAATTCCCTTTGCGCCAGGCCGCGAATGGCGCCGTCACGGGTAAACAGAATGGCGCGGCAACTGGTGGTGCCCTGGTCGAGGGCGAGGACGAACGTTGGCGCGGCAGTAGTCATCGACGTGTCTCCCGAGTGGCACAAATCCCGGCGCCTAGGGTTTGACGATCAACTCGGCGATCCAGCGTTTGAAGTCGCCAAGGCGCGGATCGTAGTTCTCGCAAGCCATCAGGCTCTGTCCGAAAACGTAAGCGTACAACAGCACACTGCGGCTTTTGGCTTCGTCTTCATCGAGTCCGCGCGCAAGGAACAGTTGGCGCGTGCATTCCAGGCGCCAGCGATCCACCTCCTCGACGACCGCCGTCGCCTGCGCGTCGCGTCGCGCCCATTCGCGCACCGCCAGCTCGATCGATATGCCTTTGCGGTTGCGCGTCGAGCCATAGACGTCGATCAAATGCAAGAGTTGATCGTGCTCGCCACCGGGATCGGCGACCGTCTGTTTGTGAATGTCGCGGATGCGACCGTCGCGCCAGGTTTCCAGTACGGCATTGAACAGATCCTGCCGGTCCTTGAAATGCCAGTAGAAACTGCCCTTGGTCACGCCGAAGTTTTTTGCCAGTACCTCGATGCGCATGCCTTGCACGCCTTCTTCGGCAAGGACATCGATGGCCGCTTCGACCCACTCGCCACGATCGCGCACCGTGCGCGGTTTGCCGTCTTCTTTTTTCATGCTTTCTGGTCCTTTCCTCGGGCACGCGGGTGAGGCACTATTGCTGACTTCCGTTCGGCGGTAGCCGACGGAATTGTTGACAGCGATTCTTCCATACGGTACCGTACGCCATCCATACCGAACGGTATGGCGCATTGTCCGGTCAGGATTCGGCATTGTCAAACGCGGACGGCCTCGATCGCGAGTGAATTCGATTACTGTGCATTGATAAAAGGAGAGCAATTTGAAAATCCTCGTTCCAGTCAAACGGGTGGTGGATTACAACGTCAAGGTCCGCGTCAAGGCGGATGGCAGCGACGTCGATCTGGCCAACGTCAAGATGTCGATGAATCCTTTCGATGAAATCGCCGTCGAGGAAGCGGTGCGGCTCAAGGAAGCCGGCGTCGCGACCGAAGTGGTGGTCGTCTCGGCGGGTGTCGCCAATTGCCAGGAAACGCTGCGTACCGCGATGGCCATTGGCGCCGACCGTGGCATTCTGATACAGGCCGATGGCGAACTGCAGCCGCTGGCGGTGGCCAAGCTGTTGAAGGCGGTTTGCGACAAGGAACAGCCGCAAATCGTGCTCTGCGGCAAGCAGGCGATCGACGACGATGCCAATCAGACCGGACAGATGCTGGCCGGTCTGATGGCGTGGCCGCAAGCAACCTTTGCCTCGAAAATCGTTGTCGCCGCGCCGTTGGCGACGGTGACGCGTGAAATCGACGGCGGTCTGGAAACCCTTGAAGTCACACTGCCGGCAGTGTTGACCGCCGATCTGCGGCTTAACGAGCCGCGCTATGCGACGCTACCCAACATCATGAAAGCCAAGAAAAAACCCTTGGAGACAACAACGCCGGCGGCACTCGGCGTCGACGTCGCGCCGCGTCTGAGGACGCTGAAGGTCGCGGAGCCAGCCAAGCGCTCGGCGGGTGTGAAGGTGGCGGATGTCGCCGAACTGGTGATGAAACTCAAGACTGAAGCGAAGGTGATCTGACCATGGCCATTCTCGTTATTGCTGAACACGACAACGCCGCCGTCAAGGCGGCGACCCGTAGCGCCGTCACCGCGGCCACGCGGATCGGTGGCGACATTCACCTGCTGGTCGCCGGTAGCGACTGTGCCGCGGCGGCCGCCGACGCGGGGAAGATTGGCGGGGTGAGCAAGGTGCTGCTCGCCGATGCGGCGCATTACGGCGCGCACTCGGCGGAAAACCTCGCCGCGCTGGTGCAGGCCAACGCTGGCGCCTATAGCCACATCGTCGCCGCGGCGACCACCGACGGCAAGAACTTCATGCCGCGCCTGGCCGCCTTGCTCGATGTCGCACAGGTGTCGGAAATCGTCGCCGTCGAGTCGGCAGATACCTTTGTCCGTCCGATTTACGCCGGCAATGTTCTCGCCACGGTGCAATCGGCCGATCCGGTCAAGGTGATCACCGTCCGGGCAACCGCGTTCGAAGCCGCCGCCGACGGTGGCGCGGCGATGATCGAGAATCTGGCCGCCGGCGCCGATCTCGGGCAGAGCAAGCTGCTTGGCCGCGAGTTGACGAAATCCGAACGTCCGGATTTGACGGCGGCCAAGGTGGTGGTTGCCGGCGGTCGTGGGCTCGGTAGCGGCGATAGTTTTCACGGCCTGCTCGAACCGCTGGCCGACAAACTCGGAGCGGCGGTGGGCGCCTCGCGCGCGGCGGTCGACGCGGGTTTCGCGCCCAACGATTATCAGGTCGGCCAAACCGGCAAGATTGTCGCGCCGCAGCTCTACATCGCGGTCGGCATCTCCGGCGCCATTCAGCATTTGGCCGGGATGAAGGACAGCAAGGTGATCGTGGCGATCAACAAGGACCCCGAGGCGCCGATCTTCCAGGTGGCCGATTACGGTTTGGTGGGCGATTTGTTCCAGGTCCTGCCGGCCTTGCAGGCGGAACTCGGCTGAACGGTCACCGGCTGCACAAGGCGTGAATCTGCCGGATGGCCTGTTGGACAGCGCGTGGGCGGCGCCGCTTTGGCTAGTGTTCGGCGTGCTGGCGTTTTTCGCTGTCCGGCGGGCGCCGTGGCGCGTGTTGCTGGACGGCGCGCGCCTGAACGCCTTCCTGGCGTTGAGCGTGGCCCTGTTGCTGCTGTGGCAGTTGAAGGCCGGCGTCAAACCCGGTCTTTCCCTGCATTTGCTGGGGGCGACGGTGTTTACCCTCTGTTTTGGCTGGGCCCTGGCCTTCGTCGGCTTATGCCTGGTGTTGCTCGGAGTCAGCCTCAACGGCGCCGCCGGTTGGGAGGCCTTCGCGGTGAACGCGCTGCTGATGGCGGGAGTCGGCGTGGGTGTGAGCCGCGTCGTCCATCGTCTGGTCGATTTGGCGTTGCCGCCTCATCTGTTTGTTTACATTTTTTGCAAGGGTTTCTTTGCCGCGGCGCTGACGGTGATCGCGTTGGGCGCGGCGTCGTGCCTGTTGCTGGCTGCGGCCGGCGCGTATCCCGGCGAATACCTGCGTGAAGAATACTTGCCGTATTTTGTGTTGTTGGGTTTTTCGGAAGCCTGGCTGTCGGGCATGATCGTCACGCTGCTGGCGGTCTATCGGCCTGATTTGCTGGCGGATTTCGACGATGTGCGGTTTTTGCGAAAGAAATGAGTCATTCGTTCGACCTGGTCGGTGATTGCCGCCAACGACGCGGCGGGCGTGCCTGATGAGCGACGACGGCACCGCGGCGAAACCTCTGCCGGTGTTGCCGGTGGCGGCGCCCGCCGAGCGGATGGCGACCGCCGGTCCGGCGATACCGCCCGATCGGGAGGCACTGGCCCTCGGTCTGAAAGCCGGCGATTGGGGCACGGCGGTTCCGGGACTCGCCGCGGTGCTCATTCTGCTGGTGCTGGTGCTGCTGCGACGACGTGGCGCCTTACCAGAGCATTTGCGGCGGCGTTCGGGAATGGCATCGTTGCAGGATATCATCGAGCCCCTCGCACAGCCGGGCGACGAGGTTTCCCGCCTGACGGCGACAACACTGGAAGATCTGCCGGAGATTCGTGACCGGATCGTTGCGTTGTGGGGTACGCCGGAAAGCCTTGCTTACCTGGAAAATCTGTTGCAGGAAGGGCGGGTGGACCCGCAGAAGTGTTTGAGTTTGTCGGTCGTGCAGGAACTGTTGTTTTTGATCGATTTGCTGGCGGCCCGCGAGACCGCCTGAGCGTTTTTCGGCCGTTTTGACTGTTTCAATTCCACCCGCTAAAGGAGAAATAAATGAGTGAATACATCGCCCCGGTTCGCGACATGCAGTTCGTGCTTCAGGAACTCGCCGGGTTGGAGCAGGTGGCGCGGCTGCCGGGTTATGAAGAAGCCACTCCCGATCTGGTCGACGCCGTCCTGGAAGAGGCCGCCAAATTTGCCGGTGGCGTGCTGTCGCCGCTGAACTGGAGCGGCGATCAGGAAGGGGCCAAGTGGCAGGACAACGCGGTGACCATGCCGGCCGGCTTCAAGGAAGCCTACAAGCTGTTCGCCGAGAGCGGCTGGACGGCGCTGGCCTGCGAGCCGGAGTGGGGTGGGCAGGGCTTGCCGAAGGTGGTTGCCGCCGCCGTTGCCGAGATGTGGAAATCGGCCAACCACGCTTTCTCGCTGTGTCCGCTGCTAACCGCTGGCGCCATCGAGGCACTGGAACTCTCGGGTACCGACAAGCTGAAGGAGACTTATCTCGAAAAAATGGTCAGCGGCGAGTGGACCGGAACGATGAACCTCACCGAGCCGAACGCCGGCTCCGATCTGGCCGCCGTGCGCACCCGCGCCGAACCCCAGGCCGACGGCAGCTACAAAATCTTCGGCCAGAAGATTTTCATCACCTATGGCGATCACGACATGGCCGAGAACATCGTCCATCTGGTCCTGGCGCGCACGCCAACCGCGCCCGAGGGAGTGAAGGGGATTTCCTTGTTCGTGGTGCCCAAGTTCCTGATCGGCGCCGACGGCAGCCTGGGCGAACACAACGACGCTTATTGCGTGTCGATCGAGCATAAGCTTGGTATCCACGCCAGCCCAACGTCGATCATGGCCTTCGGTGACAACGGCGGCGCCATCGGCGATCTGGTCGGCGAGGAAAACCGTGGTCTTGAGTACATGTTCATCATGATGAACGCCGCGCGTTTCGGTGTCGGTCTCGAGGGCGTCGCCGCCTGCGAACGTTCTTATCAGCGGGCCCGCGATTACGCGCGCGAGCGCATTCAATGCACCGACATCGGCGTGCGCGGCGGTCCGAAGGTGGCGATCATCCATCACCCCGATGTGCGTCGGATGCTGATGACCATGCGCGCGCACGCCGAAGCGACGCGCGCACTGGCCTATGTGGTCGCCGCGGCGCACGACGCGGCGGTTCGCCACACCGACGCCGCCGAGCGCAAGCGCAATCAGGCCTTCGTCGATCTGATGATTCCAGTGGTCAAGGGCTGGAGCACCGAATGCGGCGTTGCCGTGGCCTCGATCGGCGTGCAGGTGCACGGCGGCATGGGTTACGTCGAGGAAACCGGGGCCGCGCAACACCTGCGCGACGCGCAAATTTCGACCATTTACGAAGGCACCACCGGCATTCAGGCCAACGACCTGATCGGTCGCAAGATGGCGCGCGAAGGTGGCGCCACCCTCAAGACGCTGATCGCCGACATGCGCGCGCTCGACGCCGAACTGGCCGGCCAGGGCGGCGCGCAATTCGCCGCCATCCGCGCTCGCCTCACCGCCGGGATCGACGCGGTGGCGCGGGCCGGCGAGTGGCTGGTCGCCACCTATGGTCCGGACGTGCGCGCTGCATCGGCGGGCGCGGTGCCTTTCCTCAAACTGCTCGGCACGGTCGCCGGCGGTTGGCTGATGGCGCGAGCCGCACTGGCCGCACAGGCGAAAATCGCCGGTGGCGATAGCGATCCGTTCTATCCCGCCAAGATCGTCACCGCGCGTTTTTACGCCGACCACGTTCTGTCGCAGGCCGAAGGTCTGGCTAGCAGCGTGACCGACGGTGCCGAGGGCGTGATGGCCTTGCCCGAGGAAATGTTCTGATCGTTTCCCGCCAGTTCCTCGCGGTCGCCGGGTCAGGCGACCGTGGGGCCGGCATCCCGCAATGGCGCCACTGCGTCGAGAACAGGATTATTCCCCCATGCACAGCCCACGCAAACTCGTCCTGTCCACCCTGATACCGATTCGCTGGGGGGACATGGACGCTTACGGCCATGTGAACAACACCATTTATTTCCGCTACATGGAACAGATACGCGTCGAGTATCTGGAGAAACTCGGTTTCACGGTGTTGCCGCGCGGTGCGGCGCCGGTGATCATCAATGCCAGTTGCACCTTTCTGATTCCGATGAATTATCCCGGCACCGTCGAGGTGCGGATGTTCTGCGGTCAGCCCGGCCGCAGCAGCGTGCCCACCCACTACGAACTCCGCCTCCAGGGCGACGACACGCTGTACGCCACCGGCGATTCGAAAATTGTCTGGATGGACGTGGCAACCGGCAAATCGGTACCGATTCCGGATAGTCTGCGGGCTGAACTGACTAGCTGACCGGCGGTTCATCCGGTTTGTCATGGCGACGGCGCGGAGCCAACCAATACACCACAAAAACAGGGCGCCGACGAAGGGTTAACGCACCACCTGTCGCCGACATGTCGTCTGGAAAGGACGGTGCTCCTCGCACGCGGCCAAACTGACCATTTGTCCGCTGACAAACCCCGTGCCGGTTTTTACACCTGGTACTGTTCCACCGCTTTGCGCATGCGCGCCACGGTGTTGGTCAGGCTGTCGACCATGGCGTCGGTGTCCTTGACCACCGTGACGTTTTGCTCGGTCATCGCCGCCACGCGCTCGACATTTCTGGCCAGTTCGGTCATCGCCGCGCGCTGTTCGGCGGATGATTGGGTGATTTCGCCGACCATGCCCACCGTGGTTTTCATCTGTTCATTGATGCCGCGCAGCGCTTCGCGGGCTTCCTGCACCAGGCGGACACTTTCCTCGACCTCGTCGGCGCCGCTGCGCATGCCATCGACGGCTTGCCGTGTTTCATTTTGAATGCCACCGATCATGTTGCCGATTTCCTGCGTCGCCTGACCGGTGCGCTCGGCGAGTTTGCGGACTTCGTCGGCCACCACCGCGAAGCCGCGGCCGGCTTCGCCAGCACGGGCTGCCTCGATGGCGGCGTTAAGCGCCAGCAGGTTGGTCTGATCGGCCACCTCCTTGATCACCGCGACCACGTGGCTGATTTGTTCCGAGCGTTGCCCCAAGGACTCGATCTGTTGCGCCGATTCCTTGACGCTTTCAGCCAGCGACAGAATGGTCTTGCTGGCCCGCATCGACAGTTCCTCGCCGGACTGCGCCACGTCGCCGACCTTATGTGCGGCTTGTTCGGTACTGTCGGCGTGCGCGGCGACTTCGCCGATCGAAACGGATATCTCCTCGACCGCGGCGGCGGCGGCCGACGTCGCTTCGTTTTGAACCAGCGCCGCGCGGCCGACGTTTTGCACGCCGAGGCTCACTTCCTTGTTGGCGGCGGCGACCTGCTGCGCGGTGTCGGCCATCCCCTGCACGGTCGCTCTGACCGAGGAGATGAAGCGGTCGGACAATCGGGCGATTCGTCCAATGACATCGCGGCGCTCGCTGGTCAGCCGCGATTTGAGGTTGCCGCTCGACAGGAGCGCCTGGAGATGGGTGGCGGTGGCGTCGAGTTCATTAAAAGCGCGCGGCGCTAGCCACAGCAGAAAAACCAGTGCATAAACCGCCGTTGCCGCATTCACGCCGTGCCGCAGATAATCGAGGCCCGGGCTGGTGAATTGCCCGGCGACAACGTTGCTCACCACGGTCAACAGCGCCAGCAGCGCAACCGTTGCCGTTTGCGTTCGCAGATGGCCGAACCACTGGACCAAGCCGGGTAGAACGCGTACCGCGCGGCCATGCTCGATACGGAAACCTTTGTCGCCTTGCCGGAGACCTTGGTAAACCGCCGTCGCTGCTTCGATTTCTTCGCGCGTGGGCCGCACGCGCACCGACTGGTAGCCGACGATCCGGTTGTTTTCGCGCACGGGGGCGACATTGGCGACGACCCAATAATAGCCGCCGTCCTTGCGCCGATTCTTGACCACGCCGCGCCACGGCATGCCGACCTTGAGATCGGCCCAGAGATCGGCGAAGGCTTCCGCCGGCATGTCCGGGTGGCGGACGATGTTGTGCGGTTGTCCGATCATCTCGTCGCGGGTAAAGCCGCTGATGTTGGCGAACGCTTCGTTGGCCTCCTCGATCACGCCCTTGAGATTGGTGCGTGAATAAATGAATTCGCCTTCCGGAATCACCGTTTCGACTTGCGTTACCGGTTGATTATTACGCATTGGAGATCCTTCCAATCGATTCACTTAAAGATAGGTGGGTCAAATGGATACCGCAAGCCGCGATTGAGGGCTGGCGGCGTGGCGGGCGTCATTGACCCGGAACGAGCGATCCGCCGAGAATGGCCGCGTCCGTCCGTCGTTCCCTCGCTGTCGGGCCGGATGCCATCGTCGATCGGAAAACACATGAATTCCCGCATGAATTACTCTTCGCAGCAAACGACCATGCTTGAACAGCTGAGCGACAAACGCCTGTTCGATCTGGCGCGCTCGCAGGCTTACGATTATCTGGATACCCTCCGCGCGCGTCGTGTCTATCCGAGCGACAACGCGCTCGCTGCTCTGACCCTGTTCCACGAAGCGATGCCGCAAACACCTTGTCCGGCGGACGAGGTGCTGCGCTTGCTGCACACCCGCGGTTCGCCGGCGACCGTGGCGCAAAATGCCGGGCGCTACTTTGGTTTCGTCAATGGCGGTGCCATTCCCGTCGCGCTGGCCGCCAGGTGGCTGGCCGACGTTTGGGATCAAAACGCGGCGCTGTACCTGATGTCGCCGATCGTCGCCGAACTCGAAAAGGTGTGCGAGAAATGGCTGGTGGAACTGTTCGGCTTGCCGACGGGTACCGCGGCGGGTTTCGTCGGCGGGTCGGCGACGGCCACCCTTTGCGGGCTGGCCGCCGGACGCGACAAAATCCTCCAGACATCCGGTTGGGATGTCGAGGCCGATGGGCTGTTCGGCGCACCGCGTCCGCGGGTGATCCTTGGCGAGCAGGCGCACGCCACGGTCTGGAAGGCGCTGCGCCTGCTCGGCATCGGACGCGCGCAGGTTGAGATCGTCCCGGCCGACGCGCAGGGGCGTCTGCGGGCTGACCGGCTACCGGCGCTGGATGCCCGTTGTCTGCTCGTCGCGCAGGCCGGTAACGTGAATAGCGGTTCCTTCGATCCACTGGATGCGCTTTGCCGGCGCGCGCGGTCGGCCGGCGCCTGGGTGCATGTCGACGGCGCATTCGGCTTGTGGGCGGCGGCGTGTGAGAGCACACGATTCCTGACCGCTGGACTGGCGCATGCCGATTCATGGTCGGTCGATGCTCACAAAACCTTGAACGCACCCTACGATGTGGGCGTGGTTCTCTGTCGGGACCGGGACGCTCTCCATGGCGCCATGCGAATTGGCGCCTCCTATATCCCGGACGGCGAGCAGCGCGACGGTATGCGGCTGACGCCGGAAATGTCGCGCCGCGCGCGCGCCGTCGAACTCTGGGCGACGCTCAAGTCGCTCGGCCGTGCCGGGGTGACGGAACTGCTGGAGCGGTTGTGCCGCCACGCCCGCCAATTTGGTCAGGACCTCGCGGCGCAAGGTTTTCGGGTGTTGAACGAGGTGGTGTTCAACCAGGTGCTCGTGGCTTGCGACACGCCGGCAAATACCACCGCGACGCTCGCGCGCTTGCAACGCGCCGGTGAGTGCTGGTGCGGCGAAACGTTGTGGCAGGGGGAGCCGGCGATTCGCCTCAGTGTTTGTTCGTGGGCGACCACCGATGACGATGTCCAGCGCGCGGTGGCGGCGTTTGTCGATGCACGCGCGATGGCGATGGCGGCGTCCACCTGAATGGTCCGAATGTCGGAATGCGACTCCTCCGGCGCTGGCGGGATCGTGGGCCACACATCGCGCTGCCGGGAGGTGGGGTGCCCGGGGTCCGGCCGATCAACGGCTTTTTAGCAGCAGACTCCGTCCTCCACCCGTGGCGACGCTTTCGAAAGCGTTGTCTACCGCTATTTGCCGGAGCGCCACCAGATCGATGCGGTCGGTGAGCATCGCCCGGCCGCTGGCCCGGTTGATCGCTTCGACGCGGATCGGATAATTGATTCCGGGAACGATCCACCAGCGTCTTTCCATGCTTCGCATTTGGGTGCTGCCGCCCCAACCCTGGAAGCGCAGCCAACCGCTGCCGTCAATGCGGAAGGTGTCGAACTCGCCCAGATCGGTTCGTAGTCGCTCCCGCGTGGCGATACGGAGGTCGAGTTCGGCGACTTGCTTGCCCATGGTGGGATGCTGCTGGGTCCAGGCAGCGGTCCACTTCTTGCCGATTTGAAGTTCCAGCGGGGCGAATTGACTTGGTGAGTTGCTCGGCCCATTGATGGGGGAGCTCAGTTCGTTGCCAAGCGTGTCGAATACCCAGTCACCGCCATTGCCTTCGACGCGATCCGCATCGAGATCGATCTTGGTGATGGCGATGGTGTAGCGTTTCGCTTCCAGTCCGGTGAGAATATCCCGCAGGGCGAACACGGCCTCGTCGCCGACGGTGAATTTCCGTGCCAACGGAAAACTCCCAGCGGAATACGGGTTCACCGCGGCCTGGGTCAGTTGTAAGCCGGTGGCGCCTTGTTTTAAGTCGATAGCCGGCGCGGCGGAGGATGCCGCCATGTTCACCGCGCTGCTGGCCACCGGCGCCGTTTGCCGTCTCGCCATCAGTTTGATCAGCCTGGACTGGGCGATTTCGGCAAAACGTCCGTTCGGGCGTTTGCGAATATAAGTCGCCCAATCGTCGATGTCGTGCGATGTCTTGATCCGCTCCCAATCCCGCAGATCGTCTTCGATTTCCTTTTCGAGTTCGGCGTCGGAGCGCTTCTTCGGGCCGGTTCCGACGATATAAATGTCGTTTTCGAGAGAGGTCGACTCCCAGGGAATCTGGCCGCCATTGGAGGCCAGTCGCACGTTCAGGCGTACCCGCTTCAAGGCATCCTCGATGCGAATGCCGCCGGCCGAGAGTTCTCGCACCAGGTGTTCCGTGTATAAGCCGTTCTTGCCGTCACCGTCGGAGGCGGTATTGCCGGGCGAGGTCGAGTAGGCCAGCAGACTGCCTACCGGCGCGTCGAACTGGCTCAGCCCTTTTTGCGCGGTGCGGAACGCGCTGCCGAACGGATCGTCGCGGCAGGCGTCGAGAACGATGACGAACGATTTGCCGCTGGCGGCTTTCAGTTTGTTGAGCAGCAAGCCCAAATCGATGCCATTCTGTTTCAACTGCTCGGCGGACGCGATGCGCGCATCCACCGGCAAGAGATAGTTGCGCCAGTCCAGCTGGGCGCCGTGGCCAGCGTAGTAAAAGAGCGCGAGTTCGGTTGCCGATTGGCGCGCGGTGTCGCCAAAACGCTCGATGGCCGCGAGCAGGTCGAGGCGCGTGGCGTCGAGGCGCGTATCGACCGAGAATCCCGCGCTCCCGAGGAGTTCCGACATCGCGCGGGCATCATTGGCCGGATTGAGCAGCCGCATGTTCGGATAAGCGCTGTTGCCGATGATCAGCGCCACTTTCGAGGAGTCGCGCGTGCTGGCCCAAGGCGTATCGATGGCTGGTGCGGACGTCAGCGCGGCCAGGGATGTGATGAAACGACGGCGAGTGATCATTCGCGGTGTACCGGGCGCGTGCCCTTTCGGTCAACAGCGACGGGAACTCTTGACGTGGAGGCGGTCAAAAACATGGCTACAGTCGAAGGAGGTGACGGCGCCGATCCAGACGAGGGGTGACCGGCGGCTACCCGTCAAGCCCGTGCGAACCGGGCGTCCGTCGCGCCGGAACTCTTTTCAGGGTATTGGAGCGCCGAAGCGTTTCTCGGCATTCCGGGCGTCTGGCATGGGTACGCTGTAACGCCGGGGCCGTCCCGATCGGTGCCAGCCACCGGACGGGATGGCGTGGATGGCGTGGATGGCGGTCAGATGGCCGCTTCGTCGACATCGCCGGTACGGATTCGCACCACCTGTTCGATGTTGCTGACGAAAATCTTGCCGTCACCGATCTTGCCGGTGCGCGCGGCCTTGATGATCGCGTCAATGGCTTCCTCGACCGCGCCATCGGAGACGACAATCTCGATCTTGACCTTGGGCAGGAAGTCGACCACGTATTCCGCTCCGCGATAAAGCTCTGTGTGGCCTTTCTGCCGCCCGAAACCCTTGACCTCGGTCACGGTCAGGCCGGTGACGCCTATTTCCGACAAGGCTTCGCGTACTTCGTCGAGTTTGAATGGTTTGATGATCGCTTCAATTTTTTTCATGGTCTGCGCTCCGGAGAAAATCGTAAGCAAATCGTATCAGAAATCGTTCTTTCATTACGGTCTAGTAGACATCGCGAAAGCGGTTGGTGATCGGATAACGCCAGTCCTTGCCAAAGCCCCGCTGCGTGACACGAATGCCGACCGGCGATTGCCGCCGCTTGTACTCGCTGATCTTGAGCAAGCGCACGACGCGCCGCACGTCGGTTTCCGAGTATCCCCTGGCGATGATTTCGCGCGGGCTGAGGTCGTTCTCCATATACGCTTCGACGATGGCGTCCAGCACCTCATAGGGTGGCAAGCTATCTTGATCGGTCTGGCCGGGTTTCAGTTCGGCCGATGGCGGGCGGGTGATGATTCTTTCGGGAATGACGTGAGACAGACTGTTTCGCCAACGGGAAAGCCGGTAAACCAAGGTTTTTGCAATGTCCTTGATGACCGCGAAACCGCCGGCCATGTCGCCATATAGCGTGCAGTAGCCGACAGCCATCTCCGATTTGTTGCCGGTGGTCAACACCAGCGAGCCGGTCTTGTTGGACAGCGCCATCAGAATCATGCCGCGGATGCGCGCCTGCAGATTTTCCTCGGTGGTGTCGGCGGGCAGACCGGCGAACTGCGGCGCGAGCAGCGCGGCGAAGGTTTGCATCGCCGGTTCGATGGCGATTTCGTCGTAGCGCACGCCGAGCAGGCCGACCATCGCTCGCGATTCGACGAGGCTGAGTTCAGCCGTGTAAGGAGAGGGCATCATCACCGCTCGCACTTTCTCCGCGCCGAGGGCGTCCACGGCGATACACAGGGTCAGTGCCGAATCGATGCCGCCGGAGAGGCCGATGATCGCGCCCGGGAAACCGTTCTTGCCCAGATAATCGCGTACGCCGAGCACCAGCGCCTGGTAAACCTCCGCTTCAAGACCAGGCGACGAGGCGATGTCGCCGGGCAGGGGCTCGCCATCGACGAATTCGACAATCGCCAGTGCTTCCTCGAACTGCGGCAATTGGCAGCGGAGCGTGCCACGTGAATCAAGAACAAAGGAGCCGCCGTCGAAGACCAGTTCGTCCTGTCCACCGGCAAGATTGGCGTACACCACCGGCAAGCCGGTGCTGGCGATGCGCTGCCGGAGGACCTGGGTTCGCTGCATTTGCTTGCCCATGTGATACGGCGAGGCGTTGAGAACCAGCAAGACTTCCGCGCCAGCCCTACGGGCGAGGTCGGCGGCGCCGGCTTCCCAGACATCGGCGCAGATGTTGATACCGCAGCGCACTCCCTTCAAGGTCAGCACGCACGGCGTGTCGTCCGAGTCGAAATAGCGTTCCTCGTCGAACACTTCGTAGCTCGGCAAGCGTTTTTTGTAATAAGTGGCCGTGCGCATGCCGTTGCTGAGCAAGGTCGCCGCGTTGAAGCAGCGGTCACCGCGTCGTTCGGGGTGTCCGATCAGCACGTCGATCGCCGGCAGCCGGGTCGCCAGTGCCGCGAGTTCGCGTTCGCACGCGGCATGGAAATCCTGGCGCAGCAGCAAGTCCTCGGGCGGATAGCCGCAAAGCGCCAGCTCCGGCGTCAGCAACAGATCGGCGCCTTGCCGGTGGGCCCGCTCGGCGAAATCGACAATCCGAGCGGCGTTGCCGGTGAGGTCGCCGACCGTGACGTTGATCTGGGCGATCGCAATTTTCAGGGACATGGGTGCACTCATCAGCGAAAGGGGCGCTTGCGCGCCCCCTGGTCAAAGTGGATAAACCGGAAAAAGCGGACGCTTCGCTCAGTAGGCCGGTTTTTCCTTGGCGTTGTTGTAGCGATCGACGCCTTCCATGATTTCTTTTTTGGCTTCATCGCTACCCAGCCAGCCGGCGACCTTGACGAACTTGCCGCGTTCGAGGTCTTTGTAGTGGGCGAAGAAGTGAGCGATCTGATCAAGGATCACCTGCGGGAAGTCGCGTGGCGACTCGATATCGCGATACATCGGTGTCAGGCTGTCCACCGGAACGGCGAGCAGTTTGCCATCCGGTCCGGCCTCGTCTTCCATCGTCAGCAGACCGATCGGCCGGCAGCGGACGACAACCCCTGGCGGCAGCGCGAACTGCGTGACCACCAGCACATCGACCGGGTCGCCGTCACCGGAAATGGTGTGCGGGATGTAGCCATAGTTGCATGGGTAGTGCATGGCGGTGGCCATGAAACGATCGACGAAAACGGCTCCGCTGGACTTGTCCACTTCGTACTTGACGGGGTCGGAGTGCATTGGAATTTCGATGATGACGTTGAAATCGTTCGGGAGCGCCAAGCCTGGAGGTACGCGATCAAGACCCATTTTGTAGCCCTTTACTGGTTGCGGATGCGGCCATTATACCCGTCCGGCCTGTCGCGGGTGGCGCGCCATGAGCGAGACGCTTCATTTGTCATGTGTGCCGCTTGCGCTGGCCGGATCAGGCCGAGGCGCTGCCGCGCTCGGCGATGCGGTCCCGCCAGGCTTGCAGATGCGGCATGTTTTCGCTGTCGGGATGGAAGCGCATCAAGCCGCGCGCGAATTCGACCGCGCAAAATGCGGTGATGTCGGCGATGGTGAAGCGGTGACCGGCGACGAACGACTGTTTGGCCAGTTCGCCGTCGAGCCAGCGCGCGACCTCGCGCACCTTTTCGCCCTGCGAGCGGCCGAATTCTGGGAATTGTGGCTGTTCGAGCGACGCGAGTCCCGGATGGGTGTGGCGAATGCAGTTGGCGAAGCCGCCGAAAAGGTAAAGCTCGACGCGCCGGTCGGCCATTTCGATGAAAGCTCGCTCGTCGTGGCCGACACCCATCAGATTGGGTTCGGGTTGTATCCCCTCCAGATAGGTGCAGATCGCGCGCGTTTCGCAAAGAACGCGTCCATCGTCCAGCTCGAGGGCCGGGACCCTGGCCAAGGGATTCTTGGCCCGAAAATCCTCGCGCCGGTGCTGTCCGGCGCCGAGGTCCACGTTTTCGAACGCGATGTTCGTCAAGCCTTTTTCGGCAATGAACATCAACACTCGGCGCGGATTCGGCGCTTTTGGGGAAATGAATAGTTTCATCGCTTACCTCCGGGTTATTTAAAGTACGGAAAGAATTGGCTACCGGCGGATCCGAGTCCCGTCCGAGGTGCCTTGTATCTCGTATTCAGACGCCTTGTTGTCGCGATTGTCCCATCTCGACCATCCGGCGCGCGTCCTCGACAAACCGCTGCGCCTTGCTGTCGTCGGCGTCGCGATCGATCGGCGAAGGCGGAATATCGATGCCGCGCTGCGCCGCCGGTCGATCGCCAATTTGCCGCAGCCAGCGCTGGAGGTGCGGCAAATCGTCAATAGCGATGCCGGACCAGCGGTAGGTGCGAACCCATGCCCAATTGGCGATATCGGCGATGGAATAGTCGTCGGCGAGATAGTCGTGCTGCTGAAGGTGTCCATCGAGAACCCGGAATAATCGACGGCATTCGCCTTGGTAACGATCGATGGCCGGCTGGATTTTTTCCGGAAAATAACGCAGGAAAACATTCGCCTGCCCCATCATCGGGCCGATACCGCCCATCTGGAACATCAGCCATTGCACCGCTTGCGAGCGACGCTTCGAATCCGCGGGCAGCAGCCGCCCGGTTTTTTCCGCCAGGTAGAGCAGGATCGCGCCCGATTCGAAAACGGCAAAATCACCCGCCGCGCGATCGACGATCGCCGGAATTCGGCCGTTGGGGTTGATGGCCAGGAATCCGGCTTGTTTTTGCTCGCCGGTGGACAGGTTCAGCGGATGAACCGTGTAGGGCAGGGCGAGTTCCTCCAAGGCGATAGAGATTTTGTGCCCATTCGGTGTCGCGGCGGTATAAAAATCGATCATCGTGTCCATCTCCCGAAAGTTGCCGACGTGGTCGTTTGACACCGGTCAATCGGCCATCGTTGCAAGCATGGTACCTCAAGCAGCCTTTCGCGATGACCGTCATCGATCGGCGCGGCGGGCAGCGATTCGAATGTTTTAGGCCACTCGCGTTTCCCTCGACCAGGGTTTTCACGGTCAAATCGGGCCGCGCGTACAAAAATCGAGAAAAAGAAGTCTTTAATGCCTCGCACGTAATTGAAGTACCTGACATTTCAGCGCTATCATGGCAAGTGCCGTCACGCACGGAAAAGACCTCTTTTTTGCGACACCACATATTCCTTGGGAGAGAGATAGATGGACAAAAGAACTCCGCCGCCCGCATCAGGCACTGATAACACCACGGCGGCAGGACCCAGTGAAGCCGATAAAGCGGAGTCTCCGGTAGCCAAGCCGGCGGCGCGGACTCCGCGGGCGCGTACCGCTTCCGCGGCGCGCGTGGCGGCTCCGCGCAAAGCCTCTGCTGGCGACGTGGCGCCGGCACATACCCCAAGCGCCATGGAAGCCTACGATATCGCGGATTCGATCAACGCCGCTGTCGAACAAAAGAAGGTCGCCTTGCGCGACATCATCGCGCAAGCTACCGTCGCTGATGCCGCGTCGCTGGCCAAGACGCTGGAAGCGATCATGACTGGCTCTTCTCCCGACGATGCGCAAGAGCTGCGCAAGGCCCTGCTTGGCAAGGAGCCTCCGGCGGCGGCGAAACCGCCGACCAGTCCTGATGAGGAACTGGCGACCGGCTGGCGGGACAACAATTCCTACCCTTATCGCAACCTGATGTCGCGCAGGGCCTATGAGAAGCAGAAGTACCGTCTGCAAGTCGAACTGATCAAGTTGCAGAACTGGGTCAAGGAAAGTGGTCAGCGTCTGGTGGTGATTTTCGAGGGACGTGACGCGGCGGGCAAGGGTGGTGCGATCAAGCGTTTCACCGAACACCTCAACCCGCGTGGCGGCCGCGTCGTCGCGCTTGAGAAACCAACGGTCGAGGAGCGCGGGCAATGGTATTTCCAGCGTTATGTCCGCCATTTGCCGACCTCCGGTGAGATCATTTTCTGTGACCGTTCGTGGTACAACCGGGCGGGTGTCGAGCGTGTGATGGGTTTCTGCACCGACGAGGAATACAACGAGTTCATGCGGCAAACGCCGGAGGTCGAGCGGACATTGGTGCGTAGCGGCATTCACCTGGTCAAATTCTGGTTCTCGGTTAGCCGCAAGGAACAACGGCGGCGTTTCAAGGAACGCGAGGTCCATCCGCTCAAGCAATGGAAATTGTCGCCTATCGATCTGGCTTCGCTCGATAAGTGGGACGACTACACCAAGGCGAAGGAGGCGATGTTCTTCCACACCGACACGGCCGAGGCGCCATGGACGGTGATCAAGTCGGACTGCAAGAAACGGGCGCGCCTGAACGCCATCCGCTATGTCCTTCACAAACTGAACTACACAGGCAAGGACGTCGAGGCCATCGGCCCGATCGACCCGCTGTTGGTCGGTCGTCCGCACGTGGTTTACGAGCCAGGCGGTAGCAGCGCGCGAACGAAATCCGAACATACGGCGATTTTGTAAATCGGCAACGTTTGAGAGTCATATGGAAAAAAGGGCGCCTTCGGCGCCCTTTTTTTGCTTGTTTCCGGTGTCGTGTGCGATTAACGAGGGCGGGCGCCTGGCGACGGACGCCTGAATGGACATCCGCAATGGAAGCCGCCAACGAAGGTGAGCGTCGTTGGCGGTTTCGGCGGGTGTTGCTCTGGATGGTTAAATGCGGAAGCGGTTGACTTGTGTTTGCAGATCGTGGGCGACCTGTTCCAGCTGGGTCGCCGTGGTGGCTGTGCTGCGAATCGTTGCCGCGGTCTGTTCGACCATCTGCGCCATTTCCTCGACGCGCTGTGTGATCGACGTGGCGGCAAGGCTTTGTTCCTGCGTGGCGGTGGTGATTTCAGAAACGCGCCGCAAGGTCTGGTCGGAACCGCTCTTGATCTCGTTGAGCGACTCGGCGGCTTCGCCGGTGAGTTGAACGCCTTTTTCGACATCCGGCAAGGCGTTGTTCATCGCCTCGACGGCGCTGACCGTGTCGCTTTGAATGCTGTTGACCATCTCTTCGATACCTGTCGTCGCTTGCGCGGTTCTCTCGGCGAGCTTCCGCACTTCGTCGGCGACCACCGCGAAACCCCTTCCCTGCTCGCCGGCGCGCGCCGCTTCGATCGCCGCGTTCAGCGCCAGCAGATTGGTCTGGCCGGCGATGTCCTTGATCGTGGCGGCAATCGACGACACCTCCTGAATCCGGTTTTCGAGTAGATGGATGCGTGACGAGACATCGCTGACGGTGCTGGAAATCTTGCTGACCGCCGCCGTGGCTTGCCCGACGCGATCACTGCCTTCGCCCGCCAGACGCATCGAGTCACGGGCATTTTTCTCCGTGTCGCTCGCGGTGTCGGCAATGACTTGTGACGTGACCGTGAGTTCTTCAAGCGAGGCGGCCATCGACGAGGTGGCGTCGGCTTGCTGTCCCGCCGCTTCCGCGATGTCGCGCGACGCAGCGCCGATATATTCGGAACTGCTCACCACTTGTTGGACGCTGCCGTTTATCTTCTGGACCAATTCGCGCAGCGAGGAAACCATCGTGTTCACGGTTTCCATCATGCTGGCGGGTATCGGTTTGTCGATCGATACCGTGAGGTCGCCGCCGGCGATGCGGCGCATGATTTCGACCGTTTCAACCGGTTCGCCACCCAGTTGCCGCAATACGCCGCGCCCCAGAAGCCAACCCATGAAACCCAGCAGTATCAACAGAACCAGCGAAATGCCGCCGAGAAGCAACATTTCATGCTGAAACTGGGTGTCGACATCGTCGATATATATACCGGTGCCGACGATCCAGCCCCAGGGTTCGAAACCGCGAACGTAGGAAATTTTCGGAAAGCCCGGCTCGCCGGGTTTGCGCACCCATTGATAGTCGACGAAACCGGCGCCTTGGGTTTTGACGACATTGACGAACTCGATGTACAGCAATTTGCCCGTCGCATCCTTGTTTCCCGAAACGTTCTTGCCTTCGATTTCCGGCTTCAGCGGATGCATCACCGATCGCGGCTGATGGTCGTTGATCCAGAAATAATCGTTGTTGCCATAGCGGGCGGCGCGCAGCGAGTCTTTCGCCGATTTCTGCGCCTGTTCGAGCGTCATTCGGCCGGCCTTGGCTTCCTGTTCGTAATATGCAAGCTGAGTGACCGCGTACTCGACGAGATTCTTGACCTTGGCCTTGCGGTCCTCGAGCATGGTGTCGCGTAATTGGAACGACGCCGTGACCGACAGCAGCAGCAACCCAACCATGGATAAGCCGACCAGTATTTGGATGCGTCTCGAGACACGCCACAAGCCCAGTGATTTCATTTGCTCTTCTCGTGAAAAATACAAGTGCGTTTGTTTGAATGAGGAGTCGACGCCATGTCCATCGACGGACGCAGAATTTTCGTTGTCAAGAAAACGCTAGTTTTGGGTGATCGCATGGCTGTTCGAGGCTTTTTTCGTTTAGCCTGACGACCGAATTGGTCAACTCATTAGCCACAGTCTGGTACACGGAGAAGCGGATCGCAAGTTCAGTTGGCAGATTTGTTTATTCACCGCGTGAGCGCGGAGTTTATTCACCGCGTGAGCGCGGACAGGCGCGGCGCCTTACCCGCGGAGGGGAACGGAAGAAGCGTGCCGGCCGGGCCGACAGCGGTCCGGCGCGCGTCTTGCACCGGCAACGCCTGGGTACGTCGTCGCCGCCGTATTTCGGAAAAAGGTTGAGTCGCCGGCGCGCCGTCAGCCGTGACTACGTCCGTACAGTCGGGTGAGCGCCGCCAGTTTTTCGGCGTGCCGGCTATTTACCCACCGCCATTCGAAACGCCATTCCCAGGAGCCCTCGGCAAGGCTGGGCTGATTCATGCGATGCGCCGAATCGAGACCGAGCACGTCCTGAAAAGGGATGATACAAAGCGCGGCGACCGACGAGCAGGCGAGGCGGATCAAAGGCCAGGGCATGTCGTCGTCACTTTCGGCGGTGGCGCCGAGATAGGCGCGGACTTGCGCTTGGGCGTGCGGTGGCAACGACTGCCACCAGCCGAGCGTGGTGTCGTTGTCGTGGGTGCCGGTATAAACGACGGTATCGGCCTCGTGGTTGTGCGGCAGATAAGGATTTTTCGCGTCGCCGTCGAAGGCGAACTGGAGGATGCGCATTCCGGGCAGTCCGATCGCCGCGCGCAAGGCGTTCACCTCGGCGGTGATAATGCCGAGATCTTCGGCGATGATCCGCAAACGGCCTTGCGCGTCGCCGAGTTCCCGGCGCATGGCGTTGAATACCGCTTCACCGGGTCCGGATCGCCACTGTCCGTCGATCGCGGTTTCGGCGCTGGCCGGGATTTCCCAGAAGGCTTCGAAGCCGCGGAAGTGGTCGATACGCACGATGTCGCAGAGCGTCATCGTCTGGCGCATGCGTTCCACCCACCAGCGATAGGCGTTGTCGGCATGCGCCGACCAGCGGTAGAGCGGGTTGCCCCAGCGTTGTCCGCTGGCGCTGAAGTAGTCCGGCGGCACGCCGGCCACCGTCTTCTGCCGGCCGTCCTTGTCGAGGTCGAAGAGTTCGGGGTGCGACCAGACGTCGGCGCTATGTCCGGCGACGAAGATCGGCAGGTCGCCGACGATTTCGATCCGCCGCGAATTGGCGTAGCTTTTCAGCGCCCGCCATTGTTCGAAAAAGCACCATTGACAGAATTTCCAGAAGTTCACTTCGGCGGCATGGCGGTTGACTGCCGCGCGCAAGGCGCTGGCCTTGCGCCGGGCGAGCGGTGCCGGCCAGTCTTGCCAGAGGGCGCCGTCGGCGCCGTGCGCCACGTCCAGAGCCATGAACAGCGCGTAGTCGTCCAGCCAGGCGCTGGCGTCGGCGCAAAAAGCGGCAAAGGCGGAGTCGGTTTTGCCGGGGCCGGCGAAGAAGCGCGCGGCCGCGCGGCGCAGCAGCGGTTCCTTGAACGCGCGCACGGCGCCGTAGTCGACGCGTTCGCTGGGAAACGACGGCGGCGCAGCCAGATCGTCGTCGCTCAACCAGCCGGCATCGCGCAATTTGCACAAATCGATCAGCAGCTCGTTGCCGGCGAAAGCCGACGGGCTGACATACGGGGAGTTGCCGGGGCCAACCCGGCTCAGGGGCAGGACTTGCCATAACGACTGACCGGCCGCGACCAGCCAGTCGACGAAATGATAAGCCGCCGCGCCGAGGTCGCCGGTACCGTGGGGGCCGGGTAGGGAGGTGGGGTGCAGCAAAATGCCGCCCTGGCGGGGAAGAGATGACATGACGATCCTTTAGTGGGTGAAGTGCGGGAGGGCGGCCGACTGCCGGGCCGCCAAGCAGGCGTAATCCTAACCGGTCTCCGCCGAAGAAGGCACTGCCGGCGTGTGATTCGCGAAAAACGGCCGCGGTGGCCGAACGGCTTTGCCGGTGGCACAAACCGCGGCAGAATGACAGGCTCGGTTTCGTTGCTTCGCTACGGGAAACTCGATGGCTGAATCGGAAGAGGACTATGAAAAAACCTGGGTGCTGCCCCGGCGGGCGGCGCCGGCATCGCCCGTCGAGGCCGACGTGGGGAGCGAGAAAAACGCGGAAGGCGAGGGGAATGATGGGGGCGTGTGGGGCAGCAATGCGCTGCCGGTGGGCACCCGGATCGGCGAGTTCGAAATTGTCGGCTTGATCGGCATCGGTGGTTTCGGGATCGTTTATCTGGCGCACGACCATTCGCTGGGACGAAAGGTCGCACTCAAGGAATACATGCCGTCGTCGCTGGCGGCACGGGTCGAAGGTCTGACCGTGGCCGTCAAATCGGCGCGTCTGGCCGAGACCTTCGGCGTCGGCTTGCGCAGCTTCGTCAACGAAGCCCGGCTGTTGGCGCGCTTCGATCACACGGCCTTGGTCAAGGTGTACCGTTTCTGGGAAGCGAACGGCACCGCCTACATGGTGATGCCTTTTTACGAAGGCGTGACGCTCCGGCAGACCTTGCAGAAAATGTCCGTCGCTCCCGACGAGAAATGGCTGCGCGCCGTGATCGACCCGCTGCTCGACGCGCTCGCGGTTCTTCACCGCGAAAACTGTTTTCATCGCGACATCGCGCCGGACAATATTTTATTGCTCGCCGACGGTAGCCCGGTGCTGCTGGATTTCGGCGCGGCGCGACGGGTCATCTCGGATCGCACGCAAGCGCTGACGGTGATTCTCAAGCCGGGTTACGCGCCGCTGGAGCAATATGCCGACGTGCCGCACGTCCGGCAGGGGGCGTGGACCGACATCTACGCGCTGTCGGCGGTGGTTTACAACGCCATCACCGGGCGTCCGCCAACGCCGTCGGTGGGCCGCTCGATCAACGATAGCCTGGTGCCGCTGACCGAAAAGGTCACTGGCCGCTACAGCCCCGCCTTTCTGCGGGCAATCGACCGCGGCCTGGCGGTGAGACCCGAGGATCGTCCGCGAACCGTCGCCGAGTTCCGCGCCTTGATGACCGAAAACGCGGCTATTCCCGCGCCCGATGCGCGGGCCGAAGGCCGGAGCGAACCGACCGTGGCGCCGACGGTCGCCGCCGAAGCGCATGCCAATGCGGTCACCGAGGTGGCGCGGGAGGCGATGCAAGGGGCGCCGGCCAGGAAAAAGGGCGGCCGGATGGCGGTTTACGTGAGTGTCGCCATCGTCTTGGTGGCGCTTGTCGGCGCGACGGCGTATGTTTTGCGCGAGCGGCGGACGGCAACGCCGCCGCTTGCCGCATCGCCGGCCTCCATCGCCAGTCCGCCGGCGGCTGCCGTACCGTCAGGAGAATTGGCGGCGACGGGCGCGGCGACTTCCCCGGCATCGTTGCAGACCAGCGACCGCAAGTCGGTCACCGAACAGCAACTGGTCGACATGCTGCTGGGCAAGCAGGGGGCGGGCGGCGCCAAGGACAAGGTCTTCGACCCCGCCGACGTGTTGCAGGAGATCTATCGGCAGCGCGACCCCGGCGCGGTGGTGGCGGTGGTTCCCGAGAAGGCGAAGGTCAAGGTCGCACGGGACACCTTGCGCTTTCGCATCAATTCCGCCAAGCCAGGATATGTCTATATCCTGATGGTCGGCACCGACAAGGATCGTTTCAACCTGTTGTTTCCCAACGCCATCGACGCCGACAACGGTATCGCCGGCGACGGCGAACTGAATCTGCCCCGCCCCGGCTGGGCGATGACCGCCGGCGGGCCGGCGGGTGTCGATCGCTTCGTGGTCATCGTCTCGGAAAACCGGCGCGACTTCAGCGCCGCCGGCTTGCGCAAGGTCGATCCCTTCGCCGAATTTCCGCGCCAGGTGGCCGAACGGGTCGCCCGCGACGCGCCTCCCGCCGGTGGCAGCCCGTTCGCCGGCACGGTGGTCTGTCCCACCGGCCAGAAATGTTCGGCGGCGTATGGCGCGGCGCTGTTTTCCATCGAAGAGATCAATTGACGCGGCGCGCGTTGGCGTTTTCAGGCGGCGTTAATTGTCGAGTCGCTTGATCGTCACGCGGCGGTTTTCCGGGGATTCCGGGCGGGCCGGATTGAGCAGTTCCGACGGTCCCTTGCCGATCGGCGTCAGCCGCCGCCGTTCGATCTGGCGGCTGTCGGCCAGATAGCCGACAACGCTTTCAGCGCGCGATTGCGACAAGCGCTGGTTGTATTCCTCGCCGCCGCGCGGGTCGGTATGGCCTTCGACCGCGAAGCGGAATCCCGAGAGCTTGTCCGAACCGAGGGCACGCGCGACGACATCCAGCGACTGCTTGCCTTTCGGCGTCAAACTGGCCGAATTGGTTTCGAAGGTGATCAGCAAGGAGGCCGCCGCCGGTTTCAGCGGCGCGCTTTCCTCGCGCATGACATTGATCGAACGCGTTCTCGGTTTCGCCGACGGCTCCGGCGCGAGCAGGCCGATCAGCGTCCGCTCGTCGATTTCCTCGGGCTTGAGCACGCGACTGTCCTGCGCGGCGACCCACGCCGGTAGCAAGGCGCAGCATAACAGGCTGAAAGTTCTTGGATTCTTCATGGGACCACTCTCCTTTAAAGGTGCTTGCCTCCTGGACGAGGCTCAAGGCGCGCGCATCGCGTCGGCCCCGGCCGCCGTCTCGACCGACCAGCCGCCGCCAATGGCCTTGTACAAATCGATTGTCGCCTGCAGTTGCCCGCGCAACGTCTGGGTATACTGCAATTCGGCGTTGAACAGACTGCGTTGGGCATCCAGCACGTCAATATAACTGCTGTAGCCATTGTCGTAACGCAAATGAGCGGCGGCGGTGTACTGCCGTAGTGCTTCGATCTGTCGTTGTTGCGCTTGTCGTTGTTCGCCGCTTCGCCGCCGGTCGACCAGCGCGTCATTCACTTCGCGAAAGCTCTGCTGGATCGTTTGTTGATAAGCGAACAACGCTTGCCGCCGGGTGGCTTCGGCGGATTTTATCTGGCTGTCGATCGCTCCGGCGGTAAAAATCGGCAGGCCGATCGGGGCCGCCGTTTGCCATATCTGACCAGAGTTGTCGAACAACCGGCCGAGAGCCGGACTGACGTAGCCAAACAGGCCGGTCAGCGAAATCCTCGGGAAGTAGGCGGCCTTGGCGACGCCGATCTGGGCATGGGCGGCGATCAGGACTTGCTCCGCCTGGAGAATGTCGGGTCGGCGCTCAAGCAGTTCCGACGGCAGGGCTGGCGGGATGCTCGGCAGGGTCAGTTGGTCGACGCTCTTGCCGCGACGGATGGGGCCGGGATTGCGACCAAGCAGCAGGCTGAGTGCGTTTTCCTGTTGCGCGATGGCTTTTTCGATTCCCGGCATTGTTGCCAGTGCTTCCTCGTATTGCGAGCGGTTCTGGCTCAGTTCGAGGATCGAGATGACCCCGCCGGCATGGCGCTCCTTGAATACTTCATAAGACTGTCGTCGGGTTTCGGCGGTGGCTTGCGCGATAGCCAGTTGCCGATCGAGGTTGAGCAGTCCGATATAGCCGCCGGCGACCTGACTCGCCAGCGACAGGATCACACCGCGTCGTCCCTCTTCGCTGCCGAGAAGTTGCGCGCGCGCGGCTTCGTTCTGGCGACGGAGACGTCCCCACAAATCGATTTCCCAACTGGCGCCGAATGTCGCCTGATAATTGTTGAAAGTGTATGAACCCGCTTCGCCGGCGACGCTGCTGCGTTGTCGACTGGCTTCGAAGCCAGCGCTCGCCTGCGGGAATAGCGCGGATCGCGTTTGAGCGTGGCGGGCGGCGAACTCGTCGACACGTGCGCTGGCAATCCGCAAGTCCTTGTTTTCGCGCAGAGCGTCGACGATCAATTCGTCGAGAACGGGATCGCCGAACTGCTCCCACCAGGCGACGTTGGCCAGATTCCTGGCGGTGCTTTCGCTTAAGCGCCACGCGATGGGCGTGTCGACCGACGGCCGCACGTAGTCGGGGCCGACCTGACAGGCGGTGGCGAGCAGCGCCACGAGGCCGACGACGATGGGTTTATGCATGGCGGTCGTCTCCCGGCTTTTCGACAAGCGTTGCGCTTGCGCGCTCATCGATGGCGCGGCCGTCCTCGCTTTTTTCTCGCCGCTTCAGGCGCTCCACGACGTAAAAGGTCACCGGGACGATGAAAATGGCCAAGCCGGTGGCGGCCAGCATGCCGCCGATCACCGCGCCCCCCATCACTTGCCGCGATAGCGCGCCAGCGCCACTGGCGATGGCCAAGGGCACGCAGCCGAGAATGAAGGCGAAGGAGGTCATGAAAATCGGCCGCAGACGCAGCCGTGCGCCTTTCAGCGTCGCCTCGAGTAACGATAGCTCGCCTTTTTCGTGCTCCATTTTGGCGAATTCGACGATCAGGATGGCATTCTTGGCCGCCAGACCAATCAGCATCACCAGGCCGATCTGCGCATAGACGTTATTTTCCTGTCCGCGCAGCAAGAGCGCCGCGAAGGCGCCGGCGATGGCGATCGGCGTGCCGAGCAGCACCGAGAAGGGCAGCGACCAGCTTTCGTATTGCGCGGCCAGGATCAGGAAAACGCAGAGCAGCGAAAAGGCGAAAATCACGGTTGGCGATACACCCTGCCGCGCCCGCTTTTCCTGGTAGGACATGCCCAGATAGTCGTAGCCCATCTCGCTGGGCATGGTTTCGGCGAAAACCGTTTCCAGCGCCTCCATTACTTGCGCCGAACTGTAGCCTGGCGCCGCCGAGGCGTTGATTTGGGCGCTGCGATAAAGGTTGTAGCGCATCGTGAATTCCGGGCCGGTGAGGTGACGAATCGACGTCAACGCCGATAGCGGTACCGCGTCGCCCTTGCCGTTGCGCACGTGGAACTGGCCGATATTGGCGATGTCGGTGCGATAGTCGCCCTCGGCCTGGATGTACACCTGCCATTGACGGCCGAAACGATTGAAGTAATTGACGAAACCGCTGCCGAGGAAACTTTGCAGCGTTTTGTAGACGTCGTTGATGTTCACGCCCTGTTTCAATACCTTGTCGCGATCGACATCGATGAACATCTGCGGCACGGTCGGCCGGAAGGTGGTCGACACCCCCGTCAGTTCCGGGCGTTTCCTGGCGGCCTGGACGAACTTCTCGGTGTTCTCGGCGAGGAAGGCGATATCCTTGCCGGCGCGGTCCTGGAGGATGAAGGTCGCGCCGCCGGAGGCGCCGACGCCGGGAATCGCCGGCGGCGGAAAGGAAAAGCCGATCGCGCCGCTGAGGCCGCCGAGGCGGTGCGACAGTTCGCGCTTGATCGCCGCGTATTGCTCCTCCGGTTTCCGGCGCGCGGCCCAATCCTCGAGGGTGATGAAAAAGAAGGCGCTATAGGTGTTCTGCACCTGACTGAGCATGCTGTAGCCGATGACCGAGGTCGTGTATTTGACGCCGGGCACCGCACTGATCAATTTTTCGGCCTGATGGGCGATCGCGCGCGTTCGCTGTAGCGAGGCGCCATCCGGGAGTTGGATACCGGCGAAGAGATAGCCCTGATCCTCGTCGGGAAGGAAGCCGGCGGGCACCACCTTGCCGAGAAGGCCGGCCAAACCGGCGATACCCACCAGGAAAAACAGGCTGACGACGCTCCTGCGGATGGCGAGCCGGCAGAGGTCGACATAGCCGCCGGTCAGGCGGCTGAAGGCCGCGTTGAACGCGTCGTGGAATTTTTGCAGCGCTCCCGTGCCCTTGACCTTCGGTCGCAGCAGTAGCGCGCACAGCGCCGGGCTGAGCGTCAGCGCGTTGAACGCGGAAATGATCACCGAAATGGCGATGGTGACCGCGAACTGCTGGTAAAGCTGACCGGTGATGCCGGGAATGAAGGCGGTCGGCACGAACACCGCCGCCAGAATGACGGCAATGGCGATCACCGGTCCGGTGACTTCGTCCATCGCTTTCAGCGTCGCATCGATGGGCGACAAGCCCTGTTCGATGTGATGCTCGACCGCTTCGACGACGACGATGGCGTCATCGACGACCAGGCCGATGGCCAGCACCAGGCCGAAAAGCGACAAGGTGTTGATCGAAAAACCAAAAAGCGGGAAAAGCATGAACGTGCCCACCAGGGACACCGGCACCGCCAACAGCGGAATCAGCGTCGCCCGCCAGCCTTGCAAAAAGGCGAAGACGACGATCATCACCAGCACCAGCGCTTCCAGCAGCGTATGCTGGATTTCCTTGATGCCTTCGGTGACCGACAGCGTGGTGTCGAGGGCGACGACGTAATCGAGATCGGGTGGGAAGGCCGCCTTCAATCTGGCCATCAAGGCCTTCGCTCCCTCCGCGGCTTGCAGTGCGTTGGCGCCGGGCATTTGATAGAGAGCGATCAGCGCCGCCGGCTTGCCGTTGAGTTCGCCCTCCATGCTGTAGGTTTGCGCGCCGAGTTCGATCCGCGCGACATCCTTGACGCGCACGAACGAACCGTCGTCGTTGGCGCGTAGAACGACGTTGGCGAATTCCTCCTCGCTTTGCAGGCGTCCTTGCGCGCGTACCGCGTAAGTGAATTCCTGCCCTGGCGGCGCCGGCTCGGAACCGACCGTTCCCGCCGGATTGACGGTATTTTGGGCGTTGACCGCCGCGACGATTTCCGGAATGGTGATGTTCAGCTTGGCAAGCCGGTCCGGTTTGACCCACAAGCGCATCGCATACTGTCCGGCACCGAAGACGGTGACGCTGGCGATTCCCGCCACCCGCGTGAGCTGGTCGTTGAGGCTGATGTACGCGTAGTTGGCCAGAAAAACATTGTCGTAGGTGCCGTTCGGCGAGTACAGCCCGAACATCACCAATGGCGACGCCGCCGACTTCTGCACGGTGACCCCGAAATTGCGCACATCCGCCGGCAGTTGCGATTCCGCTTGTCCCTTGCGCATCTGCGCCAGCAACTGGTCGGTATTCGGATCGGTGGCGATGTCGAAGTTGACCGTCAGCGTCGATTGTCCGTTGTTGGCGTTGACCGAATACATGTAATTCATGTGGTCCACGCCCGACATCTGCTGCTCGATCGGCGTGGCCACCGCTTGTTCGACGGTCAGCGCGTCGGCGCCGGAATAACTGCTGTTGACCTTGATTTCCGGAGGAACGATGTTCGGAAACTGCGCGATCGGTAATCCGGCCATGGCGATCAGGCCGACGATGGTCATCAGGATCGAGATGACCATGGCCACGATTGGCCGGTGAATGAAGAATCTGGACATGTCCGCTCAGTCCCGGTGGGTTGGTGTCGATGCCGGGCCGCTGACGGCATTTGGCGCCGCCGTTGGCACGAAAGGCTGCGGATTGACGATACCGCCCGGCCGCACTTTTTGTATTCCCTCGACCACCACCGTTTCGCCCGCTTGCAGGCCCTGGCCGACGATCCACTCCGAACCGACGCGTTCGCCCATCGTCACCGGCCGCACGTCAACCGTGTTGCCGGCGCCGACCACGGCCAGCAGATATTTGCCCTGGATCTCGGTGACCGCGCGTTGCGGGACCAGCAAAGCGCCCTTGTCGACCGAGGTCGTCGCCCGGATTCGGCCGTATTGACCGGGACGCAACAGATTCCTGGGGTTCGGGAACAAGGCCGCCACCTTGAAAGTGCCGGTCGCCGGGTCGACTTGCCGGTTGAGCAGCGCGAATTTCCCTGGATGCGGGTAAACCGAACCGTCCACCAGAATCAATTCCAGCGGCACATGCTCGGGCGTGCCGCCGGAGGCCGCGCGGGCCACCCGGAGATATTCGCGTTCGCTGATGTTGAAATAGACCTTGATCGGGTCGACCACCGACACGGTGGTCAACTCGCTGCTCATGCTCGGGCTGAGCAGATCGCCGATCTGCGCCTTGGCGATACCGGCGATGCCTTTGACCGGTGACACGATGCGGGTAAAGCCCAGGTTCAGTCGCGCGGTCTTCAACGCCGCCTCGGCCGCCGCCAGTTGCGCCTTGGCGGTTTGCTCGGCGCCGGTGGCGTCATCGAGATCCTTCTGACTGACCGCGTTCCTCGCGGCCAACGGTTTGACGCGGGCCAGATTGGCCTTGGTCGTTTCGTAATGGGCGAAATGCCGCGCACGCACGCCTTTGGCTTCTTCCAGCGCGGCGTCGAACGTGCGTGAATCGATCTCGAACAGCAGTTGTCCCTTGTTGACCAGTTCGCCCTCGTGGTAGTGTCGCTGGATTAAATAGCCGGTGACTTGCGGACGAATCACCGCATTGATGTCGCCGTCCAGCGAACCGACCCACTCCATGCGAATCGGCACGTCGCGTTGCGCGACGGTCATCACCTGGACGACTGGCACGGGCGGTGTCGCCGCCGGTTCCTTGCCGCAACCGGCAACGACGGTCAACACGATTCCGTTCAGTCCGATGGCGAACCGGCGAATCGAGCGGCTGGCGGCGGATGTCATGGGCAGTGAAGTGGTTTGCATGGTTGCTCCTGCGTGCAGAGAGGGGCGGCATTGCCATCCGGCGACGTCCGGTCGCCGGGGAGCGCGGCTGACGAGTCTCAATGGCCACCGCGCTCGCTTGCCGCCGCCACGGATGCTGGGATCGCTCGAAAACAGCGAGGGAGTCAATTATCGGTGAGAAGTGGAACTGAATCCAGTGCTCGGAAACCTGCTGCTTTAATGTGCTCGCATTTCACGGGCGCGGCGAAACCGCGACAGCGGGAAAAGCGATGGCGCGTTCCCGGCGATGTGCGTGCCGACTTCCAGGACGCCGAGCACTCCGGCGGCTGGACGCCTTGCCCGCCCTGCCGCGCGCCTGTCCGCACGCGGAAACGGACGCCGAAAAATCGACCTGGGCGGACGCGGTGCTCGGTTCGATCCGCCTGAGTCCGGCCGAGCTTTTCTTCGAAGAACACCAAGACGAGTGGTGCCTGAAAGCACAGGAATTCGCCGAACAGGCCTGGCCGGACGATGCCGAACTCGCGTTCCGGCGCGGCTGGTGGAACAACCGCCTCAAGCGCTACGCCTACCGTCAGGCCATCGCCCGCGGCGCCCAGTCGGCTTGCCCGCGCGCCAATCTCGCCCGGCTGCTGGTGGTGCGCGCAGGACGCCCGGCGGAAGCGGCGACGCGTTACCGCGAGGTAGCGCGGCGCGCCCAACCCGACGAACAGGCGCTACTCCTGCAAGCGCGCCTCTTTCTCGGCAATCGCCAACTCGGCGTCGATGCCTTGCAGGCGCTGTCGCGGCGCGCGCGGGGCGGCGACCAATATTCCTTCTTCCGCCTCAAGGAGCAGGTCTGGGAATGCCACGAAATCGGCTTCGGCTTGGGCGAGCGGCTGGCGGACTGGATGCGCGACAGCGCGCAGGGCGTGTTTCTGCAACCTTTCGTCCAGCCGCTTTACGTTCTGGCCCGGGCGGACGGCAAACCGGGCGATCCGCCGCTCGAAAGCCGGCAACTGGTCGACGAGATCGTGCGTCAGGCGCGCGAGCGATAGTCGATCCGGCGACGGGGTGACACGGCGGGTGTGACGTCGGCGACAGGGCAACGGCGCTACGATCGGGCCGTCATGGCGCGTTGCAGAATGGCGGTGACCTGACGCAGTTCGTCGATCGGCACTTGTCCCGGCGCGGAGGCGCGTTCGCCGGCGGCGAAAGTCAGCGCCGAACCGAACGCGCCGCCGAACAGGCGGCTGGGCACGCCCTGGGCGCCCATCGCGATGCCGATCACAGGCAGCGGGAGCCGCCGGTCGGCGTCGAGGGTGGCGTCGAGCAGGGTCAGCACGTCGTCCATCGTTCGCGGCATGACGGCGATCTTGGCGAGATCGGCGCCGGCCTCCGCCATGGCCGCGAAGGTGGCGACCAGTTCGGCTTTCGACGGCGTTTTCCGGAAGTCGTGGAAGGAGGCGAGCAGTTGGACCCCGACGCGGTGCGCGGCTTGCCGGACGGCCTGGAAATGCGCCGGATCGCTGCGCAGTTCGTAATCGATGAAATCGACGCCGTGGCTGGCGCACACCGCGTCGTAGAGCGCGGGAATTCGCTCTTCGGCCAAACCGGTGGCCTCGCCGCCCTCGCGTTCGGAACGGCGGGTAAACAGCAGCGGCAGGCCGCCGGCGTGCCGGCGGATGTCCCGGGCCATGGCGACGACGCGGGGGATGTCGCCGATGCCGGCGAAGAAGTCGACGCGCCATTCGATCAGGTCGGGCTGCTTTTCGCGCACCGCCGCCAGTTCGCGCAGCAGCGACGGTTCGTCGCGGGCGGTCAGCGAGGTGCAGATCAGCGGTGTCTTGCCGCCGGCGAGCGCCTTGCCGCCGACGTCGATGGTCTTGCTCATGCCGTGGGTCCTTGAAAAATCGTGGCTGGCGTTCCCGGCACCGCGCTCAATCGCCCTTGGCGTTCGGCAAGGGCACCATGATCGCTGTTCCGGGCGCGGCGCAGCCGGCGTCGCAGCAGCGTCCCGGTTGCCGGTTGCGGGCGATTGAACGCTGTTCGTCGTGCAGCACGCCGCGGTCGAGCAGCCGTTCGACCAGTTCGACCTTGCTGCCGACGGGGTAGTGACGCCAGATTTCCTGTTTCATCGCCGCCGGCGAACCGCCGCCGTGCAGGCTGATCACCGAATACCAGCCGCCCTGGTACGAGGCGGTGAGATCTTCGATGAAGCGGGCGACTTCGATACGCTTGTCGTACGGCACGGCCGGATTGGCGCGCAGCACATCGGCGAGGGTGGCGGCGGTGGCCGGATTATGGTCTTCGTCGGGACCGGGCAGGGCGACGATCAACCCGCCGGAAACCTCGTGCGCCAGGCGGTGCATGTCGTAAATCTGGGTTGCCAGCAGCAGTTTGCCGATGTTGGCGAACACCGGTTCGGGCATGAAACCGCCGCTGTGCGGGTCGGCGGTGCCGTAAACGCTGGCGGCGACGCCGCAGGCGAAGAAGCCTTCGGTGATCTTGATCAGTTCGACCATCGGTTCGCGCAGACTGGCCTTGCGGCCGGGGTCGAAACCGTTGGCTTCGCACATCAGGGCGCCGGCGCCGATCAGCAGGTCGCCGAAACCGGCGCGGGCGGCGATGCAACTGTGTCGGTGATGGGTGGCGTAGGCGTGGGTCAGGGCGCCGGAATGTTCCCACTCGCCGGCGTAGAACACGCGCTCCCAGGGGACGAAAACCCGGTCGAAAACGACCACGCCGGTCGATTGGCCGTAGCGCCGCGAAAAGAGCGGCGCGCCGTGTTCGGGTTTTTCGCCGGGACGCCCCGCCGGGCGGGCGACGATGGTCACGCCGGCGGCGTCGACCGGCACGGCGCAGCAGACGGCGAAATCGGCGTCCTCGGCGCTCATCCGCCGGCTGGGCATGACCAGGAACTGGTGTACGTACGGCGCGCCGGTGACGATGGCCTTGGTGCCCGAAATGACGATTCCCGCCGCCCGCCGCTCGACGATGCGCAGATAGGCGTCGGGATTCGGCTGCCGGTGCGGGCGCAGCGAGCGGTCGCCCTTGGCGTCGGTCATGGCGATGCCCAGCGCCAGGTCGCGGTCCTGCACGTCGGCGAGATAGGCGGCGAAACGGGCGCGGTGTTCGCCGCCGCCGCGTGCGTCGTCGATGCGCGCGCTGACCTGGTGGATGGCGTTCAGGGCGTCGTGCGCCAGATAGCGTTGCGCGCAGCCGGTCTCCTGGCAGAGCAGGCGCACCGCTTCGAGCTTGTTGAGCAGATCGCCCGCCGATTCGTTGATGTGCAGCATGCGATTGACCGTGACGCCGCGCATGGTCTGCGTCGCGGTCATCAGCGGCGCCTTTGCCGGGTCGAGGGCGAAATCGTAGGTCACCGCCAGGGCGTTGATTCCCGGTTGCAGGGATGGCGCGTCGGCGACCGAGTCAATCAAGTGGCCGTCGACGTACACCGTCGGGCGCTGCCGGCGCAACGACTCGCGGTACTCGGCGCCGCTGATCGGCCGGGATGTCGGGGAGGGAATGGATGCCGTCATGTTGTTCCTGATCGTCGCGCGCTCGCGGCTCGGGTACGAAACGGCGCGGCGCATGGCCGGCAAGCTTGAAAGCGGCGCCGGGAGAAGTCAAGCCGGCGGCGCGCCGCCGGGGTGGGCAGGGAAGGGTCGGGTGGGGCCGGAAGAAACCGACGCTTCCGAGAAGTCGAGGGGGCGCCGGTTTTTATCCTAGCCCTCGCGCGCAGCGCGGCGGCGCTCGTTGTCGGTCAGCAGGCGCTTGCGCAGGCGGATGGTTTTCGGAGTGATTTCGACCAGTTCGTCGTCGTCGATGAATTCGACCGCCGATTCGAGGGTCAGCGCGACGGCCGGCACCAGCCGCACCGCTTCGTCGGAGCCGGAGGCGCGGATGTTGGTCAATTGCTTGCCTTTGATCGGGTTGACCACCAGGTCGTTTTCGCGGCTGTGGATGCCGATGATCATTCCTTCGTACAGCCGGTCGCCGGGGACGGAGAACATCCGCCCGCGGTCCTGCAATTTCCACAGCGAATAGGCGACCGCTTCGCCCTTTTCGCCGGAAATCAGCACGCCGTTCCGGCGGCCGGGGATGTCGCCCTTGACCGGCGCGTACTCGTCGAAAACGTGGCTCATCAGGCCGGTGCCGCGCGTCATGTTCAGGAATTCGCCCTGGAAGCCGATCAGGCCACGGGCCGGGATGCGGTATTCCAGACGCACGCGGCCGCGACCGTCGGGAGACATGTCCTGCAAGTCGCCCTTGCGGTAGCCGAGGGCTTCCATGACCGCGCCTTGATGCGTTTCTTCGACATCGATGGTGAGCATCTCGTACGGTTCGCAGGTTTCGCCGTCGATTTCCTTGTAGATGACTTTCGGCCGGCCGACGGCCAGCTCGTAGCCTTCGCGGCGCATGGTTTCGAGCAGGATGGTCAGGTGCAGTTCGCCGCGCCCGGAGACCAGGAAGCTGTCGGTGTCGCTCGTTTCCTCGACGCGCAGCGCCATGTTGGTCAACAGTTCCTTGCGCAGGCGCTCGCCGATCTGGCGGCTGGTGACGAATTTGCCTTCCGTGCCGGCGTAAGGCGAGTTGTTGACCATGAAGGTCATGTTCAGCGTCGGTTCGTCGATGTGCAGCATCGGCAGCGCTTCCGGCTTGTCCGGGTCGGTGATCGTGCAGCCGATCGACAGATCCTCGATGCCGGTGACCAGGACGATGTCGCCGGCCAGCGCTTCTTCGAGGGCGATCCGCTCCATGCCGCGAAAGCCGAACACCTGCCCGACCTTGGCGTTTTTCGGCGCGCCGTGCGCGTATTTGCCGTCGGCGTCGGCCTGACCGTACATCACCACGACCTGTTGCGCGGGTTTCAGGCGGCCGCGCTGGACGCGGCCGATGCCGATGCGTCCAACGTAGCTGGAGTAGTCGAGAGCGGAAATCTGCATTTGCAGCGGGCCGTCGATTTCGTCGGCGTGCGGCGGCGAAACGCTTTCGAGAATGGTTTCGAACATCGGCCGCATGTCGGTCGACGGTTTCGCCAGGTCGCGGGTGGCGTAGCCGTTGATCGCCGAGGCGTAAAGCACCGGGAAATCGAGCTGTTCGTCGGTGGCGCCGAGTTTGTCGAACAGGTCGAAGGTGTGATCGACCACCCAGTCCGGCCGGGCGCCGTCGCGGTCGATCTTGTTGACCACCACGATCGGCTTCAGGCCCAGCGCCAGCGCTTTTTTGGTGACGAAACGCGTCTGCGGCATCGGGCCTTCGACGGCATCGACCAGCAGCAGCACGCCATCGACCATCGACAGCACGCGTTCGACTTCGCCACCGAAGTCGGCGTGCCCGGGCGTGTCGACGATGTTGATGTGAATCCCCATGTAGTCGACGGCCAGATTCTTGGCCAGAATGGTGATGCCCCGTTCTTTTTCGAGGTCATTCGAATCCATCATCCGCTCGCCGATGTGCTGGTGAGCGGAGAAGCTGCCGGCCTGGACCAGGAGCTTGTCGACCAGGGTGGTCTTGCCATGGTCGACGTGGGCGATGATGGCGATGTTGCGGACGGCGCGGGACATATTGGGTTAAGCCTTTGAAGAAGGGCGGCTATTCTAGCACGTGCGCACGGCCCGGCGACCGCCGCCTCGCGTCGTGGAAATTCGCCGGACGTTTCAGGTCGGCTGATTGCGCATGAAATCGGCGGTATTGAAGAACGAGGCGAGCAGTTTTTCGCGCATGGCGGGTTCCATGCCCACCGCTTCCATCGCCAGATACATGCAGGCCACCCACTGGTCGCGCTCCTCGGTGCCGATGGCGAAGGGCAGGTGCCGGCGGCGCAGCATCGGATGACCGATGTGCTGGACGTAGAGATCCGGTCCGCCCAGCCAGCCGGATAGAAACATGAACAGCTTGTCGCGCGAGATTTTCAGATCGGTCGGGTGCATCGCCCGTATGGTCTGGAATTGCGGTGTGTCGTCCATCAGTTCATAGAAACGGTCGCAAAGCGCGGCGACGGTGCTTTCGCCGCCGATCAACTGGTAAGGGGTCTGTTCCTGCATGCGGAAGGGTGGCTCGAGTCGAAAGATATTGATTTTACGTCTGGAAGGCGTCGCTGTCCGCGATCCTCGGTGATCTGTTTCTGTTGCGTTGCAACAAAACGGTTGACAAGCGCCGTTAGGCAGATAGAATGGCTTCGCATGCTGCGGTGCAGCAATCGTTCTGTTGCCGCATGGCGGGGCCCGCCTTTTGTGTTCGGTCGATCCTGGGAGAATGGAATGCGCAACGTAACGGAAAAATTCGCCGGTGCCAGAGAGCTTGGCCTGGAAACCTTCACGACGATGATGAATGCCTCTCTCGACGGCATCAGTCAACTGGCGGCTCTCAATCTCCAGACGGCGCGCGCCTTTGTCAAAAGCGGTGCGGAAAATATCAAGGCGCTGTCGGCCGTTCGCGATGTTCACGATTTGACGGCCTTGCAGCAGCCGGCGATGGCGTTGGCCGTCGAGAATTCGTTGGTTTACTCACGGCGCGCCTACGAAATTTGCAGCGAATCGTCGAATGCGCTGGTGCGAGTCTTTGAGGGGCAAGTAAGCGAAATCGGCGGTGGTGTGGCCTCGCTGTTCGAGCAGAGTCGTCAGAACACACCGCCGCTGTTCGCCCCGGTGTTCGATATCGTGGCCGATGTCGCTAAATCGGCGCTGGCGGCGGTCCAGGCGGGTCCGCGGCTCGTTTGATCCAGTTGGTTGAAGGTCGCCGCGTCAATCGACGGGGCGACCGGCAGGAAAGCGAATAACGGCGGCGCCCGCGAGCGCGGCCGACGGTTGGCAAGCCCGGTGCCATGGCTCCGGGTTTTTTATGCCAAACTCTCGATTGGTATAAATAATCATTCTCGATGCGAGGTACGGCAAGTCCTGATCGCGTTCTTTTAAAACGGAACTTGTCGCGGAAGGGAATTGCCAGATGCGGATCGGCGGCGCAAACTGTGTCGCTTTCTTAGATTGGCGAAGGCATTTTTGAGGGTAGTGAGATGACCGATACGATTCTTGGCTTCCTGCGGAGCAACGGCGAGCAACTCGACATCGACATGGCAGAAGCGCTTGCCATTCCGATCGCCGACCTGCGTGAGCAAGTGGCGACGCTCGCGGCGTCCGGCGACGTCATCTGCTGCAAGGTGACGCGCTTCATCGAGGGGCGCAAGATCGAGGGCACCAGCTGCCGGCTGTCCTGCGATCCGCCGACGCCGGCACGCGGCCGCAAGCCAGGGGCGAAAAAAGAGGACGATTCCGATAGCGGCTTGTTTTGACGAAAAAACGCCAAGGGCCTTGTTTTGAATGGCCGGTGGCCGGTCGCCATGCCCGGACATCAATGTTTCAGCGCAGCAGATGCAGGTTGAAGTGGCCCTTGATGAACTCCTGGAATTTTTCGACGCCCTTGAGGGCGATCTGTAGCCGGCCGATTTCCATCATGTTCAGCCGTTCCAGCGGGATGTAGTTGTCGGGTTTGCGTCCCTCGCGCACTGCTTCGACTTGTCCGCGCAGACGCATCAGCACGAGAAAGTCGAAACTTTCGGCGATGGTTTCGGCCATTTTCTTGTTGACCACCTTGTCCTTGACCAGCGCTTCCAGGCGCTGGTGGGTGCTGCCTTTCAGCTTGCCGGCCTGAATCGCCAGCGCCTTGACGCCTTCCGAAATGGCGAAGATGCCGGCTTTCTTGATTTCCAGCATGCCGGAATGCTCGCCGTCCTTTTCGCCCTTGATGCGGCCGAACCAGCCGATCGGCGGGACGAAGCGCAGGGTGTTCTCGACCATGCGCATCAGGAAGAGCTTGTCGCGCTTGACGTGGTCGTACAGTTGCTTCTTGAGATCCTGCTCGAAAGACGGGTCGCCGTAGATGGTGCGGATATCGACGAACGTGCCGCAGCTCAGCACGTGCGCGGGACTCGGCGCTTGCAGCCAGCGGTCGAGCTGTTCGCTCCATTTGCCGACGCTGCGTCGCCATTCCTCGTTGTTGGCCATGATTCCGCCGGGGCAGGGAGGAATGCCGATGGCGATCAGCGAGTCGATCAGTTCCTTCGCGAATTTCTCTATCTTGCGGATCTTGTCGGCACCGAGTTCGTCGCCGTAGACAATCGCGTTGTCCTGGTCGGTCAGCAGCGTCTGTTCGCCGCGGCCTTCGCTGCCGAGGACGACAAAGGCAAAGCGTGCCGGCAGGTCGGCGAAGCGGTCCTGGCACAGCAGGGCGATTAGGCGCAGCAGAATCTGGTCGTTGAGGTGGGCGATCATCCGCACCATTTCACGCGTGCCGATTCCGGTGCCGCTCAGATGCAGCACCAGTCGCTGAATCCGCCCGTAAACCGCCTTCAACTCGTCGCGATCCTTGGCGCGCTCGATGTCGAGGACCAGTTGATGCGGCGAATGCGATTGCAGGCGCAAGATGTCGCCGTCGGTAATGATTCCCGCCAGCTTGCCCTTGCCGTCCACCACCGCCAGGCGGTGGATGCCTTCGCGCGACATCCGGTAAAGCGCTTCATAAAGCGGCGCGTTCTCGCCGATGAGGGATAAGGGGCTGTGCATGACGTCGCGCACGCGCAGGGTAGACGGGTCGGTCCCGGCGGCGACCACCTTGTTGCGCAGGTCGCGGTCGGTGAAGATGCCGCTCGGCAGTTTGTTTTCGCAGACCAGAACGCTGGAAATATTCTTCTCGCGCATGGTTTTGGCCACGTCGACCAAGGCGTCGTCCGGAGCGCAGGCGACCACCGCGCGTTGGCAATGCTCTTTCACCGGGCGAAAAAACAGGCTGTCTTCAGCCATGGTTGCTGCTCCTGAGGATCGATTGGCGAGGCGGGCGGCGCCGGCGGCGGGAACGGCCGGTCGACCAGCGCGCAAGGGCGATTCTAGCAGCCCGGCGGACGCGGTGGGTCCGAAAGGCGCGACGGCGAGCCTTGTTTCCGACGGGTGGCAAGCGACCGCAGCCGATCTAGTCGCGCGGACCACCGGGGGCGGTTCCGCCGTCGTTCGGCGCCGTGGCGCCGGCGTGGTCGTCGGTGCCCGTCGGGGTCTGGCGGTGAAGGGCCGCCTTGGCCAGCAGGTGCGCGCCGACTGGCGCGGTGAGGAACAGGAAGGCGAGGATCGCCAAGCCATGAACGCTGCCGCCGTGACCCTCGCGCGCGGAGAAGAACAGGGTCGACGCCATCACCAGCGCGCCGACGCCAAGGGTGGAGGCCTTGGTCGGTGCGTGCAGGCGACTCAGAAAATCCGGCAGGCGGGCGAGGCCGACGGCGCCGCAGAACACCGCCAGGGCACCGACGACGACCAGCAGCGAAACGGTGCATTCGACGACGGTGTTCATTCGATCAGATCGCCGCGCAAGAGAAACTTGCTCAGCGCGACGGTGCCGACGAAGCCGAACAAGGCCAACAACAAGGCCGCTTCGAAATAGACGGTGCTGGCGCGGTGAATGCCCATCAGCACCAGCAGGGCGATGGCGTCGATGCCCAGGGTGTCGAGCGCCAGGATGCGGTCGGTGGCGTCCGGGCCGCGCAGCAGCCGGAGGATGGCGAGCACGGCGGCGGCGCCGAGCAATGCGTAAGCGAGATCGAGGGCGACGGTCAGCATGCGAATATCTCTCTCAGGGGTTGTTCGTAGCGCGTCTTGATGTCGCGGATCAGCGCCCTGGGGTCGGGCGCGTCGAGCGCGTGCACCAGCAGTACCCAGCGTTGGCGGTCGATATCGACGGTCACCGTGCCCGGCGTCAGGCAGACGACGCTGCCAAGCAGCGCGGCGACGAAAGGATCGCGCAGTTCCAGCGGCACTTCCACCAGCGCGGGACGCAGGCGGTCCAGCGGGCCGAGCACCCGCCTGGCGACCCGCCAGTTGGCGTTGAGCATGTCGAAGGCCACCGCGCCGAGAAAACGCAGGGCGCGGCCCGGTCGCCGCAAGCGCGGCGCGTCCGGCCAGAAGGCGCGTGTCAGCCGCGGCAGGCTCAGCGCCAGGGTGACGCCCAGCAGCACCGTACCGGGCGAAACGGTTTCGGCCAGGGCGAGCCATAGCAGTCCGATGGTGAGCGACAGCAGCGGACGCGGCACGAGTCGATGCAGGATTCGATTCATTGCCGGTTCTCCGGGCGCGTGCCTGGTGTTGGCGCTCCGAGAACGCCGGCCACATAAGCGCCCGGCGCGTGCAATTGCCGGGCGGCGCGTTCGGCATAGGCCGACAGCGGTGGCGCCAGGAGCGCGAGCAGCGGGCCGGCGGCAGCCAGCAGCACCGTGGCCGTCGTTTTTTGCCACGCGATCGGCGCCGGAGGCCGCTCGGCGGGCGCCCGGTTTTTCAAGAACAGTCGGCAACCTTCGCGCGTCAGGACGATCATCGTCAGGAAACCGGCGGCGAGAATCCCCAGCCAGATCGCCGCGCCGGCCGGCGTTTCGCGCAGCGCCGACAGCAGCATCAGTTTGGCGATGAAGCCGGAGAACGGCGGCAGGCCGGCGAGGGTGGCGGCCACGATCAGGAAAGCCGGCCCGATCCAGCGGGCGCGAACCAGCCCATCCACCGGGGCATCGGCGCGGCGGCACGGTTCGCCGGCGTCTTCAGTGTCTTCGGCGTCCTCGGCGGTTCCGACGACGCCGGCGATCAGGAACAGGGCGGCGCCGGCCAAGGTCGAGTGCAGCGAGTAATAGATCGCCGCCGCGCTGGCCGCTTCGCTGGCCGGCGCCGGGGTCAGGAGCAGGGTGCCGGCGGAGAGCAGGATCAGCCATGCCGCCAAGGCGCGCAGGCGGGTCGCCGCCAGGACGCCAAGCGCGGCGAAGGCCACGGTCGCCAACGCCAGGGTCGTCAACCAGCCGGCGAGCAGATCGGGCATCGCCGGCGCCAGGGCCACCGCCTGGAGTCGCAGAATGGCGACGATGCCGACCTTGGTCATCACCGCGAACAGCGCGGCGACCGGCGCGCCGGCGGCACCGTAGGCGGCGGGTAGCCAGAAGGAGAGCGGCAGCAGACCGGCCTTGAGCGCGAAGACGGCGATCAGCAGCGCGCAGGCCAGGCGGGCGAGTGCGCGGTCGTGACCGTCCAATGCCAGCCGCTGCGCCAGGTCGGCGAGGTTGAGCGTGCCCAGCGCGCCGTAGAGCAGTCCCAGGGCGATCAGGAAAACCGACGAGCCGAGCAGATTGAGCACCACGTAGGCGATGCCGGCACGGGTGCGCGCGAGGCCGCCGGCGTGCGCCAGCAAGGCGTAGGAGGCGAGAAGCATGACCTCGAAGAAGACGAAGAGATTGAACAGGTCGCCCGTCAGGAAAGCGCCGAGCAGACCCATCAACTGCAACTGGAACAAGGGCTGGAAATGGCGCCCGCGCGCGTCGAAACCGGCCGTGGCGTACAGTAGCGCGGGCAAGGCGAGGCTGGCGACGAGGACGCTCATCGCCGCCGCCAGACGGTCGACCACCAGCACGATGCCGAAGGGCGCCGGCCAGCCGCCAAGGGCGTAAACCCGCAATACGCCGTCGTCGGCCAGCCACAGCAGCCAGAGCGTCGCCGACAGCAGCAGAACGCTCGCCAGCAGGCCGACGCCGCGTTGCCAGCGCTGATTTTCCCGAGCTAGTTGCAGCAGCGCCGCGACGAACGGAATCAGGATCGGCAGAATGGGCGCGTGCGCGATCACGGTTCCGGCCGCACATCGACGCGGTCGCTGCCGGACGCGGCGAGCGCGCGCAAGGCCAGCATCGCCAGATAGGCACTCATTCCGAAACCGATGACGATCGCCGTCAGCACCAGCGCCTGCGGCAGCGGGTCGGCGAAAATGGCGCCGGCGCCGATCAGCGGCGGCGCGTCGATGCGCAGGCGACCGCTGGCGAAAAGAAAAAGGTTGACCGCGTAGGAGAGCAGCGTCAAGCCGAGCAGCACCGGGAAGGTGCGTGCGCGCAGAACCAGGAATACGCCGCACGTGGTCAATACCGCGACGGCGACGGCCAGCAGGATTTCCATCAGCGTTCCTCCTCGTGGCGCCGCGCCCGTGACGACAGGCCACCGAGACCGGTGAGAACGGTCAGGACGACGGTGACCACCACGACGTAGACCCCAAGATCGAAAATCATCGCCGAGGCCAGTTCGATCTCGCCAAGCAGCGGCAGGCGCACGTGACCGTGCGCGCTGGTCAGGAACGGCGCGCCGAACAGCCCGCTGGCGACGCCCACGCCGCCGGCCAGCAGCAAGCCGATGGCCAGCGAACGGGTCGGGTGGCCGGGCAGGCGCGGCTGGGCGAACGCAATGCCATTGGCCAGATACTGCATCGTCAGCGCCATGCCGGTGATCAGTCCGGCGACGAAGCCGCCGCCGGGCGCCTGATGCCCGCGCAGAAACAGATAGGCCGCCACGGTCAGGGCCAACGGCAGCAGCGGCCGCATCAGCATGGCGAGGAACAGCGGGTGCGCTTCCGTCGCCCAGCGCCGGCCATCGGCGTCGTGCCGGGGCGCCTTCAGGAGCAAACGGTCGAGCAGCGCCTGCGCGGCGAGGGCGACCATGGCCAGCACGGTGATCTCGCCCAGGGTGTCGAAACCGCGAAAATCGACCAGGATGACGTTGACCGCGTTGGCGCCGCCGCCGCCGGGCACGGCGTTTTGTAAATAAAACGCCGGCAAGGCATCGACCGGCGGCGGTACGGTGAGCATGCGCAGCGTGACCATTCCCAACCCGCCGCCGACCGCCAACGCCAGCAGCAGATCGCGGATCGCGCGCGGCGCGGCGCGGCGCGGCGGCTCGCGGTTCGGCAGATAATAGAGCATCAGCAGCATCAGGACGATGGTGCCGGTTTCGACGGCAAGCTGGGTGAGCGCCAGATCGGGCGCCGACAAGCGGATAAAGCTCATCGCCACCGTCAGGCCGACGATGCTGACCAGGATCAGCGCCAGCAGACGATGGCGATGAAGCACCGCGGCGCCGATGCTGCCGATCGACAGCGCGAGCAAGGCGCCGAGCGCCGCCGTGTCAACCGCCTGAACGGGCACGCGCGAGCCGTCGGCCGGCGCCGAAAAGAACGCCCAGCCGCCAAGCAGCAACAGAAAAACGAAAAACAGCGCGTTGTGGCGTCGCGGCGAGCCGTTGTCGATCAGGGCCACGGCGCGCCGGGCCGCGTTCGCCAGCCGGCGGTGAAGCCGCTCGAAAATCCGGCCGGGGTGCAGTGACGGCAACGTGGCGTGCCAGGCGTACAAGGGCAACCGCCAGCCATAGATCGCCACACCGCCGGCCAGCGCCAACACGCTCATCAGCAGCGGGGGATTGAAGCCATGCCACACCGCCAGCTGAAAAGGCGGCAGCGGCGATTGCAAGGCGGCGCCGGCGGCGGCGTCAAGCAGCGGCGCGACCGTCCATTCGGGAAAAATCCCCACCAGCAGGCAAAGCACCACCAGCAGTTCTATCGGCGCCCGCATCCAGCGCGGCGGCTCGTGTGGCTGCCGTGGTAGATCCACCGGCTCGCCGTTGAAAAACACATCGTGAACGAAGCGCGCCGAATAGGCGACGGCCAGCATGCCGGCCACCGTCGCCAGCAGCGGCAAGAGCCAGCCGAAGACTGTTAGTTGCCGGTGGGCGATCGTTTCGGCGAAAAACATTTCCTTGCTCAGGAAGCCGTTCAACAAGGGCACGCCGGCCATGGCGCCGGCGGCGACGATCGCCAGGGTGGCGGTGATCGGCATGCGTTTGAACAGGCCGTTCACCCGGCGCATGTCACGAGTGCCGCACTCGTGGTCGACAATGCCGGCGGCCATGAACAGCGAGGCCTTGAAAATGGCGTGGTTGATGATGTGAAAAACGCCGGCGACCACCGAAAGTGGCGTATCCAGACCGAAAAGCAGGATGATCAGGCCAAGGTGGCTGATCGTCGAATAGGCCAGCAATCCCTTGATGTCGTAGCGGAAAAGCGCCATCGCCGCCGCGTAGAGCAGCGTGATCGCGCCAGTGCCGCCCACCAGCCAGAACCACGGTTCGCTGCCGCCGAGCGCCGGGTAAAGCCGGGCAAGCAGGAAAACGCCGGCCTTGACCATCGTCGCCGAATGCAGATAGGCCGACACTGGCGTCGGCGCCGCCATCGCGCCCGGCAGCCAAAAGTGGAAGGGAAACTGTGCCGACTTGGTGAACACGCCGACCAGGATCAGGATCAGCGTCGGGAGATACAGCGGGTGCGCGCGAATGCGCGGCCCCGCCGCCAGAATCGCCGACAAATCGTGGCTGCCGACGATGCCGCCCAACAACAGCAGGCCGGCGAGCAGCGCCAGACCGCCGCCGCCGGTCACCGCCAGGGCCAGTCGCGCCCCGCCGCGCGATTCGCGATTCCCGCCGTGGTAGGCGACGAGCAGGAAGGAGGACAGACTGGTGATTTCCCAGCACAGCAAAAGCAACAACAGATTCTCGGCGAGCACGACGCCAAGCATCGCGGCCATGAACAGCAGCAACACGGTGTAGAAGCGGCCCAGACGGTCGTGTCGCGGCAGGTAATAGGCGGCGTAGAGCACGATCAGCAGGCCGATGCCGCAGATCAGCAGCGCGAACAGCAAGCCAAGGCCATCGAGGCGCAGCCGCGGATCGAGACCGTAAGCCGGCAGCCAGCGCCATCCATGCACCTCGACGCCGCCCGCCAGTACCGCCGGCGCCAGCGTCAGCAACAGGCCCAGACAGGTCGCCATCACCGCCGCTGCCGCCAGGGCGGCGGCGATGCGTCCGTGGCGTTGCAGCGCCAACGGCAACCCGCACGCGCCGAAGGCGGTCGCCGGGATCGCCGCCAGCAGAACGCCGGTGTTCAGGAAAGAACCCATCGGGAAGGTGACAACACGGTCGGCCGGAGAAAAGGGAGGGATGGCCGATTATAGCGATCCTCGCGCCGACGCACGTCAGCCGCTTCGCCGCCGCCGGGGCGGCAGGAGGGAGTAGAACGCGGCGGGATCGTTCGCCGACGAGGTCGCCGTCTCGCCGCCGCCGTCCGTCGGACCGGATCGCGCGGTTACTGGCTTTTGAAGGCGAAGAACATCTTGAAGCAGCGGGCGAAAGCCAAGGGGGTTTCGCAGTGTTGCTGCCACAGTTCGGTGGTCAACGAGAAGGAGACATCGCCTTCCGCCTCCTTGTCCTTGACCCAGACCAGGCGTTTGTTGCTGTATACGCCGGTCGGCAGGTGCTGACCGATGAATTCCCAAACGCCATCCAGGGTGTCGAAATTGGCGAGATCTCCGGCACCGTCGGAGCCTTCTTCTTCTTCCATGAACACTTGATAACGCATCGTGAACCTCGGCAATAAAACGCCCCGGTTCCGCGGAAACGGGGGGTCGTTCGTCAACAGCGCGCAATTATTGGCGAACGCGGGGGATTAGTCCATCCCCGCGGGCAAAAAAATTCCGCACTGCAACATTGGGCGGCAAGGCGCTTGCCGCCCGTGGAACGTGTCGCCACCGTTCCCGGCGGCACGGTTTTCGCGGCTCAATCGGCCTGCAGCAAGGCCAGTTCCCGCTCGTCGAAGCCGGCGGCGCGGCGCGCCGCGAGATTGAACGGACCACGCGGGCGCGGGGCGCGGTAGCGACGCGCCAGTTCGGCCTGACAGGCGACGGGGTCCAGCCCGCGCCGCGCGCACAGCCAGCGGTACCAGCGATTGCCGATCGCGACGTGGCCGATTTCGTCGCGCAAAATGATCTCGAGAATGGTGGCGGCGCCGTGGTCGCCGACGCCCCGCAACTTGTCGCGAATCAGCGGCGCGGCGTCCAGCCCGCGCGCTTCCAGCGTCCGCGGCACCAGGGCCAGTCGTGCCAGCACATCGCCACGGGTCTTCTCCGCCATTTCCCACAAGCCGTCGTGCGCCGGCAGATCGCCGTAAGCGGTGCCCATGGTGGACAGATGGTCGCGCAGCAGTTCGAAGTGATAAACCTCTTCGCGGGCGACGGATAGCCAGTCGCGGTAGAAATCGGCGGGCAGATCGTCGAAACGCCAGACGATATCGAGCGCCAGGTTGACCGCGTTCAGCTCGATATGCGCCAGCGAATGCAGCAACGCGGCACGACCGGCAGGCGAGGTGACCGGCCTTTGGGCGACCCGGGCCGGCGGTACCAGCGGTGGTCGCGCGGTGCGGCCGGGCAGCGCTTCGGTCGCCAGCCGGTGGCGATCGGGAGGGGCGACAGTCTGTTCGTCGATGGCCGGCGCGATGGCCTTGACCGCCGCGCATTTCTCGTCCGCCTCTGGCGACAGCAAGGCGTCGAGCGCGAGTTGACGTGGGTTCAACGGCGTTCTCCGGGTGACGGCGCCCGTGGCGCGGGAATATAGCCGTAGCGGGCGGCAAGCTCGGCGCGGCGGAGCCTGCGCAGCGGCAGTCGCCCGCCGTGCCGGCGGAACCACAAGGCGCCGCTATCGGCGGTGGCGTTCGGCGTGCCGTCGATGAAGGCCAGCAGCGCCGCCTCGCTGGCGACCCGGTCGTCGGCGTGCCGCAGGCAGCCGAGCAAGGCCGGCAGGTCGCGGTCGCAGACCAGCGCGATGCCGTCGGCGATTTCGAGCAGCAGGTTGCCTTCTTCGTCCACCGCCGCGCCACGAGGGGCGCCGATCGGGTGGCCGGTGTGCGTTTCGAGGGTGCCGGCCGATGTCAGGTGCAGCACCCAGGGCGTGTATTCGAGGTCGACGAACACGCGCTGCGGGCCGTTCTGGACGAAAAAATGGCCTTCCGCGTCGCGGCCGTAGCCACGGTTCAGAAAATCCCGCAAACCGCGATGGGTGACTGTTCCGCCGCGCAGCCGCCATTGGCCGCGCCGGTCCAGCGACAACCAGCCGTAACAGGCCGGTACGTCCGGCCAGCCAGAGATGCGGCCGAGGTCGAAGCGATTCACGGTCGGATGGCGGTCTGCTGTCGTCGGCGGCGATTGCCGTCAGAGCAGCTTCTCGATCTCGTCCGCCAAGGACTCGGGAGCGGTCGCCGAGGCATAGCGCGCGAGCACTTGCCCCTGGCGGTCGACCAGGAACTTGGTGAAGTTCCATTTGATGCCTTCGCTGCCGAGCAGTCCGGGCGCGGCTTTTTTCAGATAGCGGTAGAGCGGGTGGGTGTGCTCGCCGTTGACGTCGATCTTGGCGAACATCGGAAAACTCACGCCGTAATCGCGCTGACAAAAAGCGGCGATCTCGGTCGCCTCGCCGGGTTCCTGGGCGCCGAACTGGTTGCACGGGAAACCGAGCACCAGCAGGCCGCGTCCGCGGTAACGCTGATAAAGCGCTTCGAGGCCGGCGTATTGCGGCGTGAAGCCACACTGGCTGGCGGTGTTGACGATCAGTAGCACCTTGCCGTCGTAGGCGGCGAAGTCCTGCGTGCCGCCGTCGAGACGCGCGGCCGAGAATTGATGGATCGCTGCGGGCATGTCGGTTTCTCCTTGCCGGGTGGGCCTGCCGGTCGACTCAATTGCCGCCTACCGGTGGGCAGGCACAGAACAGGTGGCGGTCTCCGTGGACATCGTCGATGCGGTTGACGCTCGGCCAGAACTTGTTTTCGGCGACATAAGGCAGCGGAAACACCGCTTCCCGCCGACTGTAAGGCCGCTCCCAGACGCTGCCGACCACGTCGGCCTGGGTGTGCGGCGCGTTCTTCAACGGGTTGTCGGTGGCGGGCCACTCGCCGCGCTCGACCCTGGCGATTTCCTCGCGGATGCCGATCATCGCCGCGATGAAGCGATCGAGTTCATCCTTGGCTTCCGACTCGGTGGGCTCGACCATCATGGTGCCGGCGACCGGAAAACTCACCGTCGGCGCGTGAAAACCGTAATCCATCAGGCGTTTGGCGATGTCGATCTCGCTGATGCCGGTGGCGGCCTTGAGCGGCCGGACGTCGAGAATGCACTCGTGGGCGACGCGGCCGTTCTTGCCGGTGTACAGCACCGGGTAATGCGCCCGCAGGCCCTGGGCAAGATAATTGGCGTTCAGGATGGCGACGGCGGTGGCGCGCGTCAGTCCGCCGGCGCCCATCATCGCGATATACATCCACGAAATCGGCAGGATCGACGCCGAGCCCCACGGCGCGGCGGCCACCGCGCTCTGGCCGGTGTGCGGGCCGGCGACGGGCTGGACGCGGTGGTTGGCCATGAACGGCGCCAGATGCGCCTTCAGGCCGATCGGTCCCATGCCCGGTCCGCCGCCGCCGTGCGGGATGCAGAAGGTTTTGTGCAGGTTCATGTGGCTGACGTCGGCGCCGATCGCGGCCGGCGAGGTCAGGCCGACCTGGGCGTTGAGGTTGGCGCCGTCCATATAGACCTGGCCGCCGTGCGCATGCACGATGGCGCAGATGTCCTTCACCGCCTCTTCGAAGACGCCGTGCGTGGACGGGTAGGTGATCATCAGGCAGGCCAGCGTGGCGGCATGTTGTCCGGCCTTGGCGGTCAGATCGGCGAGGTCGATATTGCCGGCGTCGTCGCAGTCCACCGCCACCACCCGCAAGCCGCACATCTGCGCGGTGGCCGGATTGGTGCCGTGCGCGGATTTCGGGATCAGGCACACATCGCGGAAGGCTTCGCCGCGGCTGGCGTGGTAACGGGCGATGGCCACCAGACCGGCGTACTCGCCTTGCGCGCCGGAATTCGGCTGCATGCAGATGGCGTCGAAGCCGGTGATCGTCTTCAGCCAGTCTTCGAGCTGCTCGATCATTTCCAGATAGCCTTGCGCCTGCTCCAGCGGAACGAAGGGGTGGATGTCGGCGAATTCCGGCCAGGTGATCGGCAGCATTTCGCTGGTGGCGTTGAGCTTCATGGTGCACGAACCCAGCGAAATCATCGAGTGATCGAGCGCCAGGTCGCGGTTTTGCAGTGTTTTCAGATAACGCAGCATCTGGTGTTCGGTGTGGTGGCGGTTGAACACCGGGTGCGTGAGAATCGCGTCCTGGCGGAGAAGGGCTGGCGGCAAGGTCGGGTCGGCCTGTCGCAGACGTTCGTCCAGGCGAGGCAGATCGGCGTTGACGTCGGCGATCAGCTTGATCAGGCGGACGATGTCGCCACGGGTGGTTTTTTCGTTGACGGCGATGGCCAGCACGCCGGGCGCGACCTGACGGAGGTTATAGCCGGCGTCCAGGGCGGCTTTGAAGACCGTCAGCGCATGGCTGCCGAGATTGACGCGCAGCGTGTCGAAGAAACAGCGGTTTTCCACGTCGATTCCGGCGCGGCGAAGGCTTTCGGCAAGCAGCGCCGCCAGCCGATGGATGCGGCCGGCGATGGCGCGCAGTCCTTGCGGGCCGTGATAGACGGCGTACAGACCGGCGAGGTTGGCCAGCAGCACTTGCGAGGTGCAGATGTTGGAGTTGGCTTTTTCGCGCCGGATGTGCTGCTCGCGGGTCTGTAGCGCCATGCGCAGGGCGGGTTTGCCGCGGGCGTCGACGGAAACGCCGATGATCCGTCCAGGAACGGCGCGCTTGTGCGCGTCGCGGGTGGCGAAGAAGGCGGCGTGCGGCCCGCCGAAACCGAGCGGGATGCCGAAGCGCTGCGCTGAGCCGAGAGCGATGTCGGCACCCATTTCGCCGGGCGAACGCAGCAGCACCAGGGCCATCAGGTCCGACGCCACCGCCACGACGCCGCCACGCGACTTGACCGCCGCGATCGGCGTGCCGAGGTCGCTGATGTCGCCGTGGTCGTTGGGATACTGAAACAAGGCGCCGAACACGTCCTGTAGCGCGGCTTCGTCAGGAGAACCGAACAGCAGTTCGAAACCGAAGTAACCGGCACGGGTGCGGAGGACGTCGATGGTTTGCGGGAAGCAGGCGGCATCGACGAAAAAGACGTTCGACTTCGATTTGCTGATCCGGCGGGCCATGCTCATCGCCTCGGCGGCGGCGGTCGCCTCGTCGAGCAGGGAGGCGTTGGCCAGTTCGAGCCCGGTCAGGTCGATGACCATCTGCTGGTAATTGAGCAGCGCTTCCAGGCGGCCTTGCGCGATTTCGGCCTGATAAGGGGTGTACGCGGTGTACCAGCCGGGATTTTCGAGCACGTTGCGCAGCAGCACCGCCGGTGTCACGGTGTCGGCGTAGCCCATGCCGATCATCGTGTGGAGCACGCGGTTCCGTTTGGCCATTGCCCGCAGGTTGGCCAGCGCTTCTCCTTCCGGACAGGGCGCCGCCAGCGGCAGCGGCGTCGTCAGACGGATCGCGGCGGGCAGCGTTTGTTCGACCAGTTGATCGAGGCTGTCGGCGCCGATGCTGGCCAACATGGCGGCGATTTCACTCGGCCGGGGAGCGATGTGGCGGCCGAGAAATTCGTCGCGCTTCTCGAGCGCGGCGAGGGACGGTCCGCCGATGTCGGCGGGCGAGGCGATGGTGGCGTCCATGGTGCGATTTTCCCTTGCTGGTGCGGTGGGTCGGCGCTCAGGCCGCGTCGACGATCTGCCCGTAGGCGGCGGCGTCCAGCAGGGCGGCCAGGTCGGCGGCGTCGGTGTCCTTCATTTGGAACAGCCATGCCGCGTAGGCGTCCTGATTCACCAGTTCCGGGGCGTCGACCACGCTTTGGTTCACCGCGGCGACGGTGCCGGTCAGCGGCGCGTAAACATCGGCCGCTGCCTTGACCGATTCGACGACCGCCGCTTCCTGGCCGGCGACCAGGGCGCCGTCGACGGCCGGCAGCTCGATGAACACCAGATCGCCGAGCAGTTCCTGGGCGTGGTCGGTAATGCCGATGCTGACCGTGCCGTCGGCTTCGACACGCACCCATTCGTGGCTGGTGGTGTATTTGAGGTCGCTGGGAATGCTCATTTCAACTCCTGATCGATGGGAAAAAAGGGCTGGCGAGAGTGGTAAAAAACTTGCGGAGAATTGTTCGATTTTGTCAAAAATGGCATGAAACTAAACGAGAACGGTGCCGTTCCGGACGAAGCAGGGCTGGACCACCCGGGCCGGCAAGCGCTTGTCGCGGATCGTGACATGCACGCTGTCGCCGACGGCGGCGTCCAGCGGCAGGCGCGCCAGGGCGATCGACCGCTGCATGGTCGGCGAGAAGGTGCCGCTGGTGATTTCGCCGTCGCCGCCGCCGGTGCTTACCGCCTGATGGGCGCGCAGCACGCCGCGGTCGAGCAGCAGCAGGCCAAGAAACTGGTGCCGTTGCGGGCGTTCGAGCAGTGCCGCCTTGCCGACGAAGTCGCGCGGTGCCGTCAGATCGACGGTCCACGCCAGGCCGGCGTCGAGCGGCGAAACCGTCTCGTCCATGTCCTGTCCGTAAAGATTCATTCCCGCCTCCAGGCGCAGGGTATCGCGGGCGCCCAGTCCGCAAGGCCGCACGCCGGCCCGATTCAGCGCTTGCCAGAGGACGGCGGCGCGTTCCGCCGGCAGGGCGATCTCGTAGCCGTCCTCGCCGGTGTAACCGGTGCTGGCGATGAAGTAGTCGCCGACCGCGACCGACCGAAATGGTGTCAGGGTTTCGCAGGCCGCGCGGCATTCCGGAAGAGTCTGCCACACCTTGCGGCGGGCCTGTGGCCCCTGAACGGCGATGATCGCCAGCGCATCGGCGCCCTCGCGCCGTGGCGTGAGCGATACCGCCAGTCGCCAGTCGTCGCGACAGGCCGTCATCCAGCGCAAATCCTTTTCAGCGGTGCCGGCGTTGACCACCAGGCGGAAGCGGTTGTCGTCGAAGTAGTAGACGATCAGATCGTCGATCACTCCGCCGGCGTCGTTGAGCATTGCGCTGTAGAGCGCCTTGCCGCTTTGCCGCAGCTTGTCGACATTATTGGCCAGTAGACGCCGGAGGAAGGGTTTGGCGTCGGCGCCAGCGAGATCGACGGCGCACATGTGCGACACATCGAACATGCCCGCGTCGCGTCGCACCGCATGATGTTCGTCGATCTGCGAACCGTAGTTGACCGGCATGTCCCAGCCGCCAAAATCGACCATGCGGGCGCCGCTCTGGCGATGGATTTCGTTGAGGACGGTTTTATTCATTGTTTTCAAACCCTGGAAGCGCGAATCGGAAAGGATCGGCGGAGTGGTGAGGTTGCCGGAAGCCAAAAGGGGGCGAACACGCACCGAGCGCCGCCCCCCTGTCCGTTTACCTGAGAGATTGTCGGTTGGGGCGAGGTGCCGCCGCCGACCGTTTTGCCCCATCGGTGGGCGCCACGCCGACGGGCGCGCGCCACTCTCCAGAGTTCAATACACGAACGGTCCTTGGTGCCTGAGCGTTTCCGGGTGGTTTGCGCCTTCGGCGGTGGCAATGCCGCACTCTCCCATTCGCCGCGCAACTATAGCGCGCCGCGAGCCGATCTCGCAAGTACGTACCCGCGACGCACCCGCGGACGCGGTAGCGACGTTTCATCGACCGGATTGACCGTTTGGCGCCGTCATCGATCACCAATGGTTATAACAATCTAACCATCTATTCTTTTTCGATCAAATGACCGGTGGTACCATGCGCGCACTTTTTTCTGCGGTGCGTCATGGACTGGAATTGGCTGTATACCCTGTCGGGCTTCGTCGTTGGCGCCATCGTCGGTTTGACAGGCGTCGGCGGCGGCTCGCTGATGACCCCTTTGCTGGTCCTGCTGTTCGGCATCCATCCGGCGACGGCGGTGGGCACCGATCTGCTGTACGCGGCGATCACCAAGGCCGGCGGCACGTTTGTCCACGCCCGCAAGGGACACGTCGACTGGCGGGTCACCCGTTTGCTGGCCGCTGGCAGTCTTCCAGCGGCGGCGTTGACCATCTGGGCCTTGTCTTTTCTGCCCAAGCAAAGTCCTACGGTTTCGCATGTGATTTCGGTTTCGCTCGGCGTGGCGTTGCTACTTACCGCCGCTGCCATCGTTTTCCGGCAGCAGTTGCAGAAACAGGCGCTGGCGCATGCCGACGACGCCGCGCATACGCAATTGCGCGCCCCATTGACCGTGGCCGTCGGCGCCTTGCTCGGCGTATTGGTCAGCATTTCCTCGGTCGGCGCCGGCGCTCTTGGCGTGGCGGTGCTGTTTTACCTCTATCCGCGCCTGCCGGCGATCCGCATCGTCGGCAGCGATGTCGCGCATGCCGTGCCGCTGACCTTGATCGCCGGACTGGGCCATTGGCTGATCGGCAGCGTCGATTGGTCGCTGCTCGGCAGCTTGTTGCTGGGGTCGCTGCCCGGTATCTGGCTGGGCAGCCATGCGTCGGCGAAAGTGCCGGATCGTTTCTTGCGTCCGGCGCTGGCCACCATGCTGGTGCTGATCGGTGGCAAACTGATTGCCCAATAGCGGCGGCCGGCGCATGTGGCGCGGGCGACTGTCCTAATTCTTAAAGGAGCGAACGATGTATCGCTACGATCCCATCGACCAGCGGCTCGTCGATGAGCGCGTGTCGCAGTATCGCGACCAGATCGCCCGCAATTTGGCCGGCGAACTCTCGGACGACGAGTTGCGTCCGCTGCGCCTGCAAAACGGGCTGTATATTCAGCGGCATGGGCCAATGCTGCGCATCGCCATTCCCTACGGCATGCTGGCGGCGGAGCAGTTGCGCAAGCTTGCCGAGATTTCGCGGCGTTACGACCGTGGCGTCGGGCATTTCACCACGCGTCAGAACATGCAGCTCAACTGGCCGCGTTTCGAGGACACGCCGGCGATTCTCGGCGAACTGGCCGGGGTGCGGATGCACGCCATCCAGACCTCGGGCAACTGCATCCGCAACGTCACCACCGACCCGTTCGCCGGCTGCGCGGCCGACGAACGGGCCGATCCGCGTCCGTATTGCGAACTGCTGCGACAGTGGTCGACCTTTCATCCGGAATTCGCCTTTCTACCGCGCAAATTCAAGATCGCGGTCAACGCCGCGGCGGCGGACCGGGCGGTCATCCGCGCACACGACATCGGGCTCGATCTGCTTCGCCAGGACGGCGAGATCGGTTTCCGGGTGTTTGTCGGCGGCGGTCTCGGGCGTACGCCGATTCTCGGCAAGGTCCTGAGGGAATTCCTGCCGCGCCGGCACCTGCTTTCCTATCTGGACGCGGTGCTGCGTCTCTACAATCGCCACGGTCGTCGCGACAACCTGTACAAGGCGCGGATCAAGATTCTCGTGCAGGCACTGGGCATCGAGGAATTCACTCGTCAGGTCGAAGAGGAATGGGCGGCGCTGCGCGACGGACCGACGACCGTGCCGGAAGCGGAATTCGCGCGTCTGGCGCAACATTTCGCACCGCCGGCCTGGGAAACACTGCCCGTCGAAGACCCGTCGCACCTCGCCAGGATTCGCGCCGACAAGGCCTTCGCCAGTTGGTGCCGGCGCAGCGTTCACGCCCACAAGACGCCGGGTTACGCGGCGGTCACCCTGTCCCTGAAAGCGCCCGGCGTGGCGCCGGGCGACATCACCGATACCCAGATGCTCGCCGTCGCCGATCTCGCCGACCGTTTCAGCTTTGGCGAACTGCGCGTCACTCACGAGCAGAACGTGGTGCTCGCCGATGTCAAGCAAGGCGATCTTCACGACGTGTGGCGGATCGCCCGCGAGCACCGTCTGGCCACGGCCAACATCGGCCTACTGACCGACATGATCTGCTGCCCGGGCGGCGATCTCTGCGCGCTGGCCAATGCCCGTTCGGTACCCGTGGCGCTGGCGGTGCAGGAGAAATTCGACGATCTCGACTATCTCCACGACCTCGGCGACCTCTCGCTGAACATCTCGGGCTGCATGAACTCCTGCGGCCATCATCACGTGGCCAACATCGGCATCCTGGGCGTCGACAAGAACGACGAGGAGTGGTACCAGATCACTCTCGGTGGCCAACAGGGCAATGCGACGGCGATCGGCAAGGTGATCGGTCCTGCCTTCTACGCCCAGGAAGTTCCAGAGGTGATCGCCGCGCTGATTGAGGTGTACGTGGCGCGCCGGACGGACAGCGAGCGTTTCATCGACACCTTCCAGCGACTGGGCATCGACCCGTTCAAGGCGCGCGCCTACGAAGGCCGTGACCGGCGCCGCGCCGCCAAGCCCATCGCTCGGGAAAGCGATCCGGAAAAATCCAAGGAAAAAGAAAAGGAAGTCGTCAATGCCTAGAATCATCAAGCACGACAAGATCGTCGACGACCATTGGCGGATTCTCGTGCTGGCCGATGGCGAAACGCCGGAAACGGTGGCCTTGCCGGCCGAACCGACGCTGCTGCCGCTGGCGGTCTGGCTGGCGCGGCGCGACGCCATTCTGGCGAGCGAAACGCCGATCGGCGTCTGGCTCGACAGTCATCAAGGTCCGGAAGCACTGGCCGGCGACGTGGAGCGCCTGGCGGTGATCGGAATCAACTTTCCGAAGTTCACCGACGGTCGCGGCTATTCGAGCGCCCGCCTGCTGCGCGAGCGCTTCGCGTATCGAGGCGAGATTCGCGCCATCGGCGACGTGCTGCAGGATCAACTGTTTTACATGCGCCGCTGCGGTTTCGATGCCTACGCGTTGCGCGCCGACAAGGACATCGAGCGGGCGCTGACGGCTCTGACGACCTTCAGCGACAGCTACCAGGCGGCGGCGGACCAGCCGCACCCCTTATTTCAGAGACGCGTGGCGCGGGAGGCGGCATGAGCATCGACATCAATCTCGACGACCCGGTTTTGCGCGAGGCGCTTGCCACCCGTGTCGCCGCCGCGCGCGCGCTGCTGCGCGAAATCGCCGACGATTTCTCGCCGGCCGCTTTTGCCAGCAGCCTCGGTGCCGAGGACATGGTGCTGACCGACCTGATCGTCGGCGACGGTTTGCCCATCGACATCTTCTCGCTCGATACCGGGCGCCTGCCGCTCGAAACCTACGACCTGATCGCCGCCGTGAAAGAGCGTTACGGTCTGGCCCTGCAACTGTATTACCCGCGCCACGATCTCGCCGAAACCTACACCCGCACGCATGGCATCAACGCCTTCTATGAGTCGGTCGAACGGCGCAAGGGCTGCTGTTTCGTGCGCAAGGTCGAGCCTCTGCAACGCGCGCTCGCCGGTCGCAAGGCCTGGATCACCGGCATGCGGGCGCAGCAGTCGGCCACCCGTGACGGTTTGCCGATCCGCGCGTTCGACGCCGCCAACGGCGACGGCGGGCTGGAAAAGTTCAATCCGCTCGCCGACTGGAGCGAACGCGAGGTGTGGGCGTATCTGAAACTCAACGGCGTGCCCTACAACGCCCTGCACGACAAGTTCTACCCAAGCATCGGCTGCGCGCCCTGCACCCGGGCGATCACGCCCGGCGAGGATGTGCGCGCCGGCCGCTGGTGGTGGGAAAATCCACAATCCAAGGAATGCGGCTTGCACGTCAAGCGCGCCTGAACCCCGGGATCACCAAGCGATCATGAGTACAGCAACACTTTCGAAAGCCACGCTTTCCCACCTCGACTGGCTGGAATCCGAGGCCATCCACATCATGCGCGAAGTCGCTGGCCAATGCAGCAACCCGGTATTGCTGTTCTCCGGCGGCAAGGACTCGATCTGCATGCTGCGTGTCGCCGAGAAGGCGTTCCGTCCCGGCCGCTTTCCCTTTCCGCTGATGCATGTCGACACCGGTCACAATTACCGGGAAGTGATCGACTTCCGCGATCGGCGCGCGGCCGAGCTCGGCGAGCGGCTGATCGTCCGCTCGGTCGAGGACTCGATGGCGCGCGGTACGGTGGTGCTCAAATCCGACGACGAGCCGCGCAACAAACACCAGTCGGTGACCTTGCTCGAGGCGATCGAGGAATTCGGTTTCGACGCTTGTATCGGCGGGGCGCGCCGCGACGAGGAAAAAGCGCGCGCCAAGGAGCGCATTTTCTCCTTCCGCGACGAATTCGGTCAGTGGGACCCGAAAAACCAGCGCCCCGAGCTGTGGGATCTGTACAACGCGCGCAGTTTCAAGGGCGAGAACATCCGCGTCTTTCCGATTTCCAACTGGACTGAAATCGACGTCTGGCAATACATCGAACGCGAGAAGCTGGCCTTGCCGTCGATCTACTTCGCTCACCAACGCGCCATCGTCCGCCGGCATGGCGGGATATTGCCGGTGACCGAGGTGACGCCGCCGCGCGCCGGCGAAGCGGTCGAAACGCTGACCGTGCGCTTTCGCACCGTCGGCGACATCACCTGCACCGCACCGGTGGAGTCCGACGCCGACAGCGTCGCGGCGATCATCGCCGAAACGGCGACCACCACGATCACCGAGCGCGGCGCCACCCGTCTCGACGACCAGACGTCCGAGGCGTCGATGGAACAACGCAAGAAGGAAGGCTATTTCTGATGTCCGCGATCGAATCATTCCCCGGCGAAGCCGTTCCCGACAACGGCCTGTTGCGTTTTCTCACCTGCGGCAGCGTCGACGACGGCAAGAGCACGCTGATCGGTCGCCTGCTGTTCGACAGCAAGACCATTCTCGCCGACACTCTGCACGCCATCGCCCGCACCTCGGAAAAACGCGGGCTTGAGGTCGTTGATCTGTCGCTGCTCACCGACGGTCTGCAGGCCGAGCGCGAGCAGGGCATCACCATCGACGTCGCCTATCGCTACTTCACCACCGGCACCCGCAAGTACATCATCGCCGACGCCCCTGGCCACGAGCAGTACACCCGCAACATGGTCACCGCCGCCTCCACCGCCGATCTGGCGATCATTTTGATCGATGCCCGCAAAGGCGTGCTGACGCAAACGCGACGCCATTCCTACCTGACGCATCTGCTCGGCATTCCGCATGTGGTGGTGGCGGTAAACAAAATGGATCTCGTCGACTACTCGCGAGAGACCTTCGACCGTATTTGTCGCGACTACCGCGATTTTTCCGCCACGCTCGGCATTGCCGACGTCCATTTCCTGCCGATGTCGGCGCTGCGCGGCGACATGATCGTCGATCGCGGCGAACGGCTGGGCTGGCACGACGGCCCGACCTTGTTCGATCTCCTTGAAAACGCGCCCGCCGTGCATGGTGCGCACGCCGAGAAATTCCGCTTTCCGGTGCAATACGTCTGTCGGCCCCAGGAGTCGGCCAACCCCGAACTTCACGACTTCCGCGGTTTCATGGGTCGCGTCGAATCGGGTGAAATCACGGTCGGCGACGCCGTCACGGTGCTGCCCTCCGGTCGCGAAACGCGTGTCAAGGATATCCAGATTCTCGGCCAATCGCTGCCGCGCGCCGTCGCCGAGCAGTCGGTTACCTTGCTGCTCGCCGACGAAATCGACATCTCGCGCGGCGACATGATCGTCAAGACCGGCGAATTGCCGTCGGTGACCAAGCAGATCGACGCCATGCTTTGCTGGCTGTCGGAATCGCCGCTCGACCCGCGCCGTAAATACCTGCTGCGTCACACCACCCGCGACAGCAAGGCGATGCTCGCCGGAATCGACTACCGGCTGGACATCAACAGCCTGGAGCGGCAAGCGGCGGAGAAACTGGCGATGAACGATATCGCCCGCGTCGGTTTCAAGCTGGCGCAGCCGATCTTCGCCGACCCCTATGCCGAAAGCCGCGGTACCGGGGCCTTCATCGTCATCGACGAGTCGACCAACGGCACCGTCGGCGCCGGGATGATCATTTAACCCGGATTGTTGATTGTTGATTGTTGATTGTTTGTTGGTTGTTCCTTGAGCGCGGGAGGCTGGCGGGACGGTTTCTGTGATCGGCCGGTGCTGGCAAGCGGGTGGCGGTCCTGCCAAGGGGCGAACTGGCGTTCAGTAGATCACGGTTGCCGCCGGGTCGATGATCGCCAGAATCTCCAGCGCTTGCAGTCTGGACTCGACCAGCACGTCGGCGACCGCCTCGTCGTCAAGTCCCAACGATGCCCAGGCGGCGGGATCGCACGCGCCACGCTCGACGATCCCCGGTTCGCTGGTGGTGGCGCCTTTCAAGGTGGGCGACACGGTCGCCGCCAAGCTGGTGGCGACATGCAATAGAGCGGCCTCGCGTGGAAATGCCGTGGCGTCCGCCGGTCGCAACTGGCAGGCGACCAGTTCCCGCAAAACGGCCGGTAAGTTCCAGGCGCCGAGCAACTCCGCGCCCAGCGCCGCATGATCGAAGCCGAAAACGCGCTGTTCAGCGGCCGCCAGAGCCGGATCGTCGGTTGGCTTCTCGGCCGCCAGCAGGGCGCGATAGGCGTCGGCCTGCCGGGCGTAGAACACTAGCCGACCCACGGCGTGCAGCAGGCCGGCGAGGAACAATTGCTCCAGTTGGCGGAATCGGCAGCGTTGTCCGAGCAGACGGGCGATCACGCCGCAACTGACACTGTTGTCCCAAAAGCTGGCCATATCGACCAAGTCTTCCGGCAGCCCCTTGAAAGCCTTGGTCACCGACGTCGCCATGGCCATTGCCTGGAGTTCCCGTTCGCCGATCAAGGCCACTGCTCTGGACAGGCTGTCGACCCGTGCCGAAAGACCGTAATAGGCGCTATTGGCCAGTTTCAGCAGTGCGGCCACCAGACCTGGGTCGAGTTGCACCACTTCGACCAGTTCCTGACTCGACGAATCGGGAGTGGCGATCAGGGTATTCACCCGCGCCGCGATGTCGGGCAAGGTGAAAAGCTGGCTGACTTCCTGGACCAGGCGTTGTGGGGTCATGAGAGAAACCTCGCGAAAAAATGATGGAGACGCCGATTCGCCGAATCCTCGAATCGAACTCATTCCTCAAAAATATACCAAGGGTTGCGGCGCCCGATGCCAAACCGAGCGTAGCCGGAAGCCGATTGCCTGTCCACTGATTGCCTCTTGAAAAGGCCGTTGCTCAACGGGAAACCGGGGCAAATCGTCATCTCGGAAATTTTATTTATCCCTAAATCGAATTTTGATCATCAAGTTCATGTGGCGCGACCGATGCGGCTTACCGAGCATCAAATAAATTATTCATCGGTGAGAAATATTATTTTAATATCTTAAATCAGATTGATTTTTTCGTTTGTCGCAACCTGTTAGAGACCAAGTGATGAAAATTTCCACCCGCATCGTATTGATTGTCGTCTGCGCGGCCGTAGGCATTCTCCTCCTCTCTCTGTTGGCCTTGAAGATCATGCATTCATCCTTGCTTGGCGAGCGGGAGGCGAGTGTGCGCCTGATCGCCGACCTTGCCCGTGGTCAGATCAAGACTTATGTCGCCCAGGAAAAAAATGGACAGCTTTCTCGCGAGGAGGCCCAGGCTCAGGCCAAGGCCTCACTGGCGGGATTACGTCAGGGGAACGATTACCTTTTCCTGAGAAATGCCGAAGGAATGATGTTGGTGCACCCGGATAAAAAGCGTGAAGGCACCATGGATCCGGGGCTCACGCAACCGGACGGGCGGTCCACCCTGCAGTTGTATCTGGATGCCTTGAAGTCGTCCGATGAAGCATTGGTGGTCATTCAGAGTCCGCACCCCGTGACGCGTGTCCAGATGTCCAAGGTCAATGCGCTGGCCAAGATTCCGGAATGGGGCTGGATCGTGGGTTACGGACAGTTTACCGATGACATCGATCGGGCATTCTGGAGTAACGCGATCAAGTTTTTGTCGCTAGGGTTGGGGGTGATATTGGCGACCGTCATTTTAGCCGTGCTCCTGGGGCGCGGGGTCCATCGTTCCTTGTGGAGAATTCGGCGTAGCGTGAGCAAAATCGAATCCGAACTTGATTTCACGCAGCGGGTCGATGTCTTGGGAAATGACGAGATTTCCGAGGTTTCTCGCGTGCTGAATAAATTACTGGAGAAAATTTCCTCCAGTATGAGTGAAATCGTCGGGAAGAGTCACAGCATCGCCGCCTCCGCCGCTCAACTGTCGCAGACGGCCAATCAAGTCGCCGGATTCTCGGCCAAACAGAGCGATTCGGCGTCTTCCATGGCGGTGAGCGTTAAACAACTGAACGCCAATATCGCTCATGTTAGCGAACGGGCGGTCGAGACCCATGGTCTCGCGCTTCACTCGGGGGAAAATGCAACCGAAGGCGAGCACATCATTGATCAGACCATGGCGGATATTCATGTCGTGGCCGGGTCGGTCCAGCGGTCTTCGGAGCATATTAACGATCTGGATGCCAGTAGCGAGCAAATTTCTTCGATTATCTCGGTTATCAAGGAAGTGGCCGACCAAACCAATCTCCTGGCGCTCAACGCGGCGATTGAGGCGGCCCGCGCTGGCGAGCAGGGGAGGGGGTTTGCCGTCGTGGCGGACGAAGTGCGCAAGCTCGCGGAAAGAACTTCGGCTTCGACCCAGGAAATCGCGACCAAGATCAATGCCATCCGTTCGGTTTCCAATGAAGCTTCCGGGAGCATGGTCAAGGCGGTCGATCAGGTCGTTCAAGGCGTGACGCAAGCCAGGGAGGCGAGTGAGGCCATCCGCCGGATCGGTGAGGGTAGCCGGAAAACGATCGACATGATTCAGGAGATTACGTCATCGCTGCGGGAGCAGCGCCAGACCAGCGAGATGATCACGCGAAATATTGAAAGCGTGGCCGAAATGGCCGAAAAAAGTCATTGTGCCGCTCAGGAAACGGCGGACGCCGCCCGGAATCTGAACGACGTGGCGCGAGAAATGCGGGAAATCGTTTCCGCGTACCGAATTCTGTGAGCGTGTAGACGTCGCATCCCGGTCGGACTGTCCCGCATCGAAAAACGGGACGCCGCCGGATCGGGTCTCGATCCCAGCGCATCGACACCCGATGCGACAGCCAGACCGGGCGCCCGTCGTTCGGATGCCGGGACGTTGTATGGTGTTCATTGCCGCGCGCGGTTAGAATCGCTGCCCCTGCCCATCGCGGCATTTTTTATCGACCTCGCCCATGTCCGCGCGCACTCGCCTGATTTTCGGCTTTCATTCGGTTCTTGCCAAACTGCGCCACGATCCCGAGTCGGTGAGCGAGATTTATGTCGACGCCGGTCGCCGCGATGCGCGTCTGCGCGATCTGATGGCCAGTGCCGAGTTCGCCAGGGTGCGTCTGATGCCGGTCGATGCGGCGCGCCTGGAAGCGATGGCGCCGGGCGCGCGTCACCAGGGCGTGCTGGCCATGGTCAGCGCCGAGAGGCGGCATCTGACTCTCGACGATGTTCTCGATCCTTTGGAGGAGCCGGCTTTCCTGCTGATTCTCGATGGTATTCAGGACCCGCACAATCTCGGCGCCTGCCTGCGCGTCGCCGACGCCGTCGGCGCGCACGCCGTTGTCGCGCCGAAGGACCGCGCCGTCGGCTTGACCCAAACGGCGGTGAAGGTCGCCAGTGGCGCGGCCGAAACGGTGCCCTACATCACCGTCACCAATCTCGCCCGGACATTGCGCGAGTTGAAGGAACGCGAAATCTGGGTCGTCGGCACAGACGATCAGGCGCCGGAGGATCTCTATGCGGCACAGTGGCCATCGGCTTGTGCCTGGGTTCTCGGCGCCGAGGGCGACGGTCTGCGTCGCCTGACGCGGGAAACCTGCGATCAACTAGTGAGCATTCCGATGCACGGTTCGGTGGCCAGCCTCAATGTGTCGGTGGCTACCGGCGTTTGCCTGTACGAGGCCCGTCGCCGGTCGCGGCGGAGTTGATTTTTCCGTGAGGGGCGGTTTGTCAACGGCGCCCGTAGACATCCTCGTAGCGGACGATGTCGTCCTCGCCGAGGTATTCACCGCTCTGGACTTCGATCATCACCAGATCAATGATGCCGGGGTTTTCGAGACGGTGCCTGTGGCCGGCCGGGATGTAGGTCGATTGGTTGATCGCCACGAATAATTCGGTTTCGCCGTTGATCACCTTGGCCAAGCCGCTGACCACGATCCAGTGCTCGCTACGGTGGTGATGCATTTGCAGGCTCAGGCTGGCGCCCGGTTTGACGACGATGCGCTTGATCTTGAAGCGTGGTCCTTCTTCCAGGACGGTGTAGGTGCCCCAGGGACGATTGACCGTGCGATGCAGGCGGTGCGCGTCATGCCCCTGGGTTTTCAGCTGGGCGTACAAGTGTTTGACATCCTGGGTGCGCTGTTTGTCGGCGACCAGAATGGCGTCGGGGGTGTCGATGATCACCAAATTGTCGATGCCGACCGCGCCGACGATGCGTTCACGGCTCTGGATATAGCAGTCCTTGACGTCGTGCAGCAGCGCCTGGCCTTCGATGCGGTTCCCGTCGGCGTCGGGCGGCGACAGGTCGCCGAGCGCGGTCCACGAGCCGATGTCGCTCCAGCCGATGCTGCACGGCACGACCGCGACTTTATCGGAGCGCTCAAGCACCGCGTAGTCGATCGAGTTGCTCGGGACGAGAGCGAAGGTTTTCGGGTCGAGTTCGATGTGGGTAAATCCGTCGCCTTCCGCCGTGCGCGAGGATTCCATGCACACTTTGGTGGCGGTCAGGATGTCCGGGCAGTGCGTCGCCATTTCTTGCAACATGGCGTTGGCGGTAAAGCAAAACATCCCTGAATTCCAAAGATAGCGACCGGATTCCAGGTATTCCACCGCTTTGTCGAGTGTCGGTTTTTCGACGAAACGCAAAACGGTATTTCCGTCGGCCTCGATATAGCCGTAGCCGGTTTCGGGTGTTTCCGGGGTGATTCCGAATGTGACCAGCTTGCCGGTGGCGGCGATGTCCACCGCATTGGCGACCGCTGCCGCGAAGGCGTTCCAATCGGCGATCAGGTGGTCGGCCGGTAGCGCCAGCAGCAAGGTGTCCGATCCGTGCGCTCCGGCCACTTGCAACGCGGCGGCGGCGATCGCCGCGGCGGTATTGCGGCCAAAAGGTTCAAGGATGAAGGAGGTGGCCAACCCGGCCTTATTGACTTCGCGAAAATCGTCTTCAGTTTTGAAGAAGAGTTCCCGATTGGTCACGGTGAGCACTTCGCTTACCGTCGGCAAGGTGCCGCCGCGCAAAAAAGCTTTTTGCAACAGGCTTTGTCCATCGGCCAGGCGAATGAACGGTTTGGGGTGGAGTTCGCGGGAAACCGGCCATAGCCGGGAGCCGGCGCCCCCGCAAAGAATTGTCGGGACGAGTTTCATGCTGTCTGGATAGTTGGCGTGGAAAAACGCATTATAGGCCTCCGCGTTCAGTGGCATGGCAATCGCGGGCGACCGATGCTCTTACGCCGGTGTCGCGCTGCTGCGCGTTGGCGACCGGATGCCGCCAAAATGGCTAGCCGCCTTTTGGCCTGTGAATCTCATGGGAAATGGGGCGATGTACGGGATTCGAACCCGTGACTCCTGGAATCACAATCCAGTGCTCTACCAACTGAGCTAACACCGCCGTTGATTTGGCGCGCCCGGCGAGACTTGAACTCACAACCCCCGGCTTAGAAGGCCGGTGCTCTATCCGGTTGAGCTACGGGCGCAAGCTTGAAACTCCCGGCGTGACACATCGAAATTTTCTCGCCAGTACAGCCTTTTCAGACCTCGATCACTGGTCGGGGCGGTGGGATTCGAACTCACGACCCTCTGCTCCCAAAGCAGATGCGCTACCAGGCTGCGCTACGCCCCGAGAAGACGCGCATTCTACAATCGGACATCCAGATGGTCAATGATGGGCTTCTGAATTTGCCGCTGACGAGATCGCCAAGCGAACGACCGGAAGTGTGCCGCCGGGAGTGTCGCTGCACAAGCTTGGTGTCAGGATAAAATGTCTTTCCGTGGCTGGAAACCTTGTTTTCGCGAGGGGCGGGTGTCGCTGGGCCAGGGTTGCGGAAGGCACTGCCAGAGGGGCGAGCCGGTCCGGCGGCGTTGACCGTTCTTGCGGAGTGGGGTATATCGCGGAGCGGACCGGCGCGTGCCTGGCAAACATTCCGGTCCAGGGTAGGGGACTTTTGTCGGCGGGTCCGGTCGACAGAGAAATATCGAGACGAAGGAGCGGCGATGGAACGTGAAGCAATGGAGTACGACGTGGTGATTGTCGGTGCCGGACCCGCGGGTCTGAGCGCGGCGATACGCCTCAAGCAGATGAATCCCGATCTTGGCGTGATGGTGCTTGAAAAAGGTTCGGAGGTTGGCGCGCACATTCTTTCCGGCGCGGTGGTCGAGAGCCGGGCGCTGGACGAATTGCTTCCCGACTGGCAAGCCAGTGGCGCGCCGTTGCGGACGCCGGTCACCGAGGACCAAGTCTATTTGTATCGCAGTGAAACCGCGGCCACCCGTCTTCCCGGTTTTGCCGTGCCCGCTCCCATGCACAATACCGGCAACTACATTGTCAGCCTGGGCACTCTTTGCCGTTGGTTGGCCGAGCAGGCCGAAGCGGTCGGCGTCGAAATTTTCCCTGGGTTCGCGGCGACCGAAGTTCTTTATCACGACGATGGTTCCGTCAAGGGCGTCGCGACCGGCGACATGGGGCGCGACAAGGAAGGCGAGCCGAAAGACAGTTTTCAGCCAGGTATCGAGCTGCATGCCAAATACACCTTCTTTGCCGAAGGCTCGCGCGGTCAGCTCGGCAAGGAATTGATCGCGCGCTACGATCTGGCCGCCGGCGCGACGGCGCAGCACTACGGCCTGGGTATCAAGGAGCTCTGGCTGATCGATCCGGCCAAGCACGTGCCGGGTTTGGTTCAGCACGGTGCCGGATGGCCGCTCAGCGAGAACGGGGCCACCGGCGGTTCCTTCCTCTATCACCTGGAAGATTGCCAGGTGGCGGTGGGGCTGATCGTCGATCTTAATTATGCCAATCCCTACCTGTCGCCATTCGAGGAATTTCAGCGCTTCAAGCAGCAGGCGGAAATCAGAAAATATCTGGAAGGCGGCAAACGCTTGAGCTACGGTGCGCGGGCGATCACCAAGGGCGGTTTCAACAGCTTGCCGAAGCAAAGTTTTCCCGGCGGCTTGCTGATCGGCTGCGACGCCGGGACGCTCAATTTCGCCAAGATCAAAGGCATCCACACGGCGATGAAATCTGGAATGCTCGCGGCGGAAACAGTCGTCGCGGCGTTGCGGGCCGGCGACAGGGGCCGCTCCGACCTGGTGGCTTATGCGGCGGCCTGCAAGGACTCCTGGCTGCATGAGGAACTGTATCGGGCGCGTAACTTCGGACCCGCGTTGCACAAATTCGGTACGTTCATCGGCGGGGCTTTCAATTGGCTGCAGCAGAACCTGTTCGGCGGCGCCATGTTCTTCACGCTGAAGGATGAAAGCACCGATCATGGGCAGCTTGCGCCAGCGTCGCGCTTTCAGCCGATCGTTTATCCCAAGCCCGATGGCGTGCTGACTTTCGATCGCCTGTCGTCGGTGTTCGTTTCCAACACCGCGCACGAAGAAGAACAGCCGGTTCACCTGCAGCTGTTGGACGCCAGCAAGGCCATCGCCGTCAACTTCAAGGAGTACGCTTCGCCCGAGCAGCGTTACTGCCCGGCCGGGGTCTATGAGATCGTCGAAGAAGGCGGTGGTCCGCGTTTGCAGATCAATGCCTCCAATTGCCTGCACTGCAAAACCTGCGACATCAAGGATCCGACGCAAAATATTCGTTGGGTGGCGCCCGAAGGCGGAGGCGGACCCAACTACCCGAACATGTAGGCGGAAAATCCAAGCGCCGATATTGTCGGCTCGCCGCTGCCCCACGCGCCGCGCCCCCGACGGGGAACGCGGCGCGTTTGCATGTGTGAGCGCGATCGAGGAACCACGGTTCGTTATGTCGGATAGCGAGTGGTCGGACGAGTCGAATCCCGCGCACGCATTGCCTTTCCGTCAGCCGCTTCCGGGTACTTCCGGCAAGAACGTCAAGCTTCTATTGCAGGCGCTATTTGCCGTGACAAGACGTCGCTCGATATTGGGCAAGGTGCGTTTTTAATGCCTATACTCAATTGGCTGTCAAGAACGGCGGAATGCCGCCGATAGAAAAGTGCCATTGTCGGAAGGCGCTCGCACCGTTCGTCGGATTGTGGAATGCATTGAATAATGTGACACAAATCGGTTCGGAAAATTTGAATCAACCCCTTTTGCAAGGATTAATGATGAAAAGTTTGATGCTGAAATTCGTTGCGTTGATAGCCGGTGTCCTATTCGCCTTCGGCGCCATTGCCCAGGAGCGGGCCACCAAGGACGAAGCCGTTGCCATGGTTGAGTCCGCGATTGCCTTGATAAAGTCCGCCGGTGCCGAAAAAGCGGCCAAGGACTTCATGAGCGACGCGAAATGGAAGAAAAAGGATCTTTATATTTCGATGTATCAGATCAAGGATGGCAAGGTTGTCGTCGTCGCTCATGGCATCAATGAAAAATTGGTGGGCAAGGATATTACCGATTTGAAGGATGCGGACGATAAACTCTTTCTTCGCGAAGCGATGACGAAGGCCGCCAAAGGCGGCTGGGTCGAATATAAATGGCCCGATCCGGCAACCAAGAAAGTGCATGCCAAGAGTTCGTACATCAAGGCCGCCTCCGGAACCGATTACGCCATTCTTGTTGGTGTTTATCAATAAATGGCGTTTATCGCCGGGGAAAGGAGTTTCGGGGAAAAGAGTCTTTTTCCCGGCGATGTCGCGAGAGATTGGAGCGGTCGAATAATTCGATTTGAATGGAGTACGAATAATTCATCTTCTTCGATAACCCGTTTAAAAATAACGCGGCTATCGGCTTGATGATTGTTCGAAAATTCCCGGAATGGAATTTCCCGCCTTGCGATCTGTTAATGGTCGGCGAGGTGCGGAATCTGTTGCTGGCAGGCGTTTGAAAATGTGGCGACCTTCGCCTTGCGATAACAATGAAACTCGCTGGTCTATCGTTTTTTTATTTAAAAAGAGTGTCTGGGGGATGTAATGAAGTGGTTTCAATCGGCTGGCATCGCCGTCAAGGTTTACCTCGCACCCGCGATATCGATTCTTTGTTTGATTTCGGTGGCAACGGTTTCGCTTTCCGGACTGGCGGACCTGCGCGGCCGCCTTGAAGCGGTGGCCTCCACTCGACTGGCGATCCTGCAACAAAGCATGGCTTTGGCGCGCGAGATGGAAGCGGTGAATTCGGAATTCTTCCAGCGTCTGACATGGGAAGCCGCGGGTCAATCCGCTGAGCGACTGAAGCAGCGGGAAGAGCGTTTGAATCAGCGTTTGGATCAATTGAGCAAGGATCTCCAGGCGCTTACCAAGGCGCAAGGGATCGACCCGGATGACAGTAAAGCCTTGTCCACGGCGGCGGTGGATCTCGCGACTTTCCGGAAAAACGTGTTCGATAGTCTGGCAATGACCGACACCGGGCTGGGGATGGCCGCGACGGTCGTGTCGACTGCCGAGAAATCTTACGACGCGATCAAGAAAACCTTGGCGGCGGTGGCCGATCGCCAGCACTCCGCTGTCGATGACTCCGTGCGAGATGCCCTGAGTAGCTCGTCGACCAGGCAATACGCGGTGTTCGTCGGACTGCTGATCGCCGTGGTGGTGTCGGCGGCGGTCGGTTGGGTGGTCGCCGGTAATCTGCGTCGTGTCGCCAAGGAAATCGACGATGCCAGCCGGGAGTTGCAGAATGGCAATTTGACGCGGCGGGTGTCGGTGACGACCGCGGATGAACTTGGCCGGGCGAGCGTTGCTTTCAACGCCGTGATGGATTCGTTTCAGGAATCCGTGCGCTTGATCAGACAACATTCCGATGCCTTGCATCAGGCCAGCGAACGTCTTGCCAACGCGGCGAGCGTGGTCGAACAAAGTTCGACGCGGCAAAACGACGCCGCCGGCAGTGTTGCCGCATCGGTCGAGGAACTGACGGTCAGTATCAATTCGAGTGCCGAAGATGCGGCGGTCGTGGTCGACAGCTCGCATGAGATGTTGAAATCCGGGCGTCTCGGCCTGGCGTCCGTCAAGGAACTCTCCGTCGCCATGGATTCCGCCCGGGCGAGTGTGGCGCATATCGACGAAGCGGTGCAGGGCTTTCTCGATGGCTCCGCGCAAATCAGCAGCACCTCGCAGCAGGTCAAGGAAATCGCCGAGCAGACGAATCTTCTGGCCTTGAACGCGGCCATCGAAGCGGCGCGGGCGGGCGAACAGGGGCGAGGGTTTGCCGTCGTCGCCGACGAGGTACGCAAGTTGGCGGAGCGCTCCGCCACGGCCGCCACGCATATTCAGTCTGTCACCACTTCTCTCTCGCAACAGTCGGCGGCGGTTTCGAAAGCCGTCGGTTCCGGGCTGGAGGAAATCGCGCGCAGCCAGTCGGAAGTCGAGGATGTGCTTTCCGCTTTCGCCTCGGTCGAAAAGGGGATGACGCAATCCGACACGGGTATTCAAAATATTGCCGGGGGGGTCAGGGCGCAAAGCACGGCCAGCGCGGAAATCGCCAAAAACATCGAGCATATCGTCAACATGGTCGAGGAAAACGTTGCCGCCAGTTCGTTGAGCAGTTCGATTTCGCTTGAGATAAAAGGCATTGCCGAGCAAACCCGATCATCGGTTGCCCGTTTTCATGTAAGCTAGGCCAAGTAGCCGGCATCTTTTCGAACGACCCGGGAGGGCAACCCCCGCGTTTCGGGTGTCGGTCATTGCGCCGTTACCGCTTCACCCGCATTGTTTTTTTGCCTTTGCGACAACCGATGATCCGTTCATTGCTCGTACTGCTGGTGTTCGTCTTCCTCGCGGGTTGCGCGCGAAAAAACGAATCCGGGGTGCTGGTTCCCGCGCAGGCGCCCGTGAAATCGACGGAGCACGCGGCGCGCTATCTGGCCTATGAACACGCCATTCATCTCGACACCGATGAACAGCAGTTGTCGGCGGTGGTCGATATGGCGCAAACCGCTTGTCGGCAAGCCTCCGATGAATTGTGTACGGTTCTGGAATCCCGGGTAAGTACCGGCAAGGAGGCGTCGGCATCGCTTCGTTTCCGAGCGCGACCGGAAGGCATTCGAAAGCTGATCGATGTCTTGAGCCAACAAGCCGAGCTCGTGGATCAATCCACCACGGCGGAAGACTTGACGGCTCCCATCGAAGATGCCGCCAGAAAGCTGGAAATGTTGCGGGATTACCGCACAAGGCTTGAAGCGCTGCGCGGGCGCGCCAGTCACGATGTCGACGCGCTGATCAAGATCAACCGGGAGCTTTCGCAGGTCCAGAGTGAGCTTGAGGCCGGCGAGGGGGGGCATGCGCGGTTGATGCAGCGCGTACAGACGGAGATTCTCAATGTGTCGATCCGCACGACACGCCACCAATCGTTCTGGAAACCTGTCGTGCTGGCGATGTCCGATTTTGGCGCCAATTTTTCGCAGGGTTTGTCGATGGCGATTACAAGTGTCGCTTACTTGATTCCGGGCGTGCTTCCGCTCGCGCTGCTGGTCTGGATCGCGCGCCGCGCATGGCGTCGTCGGCGTGGCGCGGCAAGGGAAAAAAGCTGAAAAGCGGGGGGGTGGCGCGGCGAGAGACGGGTTGCGGTCGCTGCGTTGGCGTGGTGAGCCGCCCCTGGTTTTTCAAGGACTGAGTTGTTTGTAGGTGCTTTCCGCGAGCGCCAGCAGCTTTTCCCGCGTCAGTTCTCCGGAAAGGGCATAACCCAGGCGCCCGTCCACCCAGTAAAACACGCCGATCTTGCCTTCGAGGGCGTAACGAAAAGCTGTCTCCCGGTTATCGGTGGCGTTGGTGCGGATATAGAGCGTCAGACGTTTGCCTCCGGTGCCTTCATGCATCAATTGGGCGGCGGGTCCGGTTTCTCTTGGCAGAAGACGGCCATCGACCAAGGCGTAACCGTCGGTGCTCGGATGCGGCACTCGTAGCGGCGCTCCGAGGCGTTTGGAAAGCCATTGCGTCGGGTGCGCTTCCTGTGCGGCGCCGACTTCGACCGGATGTCGCACGTCGGGTGTATAGACCGCGTGGGCGATGGCGGCGCTATGCGCGATCGGTACCGGCTCCGGGCGTTGTCCGGTCGCCAGACTGGCGTGCAGACCGTAGCCAACGACTGTACCGATTGCCAGTCCGCCGATGGCGGCGGCAAGACCCATGCGCGGGTGTCGTCCTGCCGGTGGCCGTGGCCTTTGGGCAGCCTGGCGAAGCGGTGCCGGTATTTCTTCGTTCAGCACTGGGTCGAAAGCCGTCCTCAGCGCGGCATTTTGATTTTGCCAGTCGCGCACCTCCGCCGCCGACGACGGGTGATCGAGCAGCCAGTCGGCGATGGCTTGACGGCGCAAGGCGTCGAGCCGGCCGCCGACGAAACCGTGCAGATCGTCGTCGCTCGGCCGTTCCGGGGTGTTCATGTCACTATCCTTAGGCGGGCCGGTCTGGCATCCTCCGCCAGGATCGCCCGCGGGTTTTCCCGGGCACGCGCCAGCCGCGACATGACGGTGCCAAGCGGAATGCCAAGTAGACGCGCGGTTTCGGCGTAGGAATAGTCTTCCAGCGCGATCAGCAGCAGCACAGCGAGTTGTTCCCGCGGCAGCTGCGCCAGGGGCGGCTTGCCGGTCGCGCACTTCCAGAGCGTCGCTTTGCCTGGGGTGGGTGGCCGGCTCGACACGCAGCGGATCGAGATTTTCGGTCGGCGGTGGCCGGCGGCGGTAGTGATCGATGAAAATGTTGTGCATGATCGCCAGCAGCCAGGAATCAAGGCGGCTACCGCGACGCCAGAGTGAAAACTTGGCCCAACCGCGCTCCAGGGTGTCCTGAACCAGATCGTCGGCCGCGTATCGGTCGCCGGTCAACGCCCGCGCGTAACGGCGCAGGCGCGGCAGAGGGTCGATAAAACCCTCCACGAGGCGTCGATCCGGCTTTGGTGGCTGTAACTCAGCGGGCCAGATGCCAGACGTTGTTGAATCCGTCGCCCGTGGTGTCGCCCGGTTTTAGATCCTCGATCCAGAAATGGAGGGGTTTGCCTTTGTAAGTCCATTGCTTTCGCCCGTCGTCACGGGCGATGGTCTTGAACTCGCCGATCGCTTGGTCGCCTTCCCCGGCGATCAACGGTGGCCAGTTTTCAGCACATTTGCCATTGCACAGACTCTTGCCGTTGCCGGCCTCATCCTTGTCGAAAGTGTAGAGGGCCATGCCGTTCTGGCCGATCAGGACGCCTCCCGCGAACTTTGCCGGCGCGGTCTGGGCGATGGCGAGCGAAGCGGTGCCAGCCAGCGCGGAAAAAAACCACGGTAGCGCGCGGTACATCGGTTGGGGTTCGCGGTTCATCATTGTCTCCTGTGGCGTGAGTGATTTCGGACTAAACGCCTGAACACGCTTTTTTATTCCACGGCGGCCGACACGCGTCGTTAAACGCGGCGGTCAGCGCGAGCGCGCCAGATCGATATCGGCGGTATTGCGTTCGTCGACGAACAGGTGGACAGCCTCCGGCGTTTCACCGTTCCGGCAGGTGACGACGACATTGGCCAGGAATTGTTTTTTTTGCAGCACCTCGACCGCGCAGCGACCATAAACGTGTTCGATGGTCGCCAGCAGATTGCGCGAGTAGGGGGTCGCCAGCGCGCTGTCGAGGATCAGATTGGCGATCAGCAGGCCATTCGGTTCGAGGACACGGCGGGTCGCCTGCCAGAATTCGCGTGTGACCAGATGGCCGGGGATGGAGGAGTGCGAGCCATAGACGTCCACAATCGCCGCGGCAAAGCGCTGGTCGGTCTGGATCACGAAACGGCGGGCGTCGTCGGCGACAAACTCGCCCCGGGCGGCCTGACGGAGAAAGTGTTTTTCCGCAATGCCGCGTACCGCCGGGTCGATATCGACGTAGGTGTAACGGTTCAGCGGTTCGCGGTGCGAAAGAGTGAAGCCGCCAGCGCCGAGAACCAGAATCCGACGGTCGCGGAACGCCAGTTCATCGAGAAGAATGCCGCGAATATGCTGGATGTAGCGTGCGTAATGCGGTGGCTCGGCGTCATCGATCAGCGACGCATACGAACTGTTGTTTTTCAGCGCGCGTCCGTTCTCCGCTCCGGTGAAGTTTGCTGGAACCACCAGGTAGCTGGCGTAAGCGGTTTCGATTTCCGGGCGCAGCCAGGCGTTGGCGACGGCGATCGTCATCGCCACGGCGGCGCCAATGGCGAGGTTGGCACGATGGCCTCCGCGCAACAGCACGAAGCCGACCACCAGCAGCAGCGCGCACAGCGCCACCGCCGCCGAAACGCCCAGCCACTGCATGATGACCAGCGACAGCGACAAGGAGCCGAGGAAGGAGCCGAGCGTCGAATAGTAAAGCGCCTGACCGCTGGCTTCGCCGGCACGCTGGTGTTGCAGCAGGTTGGTCAATATCGGTACCGTTTGCCCGAGTAGCCAGGCGATCGGGCACAGCACGCCGCCGATCAGGATCAGGTACGCCAGTTCCGGCGGACGAAAAACGGTAAACAGCAGATCGACGCCGACGCCCGCCAGCCCGACGCCGATCAACGCGGCGGCCAGTAAAAAGTTTTTTCCCACCGCGGCCAGATAGTCACCGTCGATTTTGGCGCCGGCATGGTAGCCAAGCGCCAGGGCGAGCAGGAAAAAGCCGATCGTCGGCGCGGTGACGAGAATGGAACTGCCGAGATGCGGAATGATCTGGCGCAAGGCGAGGACTTCCGCTCCCAGCGAGCAGAAACCTTCAATGAAAACCACCGCGAACAGCCGCGCGCGCGGCGGTATCGGCGTACCGGCTTGGCGCGGTCGCTTGGACGGTGACGCGGCGCTTGTTTTCAGGGCATGTCCAGCAGGGCGCCGTCCAGGTCATCGTCGAGAATCTGACCGGGTCCGGCGACGATCATGCCCACCGGCGGCGCTTCGAGTGAAACCTCGGTGTTGGCGGCGGGCGGCGGTGGGGCGGCGGAGGGCGGCTCCGCCACCGGCGGGACCAGCATTTCCGGCGTGAGGTGCAGACGGGCGAGCAAGGTTTCGTGGTCGATGTGCAACAGACGCTGAATAGCGGCAAAATCGTCCGGGATGGCGGCGTCGGTCCAGCCCTCGACGGAATGACGGGCGAGGTTGACCGCCAGTTTGACGTTTTGCACTCGGGGCAGATAAGCGTTGCTGTCGTCCATCAGCGTGATCAGCAGTTCGGGGAGGTGCCAGGCGTGACAAAGCGCCAATTGCAAATCGACCAAGGGGAAACCGAGTATTTCCTCCTGAACGCTGGCGCTGCGTAACGAGCGGTCGGCATGCAGTTTGGCGTGGATTTCCATCGCCTGCTCGGGAGCGAAACACCACAGCAGGACTTCGGCGATATCGTGCAGCAGCGCGGCGAGGGCGACTTCCTCGACATTGAGGTCGTAGCGCGCGAAGGCCCAATGGTGGGCATGGCGCGAGGCGCGTTGCGTGCGCAGGATCACTTGCAACACGCCGAGCAGGGCGTGCGGATTGCCGCTCAGTTTGTCTTCCAGGGTCAGCGGATTTTCGAATTTGCGGAAAAAAGGTTCGACGCCAAGCATCATCACCGCGCTGGCGATGTTGGTGATGTCATTGTGTAGGTGCCGGCTGCGGAACTCTTGAATGTAGGCCAGCACCCGGATGGCGAGCAGCGGGTCGTGGAGAACGATTTCAGTGATGTGGCGACCGGTGATCTGGTCGATATTCGCCCGCGCTTCGTCCAGGCTGCGCGCCGTTTTGCGCAAAATCGGTATTTCGGCCTCGCTGAAGAATTTCAGCCAGCCTTCAAGGTAAGGGTGCGAAGCGTTGGCTGTCGTGTTGGTGTCGCTCATGGCTGATGCCTCTTGTGTGGGCCCACCGGCGCCTGTGTCGTCCGGTCTATCGACGCGCTGCAAAAGATATAGGAGTCATCCTCATGGTAGGTCACGGCTGGTTTCTCCCGCAAGCGTACACGCCGGGGCCTTCGTGATTTTTTGCCGTTTATTCAGTTAGAAGCGTTCATCCGGACGTAGAAAACGCCACTCTCCGGCCGGTAGTTTGCCAAGCGAGACGCTGCCGATGCGCACGCGTTTGATGTCGGTCGCTCGCAGGTCGACCTGGGCGCACATGGCCTGGATTTGCCCTTTACGGCAGTCTTGAACCACGAAACGCAACCGCTGTTCGCTCAACCACGACACTTGTGCGCGTTTCAGTTTGACGCCGTCGATCGACAGGCCAAACCGGAGCCGCGCCAGCCCGTCGCTGGTCAAATCCCCGTCGACGCTCACGTGGTATTCCTTTTCGAGGCGCGAATCGCTGCCGTTCACACGGCGGGCGATGCTCCCTTCCTGGGTGTACACCACCATCCCCCCCTCGTCGTCGTCCAGCCGGCCAACGAGGGCCAGACCGCGCAAATGCGTCGCTTTCAAGCGATACGACACCGTGTCGTCGCGCCAATGATTTCCGGGGCGGATCGGGAGGGTAGTAGGCAAATCGGCTGGTGGGGAATCGCCGCTTGCCGGTGCCTCGGCGTGCTCGCGAGGCTTGTTATAAAGAATGGTCACGGCTTCGGACTGATGCTTGCCGGCCGCGGCGGCGATCTTGATCGTCGCCTTCGGGCTGACACGGGTTCCCAAGCGGGTGATTGTCGCGCCATCGACATCGACCCAGCCGTTTTCAATCCATTCGTCGGCCTCGCGCCGCGAGCAGGCGGCCAATTCGCTAACCCGTTTCGATAACCGAGGCATTTCCTTTGGCAACCCGCGATGCGGGCTTGCGGTGCGCGTCGGCGGCTCGCTTGCGCCAACGCTTTGGGGCGCGAGCGGAAGGGCTGGCGATGCCTCGGTTTTCACGGCCGGTGCCGGTGGCACGGCGTCACTCTTGCGCAGGGGTGGCGACGCGCGTGCGCCGGTGCTGCGGGCGATACCGCGGGGTGGGTACGAACGCGCCGGTTTGGCGGGGCGTTCGGTTTCCGACGATGGCGTGCGCTGGTCGGGGGGGAGACGACTTTTCTCCTGCCGTGCAGGCGGTGTCGCCACCTGCCGGTCGACGGGTTCAACGCGGCGGGGTGGTATCGGCGCCCGCTGTTCCACCACCACCGGCGGCACGTTTTTTTTGACGGACGATTCGGACGATTCGGACGATTCGGACGACTGGCGTGGCGCGATGGCGCCTTCCTTCCGCACGGCGCGGTTGGGCTTCGTCCGCCACGCCGCTGGTGACTCCGTTTCAGTCGAAGCGGCCTTGTTCGCGCGCATCGGCGCGAGGTATTTCGCGTTCCGGGCACCGCCGCGAATTGGCTTGCGCACTGGCGTTCGGGTGTCGCTGGCCACGGCGGTCGCGGTTTTTTTCGGCAGTTTGAGAGTCGAACGAGGCATAGGGGTTTTTCCGTTACCGTAAGCGTAAAGTCGATGACGCGGCTTGGTCATCCCTCGCGGTGCGAGGGCGGTGGGCGCCTGGGCGACGATCGGGGTCCCTGGCGTTGCTGAAAACCAAAAACGCTGGTGGCCGCGAGGTGCGTAGTGTACGTCAGAAGTCGTCGTTCGCTTGGCCGGAAATCGAAAACGCTTGCTGACTGTACTTGCGACGCTTGTCCAGCGGATCGATTCGCGTTCGGTGGGCCGAGTTGTCGTCGGCAAGGCGCGGCACGTCATTTTTCGGGAGCGTCGTCGTCGCACGCGGATCGAGGCGCTTTTGGACGTCATCGCCGACGATAACGATTTTTACGATTTTTTTACGCGGGACGCGCTTGAATGGTCGGCTTTTATACGGCGACAGGCATAGTCTTGTCGCCATTCCGTGACCGGAGAAGCCCCATGGAAAGCCCGACATCCCTTCTGGAAGACAGCCCGGAAAAATTCACCCGCGCACAGGGTTTCTTGCTGACGGTTGTCGCCTGCGCCGGAACGACTGTCGTCGCCACGCCTTTGCTCGATTATCTCGACCTGGCGAATATCGTGATGCTGTTCTTGCTCACCGTGTTGTTGGTCGCGGTTCGCCTGGGACGAAACGCCGCCATTCTGGCCTCTGTGCTCAGTGTGTTGCTGTTCGATATCTTTTTCGTGCCACCGCGTTTTTCTCTGGCGGTAAGCAACATCCAGTATGTGGTGACTTTTGCCGTCATGTTGGCCACGGCATTGATTACCGCGCATCTCGCGGCCGGCCTGCGGCAGCAGGCGCGGGAATCCCTTGCTCGCGAGCAACGGACGCGCGCGCTTTATCAATTGGCCCGTCAATTGGCCGGGACGCTCACCGTCGAGCAAGTGGTCGACATCGCGCGGGACTTCATCGAAAAGCAATTCAATGCGCGGCCGTTGATTCTGCTGCCCGATGAGGAGGAGCGCCCGCGAGTCGTTTCGCACGCCGATTCCTTGATGGTTGAAACGCATCTCGCGCAGATTGCCATGGAGGGCGGTCAGCCGGTTCGGAGCGAGGATGCGAGCGGCCTCGGATACGCGCAACTCTATCTTCCGCTGCGGGCCTCGATGCGCGTCCGCGGGGTGCTGGCCGTCAAGTTCGTGAGCAGCCCAACCGACCTTACCGCCGACTCGACCTCGCTGCTGGAGATCCTGGCCTCCTTGATCGCGGTGGCGGTCGAGCGCTTGCATTATGTCGAGGTGGCGCAAGCGACCGAGGTGAAAATGCTGACGGAGCGCCTGCGCAGTTCGATACTTTCGGCGCTGTCGCACGACCTGCGGACGCCGCTGACCGCGATGGTCGGCTTGGCGGATTCCCTGTTCCTTGTCAAGCCGGCATTGCCGGCCACGGCACTGGAAACCGCCCAGGCCTTGCACGACCAGGCCGGTCGCCTGGCCGGCCTGGTCGGCAATCTGTTGGACATGGCCCGCTTGAACGCTGGTGAGGTGATCTTGCGGCGCGAGTGGCAGCCGCTGGAAGAAGTGATCGGCGCCAGTATCAATCTGTTGGGCAACGCCCTTGAGGGTCACGCCGTCAAGGTCCAGTTGGCGGCGGATCTGCCGTTGCTGGAATTCGATGCCGTGCTGATCGAGCGGGTGCTGTGCAATCTGCTGGAGAACGCGGCCAAGTACGCGCCAAAGGGCTCGCCCATTGTGGTGACGGCCAAGGCGGATGCCGATGCCGTCGAGGTCGCGGTCATGGACCACGGTCCCGGTTTTCCGGAACAACGGCGCGACGATCTGTTCAAGATGTTCGTCCGTGGCGAGAGTGAGTCGAGCAAACCGGGTACCGGCCTGGGTTTGGCCATCTGCAAGGCGATCGTCGACGCGCATGGCGGGCAGATAACGGCCGATAACCGATTGGATGGAGGAGGTTGCATCCGATTCACGCTGCCGAAGGGCATTCCGCCAGTGGTCGAGGAGGAGTCGCGATGAACGCGGTTGCCGCCAAGGTGTTGATCGTCGAAGACGAGAAGCAGATTCGCCGTTTCGTGCGCATGGCGGTCGAGGAAGAAGGCTGTCAGGTTGCCGAAGCGGAAACGATGACGCAAGGCCTCATTGACGCCGGTTCCCGCAAGCCCGACCTGGTGATTCTCGATCTTGGCCTGCCGGATGGAAACGGTATCGATTTGATCCGCGATTTGCGCGGCTGGTCCGATGTGCCGGTGCTGATCCTGTCGGCGCGCTCTCAGGAGAACGACAAGATCGATGCCCTGGATGCCGGTGCCGACGACTATCTGACCAAGCCCTTCAGCGTTGGCGAGTTGCGGGCCCGGGTGCGCGCGTTGTTGCGGCGGCGCAGCCGGAGCGGCGAGACGGTTTCGCCGCTGGTCGAGTTCGGCCGCGTCGCGGTGGATTTGTCGCGACGAGTGGTGACGCGCGCCGGCGAGCCTGTTCACCTGACGCAGATCGAATACCGTCTGTTATCGACGTTGCTGGCGCAGCCGGGCAAGGTGCTGACCCAGCGCAATTTATTACGGGAAATCTGGGGGCCGTCCTATATCGAGAGCAGTCATTATCTTCGCGTCTATGTCGGCCATCTACGGCAGAAGCTGGAGGACGATCCGACCCAACCCAAGCATTTTCTAACGGAAACCGGTGTGGGTTACCGTTTTCAACCATGAGGGGAAGCCGCATGCAACAACAAGAAAACCGCCGTATGGCGACACTGACGCTCGCTGCGCTGGGCGTGGTTTACGGCGATATCGGCACCAGTCCGCTTTACGCGATCAAGGAAGTTTTTGGCGGCGCGCATCACCCGGTACCCATCACACCGGAGAACGTGCTTGGGATTCTGTCTTTGTTTTTTTGGTCGCTGATCATCGTCGTGACGATGAAATACGTTGCCTTCATCATGCGTGCCAACAATAAGGGTGAAGGCGGCATCATCGCCCTGATGACCCTGGCGCTGCAAAAAGGCGTTGCCGGTTCGTGGCAGCAGCGCTTTCTGGTGACGCTCGGTTTGTTCGGCGCGGCGCTGTTTTACGGTGACGGGGTGATCACGCCGGCGATTTCGGTTCTTTCGGCCGTGGAGGGGCTGGAAATCGTTACCCCGGCCTTTTCTCCTTATATCTTGCCGATCACGGTTGTCGTGCTGATCGCCCTTTTTGCCTTTCAACGTCGGGGAAGCGCCGGTGTCGGCGCCTTGTTCGGGCCGATCATGGTTCTTTGGTTTGCTGTCCTGGCCGCATTGGGGGTTAACGCCATCATCGCCAATCCGGCGGTGTTGGCGGCTGTCAATCCCTATCATGCCATCCATTTTTTGCGCGGCGACGCCGTCCTTGGCTTTTTCGCCCTAGGGGCCGTCGTGCTGTGCATCACCGGCGCCGAGGCCTTGTACGCCGACATGGGCCACTTTGGCGCCAGGCCGATTCAATACGCATGGCTGGGCTATGTACTGCCGGCGTTGCTGCTCAACTATTTCGGCCAAGGCGCGTTGTTGCTCGCCGACCCGGCCGCGGTCGAAAACCCTTTTTATCTGCTGGCACCGGAGTGGGGGCGCTATCCGCTGGTGATTCTGGCGACGGTGGCGACGATCATCGCTTCGCAAGCAGTGATTTCCGGGGCGTTTTCGATCACTCAACAGGCGATGCAGCTCGGTTACACGCCGCGACTGGCGATTCAGCACACCTCCGAAAATGAAAAAGGTCAAATCTACCTGCCGGCCATCAACTGGTTGCTGCTGGTTTCGATCATTGCCCTGGTACTCGAGTTCGGCTCGTCGTCAAAACTGGCGGCGGCTTACGGTATCGCCGTCACCGGCACCATGCTCATTACCAATGTTCTGGCGATCGCGGTCGCCATTCGTTTGTGGGATTGGAGTCCATCACGGGCGATCTTGGGAGCCTTGCCATTCTTTTGTATCGACCTGGGGTTCTTCCTGGCCAATTCGGTGAAGATTGCCGATGGCGGTTGGTTTCCATTGGTGTTCGGCCTGGCGATCTTCATCATGCTGACCACCTGGAAACGTGGTCGCGAACTATTGGGCGAGCGTCTGGCGGTCGATGCCATGCAATTGCGGCCGTTCATCGCCAGTATCGCCGCCGGTGGCGTGGAGCGTTTGCCGGGTACCGCGGTGTTCATGGCGCCGGACCTGGAATCGGTGCCGCACGCGATGCTGCACAGTCTGAAACATTACAAGGCGCTACACGAGAGAGTGCTCATTTTGAGCGTGAAAGTGATCGATGCGCCTCACGTTTCCGCTTCGGAACGTGTCACGGTAATCCGTTTGGCAAGCAATTTTTGTCAGGTCGCCGTTCATTACGGATTCAAGGACGAGCCGGATATTCCCGAAGCGCTTGCCCTGTGCGCGAATGCCGGTCTGGACATCGACATGATGGACACCTCTTTCTTCCTCGGGCGCGAGACGGTCATTCCAAAATTGGGTTCCCGCATGGCTTATTGGCGGTCGTTGATTTTCGTGGCGATGGTCCGGAATGCCGGCAGCGCAACGGCGTTCTTCAAGATTCCGTTCAATCGCGTGGTCGAGTTGGGGTCGCAGGTCGTGCTTTGACGACCTGGGTTTTCATGGCGCCGGTGCGCGGCGTCAGGCGATCCGTTGGTTTCGTCGCCGAGGAGTTAACCATGCGAGGCTGTTTTGTCTGCGCCACTTCTTTTCCTCCGCCGGTGGGATCTCGCTAGGCGCGGCCGTTTCCGGCTCGTCGCTCGTTGATAACGAACACTCTTCGAAGTCGCGTTCATCCACCGGCATGCGTTCGTCGGTGGCATCGTCGGCGGCGGGATTGGTCAGGTCGCTTGCATGGAAGCGATTGCGGCCCTCTTTTTTTGCCCGGCAAAGTTGCCCATCGACCAGCGCCAGCAGTTCTTGTCGGTTACGCGAGGGCGGGGCGCTGGTGGTCAGCACGCCGCAGCTGCAGGTGACATGCGACGCCGTTCGCGATACGCGATGCGCAATGCCGCGGTTGGTCAGCGCGGCATGGATGGCCTCCGCGATGGCGATCGCTCCGCGGTGAGAGGTTTCCGGCAGGATCAGCAGAAATTTATCGCCTCCGAAACGTCCCACCAAATCGGCCGGTCGGTGCGCGATGTCGGCCAGGAGGTGGCCAATACTCTGCAGGCATTGATCACCCACGACATGCCCGTAGGTGCCATTGAAGGATTTGAAATGGTCGATATCGATCATGATCAACGACAGCGCATGTCCGCTGCGGTTGGCTCGCTGGCATTCGCGGGTCAAGGTTTCTTCGAGGCGGCGCTGATTGGCGAGAGTGGTGAGTCCATCGATGAAACTTTGATCCGCGAGCAGACGATTGACGTCTTGAAGTTTTTCGTTGCGTTCCCGTATTTCGCGTTCGAGCGCCTCGGTGGTTTGAACAAGTTTTCGCGTGGTCTGTCGGTGGCCTCTTCGTTCGAGCAACAGGCTGGTGAGAGCGACGGTCAGGAATAAAACCAAAAGAGCCCAAGCCGTTGTTTCTTTTTGATGTTTCTCCCAAACGGCGGACGGGCGATTCAGGATCGTCGCGCTGCTCGGCAAATCCTTCTCCTTGATACCCCATGACTGCATCTGTTCCCAATTGAAGATATCGCCGGTCACGGCTGTAACGATTTGTTTATCGGCGAATAGATCCAAGCGACCTTCTAAATGATCCGTCGCCAATTTCCCGACCAGTCGACTGGTGCCGGCGGTGTCAATGGCGTGTCCGCCCAGCAATCCGCTCTTGATGTGCAGATCCCACAAACCGAAAACGGGCACATTCGCCGCTTTTCGCACCCGGTTGGCGACTTCGATGGGGGTGAAGGTTCGACCGGTGCCGTCACGCCAGAACACGACGTAAACCACCACGGTATTCGCCGGCAGAGTGGCGACCCGGGCAAGCATGTCCTCGTAAGAGAGATCGTTGGTGAATTCGAGTATCGGCGAGGGTGGCATACTGCCGAGTTCGGATTTCATTTCCTGCACGGTGTGCGATACGTTGTCGTTGGTTCCCACCACGAATACGATGCGCGTGGTGTTGGGGAATAGCCGCATCACCGTATCGATCGTTTTTTGGACCTTGAGTTTTTCCTGGATGAGGACACCCGGGCGGTCAGTCGTGGCAAGGTTCGGGCCACCGCCGACATTGGCCACCACCGGGACTTGTGGAAAAAAATCGCGACCTTCGTGGGAAAGGAATTCGTAAGCGCCGCGGGACAGGGTGACGATCAAGTCGGGGGCGATGTTGGAAAACTTGTGGCGTAACAGCGCAAGGAGGTTGTTGCGGTGTTCCTGGCTGTTGAAGCGGTTGAGATCAAGGTGCTCGAGATAGATATCGTCGTCCCTGATACCGTGTTCTTCGAGCCATTTCAATAACGCGCCCTGTTCGGCGTCTGTAACCGGCAGGCCGGGTTGCGTACTCTGCAAGACCAGGATGCGTCTCGATGGTGCCTTGCCGGGCTCCACGGGGTTTGCCGTTGCGAGGCCGACAATAAGCAGTGAAAACAGAAATATCAAGAGGCGAACAACGCGCGTCCGCCTTCCCGCGGTGGCATTGCCGTACGGGGTTTGCCAGCGGTTCACGCGCCCGCGCCTTGCGGCCGGATGGTGGCGGCGGGGGGAGGGCGACAAATCATGGCGCATTTTTCCGATCCGTCACCCCGGTCTGCCGTGACGACGGCGCCGCTCGCGGTGTCCGTCAGGTCCAGGGCGCAAATGCGATCGTATCCTTCGGTTCTTGCGCGTTGAACTTGTTGATCGACCAAGGCCAGCAGTTCGCGGGTATTGCGCGGCGGAGGGGTGCTGCTGGTCAATACACCCATACAGCAGGTGACGACCGGCGCTCCGGCCGAGGGATCGTCGGGAAAGGCGCAGGCGGCGATGGCCTCGCGCAAGGCGTGCGCAAGCTCCATGGCGCCGTGGTGCGGCGTTTCCGGAAGCAGCAACAGGATCACATCGTCGTCGAAACGCGTCGCCAGATCGGCCGGTCGATGCACCACGGCAAGGACGGCTTCGCTAACCATGCGCAGGCACTCGTTGCCCGCCTCGTCGCCATGGGTCTCCCGGAATGTCTTGAAGCGATCAATGGCGATCATGAGCATCGATAACGGCAGATGAGTGCGGTTGGCGCGCCGACATTCGCTGAACAAAATTTCGTCGAGGCGGTGACGGCTGGCAAGTCCGGTGATGTCGTCCACAAAACGCAATTCGGCAAGGCGATTCCTGGCGGTGCGCAGTTGCGCCGTGCCGTCCAGGAGCTTGCGCGTCAATTCTTCGTGGTGCTGTTTGGTTGCCGTTTCGATGACAAGACGTCGTTTCTTTTGCCGCAGCAACGTTCCGACGGCGCCGAGCAGCACCAATAGCGTCGCCAAGCCGATCAGAATTTCGCGGGAATATTCCCAGATGGTCGCGGGTCGATTCAGAAAGATCGCGTCGCTGGGCACGGCGCTCGGCGAAATGTTCCAGCGCTGTATCTGCTGCCAATCGAACATGTACGTGCTGGCGGCGCTGAACAGGCGACCGGTTTTGTCCAACGAGAGGCGACCTTGCAGGTAGGCGATACTGAGTTCGCCGATTTCCTGGCCGATAGCGTCCGTGTCGACGACCTTGCCGCCCAGCAGGCCCTGTCGGATACTCATGTCCGACAGGCCAAAAGCCGGAACCTTGGCTGTCGCGACCAGTTGACGCGCCACCTCGGCGGGCGTGAAGCGTTGGCCGTCGATATCCCGCCAATACGGACCCTGGATGATCACGCTGTCGTCCGGCAGCGTGATCACCCGCGCCAACATCGCCGCGTGTGTCATTTCGGCGGTGCAAGCGACCGAGACCGACGACGGAAGATCGCCGAGTTCGTTGCGCACACGCTCGGCGCAGGGCAGTTGAGTGTCGTTCGCGCCGACGACGTAAAGCAAGCGGGTGGTGTTCGGGAACAAGTTCAGCGCCAGGCCGGCCGTCGCGCGCGTGTCCACGGCGGCGCTGATCTGGGCGCTCTTCCGGCCGATGCGCGGGAGTTCACGATGGTCATCGGTTACCGCCAAAACCGGAATTTCCGGGAACAGGTCGACACCGTCGTTGGCGAGGAAGTCAAAGGATGGACGATGAACGGCGACGATCAAGTTTGGCTTGGCCGTGGCGAATTTTTTTCGCAACAGTCTGAGAAGATGTGCCCGGTGAGCCACGTCGTTTATCCGCAGCAAGTCAAGGTGCTCAAAAAAAATGTTGTCGCGACTAATTCCATTATTTGTTAACGTCTTTAACAGCGATTTCTGTAGGGTGTCGGTGAGGTGAAGACCCGCCTGCGTGCTTTGCAGGATCAAAATTCGTTTGGACTGAAGAGGCGAGTCGCTGGCTCGCGGCATGGCGATGGCGAGCGGTAGAAGACCCAGCAGCGTCAGAGCGGCGCACAGCAGGCCTGACCAGATGCGCCTGGCGATGAACGATGATCGTAGCGAGGTGTTCGGCAACGGCTGCATCACCGGCACCGGTTCCCCGGCGGCTCCATCGAAACCCGTCAACAGCGGAAATTTCCGGGCACGCTTGACCGCGCTCGGTAAGAACGGATTATTCACGATTCCCTCGTTTTGATGAGCCGCTCACCCGCGGAGTACATGGCCAGGGACCCGCGCGTTTTCGGTTGTGATTTTCTGACAAGATGGAAATTTGCCTTGTGCCGTCGTTTTGCTGGCGGCGCTGACTATTTATCTAATTTAGCAGAAAAATTTTTATTTTCAGGTGGTGTGTGTGGGAATTGAACCGTTTCCGGGGGCACGACAAGGCCGGCGGACGCTCGACGCGCGGAGAGTCGATTCGGCTGTTGAACAAATCGCTGGCGATTGACTTTCGACGTTTCGGTGACTGACGTCGTGCGGCCGCAATTTCCGGTGAGCGGTTAGCGACCGACGGCGCTTGGCTCCGTCGCGTGTCGTCCGTCGGGCAGGTCGTCGTCGAGGCGGCGCCGGTGTGGCAGACCGGCCGAGCGACGGTTCAGTTGCAATTGGCCGTCGATGTGCGTGGCTCGCAGGGCAAAATCGAAACGATCGGCTTGTGCGCAGAGGGCGAGGTCGCCGGGTGGCAGATTCGGGTTGTCGTTGGCTTGGAAGCGGCGACCGAAATCGGAATCTCGCACGCGCGCGGCGTAGACGTCGGGATCTGGATTTTCGCCAAGCAGCAGCGTTTCCAGATAATCGGCGCAGGCGATGTCTTCATCGCCATCGCGATCGACCCATTCACCGGTGATCACGAAACAGACTTCAGTGGGTTGCAATTCGAGCAAGGCGCGGGCGGTTGCCCGTCCGAGGACCAGGCTGCCGGCGAACAGCGATTTGGCGTGGCGAAAACGATTGAGTCCGCGCACACCGGCGGCGGTGGTTTGAATCACCGGGCGGCCGGCGAGATCGGCGTCGCGTAGTGCGACTGGCGAGTTGCCGAAGTCAAAGCCCGGGATCGGGTCGCCGCCGCCGATCGCGCCGGTGGTGGCCGCGTTGGGCAATTGCCGCCGTAGACGAAAAGCGCCGGCGATGGTTTCCACCGGGTAAATGATGCTGGCCCCGGCGGCGAAAGCGTAAGCCGCGACCGTGAACGAGCGGAGAACATCAATGACCACCACGGCATCTTCCGGTTCGTGCGCGGCATCGAGGCGATTCAGGAAAACACGGCGAGTGCGCATGTGTGCCAAGCTGTTGAGTGTTTGAGGGTTTTTGACGTCGGGAATCGAGTATCCACGATCTTCGGGGCGCGGTCAAATGAGCGGACGAAAAACATCGGGCCGGCATCCGGGAAACCCTTGGCGGGGGTCAAATCCTTCTTGCTCCGGCCGCTTTCCATCGCGCGGCCTTCGGCTACAATTGACCGCTTGTCGCTTGGGGTGCTTCCGTGATGCCGCTCGGTTTTCTTATCTTCGCGCTGCTGCTGTTGCCGCCACGGGCGTTTGCCGAGAAACCGGCGGAACTCTCGGACGAACGCCGGAAGGAACTGGTGCATCTTGTCCGGCAGGATTGCGGGTCGTGCCACGGAATGCGCTTGCAGGGCGGTCTTGGCCCCGCGCTGACCCCCGCCGCGTTGCGGGAGAAACCGGTCGAGTCGCTGGTCGCCACTATTTACCATGGCCGGCCGGGAACGCCGATGCCGCCATGGCGTCGTTTTCTGAGTGAATACGAGGCGGGCTGGGTTGTCGAGCAGTTGCGGAGTGGTTTTCCCGAGTCGCGGTAGCCCCAAGACGCCGCCGGTTCGGCGGCGCCTGGTGGTCAAGGCAGGTGCGGCCAAGGCGATGAACAGTGCGTGCCCCCAGAACTAGGGTGTTGCCGGCGAGCGGTCGGTTTCGTTGGCGGGACGATTGACCTCCACCGACACATGCGCCAATTCCTCGTGTTGTGCCAGAACTTGTCGCACCGTCTCGGGAGTGACACTGACGTCGGTGGTGGCCAGACCGACGATCACCGCGAATTTTTCGCGCCCGACACGCCAGACGTGCAGATCGACGATCCGCAGTGGCGTCGTCCGCCACGGCGCGTGCTCGGTGATCGCCTGACGAACCTCTTCAACCACCGGGTGATCCATCTCGCAGTCCAGCAGCACACGGCCGGTATCCTGAATCAGACCGTGGGCCCAGCGCGCGACGAGGACCGCGCCGACCAGGCCCATGACCGGATCGAGCCAGTTCCAGCCGTAATACATGCCGCCGAGCAGGGCGAGGATGGCCAGTACCGACGTGGCGGCGTCGGCGACGACATGGATGTAGGCCGAGCGCAGATTGAGGTCATGGTGACGGTGCTCCTCGTCACCGTGCCCGTGATGGCCGTGGTCATGGTCATGATCGTGATGGCCATGGTGGTCGTGTCCATGACCGTGTCCGTGCCCATGGTCATGGGCGCCATTGAGGATCATCGCGCAGACGATATTGACCATCAGGCCGATCACCGCGACGAAAATTGCTTCCGAGAACTGGATCGCCGCCGGCGAGAACAAGCGTTCCACCGATGCGCCGACCATCATCGCCGCGACGCCGAGTAAGAAAATGGCGCTGGCGAAACCGGCGAGAATCTCGATTTTCCAGGTGCCGAAGGTGAAGCGGCGATCGCCCGCGTAACGCCGCGCCGCGGCGTAGGCCAGCGCCGACAGACCGATGGCCACCGCGTGCGAACTCATGTGCCATCCGTCCGCCAGCAAGGCCATCGAATTGAACCACCAGCCGGCGGCGATCTCCACGATCATCATGGCGGCGGTGATCAGCATGACCAGACGCGTGCCTTTTTCGGCGGCCAGGTTGCCTTCGTCGAAGACGTGCGTGTGAATCCAGGGAGAGAGTTCGGCGTCGCGCATCGAGGGTCCTTGCGTGGGATGGAAACGAGAGCAAAAAGCGGGTCAGAGGTACTTGGTGAGTTCCTTGAACTCGCGAATGGTGTCGTCAGGGCTGTGCGATGGATCGCGCACGGCCCGATCGAGACAGTGGTCGAGATGGTCATGGACCAGCGTTTTCTTGGCGCTGGCGATGGCGCCTTCCACGGCCTGCATTTGCTGGGCAATCGCTAGGCAATCGCGGCCTTCCTCGAGCATGGCGACGATGCTGCGCAGATGGCCTTCCGCCCGCTTGAGGCGTTTGACGATTTCCGGGTGCGAGGCATGAGTGCTCATGGCCAGTATCCTATCCTCCAGGTCAGGATATCGCAAGGCGGGTAACACGATCTTGCGCGATGGCCGACGGTTCTTGCCACGGAATCGGGCGAGTCGGTATGATCGGCCGATGCCAGCCGCCCGAGTTCGGCGGCAAGCCATGCCTTATGGGCAAGACAGCGCTCTCGCCGTTGGCGGTCGCCGCAGCGCCAAGGTTTGCCACGGGCGGTCGTCGCGTTGCGTTTACGTTGACCGCGATACGCCATCTTTTTACATGTTCATTGCTCGCCGTTTCCGGCGCCGAGGTAGAGAACCCAGCGATGTCTCTTTTGTCTTTTACGTGGCGCATGCTTCGACGCGACGCACGCGGCGGCGAATTGCGCCTGTTGGCGACGGCTCTTTCGATCGCCGTGGCGGCATTGACGGCGGTCGGGTTTTTCGCCGACCGCGTGCGTCAGGCGCTGGATCGAGAGTCGCACCAATTGCTCGGCGCCGATATGCTGCTGGTCGCCGACCATCCCTGGCCGGCGGGAGTGGCCGACGAAGCGCGCGCGCTCGGTTTGCGGACGGTTGACACCCAAACCTTTCCGAGCATGGTCACCAAAGGCGAGGACGACGCGGCGCGCGCGCAGTTGGCGGAGATCAAGGCGGTCGGTGACGGTTATCCTCTGCGCGGCGTCTTGCGCACGGCACCGGCGCTGAATGTTCCCGACGCGGCGGCGCGCGGTGTTCCGGGGGCGGGCGCGATCTGGATCGATGAACGCTTGGCGTCGAGTCTGGACGCGCGCGTTGGCGATCGTCTCGCCGTCGGGCAACGGCTATTGCGGGTCGAGGCGATTCTGACCCTGGAGCCGGATCGGGGCGTCAATTTCTTCAGCGTCGCCCCGCGTCTGTTGATGCGCCTCGACGAATTGCCGGAAACCGCTCTGCTGCAAGTCGGCAGCCGCGTTGCCTATCGATTGCTGGTGGCCGGCGAGGCGCCGGCGGTGAAACGCTTTCAGCGAACGATGGCGCCACGGTTGCAGCGCGGCGAGCGCATCGAGGATGCGCGGAGCGGTCGGCCCGAAATTCGCGCCGCGCTTGATCGGGCGAATAAGTTTCTCGGCTTGTCGGCGCTGCTGTCGGTGGTGTTGGCGGCGGTGGCGGTGGCACTGTCGACGCGACGTTATGTGCAACGACATCTCGATCCCTGCGCGGTGATGCGCTGTCTGGGCGCGACACAGGGTGTTTTGTTGCGACTTTATCTCGGGCAGTTCGCGGTAGTGGCGGTGCTCGCCTCGGCGGCGGGTTGCGCAATCGGTTATCTGGCGCATTTTTTTCTGCATGCCTGGCTGGCGCCATTGCTGGCGACACCCTTGCCGCCGCCAAGCCTTTTGCCAGCGGCACAGGGAATGCTGGTCGGCTTGCTGCTGCTTTTTGGTTTCGCGTTGCCGCCGTTGTCGCAACTGCGGAAGGTGTCGACCTTGCGGGTGCTCCGGCGCGAATTGGGGCGCGCGCGCGGTGGCCAACTCGGCGGCTATCTGCTCGGGTTTCTGGCGCTGGCGGCCTTGATGTTCTGGGTGGCCGGCGAGATCGAACTCGGTGCCTGGGTGGTCGCGGCGTTTTCCGTGGCCTTGTTGTCGTTCGCGCTGATCGCTCGGCTGGCGGTGTGGCTGGCGGCGATGGCGCGTGTCGGACACCGCGCTATCGGCAAGACCGGAGTTGGATGGCGTCACGGTCTGGCCAGCCTCGAACGGCGGGCCACGGTCAGCGTCGTTCAAATCGTCGCCCTGGCGCTGGGTTTCATGGCCTTGCTGTTGCTGACGGTGGTTCGCGGCGATCTGATCGATTCCTGGCGGCGCGCGCTGCCGCCCGACGCGCCCAACCGTTTTGTGATCAATATTCAACCGGAACAGGTCGATCCCGTGCGCGCATTGTTGGCGGCTCAGGGTTTGTCGCCGGAGCTGGCGCCGATGGTGCGCGGTCGTCTGACTCGGGTCAACGGTGTCGACGTCAGCGCGGCCAGTTACGCCGACGATCGGGCGCAACGTCTGATCGATCGCGAATTCAATCTGTCGATGCGTACCGATCTGCCCAAAGGTAATGCGTTGAGCGCCGGACGCTGGTTTTCCGACGCTGACCTGCGGCCGTCCGCGGGTGATGCCGCCGCCTCGGTCGAGGACGGCCTGGCCAAGACACTGGGGCTGAAAGTCGACGATCGGATCGAATTTCTCGTCGCCGGCGAAACCGTCAAGATGCGCATCGTCGGTTTGCGAAAAGTCGCTTGGGATAGCATGCAGGTGAATTTCTTCGTGCTGACGCCGCCCGCGGTGCTGGAAGGTTTTCCGGCAAGCTGGATTACCAGTGTCTATCTGCCGCCCGCCAAGGGCGATTTGGTCAACGCCCTGGTGCGGACCTTTCCGAATTTGACGGTGATCGATGTCGCGGCGATCCTGCGGCAATTGCAGGCGATCATGGCGCAAGTGGCCCAGGCGATGGAATTCGTTTTCCTGTTCACCCTGGCGGCCGGCTTGGTCGTGCTTTATGCGGCGCTGACCTCGGCGGCCGACGAGCGTCGTTACGAACTGGCGGTGATGCGGACCCTGGGCGCGCGCCGGGAGCAGTTGCGTCACGCCTTGCTTGCCGAATTCGCGGCGATCGGTGCCTTGTCCGGGCTGATCGCCGCCATGGCGGCATTGGCCACCGGTCAGTTTCTGGCGCGGCAGATTTTCAAGTTCGAGGTGGCCATCGACTGGTGGCTGCTGCCGGAAGCCGCCGGCGCCGGCGCGGTGCTGGTCTGTGGGGCAGGGTGGTTTGCCGTGACCCGCTTGTTGCGGCGTTCGCCCTTGGAGGTTCTGCGCGGCGGCAGTGCCTGAGCGGCTCCGCGATACGGCTGGGGGCCGGTCATCCGGTATCATGGCGCCTGTCGTCGCCGCGTTGCGCGCGCCGCCAATTTTGACAGCCATCGCTGGTTAACAAGGTTTTGGAAAGAGGAATTTATCGATGAAACGCAAGACATTGCTGATATTGCGGCATGGAAAGTCGGACTGGACCACCGGTCAAGAGGATTTCAGTCGTCCACTGGTCGCGCGCGGCCAGTTGGGCAGCCAGAAAATTGGCGCCTGGATCAAAAGCCAGAAGTTGCAGCCCGATTACGTGCTCAGTTCCCCGGCCGCGCGTGCGCGCGGAACCACCGAGGTCGCTTGTCAGGCAATGGGGCTGCCCTTGAAAAAGGTGTGCTGGGATCAGCGAATTTACGCCGCGCCGGTAGACGCGCTCCTGGCGTCGCTGGCCGATTGTCCGAAAAACGCGCGTTGTGTGATGTTGGTGGGGCACAACCCGGGACTCGAGGAATTGGTTCATTACTTGAGCCAGGATCCGATCGATATTCCTGAAGACGGCAAGATGCTGCCGACGGCGGCGCTGGCGCGTCTGGAATTCGATGCCGAATGGAGCAAATTGCCGTGCGGTTGCGCGAAAGTGGTTTCACTGACGCGCGCGGGCGAACTGTCGGACGATTTGCTCGCCGAAATCGACGACGACAACGCCAAGACCGCTAAAAACGGCGCCAAGAATGGCAACCTGGTGCCGGGTCATTTCTACACCCAGTCGGGCGTGCTGCCTTACCGGCGCAAGAACGGCGAGTTGCAGATCATGGTCGTCGCCTCGCGCAAGGGCACGCGCTGGGTGATTCCGAAGGGGGTCAGGGAACTGGAATTGTCCTTGCGCGATTCGGCGGTCAAGGAGGCTTTCGAAGAGGCCGGTATTCGCGGTCTGGTGGATGAGGAACCGATCGGTGTCTTCGACTACAAGAAATGGGACGGCGTTTGTCAGGTAACGGTTTTTCCGCTGGCGGTGACCGAGTGCGTGACCAGGAAACATTGGGAAGAAAGCCACCGCAAGCGGCGTTGGTTCAACGTCAAGAAGGTACTGAAGCGGATCGACGAGCCCGGATTGCGCAAGCTGGTCAAGGAACTGCGCCAACGCTTCGATCGGCACTGATCGCTGGCGGCGGAAAAGCCAAAAGCCTCCGCGAGGAGGCTTTTGGCAGGTGTGGCGGCTGGCGAACCCCGATGCCGTTTCGCCAGCAATTCAATAAAATTCAAACCGATACTTAAATCACCCGCACGCGGATCACGTGCTCGACGGCCTTGATGGCGTCGATCACCGCATCACCCGGAGCAACCTCGACATCCATGATGTTGAAGGCCAGGTCGCCGCGGCTCTTGTTCATCATGTCGGCGACGTTGACCTTGTGCGCCGCCAGAACCGACAGCACGTTGCCCAGCACGCCCGACACATTGGCGTTCGAGAAAGTGATGCGCGAGGTGCCGGCGCTGCGTTCCATGCTGATCGCCGGGAAATTCACCGAATTGACGATATTGCCGTTTTCCAGGTAATCCACGAGTTGGTTGGCGGCCATTACCGCGCAGTTTTCTTCCGATTCCTCGGTGCTGGCGCCAATGTGCGGCATGGCGATGACTTTCGGATTGCCGAGCAGCGCCGGTTCGGGAAAGTCGCAAACGTATTTGCCGAGCTTGCCGTTCGCCAGGCTGGCCAACACCGCGGCGGCGTCCACGATCGCGTCGCGCGCGAAATTGAGCAGCACGGCGCCCGGCTTGACCGCCGCCAGGGTATCGGCGTTGATCATGTGTTTCGTCGCGTCCATCGCCGGCACGTGCAGCGAGATGTAATCCGAGCGCGCGAGCAGCGATTGCAGGTTCTCCATGCGGCCGACTTCGTTGGACAGACGCCAGGCGGCATCGATCGACAGCACCGGGTCGAAGCCGACGACGCGCATGCCCATCGCCAGGGCCATGTCGGCGACCAGCGAGCCGATGGCGCCCAGCCCGACGATGCCCAAGGTCTTGCCGCGAATCTCATTGCCGGCAAAACGCGACTTTTCTTTTTCCAGAAGCGGCGACATTTCGGCGGCGTCCTTGATGTCGGCCAGCGATTGCACGAAGTTCATGCCTTCGACGATGCCGCGGGCGCTGAGCAGCATGCCGGCCATTACCAATTCCTTGACGGCGTTGGCATTGGCTCCCGGCGTGTTGAATACCACGATGCCTTGTTTGCCGTAGTCGGCGACCGGGACGTTGTTTACGCCGGCGCCGGCGCGGGCGACGGCTAGCAGCGACGCGGGAACCTCGATGCCTTGCAGTTTCTGGCTGCGGAGCAGGAAAGCGTCGGGGTGGGCGATATCGCTGCCGACTTCAAAGGATTGACGCGGGAAGCGGTCGAGTCCCTTGACCGAAATCTTGTTATACGTTCTGACCTTGTACATGAATATGTCGCTCAAATATGAATGAAGGGGTGGCGGGGCGGTCAGGCGGCAACCTGCCGGTAGGCCCAGGCCAGCCAGGGCATCAGCGCTTGCAGATCGGCGGTGTCGATGGTTGCGCCGCACCAGATACGGATTCCCGCCGGCGCGTCCTTGTACGAGCCGATGTCGTACGCCACGCCTTCGGTGTCGAGCAACTTGACCATTTTCTTGACCTGGTCGGCGTCGAGCGTGACGCTGAGGCAGACGCTGGTGTTCGAGCAGGTGGCCGGGTCCTTGGCCAGGAAGGAAATCCAGTCGTTGGCGGCGACGAAGTCGGCGACGACCTTCAGATTGGCCTCGCTGCGGGCGATGGACGCCTTCACGCCGCCGATCGTTTCAATCCATTGCAAGGCGTCGAGGTAGTCGGCGACGCACAACATCGACGGGGTGTTGATCGTTTCGCCGCGAAAAATGCCTTCGCTGAATTTGCCGCCCGAGGTCAGGCGGAAGACTTTGGGCAGTGGCCAGGCCGGTGTATGGCTTTCAAGGCGGGCCACGGCGCGCGGGCCGAGAATCAGCATGCCGTGGGCACCTTCGCCGCCGAGGACCTTCTGCCACGAAAAAGTGATCACGTCGAGCTTGTCCCATGGCAGATCCATGGCGAAGACGGCGGACGTGGCGTCGCAGATGGTCAGACCGGCACGATCAGCCGGGATCCAGTCGCCATTCGGCACCTTGACGCCAGAGGTGGTGCCGTTCCAGGTGAACACCACGTCGTTGTCGAAGTTGACTTGCGAAAAGTCGACGATATCGCCGTAATCCGCCTTTAGCACTCTGGCGTTCGCCAATTTCAGTTGTTTGACGACATCCGTCGCCCATCCCGAACCAAACGATTCCCAGGCCAGCACATCCACGCCGCGTGCGCCCAGCAGCGACCACAGCGCCATCTCCACCGCGCCGGTATCCGAACCGGGCACGACGCCGACACGGTATCCTTCCGGCAGACCCAGCAGGCGCGCGGTTTCCGTACACACCAGTCCCAGCGCCTTTTTGCCGAGCGCCGAGCGGTGCGAGCGGCCCAGGGTGTCGAGTTGCAAGGCGCCGACATCGTAGCCGGGGCGCTTGCTGCACGGACCCGATGAGAAATTTGGATTCTTGGGTTTTACTGTGGGTTGCATGATTGCCTCTGTCTGGGAAAAATAAACCGGGGGATCAGCCCCTTCCGAAAGGTCTGCTGGCGTGCGTGAAACAAGCCCGCGATTGTAGCAGAGTGAGCGTCGGGCTGGCGGCGGGGGCCACCGACGCCCGCCTCGTGCGCGAACCGGCCGCGTCGCGATCGATCGGCGGGCGCCGTTTCCGCCGGCTATTTTGTTAGCACGGCAGTCCGTTGGATTAAGTATTAAGTACAATCGTGATCATGACGATCTCCAGATATCGCAAGCGCCGCTGGTTACCGAGGTCGAGGTGCGGCGGGGTCCATGTTGCCGCTCGGAAGGCGGTATCCCGTCTTTCGAGTCGGGCGATCCAGCCTTGATGTTTGACGATACCTAATGCGCCCACGCCTCTCGATCGCCTTCACGCTGATACTTCTCTTCGGTTTGCTGGCGGGCATATCGCAGTGGACGGCTTTCAGGATATCCGAGGAGGTGTTGCAAGCCACTGTCGAAACACAGGAGTTCGACCGTATCCAGACGATAGGCCGGGTGATCGAGGAGCTGGTCGCCGAACAGTCGAAAGGCATCGGCCTGACCGCCCGGCTGACGGCGGTCCGGAACAGCCTGGGACGAAATCTGGCCAGCCCGTCCGGCAACATCACCGAAGCCTTGCGCGATGCCCTGGACAACGCGTTGACGGCGAGCGAATCGGACCTGATCGAAGTCGCCGACCAGCATGGCAATGTCGTTTACCGAGCGCCGGAATTGGCGGAGCGGGAAAGGGCTCCCTCTAGCCGTGGCATGGTGACCGTCGGCAGAGGTGGCAGCCTGTTGACCGGCAAGCTGGAAGAGGGCGCCTTGACCTTGCGGGCCATCGAGCCGGTTCGCTCGAAGGGCGATTTGGTCGGCACCGTCACTGTCGGCGTGCGACTGGATTCGAATTTACTCAAGAAAATCAGTCGCGATCTGGGCGCCGAACTGATTCTGCTTTCCGGTAAGGGTGAGATTCTGGCCAAATCGACCAGTGAACCGCAGGACCTGGACCGTGTGGCAATCCAGGATGCGGTGAAGGTGAAGTCGCCGATTTACCGGCAGGAAAGGGAGAAACACCAGACGCTCGCCTATTTGCCATTGACGATCGTCGACGGCGTGTATGTGCTGGTCGCGGTGCTCGACAGTTCCAAGACCTATCAACTGCTGGCGCAAGCCCGGCAACGATCGGCTCTTTACACGCTGGCCATTCTGGTGGTCAGCAGTTTGCTGGGAATTCTGCTCCTGCGGTGGGTGCTGAACCCCTTGCGGACCTTGCGACGCAACGCCGAAGCGTCGGCGATGGAACTGACGGGCAGCCGGATCGCTTCGGATTCGCGAAACGAAGTCCGGGCGGTGGTGCAGGTCTTGGAAACGCTGACCGCTCGTCTGGTGGCGCGCAACACCGAGTTGGCCGAAGCGAAGCGGACGGCCGAAGCCGCCAACGAGGCCAAGTCGCAGTTTCTCTCGAGCATGAGTCATGAAATCCGCACGCCGTTGAACGGTATTCTCGGCATGGCGGAGGTTCTGCAACGCACGCCGCTCAACCGCGAGCAAGCGCGCTACCTGGGCGCCATCACCAACGCCGGGCAGTCCCTGCACGATCTCCTCGGCGACATTCTCGATCTCGCCAAGATCGAAGCCGGTCGGGTGGTTCTGGAAGGGGTGGACTTCGATTTGCAGGCGATGCTCGATCAGTTCGCCGAAATCTATCGGGAACTGGCATCAGCCGCCGGCAACGTGCTCGACACCGATTTCGGCACGCCGCCCAAGCTCGATGTGCATGGCGACCCGACGCGCCTGCGGCAAGTGTTGTCCAATCTGACGACCAATGCCATCAAGTTTACCGATGCCGGCACGATCACGCTTGGCGCACGCCTTCTGGAGCCCCGCCCCGACGACGAGCGGTTGTGGCTGCGTTTCACGGTACACGACACCGGCATCGGCATCGCGCCGGAAGCGCTGGCCCGGCTGTTTCAGCCCTTCGTCCAGGCCGATCAGTCCACTACCCGTCGCTTTGGCGGCAGTGGTCTCGGCCTCGTGATTTGTAAACACCTGGTCGATATGATGGGCGGTACGTTGACCGTCGAAAGCGCGGTCGGCGAAGGAAGCACTTTCATCGTCGAGTTGCCTTTCGCCAAGGCCGGTGCGCCGGTGCTCAAGCCGCCGGGACCTTCGGCGAATCCGCGGAAGGTGACCGGCCGGATTCTGGTGGCGGAGGACAATCCGGTCAATCAGGCCGTGATCGAAGCCATGTTGCGCGAACTGGGCGTGGTTCCAACACTGGTGACCAACGGCGCGCAGGTGGTGGAAACCGTGAGCAAGGAGACTTTCGATCTGGTGCTCATGGATTGCCAGATGCCGGTTCTCGACGGCTATCAGGCGACCGCAGCGATCCGGGCGATGGAGTCGCCAATCGCACGCCTGCCGATCATCGCCCTTACCGCCAACGCCATGCCGGACGACCGTCAGCGTTGTTTGGCCGCGGGCATGAACGACTATCTGAGCAAGCCCGTTCGCCTCGATCCGCTGGCGACCTGCCTGTTGCGCTGGTTGCCGGGGGCCGTCGATCACGATGCGCGCAAGGACGAAAGGACGCACAACGTCGTCGAGGAACCCGCCGCCGAGCGGGTGGCCTCGTTGCTGGATCGAAGTGTTTTCATCGACAACCCGAATTTCAATCAGAACGGCAGCCGCTTGATCGAGCGAGTGATCGATTTATACCTGAAAGATACGCCGGTGCTGATCGTCACCGTGCGTGCGGGCCTACGGAATCGGAACTGGCCCGACGTCACTCGTGCCGCCCACAGCCTGAAATCGTCCAGCGCGACGGTTGGCCTGCTCGGCATCGCGGCGCAGGCCGCGCACCTTGAAAAGCTGGCGCGGCAGCAGGACGGCGAGGCCATCGAAGTGGAACTACCGGCACTGGAGACGAACTTCCGCGACGCGGAACCCGATTTGCGCGCCGAACTCGACCGCGTCGCCGCCTTGCGGCAATCGACCTGAGGCGGCCGATCCGATTTCGTGGCCGACGCGCGGGTTTCGGCCGCGCATCGGCGCGAAGCCGGCGATCCCGCCACGATGGCTGTTATTTCATGCCATTCCCGCTCATCCACGTCTCACGACGCGCCGTTGTCGCGGGTCGTCCTTTGTCCGCGGGTCGCGACGACTCATTTCTGCTGCTGTTTCATCATTTCCCTGAATTTCGGATCTTTCATCATCTGATTCAGGTTCATGCCGCCGATAGTGGGCATGATCACATCGCCAGGTTTCTGATTGGCCTTGCAGGCGCCCAGCCAGCGCGCTTCCATGGTCACGCGCGATTCGCTCATGCCTTCCAGCGGCGGGTTGAAGCGGGTGATCATCGTGCCCTTGTAAGCCGCGTCGAAAGCACCGACGAAGGTGGCGTCTGTGGTGGCGGTGCTGTTGCGCACTTGACACACCGAATGAACGGTGACGGTGTTACCAGATGGTTTGACATCGATCGCGCTGCAATTGCTCTTTTCCTTCCTGGCCTGCTGTTGCATCAAATCGTCGGTGTTTTGGTCGATGCATTGCTGTATGGGGCCGACGGACGGCATGCCGGCCATGGTGGTGTTGATTTCCCATAAACCAGGTTTGCGTTTGGGCATGTCGGCGGCCTGGGCGCCGGTTGCCAGCGCGAGCAGCAGCATGGCGGGTAAGCGATAGGTGTTGACGGTGGCGGGCGGTTTCATGGGCGATCCTTCGCGGAGTGGGGGCGTGTTGGGCCGTGGCCGATCAAAGGAACAATAGTAGCGGCGAACCGTGGCGATGTCAGGGTTGGCGATGGCCTTTCGATGATCTTTTCACGGAAAGCGGTGGTTCTTGCCAGGGCGGTCGGGCGGTAAAATGACGGAATGAAGGTGAACGGCGTCATTACACGGACAATCTGGCCGGCGGACGATGGCCGCGCGGTCGAGATCATCGACCAGACCGCGCTGCCGCACGCCTATCGCGTCTTGCGTCTGCGCGGCCTGGATCAGGTGGCGCAAGCCATTCGCGGCATGCGGGTTCGCGGCGCGCCGCTGATCGGCGTGACGGCGGCGTATGGCGTGGCGCTGGCCTTGTCGGCGCGGGCAGACGACGCGAGTCTGGCGGGAGCCATCGCCACGCTGGCGGCAACCCGACCGACGGCGGTCAATCTCCAATGGGCGCTTGCCCGGATGCAAGCCGCGCTCGCTCCGCTGCCACCAGCGTTGCGCGCCGAGGCGGCGTGGCGGGAAGCGGCGCGCATTGCCGACGAAGATGTCGAACAGTGCCGCTTGATCGGTCAGCATGGCCTGTCGCTGTTTCGCGAGCTGGCCGGCGACAGCGGCCGGCTGCGGCTGATGACCCATTGCAATGCCGGCTGGCTGGCAACCGTCGATCATGGCACGGCGCTGGCGCCGGTTTACGCCGCCTTCGATGCCGGTCTGGACGTGCATGTCTGGGTTTCCGAGACCCGGCCGCGCAATCAAGGACTGCTGACCGCCTGGGAATTCAGGCAGCATGGCGTGCCGCATGCGCTGATTGCCGACAATGCCGCCGGTTTGCTGCTGGCGCGCGGTGCGTGCCAGGCCGTGATCGTCGGCGCCGACCGCATTGCCGCCAACGGCGATGTGGCCAACAAGATCGGCACCTATCTCAAGGCCTTGGCGGCGTCGGCGGCGAAGGTGCCGTTTTACGTCGCCGCGCCGCGCTCGACGATCGATTTCGCTTGCGCTAGCGGCGCGGCGATTCCCATCGAAGAGCGCGATGCCGACGAATTGCGTGTGGTGCACGGCGCCGATGCGGCTGGTTGCGTGGGTGAGTTGCGGCAAGTGCCGCTCGATGTCGCGGTGGCCAATCCCGCTTTCGACGTTACGCCGGCGGCCTTGATTTCCGGCCTGATCACCGAACGCGGCGTGTGTTCCGCCAGCCGCGAGGGGTTGTTGTCGCTGTTCCCGGAAATGCGCGATGGATGAGTCCTGCCAACGCTTGATCGATAGCGCGCGGCGCATGAATGCCGCCGGGCTGAACCGGGGCGCGGCTGGCAATCTGAGCGTGCGCGTCGACGATCGCGGGCTGGCCGGTTTCCTGATCACGCCAACCGGCATGGCTTATGATCGGCTGGAGCCGGCGGACATTGTGTTCATGTCGCTCGATGGGCGGTGCCGGGGGCGTCGCGCGCCGTCCTCGGAATGGCGCTTTCACCGCGATCTCTATGTCGCGCGCGCCGATGCCGGCGCGGTGTTGCACGCGCATTCGCCGTTCGCCACCAGCCTGGCGTGCTTGCGCCGGCCGATTCCGGCCTTTCATTACATGATTGCCCGTTTCGGTGGCGACAGCGTCCGTTGCGCCGAGTATGCCACTTTCGGCACCCAGGCGCTTTCCGATGCCGTGCTGACGGCGATCGACGAGCGCCACGGCTGTCTGCTGGCCAATCACGGCATGTTGACCATTGGCCGCGATCTGTCTCAAGCCTTTGATTTCGGTATCGAACTGGAGTCCTTGTGCGAACAGTACTGGCGTGCCTGCCAGATCGGCGCGCCGATACTGCTGGACGCCGTCGAAATGGCGACAGTGCTCGACAAATTCGCCGGCTACGGGCAGCCGCCGACCACTTGATCCCGCCTTCAACTTTCTGACCCCTTTCGGAATCCCATGTTGCGCATCAGCGAAATTCGTTTGCCAATCGATCATCCGCCGGACGCCTTGCCGGCGGCCGTTGCCGCTCGCCTCGGCATTCCGCCGTCGGCGCTTGGCGAAATCGGCATCTACCGGCGCAGTTGCGATGCGCGCAAGGCGAGCGCGCCGACCTTCATTTACAGCGTCGACGTCGCCGTTCCCGACGAGGTGGCCTTGCTCGCCGCTTTTGCCGACGACCGCCGTCTGCAGGCGACGCCGGACATGCGTTATCGCCCCGTCGGCACGGCGCCAGCACGGTTCTCGACGCGGCCGGTGGTGGTCGGTTTTGGCCCGGCCGGCATTTTCGCCGCGCTGGTGCTGGCGCAAGCCGGTTTCCGGCCAATCGTCCTTGAACGCGGCAAGGCGGTACGCGAACGCACGCAGGACACCTGGGGTCTTTGGCGCAAGAAAGTGCTTGATCCGGAATCGAACGTTCAATTCGGCGAGGGCGGCGCCGGCACCTTTTCCGACGGCAAGCTTTACAGCCAGATCAAGGACCCCCGGCATTACGGGCGCAAGGTGCTGCAGGAATTCGTCAAGGCCGGCGCGCCGGCGGAGATTCTCTACGTCAGCAAACCGCACATCGGCACCTTCCGGCTGGTCGGGATGGTCGAGCAGATGCGGCGCGAGATCGAGCGGCTTGGCGGCGAGGTCCGTTTCCAGCAACGTTTCACCAACTTGTTGATCGATAAGGGGCGGGTGCGCGGATTGAAGCTGGCCTCCGGCGACGAGTTGGCGGCGGCGCATGTGATTCTGGCGCTGGGTCATAGCGCTCGCGACACCTTCGAGATGCTGCACGCCAGTGGGGTGTTCATGGAAGCGAAGCCGTTTTCGATCGGCTTTCGCATCGAGCATCCGCAATCCCTGATCGACAGGGCGCGTTTCGGGGCGCATGCCGGCCATCCCTTGCTGGGCGCCGCCGATTACAAACTGGTGCATCACTGTCGCAACGGCCGTTCGGTCTACAGTTTCTGCATGTGCCCTGGCGGCACCGTTGTCGCGGCGACCTCGGAGCGCAACCGAGTAGTGACCAACGGCATGAGTCAGTATTCGCGCAACGAGCGCAACGCCAATTCCGGCATCGTCGTCGGTATTTCGCCGCAGGATTTCCCCGGCGGTGCGCTGGCGGGAATCGCCCTGCAACGGACGCTCGAATCGCACGCCTTCGAACTTGGCGGCGGGACTTACGAGGCGCCGGGGCAACTGGTCGGCGATTTCCTCGCCGATCGGCCGTCGCGGCAGTTGGGAACGGTGGTTCCCTCGTACCAACCCGGCGTGTGCCTGACCAGTTTGGCAACCGCCTTGCCGGACTACGCGATAGAAGCGATTCGCGAGGCGCTGCCGGCTTTCGATAGGCAGATCAAAGGCTTCGCCATGCCCGACGCGGTGTTGACCGGCGTCGAGACCCGTACCTCCTCGCCGGTGCGTCTGACTCGTGGCGACGATTGTCAAAGCTTGAATGTCAAGGGCCTTTACCCGGCGGGCGAGGGCGCCGGCTACGCCGGCGGGATTCTTTCGGCCGGCGTTGACGGTATCAAGGTCGCCGAGGCGGTGATACGGGAACTGTTGCAAGCCTGAACGAGGCGGCGAACGACGATCAGGCGCCTTGCCCGTCAAGCGGCCGATGACCTGGCACTCACTCGTGGCGAAGCGCCTGTATCGGATCGAGGCGGGCCGCCCGCCGTGCCGGCATGTAGCCGAAGACAATGCCGATGGCGGCCGAGAACATGAAAGCCAGCAGGTTGATGGTGGTGTTGAACAGGAAGGGAACGCTCAGGATCGCCGACAGGCTGACGCAGGCAATCAGGGCGAGGGCGATTCCGATCATGCCGCCACACGCCGACAGTACAACGTCACCCCTGCGAAATCCCCGAGAGCCGCATGGGCAGGCGGTTCAAAAGGCAAATCGCCGGCGCAGGCCCCGCTTGCCGATTCGCTTGATGGCCGCCTTGCTCTCCCTCAAGCACGCCTTCAACCAGAGCGACGAGGAACGGGTCGCACGCTGGTCGGAGAACGTGGTGTGGCAATACGTCAGCGGACAGGACTACCACACGCCGACGCCGCCCTGCGATGCCACCCAGATTGGGCGTTTTCGCACCGCCATC
>Ga0208938_1000066_pt1 | contig 109387 bp, 99 predicted proteins | sample AD_UKC125_MetaG_FD_184434 | JGI IMG/M metagenome (GOLD analysis project Ga0208938, IMG submission 184434) | Active sludge microbial communities of municipal wastewater-treating anaerobic digesters from USA - AD_UKC125_MetaG (SPAdes) (version 2) | ecosystem: Engineered > Bioreactor > Anaerobic >... | reverse complement strand
CGATGTCGCGGATGGGGGCGTCACACCAGGGTGCGGCACACGACTGGTCCCGTAACCGGATCATGTCCGCCAGGGCCCCGGTGAACCCCCGGGACCGGGATTCCATAGCGACCAGGTCCCGCCCATCCACACTGGTGAACAACCGCCTGATCCTGGCGGGGGTGCCAGGGTCGCCCAGCCACGCCTGAGCCGCCGGGACCGGGATCGGGCCGTACCCGGGCAGGTGGGCTGGTTCGGTGGTGGACCGGGTGAGGTCACCGGCACCGAACAGGGACCGGTCGGTGATGACCAGGTCCACCATCACCGGCTGCCCTTCCCCGACAGCGCGCCCGGACAACCGGCGTAACGCCAGGTCCGTCATGACCGCCCCCAACCCACGCCCACCCGCACCCTCGGTGGGGTCTTGCCCACCAATGATCGATTGCGCGTCACGGCGCAACGTCGCATACGCCCCGACCACCTCCGGGAGGGGACCGAGCACGGACAGGTACGCCAACCCATCCGGCGCAGGACGCACCGTGACCCGACGCGACCCGACGGCCTGGTTGATTTTGGCGACCACCCCCGCCGCATCCACACCGGCGGCAACCCGCCGACACGCCGCCCCGAGTTGCTTCGGCGTCAACGAGGCCAGGTCCGGGGCAAGCACCTCATCGACATGTTCCCGCACCCCGGCTGGTAACCCGGAGGTTGCGGTGACCGCGACCTGCGCGTGGTACTGGCTGATCGTCCCCGTTGTGAGGGCGTGCAGGGTGTGCGGCATCTGATCGGTTAACACCGTCGCCAGGTGACGAAACGCATCACCCCGGGACGGGGAACACCGCAACACCAGTGCCAGTTGCGACCCGATCGGCCGGGACGCCTTCCCAGGGTCACCCCCAGCCTGGACATGGGCGCACCGCTGCGAGGTATCGAAGGCTTCGGTGACCCGCACCTGCGCCGCCGTGGTGACCGCTTTCAGTTCTTCGAGGGCACCAATCAGAACCAACCGGTCCGCGTCGCTCAACCCCTCCCCGGTGATGTTCGACAGCACGGCCCGCACCCCGGTGAGGGGTTCGAGGGTGGTGGTTGTCGACATACTTCATCGTACACCCGTACCCATTCCAAAGCAACCCTGTGGGGAGGGTAATTGTGCTGTACACCAAGAATATTCCGCAGCAGTCAGGGTCTCTTCCGCGCCCTAGATCGAGCCACCATGCGCGCCCAGAACCAGGTCGCGCCGCGCCCGAGATCGGGCCTCACTTCGCACCCAGGATCGGGTCTTCCGCGCACCTGGGTCGGGTTTCCAGCGGTATTCGAGACAGGGTTCCCCGGAGCACCCGGGAACCGGTCTCCAGTCTCGCCTGGATCAGGGTGTCCCGCCCCGCCTGGGACCCGGTATCCAGCCGCCGAGATTGGCGCTAGTCGCGTGGGGATCTGGTGCAAGGGCGCGGCTCGACGTTGAACTTGGGGTGGGAAGGGGGCACTTCGCACCCGAACATTCGGGGTGCGAAGTGGACGTTAGGCACTTCAGGCGGGAAAGGAGCGCCCCCACAACGCCGATCCTGGCTGCTACGCAGCCTCAGAGGCGGGGCAGGAGGCTTTGGGCGACGGCTCGATAGGCCTTGGCGCCCTTGGAGGTACGCGCGGTGGCCAGGATCGAGCGGCCCACGCCGGGCGCCTCGGCGAACCGCACGGTCTTGGGGATGGGCGGTTCGAGGACGTCGAGGCCGTAGCGCTCCCCGACGTCGGCGAGGACGGCGCGGGCGTGGCTGGAGCGCCCGTCGTAGAGGGTGGGGAGGACCCCGAGGACGATGAGGCGCTTGTTGAGGAACTTCTTGACGTCGGCGATGGTGTCGAGGAGTTGCCCGACCCCGCGGTGACTGAGCATTTCACAGGGCATCGGGATGAGCACCCCGGTGGCGGCGGTCAGGGCATTGAGGGTGAGGACACCGAGGCTCGGCGAGCAGTCGAGCAGGATGACGTCGTAGTCGTCGCGCACCTCGGCGAGGACCTGTTGGAGGACGTACTCGCGGGCCGGGCGGCCCAGGAGGGCGCCCTCAGTGCCGGCGAGGTCGATGGTGCTCGGGACGAGGTCGACGCCGTCGGCGCACGTGACGATGACGTCGTCGAGGTCGGCTTGGCCGAGGAGGACGTGATGGATCGACTCCTCGACCGCATCCGGGTCGACGCCGAGGGAGAAGGTGAGGCAGGCCTGGGCGTCGAGGTCGACGAGGAGGACCCGCTTCCCCAGTTCGGCGAATGCCGCGCCCAGGCTCGCGACCGACGTGGTCTTGGCAACGCCGCCCTTCTGGTTGGCGACGGCGATGATGGCGGCCTTCGGCGGCTTCGGTTTCCTCGCTCGTGGACGAGGCGCGGTCGCCTTCGCAGCCGCAGGAGCGTCGGGAACCTTCGAACGAGCGGGCACGGGCTCTCCTCACGTTCGCTTCGGGTATGCCGCCGCCCCAAGTCTTCCACGTCGCTCGTGGGCCGCGGTTGCTCCCGGTGGGTGCGCCTTCATTCGACCTCGGCATCCGGGAGAACAACCTGACCGAGCGGACCGGGATTCCAGGCCACCTCCCAGCGGAAACCATCCGGGTCGGCGAAATAGCCGGAGTACCCACCCCACACCCGGTCGACCGCGCTGGTCACCGGATCGGCACCGGCACGGCGAGCCAGAGCCAACACCTCGTCTACCTCGGCGCGCGACCGCACGCACTGGGCCAGCGTGATCGGGGGCACTCCCCCAGCCACCGCCCCACCACCGCGCTCGAGGCCCAACTCGGCGTCGAACGCCGAGCGCCGCCACAACGACAAGACCAGGCGTGGCCCAGCCTCGAACATGACCACCTCATCCCCGTCCTCGAACACCGGCGACCACCCCAGACCCTCGACGTAGAACCGTCGCGAGCGCTCGAGGTCGCGCACCGTCAAGGTCACGAAACTCACTCGTTGATCCATCACTCGTCCCTTCCATCGGAAACCTCGCCATCGTCGGCCGCAACCGCACGCGGGTCGGGCGCACCGGGCTCGTCCTCCCCCAGCGCCGCCCACCCGGAGTGCTCGGGCCCCACTTGCTGTCCCTCCGGACAGTGGGCCCGAAAGTCGCACCACCGGCAGAGCGGCCCGACCACCGGCGCGAAGGCCTCCGACGCGGCCCCGGCCCGGGCATAGTCGGCATCGGCCCGGCGTGCCTCCTGCGCGATCGACTTGGCCCGCTCGACCTGCCGCGCCAGCGACTCCGACGTATGCCGGTGGCCCACGACCACCCCGGACGGGACGTGGTGCAACTCGACGGCATACGTCGGGCGGCGGAACATCTTCCAGACGGCCGCGGCATACAGGGCCAACGCCATCGAGGACCGGGCCTCATCAACGCTCGGGACCCGGCGCGAGGTCTTGTAATCGACGACGACCAGCTCCCCATCCCGTTCGTCGAGCCGGTCGATGCGCCCCGTGAACCGCACCGTCCCGCTGACGAACGCCACCGTCCGCTCGATCCCCACCGGTTGCCGCCCGCCATCGAGCCCGGTGAGGTATGCCGCGACCGCCGCCTCGCTGCGGTCCCGCCACCGGGCGCTCTGGGCACCGTCGCGGAACCCGACGTCGATCCAGCCCTCCCGGACCAGCGCAGCGCCAGCCTGCGGGGTGCGATCGGCCCGATCCCACCAGTCCCGCAACGCGTTATGGACCGCGTTGCCGACCGATGTGTGCGCCCGCTGGGTACGTTTCGGCGGAGTCGGTCGGTCGAGATAGGCGAACCGGTAGCGGCGGGGGCAGTCGAGGAAGGCGTTCAACTTGCTAGCGCTCGCGGCATACAGGCTCGGCGGCATGCCCGGGAAGGTGCCCTGCACACCCTCCGGGGCCACCGGCCCGCCGCTGCTCTCCCTCACAAACGCCACCCTATGAGGGCACTCCGACAACCCCCACCAGGGCCTGTGGAAAACTTCGCCGGCCTGTCGGTGGTCTGCGGCAGGCTGGCTCCATGACCAGTTCACCCATCGTCACCCGCGATACCGCCGCTGACGTCTTCGACACCGTGATCGACCACGACACCCGGGAGGCCGGCGCCTTGGCGTTCCTCCTGCTCAATCCCGACGGGTCACTGCTCACCTCCCTCCTCGTCGAGGACATTCCGCCGGGACTGACGCGCCGACAGCAAGCGGCCACCTTGGACCGGCTCTTCACGCAGGTTGCCGAGTTCGGGGTCGCCATCGCCTTCGCCCATGCCCGCGCAGGGTCCGCCATGATCACCGACGACGACCGGACGTGGCACGAACTCGTACTGCTGGGCGCGCGCGACCACGACCTCCCCGTGCTCGGCGGCTGGGTCGTCGGCGGGTTCGGGGTCCGGGCCCTGCCGCGCCCGCTCGGCGAGGACCTCGCCGCCGCCTCGTGAGCTCCGCAGCACTGGCTCGCACTTCGGGCTGGAGGCCGCGTCCGCCCCCGATGCGATGTCGGGTGGAGTGGGCCCGTTCAAGGTGCCGGTGCGATGTACTCGACGCCGCCAGCGCGCTCCACGATCCGGGCCAACGACGCGGGCGGGGTCGTGTGCTCCCCGAGGCGATTGGGCTTCCCCGCGCCGTGGTAGTCGCTGCTGCCGGTGACGATGAGGTCGTGGGCCAGGGCCAGATGCAGGGCGCGCCGCACCCCGTCACGGTCATGGTCGCGGTGATGCACCTCGATCCCCGCCAACCCGGCGTCGACGAGTTCCTCGATCAGGTCCGTCGGCAACGCTCTCCCCCGCGTCACCGTGAAGGGATGCGCCAGGACCGGCACCCCACCCGCGGCGCGCACCAACCGCACCGCACGCGCCGGGTCGACCGCATAGTGGCTCACGTAATAGGGCGACTCGTTGTGGAGCAGGTCGGCGAAAGCGGTGGCCCGGTCGGGCACCACCCGAGCCGCGACGAGCGCGTCGGCCAGGTGGGGCCGCCCCAGGGTCGCGTCCGGCCCGAGGTGGGCACTCACCTGCGCCATGGTGATCGGTATGCCGTCCGCGGCCAACGCGTCAACCATCCGGTGCATGCGGGTCTGCCGGGAGGTCCGGGCGTGCTCGATCTCGCCGAGCAGGGTTTCGTCGGTGGGGTCGATGAGGTAGCCGAGGAGGTGGACGCTGCGACCTCCCCGCTGGCAGGACATCTCCAGTCCGCGCACGAGTCCCAGCCCGGTATGCCGCGCCGCCTCCTCCGCGGCCACCCACCCGCGCGTGGTGTCGTGGTCGGTGAGCGCGAGGACGTCGAGACCGGCGGCGCGTGCGGCATACACAACCTCGGCGGGCGTGTCGGTGCCATCACTGGCCACCGAATGGGCGTGGAGGTCGATCCGCGAACTCGGCATGGTCGGCATACCGCCTCAGCGTAGGCCGCAACTGGGGCGGGTAGTGCTCCCCATGGCCAGCCGGGCACCGGCTCTCTAGGGTCGAGACCAAGGGACGACACACAGCACCCACGGGAGGGTCAATGTCCTACGTGGACCTCGCCGAGCTCAACAGGATCGGCCAACTCTTCGACCGGCAACGCGGCTACTTCGCCCAGGGCCAGACGTTCGTGGCCGCCAACTGCGTGCCCCGCGGCTACACCGGCCTGCTCAGTTACCTCGCGCCGCACTACCAGGCGTGCTATGACGCCGGCACAACGGGCTTGGGTCACGGGGTCCAGATCACCGAGAAGTGCGCGTCCACCATCCGGGCCAACCAGCAGCAGTACCTCAGCGATGATCGCGCCAGCAGCACTTCCCTCGGCAAGTACGGCGACCTGCCCCCTGGGGGCAAACGGCCGCCAGGGTCGAGCGGTCCGGACGTGTGGGGTGGGGTCAAGTCCGTGACGTCCGGGGCCAAGTGGGTCGGCGACAACGTCGGTCGCACGGTGTCGGGAGCGAACGGCATGTGGAACTGGCAGGAGAAGCGCGCGGACATCGATGCGCTCGGCAAACCCGTCAAGGACGGCAGCAAACTCTTCGGCGCCGACACCAAGAAGTGGGAGGACCCGTGGGGCACGGTGAAGAAGAAGGCCAGTGAGCGGTTGGCCGACGCCATCGCCGCCCGCCGCGGATACTGGGACAACGCCGACTACGACGCCACGATGCGTCGCCGCTTCCAGTCGGCCTACGTGTTCTCGCAACCCGACGGTCACGACTCCTACGCCCAAACACCACGCGCCTCGCGACAGAACGCGCTCAACCTCGGCCTCGACGCCCTCCAGAAACCGGGCCAGGTCGTCTCCGGGGTCGACGGGGTCATCGAGGGCGGTCGCAAGGTCGCGGCCGAGATCGCGCGCGCGGGCACGATCAGCCATCTACGCACCACCGGTTCCAGCGACTCGGGTTCCTGGGCCACGACCACGGGAGGTAACTGGTGAGCGCCACCGTCACCGAAAAGATCGCGCTGACGCAGGACTGGAGCGCGACGCTCAGCCCCAAGGGAACGGCGGACTTCGCCGCCAAGTTCGAGAACAACTGCGGCCTGCTCCTCGGGCGCGTCTTGTGGGTGGCCCGTGAGGCTTTCCACTACGACGTCATGAAGGAGATCGTCTACCCGCTGTGCGGCGACTGGGGTCAGCTCGGTGTGTCGAGTCAGGCGTGGGGCAGCGTGCACCACGGGTGCCTCGACATCAGCGAGAACGTCGCCGCCATGGCGCAACTCCCCGAGTCGATCTGGGACGGCGGCGGGCAAGACCCGGCACCGGATGCCTTCCGGGCCCGGATGGCCGCGGTGTCCAGCGACTTCGAGCGCTACGCCCAGGCCGCGCAGTTGACCGCCCAGTTGGTCGACAGCCTCATCGAAGTGGGGAAGGCCGCTGCCGACGGGATCGCCCTGCTCATCAGCCTCATCTCCGAGACCCTCGAGCGGATCATCGTCGAGGCCGCGATCCCCGTCGTCGGCTGGGTCGCCGGAGCCGTCGAGGCCGGGGTCTTCGTCACCCGCTTCTGGCTCAAAGTCAGTGCCGCCCTTCGGCTGCTCGAGAAGGTCGTCTCCACCATCGAGAAGGTCGTCATGACCCTCAACAAGGTCATCTCGGTCCTGAAAATCCTCAAGACCACCCTCAACGGGTTCGCCGGGGCCCTCTCACTGGGCAACGGCCTCAACACCTCCGACGCGGTGCGGCGTGGTTGGGGGGTGACCGCGTGAGTTACGAAGACGGCCTCCTCGTCGAGGCGCGAGCCATGCTCGCCGACCTCGCCCAGGACCTCGAGGACATCCGCGCGCTGAACGCCGAGGTGCTCACCACCGCCGCTGCCGAACTCGAAGAGGACGCCGCCCGCGACGAGGAACGCGCTCGCCGGGCCCGCCGCGGCGAACTCGGGCCCGACTGGCGCCGCCTCCAAGAACGAATCGACCGCGGCGAGACCTCGCTCGGGGCGATCGCTCAGGGCCTCGACGACTCCTGGGAGGCGCAGGAGGTGCGCACCCACACCATCGACAACCTGGCCGCATCGGCGGATGGGTGGCGACTGCCCGACCCGGACGCCGACGAGCCGGAGATCGACATCGCCCACTCCTCGCGGCCGAGCCCGGCGGACCTGCCCGCGCAGGCCCGGGCCGCGATGGCAGCAGTAGCGGCCACGACGGCCCGGCTGCAGGCGGCCCAGCAGCGGCTTCGCGAACTCCCCGTTCCCGATCCCGGCTAGGACTCCGGCGACCGGTTTGGGGACTTCCGTCGTGGCCAGCTGCGCCGCAGCGGGCCACGCCCGGCGGCAAACCCCACGGCGGCGAGGACGACGAGCCACCCGAGGGCGAGCGCGACACCGGCCACCGCCAGGGACGCGCCCCGCCGGGGGAAAAGGGGCAGGTACCCCGGTTGGCCGGGCGCGGGCACGACGCGCGTGTACCAGCGCCGGTCCGGGTCGAGACGGACCGTGACGGCCGCGCCCACGGCATACGACCCCGTCGACCCGTAACTGGGACCGGGGGCATAGTTGCGGGTGCCGGTCGTCGGGTCACCCTGCTGGCCACCGGCGAAAGCGGCGGCCGGCGAGTATGCCGTGAACTCCCGTCCGCCGGAGGCCACCCTCAGGTGGTGGATCGCGCGGGGCAGAACCTCATCGGTGCGCACCACCGCCTGCTCCTCGGCAAGGAGGAAGCGACCGGCGAGGGCATCGCCGACGACCGCCGACGAGCCGAAGGCAGCAAGGGAGACGACGGCCACGACGGTTCGCGTCCACCGAGGTCCGCGCCGGGGCAGCTGGGTGAGGAGCAGCACGAGGAGCACCAGACCCGGCCAGAACGCCCAGGACGGCCACACGCCGGGCTGGGCCACGAGTGCATCGTCGACATAGGCCTGGCTGCGCCACCACCCGACCACGCTGACGAGCAGGAAGACGACCGCCGAAACGATCCGCAGCGACCGGGGCAGGTCACCGGCGACCCGGCGCCCGCCCTCGGGCCGAGCCGCAGGTTCGGTCACCGCCGCGGGATGAGGAGAGTCAGGTCGAGGTCGAGCACGACGCCGGGGAGGTAGCGCCCGTCTTCACCCTTGTAGGGGAAGTCGGCGCAGGCCAGGTCCTTGGTCGCCACCATCCGCACCCGCAGGGCACCGAGATCTGTGCGCCCGGGCAGTTCCATCTTGTCGAGGACCTCGGACCAGGCGTAGACGGTGTCGCCGGCAAAGGTGGGGTTGGCGTGCGTGCCGCCGTTGATCGCGGCGATCCACGCGGCGTTGGCCAGGCCGTTGTAGGACAGCGCCCGGGCCATCGAGATGATGTGGCCGCCGTAGACGATGCGCCGCCCGAAGCGGCCGTGCTGCTCGACGTGCTGGTTGAAGTGGACCTTGGCGGTGTTGTGCCACAACCGGGTCGCCGTCATGTGCTCGGCTTCCTCGATGGTCATCGCGTCGACGTGGTCGATGCGCTCGCCGACCTCGTAGTCATCCCACAGGTAGGGGCTGCCGCCGAGCGCGGTGTCGTAGCCGACTCCGGTGAGCCCGGCCGGGACGACGAGGTCGGCGGCGGCCACGGCCGAGGGCAACTCGGGGATGACGGTCTCGGGCGCGGGGGCCTCGATGTTGCCCTTGCGGACCATGACCCAGCGGACGTAGTCGAGGACGACCTCACCATGCTGGTTGGTGCCGGTGGAGTGGACGTAGACGACGCCGGTCTTGCCGTCACGGTTCTCCTTGACCCCGACGACCTTGCTCGTCGCGGCGAGGGTGTCGCCGGGGAAGACGGGAGCGGTGAAGGAGCACGCGGCATACCCCAAGTTGGCGACCGCGTTGAGGCTGACCTCGGGCACGGTCTTGCCGAAGACGGTGTGGAAGACGATGAGCGGGTCGAGCGGCATCGCGGCCATCCCCATGGCGGCGGCGAAACTCGCCCCCGAGGTGAGCGCGAACCGCGACCCGTAGAGCGCGGTGTAGAGGGCCGCGTCGCCGACGGTGACGGTCCGGGGGCTGGTGTGGATCAACTCCTGCCCGACACTGAAGTCCTCGAAGTAGTTGCCGGCATAGGTCTTGCCCATCGTCATCTCCGTCGGTAAAGAGGGGTGGCTGCACTCCGTGCCATCCTCCCGTGCCGTCGCGTATGCCGCCCAGCCCGGTCGGCGTGCGCTCCCTCACAGCCGCTGGGGTGTCGGTGGACGCGCATAGGGTTGGCGGCATGGCGGATTTCATCGGTGCGGTCGACCTGGGCACCACGAGCACGCGGTTCATGATCTTCGACCACGACGGGCGCGAGGTGGCCAAACACCAACTGGAGCACGAGCAGATCCTCCCGCGCGCCGGGTGGGTCGAGCACAACCCGTTGGAGATTTGGGAGCGCGCCCAGACCGTCATCGGGTCGGCCCTGACCAAGGCCCGGCTGTCCCTGACCGACCTCGCGGCCATCGGCGTGACCAACCAGCGGGAGACCACGATCCTGTGGGACCGGCATACCGGCCGACCGGTCCACAACGCCATCGTCTGGCAGGACACTCGCACCGACGCCATTGCCGCGGCCCTCGCCGCCGACGGCCGCGGCGCCGTCATCCGTGACAAGGCCGGCCTGCCGCCGGCGACCTACTTCTCGGGCGCCAAGATCCAGTGGCTTCTCGAGCATGTCGACGGGTTGCGGGCCGGGGCCGAGCGCGGCGACATCCTCTTCGGCACGCCCGATACCTGGATGATCTGGAACCTCACCGGCGGACCCGACGGCGGGGTCCACGCCACCGACGTCACCAACGCCAGCCGCACCATGCTCATGAACCTGCAGACCCTCGACTGGGATGAGGAGTTGCTCTCCTTTTTCGGGGTGCCGCGCGCGATGTTGCCGCAGATTCGCCCGAGCAGCGACCCGGCGGCCTACGGCGTGGCCACGGCCCTCTACGGCGGGCAGGTGCGCCTGACCGGGGTGCTCGGCGACCAGCAGGCCGCGACCGTCGGGCAGGTGTGTTTCGAGGCGGGCGAGGCCAAGAACACCTACGGCACCGGCAACTTCCTCCTGCTCAACACCGGCACCGAGATCGTGCACAGCCGCAACGGGCTGCTCACCACGGTGGCCTATCAACTGGGCGACGCCGCGCCGGTCTATGCCCTGGAGGGCTCGATCGCCGTCACCGGTTCGGCGGTCCAGTGGCTGCGCGACCAACTCGGCATCATCTCCGGCGCGGCCGAGGTCGAGACGCTGGCCCGGCAGGTCGAGGACACGGCCGGGGCCTACTTCGTGCCGGCCTTCTCCGGGTTGTTCGCGCCCTACTGGCGCAGCGACGCCCGGGGGGCGATCGTCGGGCTGAGCCGCTACACGACCAACGCCCACCTCGCCCGGGCCACGCTAGAGGCGATCTGCTACCAGAGCAAGGACGTCGCCGATGCGATGAGCGCCGACTCCGGGGTCGCCCTCGACGTCCTCAAGGTCGACGGCGGCGTGACGGCCAACGAGTTGTGCATGCAGTTGCAGGCAGACATCCTCGGGGTCCCGGTCGCCAAACCCGTGGTCGCCGAGACGACCGCGTTGGGGGCTGGGTATGCCGCGGGCCTGGCCGTGGGGTTCTGGTCGAGCACGCAGGAGTTGCGGGCCAACTGGGCCCAGGCCCGGGTCTGGGATCCGACCTGGACGCCCGAACAGCGTGAGGCTGGGTATGCCGGGTGGCGCAAGGCCGTCGGGCGCACCCTCGACTGGGTCGACGTCGGGCGCTAGGTCCGCTCCTGGGCGAGGTGGCAGATCTCGTCGTACGGGCAGCGGGTGCCCGGCTCGGGTGAGAGTGCGCCGGGGGCGGACGGCATACCGGTGGATGGGTGGTAGCGGCGCGGCCCGGGAGCGCCTAGGCTGTCCCCTCGGTTCCCAATGGTGCGTATCACGAGACAGGTTGCACGATGAGCAACACTTATCCCTCTTCCCGGCTGCACGACCTCATCGCCCACTCCCGGTACGAGGTGATGCCGACGGCCAAGATTGTCGACCAGGTCACCCAACATGTGCCGACCGAGGTGCCGATCACGATCACGGCCGCGCAAGGCAAGGGGCTTGAGGCAACCCTGTCGACGACCGTGGACCTGGCCCGTCTGGGCTACCGCGTCGTCCCCCACCTCGCGGCCCGGATGATCCACGGCCGCACCGAGCTCGAGGAGATCGTCGCCCGGCTCACGGCCGAAGGGATCACCTCGGTGTTCGTGCCCGCCGGCGACGCGACTCCTCCGGTCGGCGACTACGTCCAAGCCCTCGATCTGTTGCGCGACCTCGACGCCCTGGGCCGCCCGTTCACCCACGTGGGGATCACCGGCTACCCCGAGTCGCACCCGACCATCGATGACGACGTGACCATTCAGGCGATGTGGGACAAGCGCCAATACGCGACTCATCTGGTGTCGAACATGACGTTCTCGGACGAGCACTTCAGCCAGTGGATCGAGCGGGTGCGCCGCCGGGGAGTGACCCTTCCGGTGCTCGTCGGCGTCCCCGGACCGGTCGAGCGGGCCAAACTGCTGCGGATGGCCACCGTTATCGGGGTCGGGGAGTCGATGCGCTTCCTCAAGAAGCAGCGCTCGATCTTCGCCCGGATCGCCGCACCCGGGTTCCACCCCGACAAGTTCGTCACCCGCGTCTCGGCCCTTTCGGCCGAGCCCAACCTGGCCATCGAGGGTTTCCACGTCTTCACCTTCAACCAGGTAGACGTCATCGAAGCGTGGCGGCAGCGCCTGCTCGCCGCGCCCGCCCCCCGCTGACGCACTCGACGCGGACGCCCCGCCGGACCGCGGCGGCGCGACAGGGGGTGAGCGGACGGCATACGACGTCAACGGCCTCGCGTGAGCGGGCGGCATACGACAAACCGTCCTGGCCTACCCTGGAGCGGTGACGACGAATCGGCTGGCCACCCTGCTCAACGGCCGCTTGCCCCTGATCGACGGCGGCTACGGCTGGCTGCTGCAAGAGCGCGGCCTGCCGCCCGGAGACGTCGCCGAATCGTGGAACCTCACCAATCCCGAGGCCATCCGCTCACTTCACGAGGAGTATGCCGCGGCCGGCGCGACGATCCTCTCGACCAACACGTTCGGGGGGACGCGGGCCCGGCTGGCCATGAACGGCCTCGAGGACCAGGTGGCGGAGGTCAACCGCTTGGGCGCGGCCCTGGCCCGGGAGGTAGCGGACGCACACGGCATCCTGGTCGCCGGTGACGTCGGCCCGTCGGGGGAACTGCTCGAACCGCTGGGCACCTTGACCCCGCAGGACGCGCAGGAGATGTTCGCCGAGCAACTGCGGGCGCTGGTCGCCGGGGGGATCGATCTGGTGCTCGTGGAGACGATGAGCGACCTCGGGGAGGCCAAGGCGGCGATTGCCGCCGCACGTGCGGTCGCGCCCGAACTCCCCATCATCGCAACGCTGTCGTTCGACACCAACCTGCGGACCATGATGGGCGTCGACCCGGCGTCCGCGGTGCGCGAACTGGGCGCGGCGGGAGCCGACGCGGTCGGCGCCAATTGCGGACGCGGCCCGGAGGAGATGATGACGATCGCCACCCAGTTGATCGCCGCCCGCGGCGATGAAGACGTGCTCGTCATCGCCCAGTCCAACGCCGGGTTGCCGCACCTGGAGGGCGGCGAGTTCGTCTACACCGTCGACCCGGCCGGGATGGCCGAGCACGCGGTGGCGCTGCGCTCGCTGGGCGTCGATGTGGTCGGGTCGTGTTGCGGCTCGACCGCGGAACACACAGCGTCGATGGCGAGGGCCCTGCGGGGAACGCCCATCACCTCGCGGGGGTGACGAGGCCGGCCAAGGCTGCTGCCAGGGCCCCGAGCCCTGTCTGGCGGACTCGAAGTGGGAGCCCGATCCGCTGGGCTGCGTCCTCGGCGAGAGTGCGCAATTGGGCCTGCTCGACCGGATCGGTGGTTTGCCTGAGCCAGACGACCTGGGTGTAGTGCTTGAAGTAGTCGTCCCGCAGCTCCGCGTAACGGTCCAACCCCAACTCGGCGATGACCGTGCGCGCGAACGACTTCACGAGGAAATCGGTGAGCACATAGGTGCCGGGCGCCTCGGCGAGCAGCGCCTCGATGGTGGGCGCCCCGGCATACAGGTCGTAGCAGTGCAGCCCGGGGAGACGAGCGATCCCCAGCCGGGCGCAGAGGGCGTCGAGCGCGCCGTAGGTGCCGCAGTCGGCATACCCCACGGCCAGTCGGGTATGCCGCCCGCTCACCTCGCCGGCGAGCCGCTCGACCTCGCCGGCGATAGCGGCGGGCGTGTTGTGCAGGAGGGGGTTGAGCGGGTAGATCGTGAGGTCCCAGCCGTTGAGGTCCCGGAGCGCGCCGATGTGCGTGGCGAGCGCCCCACAGGCAATCACACCAACCCCGTGCACCTCACCAGCCCCTGATACCTCGCCAGCCCCACCCGTCGCACGACCGGCCTCCTCGCCCGTCACACTTTTCCCGCCTGAACCGTCCACCGTCGAGTTCGCACCCCTAAGGTTCCTGTGCGAAGTGGACGTTTGTGGGTTCAGGCGGGAAAAGGGTGACGGGTGGGACGAGACGCCGGGTGACGGGTGGGACGACGAAAACGACGGCTCAGGAGGGGAAGGCGAGCAAGTCGACGAACCGGTCGTTGAAGTCGGGTCGGTCGGAGAGTTCGACATAGGTCACCTCCGTGAGCAGCGCCTGGGCACCGGCCCGCTCGCGCGCGGACAGCAACGCCATTTTGGCGCCCTCACCAGCGACGTTGCCGGCCGAGACGATCCGCAGCACGGACAGTTTGGGCACCAACCCAACCCGGATCGCGGACGCGGGCGACAGGTACGACCCGAACGACCCAGCCAGCAACACCTGCTGCACCTCGCGCGCCTCGACCCCCAACTCCTCCAGGAGCAGCGTCCAGCCCGTCGAGATCGCCGCCTTGGCAAACTGCAACTCGCGCACATCCCGCTGGGAGAGGTAGACGCACTCGCTCGGCTCGGCATCGGGGCTGGGCCGGTGCAGGATGAACACCCGCTCCTCCCCCATCGCGGTGAGCCGGTCGACCAACCCGGTATGCCGTGCCGCCGCCTCCTCCTGGGGGATGAACCTCCCGGTCGCGTCGAGGAGGCCGACCCGGGCCAGTTCGGCCACCGCATCGACCAGGCCCGAACCGCAGATGCCCACCGGGTCGACGTCGCCGATGACCCCCAGCGTGACGTCGTCGTCGGAGAGTTTGACGACCTCGACGGCCCCCTCGGCGGCCCGCATCCCGCACCGGATCGCCCCGCCCTCGAAGGCCGGGCCGGCCGGTGCCGCGGTCGCCACGATCCGCTCGCCGTCGGTGGCGACGATCTCGCAGTTGGTGCCGACGTCGATGAACAGCCGCACCCGCTTGTCCCGGTCGATGCCGCTGGCGAGCATCCCGGCGACGATGTCCCCGCCGACGTAGGCCCCGAGCGCGGGAAACACGTACGCCCGAGCCCGAGGATGGACGGCCTCCCCCAAGCCGAGGTCACTGCCCAAGAGCACCGGCCAGTCGGCGCTGCTCTGGATGAACGGCGCCACCCCGAGCGGCTCGGGGTCGATGCCCAGCAACAGCGCGGTCATCGTCGCGTTTCCCCCAAGAGCGACCTCGTAGACCTCGCCGGCCTGCACCCCGCCCTCGGCGCACACCTCGAGGACCAGATCGCGCAGGGTGCTTTGCGCCAATTCCTGCAGGCGCCCCAGGGCGGCCGGGTCCATCATCGTCGCCGAAATCCGGGTGATGACATCGCCGCCGAAGGGTTGCTGCCGGTTGAGCATCGAGGCCACGGCCACCGGGGTACCCGTGTCGAGGTCGAGCAGGGTCGCCACGACCGTCGTCGTCCCCAGGTCGAAAGCCACGGCGAACCGGCGCCCGGTCGTGTCCCCGGGTTCGACGTCGATGAGGTCCTCGTCGACGACGACCGCGGTGACCTTGAAGTCCGACGCCCGCAGCACCGTCGGCAGCCGGCGCAGCGCATGCAAATCAGGACGCACATCGAGGTCGTCGAGGGCGCCGGTGAGCCGCTCGTAGTCGGTGCGCTGATCGCTCAGGCTCGGCTCGTCCAACTCGACGTACCGCTTCTGCACGTTGGGGCGCAGGATGACCTGTCGGCCGACCCCGACCGTCGAGGCCTTGGGCCGGGTCACCAGCGGCGGCACGGTGAGCGCCAGGTCGCGGGTGGCCTTGACCAGGCACGCCAGGCGCCAGCCGTCGGCGAGTTCGGTCTGGCTGAAGGTGCGCACGTCGTGGCGCGTGATGGGCGAGGTGCCCGAGGTCAGTTGCACCTTGCACTTGCGGCAGGTGCCGTGACCACCACAGGTGGAGTCGATGGCGATGCCGTTCCAGGACGCGGCATCGAACACCGACACCCCGGGCGGGACGCGCACGTCGCGTCCCGCCGGGGCGAAGGACAACAACACCCGACCGCTGCCGTCGTGGGTCGCCTCGTGCGCCTCGTGTGGCTCGATGAGCCCCTCGCGGCGCAGGGCCTCGACGGAGCGGCGGTCGTCGTCGGTGGCAGTCACGATCGGGCAGCCTACGCGCCCGCGTCGGTGCCCGCGGCAGCCGCCGCCGCCTCAGCCGCGGCTTCGGCCGCCGCCTTGGCCGCGGCCTCCTTGGCTCGGAAGGCCGAAATCCACGCCATGCCCCACTCGTCGTTGCCGAGGAGCAGGTCCGCGGCCCGCACCGCCTCCACGATGAGCGGCGTGCGCGCGTCCATGATGGCGCTTGTCATCCCCTCCGCCATCGCCAGCGGCAGCCAGGCCGCGTTGATGGCGTGCCGACCCGGCATACCGAAGGAGACGTTCGAGGCGCCGCACGTCATGTTCAGGCCCCACCGGTCGTGGATCTCGCGGATCGTCCGCAACGCGGTGCGGCCCACCGTCGGATCGGCCCCGATCGGCATGGCCAGCGGGTCGATCACGATGTCCTCGATGGCGATGCCGTACTCCTCGGTGGCGACCCGCACGATCTTGGCGGTCAGCTCGATCCGCTTCTCCCAGTCCATGGGAATCTCGTCGGCGTCGTTGGGGAGGGCGATGATCGCCGCGTCGTACTTCTTGACCAACGGCAGGATCGCCTCCAGCCGCTCGTCCTCACCGGTCACCGAGTTGACCAGGGCCCGCCCCTGGTAGACCGACAACCCCGCTTCGAGGGCCTCGACGACCGAGGAATCGATGCAGATCGGGAGGTCGGTGAGCGACTGGACCAGTTGAATCGCCTTGCTGAGCAACTCCGGTTCGTCGGTCAGCGGCACACCCATGTTGACGTCGAGGACGTCGGCGCCGCCGGCCACCTGCGCGGCGACATCCTTGGCGACCAACGACAGGTCACCGGCGCGCAACTGCTCCTGGAACAGCCGCCGGCCGGTGGGGTTGATCCGCTCCCCGATGATGCAGAAGGGGGCGTCGGACGCGATGACCACCTCTTTGGTCGCCGAGCGCAGCACCGTGCGCCGGACCGGACCCTCGTATGCCGTCATGCCGGCACCGCCGTCCGGCGCGCCTCGAGGAGGGCCTTGGCTCGCTTGACGGTCGCGGAGGCGTCCGCGGCATACCCGTCGGCACCGACCACGTCGGCGTACTCCTGGGTGACCGGCGCTCCGCCGACCATGACGATGACCTGGTCGCGCAGACCGGCCTTCTCGAGGGCGTTGATGTTCGCCTTGAACATCGGCATCGTCGTGGTGAGGAACGCCGAGAAACCCACGATGTCGGGGCGGTGTTCCTCGATGGCGGAAACGAACTTCTCCGGGCGGACCTGGACGCCAAGGTCGACGACCTCGAAACCGGCGCCTTCGAGCATGATGTTGACGAGGTTCTTGCCGATGTCGTGGACGTCGCCCTGGACGGTGCCCATGACGAACTTGCCGATCGTCTCCACCCCGGTGTCGGCGAGCAGCGGGCGCAGCACCTCCATCGACCCGGCCATCGCCTTGCCGGCGATGAGCATCTCGGGAACGAAGAAGTCGCCGCGCTCGAAGCGGGCGCCGACCTCTTCGAGGGCGGGGATGAGGGCGTCGAAGAGGAGGGTCCCAGGCTCCATCCCCTGGTCCAGCGCCTGATGGGTCAGGGCCAGCACGTCGGGTCCGTTGCCCTGGAGGGTCTTGTCGTACAGACCTTGGAGTATCTCCTCAGGGGTCATGCTGCACCGTCCTTTCGACGGTCGGCGCCTCCGAAACCATGGCGGCGCAGTCGGGTTGAGAGTGCCCGGGCGTGGGCGGCGACGACGGTCCCCGTCGTCGAGATCGTGGCGGCGATCCGGCTCGTCGGGCCGGACACACCGAGGGCGGCGACCACCTTGCCGTCGACCAGGACCGGGGCGGCGACCCCGGTCAGGCCCGGTTCGAGTTCGTCGATGGTCGTCGCATAGCCCAGCCTACGGATGGTCGGCAAGGTGGCGGCGAGAGCGTCCACGGAACCCACCGACTGCGCGGTGAGCTGCACCAGGGCCCCCGCGGGCAGCGGCAGCGCCTCCCAGGCGTAAAGGACCTTGCCCAGCGCGGAGGTGTGCGGCGGCACCTCCACCCCCACCCAGTTGCGGCTGCCGAGGAAGAAGCTCGAGTCGACCTGGTCGATCTGGACCACCGTCCCGGCTCGGGCGACCGCAAGGTTGATCGTCTCCCCGGTCGCCTCCCCCAGGGCCACCAACTCGGGCCGCGAGGCCTCGACGAGCACGGCATCGGCATCGTGGCTCGCGGCATACATCTCGAAGAGGGCGCCGGGCACGAAGGTGCCGTCCTCGCCGCGGCCGACGAGTCCGCCGCGTTCGAGGGCGGCGAGCAGCCGCGAGGTCGTGGAGCGCGCGTAGCCGCTCTGCTCGGCCAACTCGGTGAAGGTGACCGGCCCGCCGGCGTGGACGATGCGGGCGGCGAGGTCGAGGGCACGGTCGACGGCCTGGGTGCCGGTGACCGGCGGGGTGGGCGGCGCGGGCACGGGCACCTCCTTTGGTGGTCGTCGGGCGGGGCGCACGCGCGCCGGATGCCGGTGAGGCCCGCAAGCAGCCGCCGTGACGGGCCCGCGAACCGGGGCTTGACGGCATACCCCACCGGGGCGCCATCATGTGGAACGCAAGTTCCACGCCCAGAGGCTAGGATCTTCGTCACATTCTCGTCAATGCCTCGTCCACGAGGCCGACCGCTCAAGGGAGAGCCGTGTTCGTCAACCGCATGCCCCGCTACGAGATCCTCAGCCAGGACGCGATGGCCACCCTCGACGGGGCCTGGCGCCGCCTGGTCACCGAGATCGGGGTCGAGTTCATGAGCGAGCGCGCCCTCGACCTGTTCCGGGCGGCCGGGCAGCGCGTCGAGGACAACACCGTCTTCCTCGACCCCGAGTTCGTCCTCGCCCAGGTCGCTCTGGCGCCCAAGGAGTTCGACGTCCAGGCCCGCAACCCCGCGAACACCGTCCACATCGGCGGGGACCACATGGCCTTCGGCGCTGTCTACGGGCCGCCGTTCGTCCGCGAGGGCGACGTGCGCCGCGACGGCACCTTCGCCGACTACCAGAACTTCCTGCGCCTCTCCCAGTCGTATGCCGTCCTCGACTCCGCCGGCGGCGTGGTCTGCGAGCCCAACGACCGGCCCCTCGACAGCCGGCACCTCGACATGAACCTGGCGCTCATGACGCTCACCGACAAGATCTACATGGGCAACGTCGTCTCCGGCCCCAACGCCGCCGACACCATCAGGATGGGCGAGATCCTCTTCGGGGGGCGCGCGGCCATCGAGAAGACCCCCGTGTCGATTTCGCTCATCAACTGCAACTCGCCGTTGCGCTGGGACGACCGGATGCTCGATGCCCTCTTCGAGTATGCCGCCGCGGCCCAGCCCGTCGTCCTCACCCCGTTCATCCTCATGGGCGCGATGTCGCCGGTGACGATCCCCGCCGCGCTCACCCAGCAGATCGCCGAGGCGCTCTCCGGCATCGCGCTCGCCCAGCTCATCCGCCCCGGCACGCCGGTGATCTTCGGTTCGTTCCTCTCCAACATCGACATGCAGTCGGGCTCGCCGACGTTCGGCACCCCCGAGTCGGGCATCGGCCTGCTCTGCACCGGCCAGATAGCGCGCCACTTCGGGTTGCCGTTCCGCACCGGCGGGGGCCTCACGAGCAGCCAGGTCGCCGACGCCCAGGCCGGCTACGAATCCCTCATGACCCTCCTGCCGACCTTCCTCGCCGGCACCAACTGGGTCATGCACACTGCCGGCTGGCTCGAGGGCGGGCTCGTGGCGTCCTTCGAGAAGTTCGTCGTCGACTGCCAGATCACCGAGATGCTCCAGCACGAGTTCACGCCGTTGGAGATCAACGAGGGCTCGCTCGGGTTCGACGCCCACCAGGAGGTCGGGCACGGCGGGCACTTCCTCGGCTCGATGCACACCCTGGAGCGGTTCCGCACCGCCTTCTACCGGCCGTTCCTGTCGAGCTCGGACAACTTCGAGCGCTGGACCCGCGGCGGCGCCCTCGACACCAACGCGCGCGCGACGAACCTGTGGCGGGCCAAGCTCGACGCCTACGAGCAGCCCCCGCTCGACGACGCGATCCGCGCCGAACTCGAGGAGTTCGTCACCCGCCGCCGCATCGAACTCGGCGACTAGGGCGCGGGCGGCTCCCCATGGCGATCAGCGCCTTCGACCTGTTCTCGGTGGGCATCGGCCCCTCGAGTTCGCACACGGTCGGCCCGATGCGGGCGGCCCGCACCTTTGCGTTGCGCCTCGCCGAGGAAGGGTTGCTCGATTCGGTATGCCGCGTGCGCGCCGAGTTGTTCGGCTCCCTCGGCGCCACCGGGCACGGGCACGGGTCGGTCAAGGCGGTCGTCCTGGGCCTGGAAGGGCATGCGCCCGAGACGATCTACCCCCGCGGCACCGATGCCCGGCTGGCGCATGTGCGCGAGGTCGGCAAGTTGCGCCTAGGCGGCACCCACGACATCGACTTCGCCGTCGACGACGACGTCATCCTGCACCGACGCGAGACGCTGGCATTCCACGCCAACGGCATGCGCTTCTCGGCCTGGACCGACGCGACCGAGGGGGCCGAGCCGGCATACACCCGCGAGTTCTACAGCGTGGGCGGCGGGTTCGTCCTCGACCAGGACGAGGTGGGCGAGAACCGGATCGTTCCCGACCACACGCCGGTCAAGTATCCGTTCACGACCGGGGCCGAGTTGCTGGAGCGGTGCCGGGAGTCCGGGTTGCCGATTTCCGGGGTCATGATGGCCAACGAATTGGCCTGGCGCACCGAGGAGGAGGTCCGCTCTGGGCTGCTGCACCTCTGGGATGTCATGCAGGAGTGCGTCGACAACGGGTGCCGTTCCGAGGGGGTCCTCCCCGGCGGACTCAAGGTGCAGCGGCGTGCCCCGCGGCTGGCCCGGCAACTCAAGCGCGAGCACGCCGGCGACCCGTTGGCCGCCGTCGACTGGGTGAGCCTCTATGCGCTGGCGGTCAACGAGGAGAACGCCTCGGGCGGGCGGATCGTCACCGCCCCGACCAACGGTGCCGCGGGGATCATCCCGGCGGTGCTCCACTACTACACGCGCTTCGTGCCCGGCGCCGACGACGACGGGGTCGTCTGCTTCCTGCTCACCGCGGCGGCGATCGGGTCGCTGTTCAAGGAGAACGCCTCGATCTCCGGCGCCGAGGTCGGGTGTCAGGGCGAGGTCGGCTCGGCCTGTTCGATGGCGGCCGGCGCCCTGGCCGAGGTGCTCGGTGGCACGGCCAAGCAGGCCGAGAACGCCGCCGAGATCGGCATCGAGCACAACCTCGGGCTGACCTGCGACCCGGTCGGCGGGCTGGTCCAGATCCCGTGCATCGAGCGCAACGCGGTCGCCTCGGTCAAGGCGATCACGGCCGCCCGGATCGCCCTGCGCGGCACCGGCGACCAGATCGTCAGCCTCGACACGGCGATCAAGACGATGCGCGACACCGGGCGCGACATGAAGGTGAAGTACAAGGAGACCGCCCGCGGCGGCCTCGCCGTCAACCTCATCGAGTGCTGACCGGCTCCCGTCACTCTTTTCCCGCCTGAACCGCCCAACGTCCACTTCGCACCCCAACAGACGGGGGGCGAAGTGAGCCTTTCCCACCTGAAGCACCGGGCCGTGCTACGGCCACCGCCCCTGGGCGCAAGGGTTGGGCCGTGGACGCGACGGCGGCGCTGCTCTCGGTGGCCGGCCATGGCCCGTCACCGTTGGGCGAGCCACCGTCCATGGGTATGCCGCGCGTCGCCCTCTGGGGCCTGGCCGCCGCACACGCCTGGGACCTGCCGATCACGACTCGCCCTGGGACGCACCCGCCGGTGATCACGCTCGCCGTCTCCCGCGCCAGCCCAGCGCCTCAGGTGTTCGGGTTGTCGGTGCGGCGCATTGCGGGGTGGGATCAGCGCGTCCACCCCATCGCCTTCCCGTGGCGCACCACCAAGGCGGCGACCATCGTCGATTGCGCCGCTCTGGGCAGCGCCGACGATGCGATCGCCTGGCTGGCGCTGGGCATCCAACGACGTTTCGTCGACGGGCTCACCCTCGACAATGAACTCCAGGCCCGCGGCAAGGTTCGCCACGGCGTCCTCATGAGGGAGGTCCTTGGCGACATCACCAGCGGCGCCCGTTCGGTCGCCGAGGTGCGCTATGCCCGCGACGTCGAACGCGCCCACCGCTTGCCCACCGCCTCGCGACAGGTGCCGAGCACCGTCAGCGGACGGTCGGTGCTCGACAACGAGTATGCCGAGTGGGGCGTTGTCGTCGAGGTCGATGGCCGCTTGGGCCATGAATCCTGGACGGACAGAGTGCGAGACGGTGCTCGTGACCGGCAGCTGAGCGGCCAGGGCCGGGTCACCACGCGGCTCTTCTGGTCCGATGTGGCCACTCGCCCGTGCCAGAGCGCCAAGGAGATCGGCGACCTGCTCGGCAGCCGCGGCTGGACCGGTCGTGCGCGCACATGTCGGCGCGCCGACTGCGTCATCGCACAGGATCGATGACGTTCGCGCGGCGGCCATGCTCAACCGGCCTCACACGCGCACCAAGTCCGCTAGTGTCTCGCCATGCGCAACACAGGGGACCTCACAGCAACCGATCCCAGCCCGCCGCCGGGAAAGAAGACTCGCGCCCGCGGGCCGAAGGACAAGACGCCCGCACCGGACCGCGGCGACACCGTCCAATCGGTCGACCGGGCCGTCACCATCCTCGAACTCCTCGCCCGCGACGGCACCGCCGGCGTCACCGCCCTCGCCCACGAACTCGGCGTCCACAAGTCGACCGCCTCCCGGCTCCTCGCCGCCCTCGAATCCCGATCCCTCGTCGAACAGGTCGAGGAGCGCGGCAAATACCGCCTCGGTGTGGGCATCCTCCGCCTCGCCGGGGCGACCAACGCCCGGCTCGACGTCGTCCAGGAGGCCCGCCCGGTATGCCGCCGGCTCGCCAACGCCACCGGCGAGACCGTCAACGTCGTGATCCTCAGCGGTGGCGCCGCGCTCTACATCGACCAGATCGCCGGCCCCTCCACCCTGTCCTCGTACAACTGGGTCGGTCAGCACATCCCGCTCCACGCGACGAGCAACGGCAAGGTTCTGCTCAGCGAACTCTCCCGCTCCGAGGTCGACGCCGTCCTGGGCGAGCTCACGGCATACACCCCGGCGACCATCACCGATCGGGAGGCGTTCCTCACCGAGTTGGCGACGGTCCGCCACCAGGGGTATGCCGTGGCCGCCGACGAACTCGACGTGGGCCTCACTGCCCTCGCCGCACCGATCCACAACGCCCACGGCGAGGTCATCGCCTCGGTGTCGGTGTCGGGGCCCTCGTTCCGGATCGATGCGGCACGACTGGCCGAACTCGTGCCCCTCGTCACCGGGGCCGGTGACGAGATTTCGGCGGCTCTGGGCTGGTTGGCCCCCGAGCGTCGAGCCGCCCCGCTCCCTGACCGCACCCCGGTCAGGGGTTGACCCCAGCCGCGAACCCCTCCATTGTGTGTTGCGAATCTCACGCAAGGTTGCGTGAATCGCAACACAAGCCGTATGCCGCACCACTCGAACGTTCGTCAGTCACCTTCGCGAGGAGCCCGCCGTGCCGGATCTGTTCATCGACGGCCACTGGGTGGCCCCTGCCGAGGGCGGAACCCGAATGCTCACCTGCCCGGCCACCGGGGAGGACCTCACCACCGTCGGCGAGGCCACCGAGACCGACACCCTCGCGGCGATCGACGCGGCATACCGGGCCTTCGCCGACGGCCAAGGGGAGTGGCCCCAGACCCCGATGCGCGAGCGCGCCGCCCTGCTGAGCCGCGTCGCCGACATCCTGCGCCGCGACAAGGCGGCCATCGCCGAGGTGGAGGCGCTCGACACCGGCAAGCGCTACGTGGAGGCCGAATACGACGTCGACGACGTCATCTCGGTGTTCGAGCACTACGCCCGGCTCGGCGCCGACCACGACGACGCCGGCCGCACCGTCGAGACCGGCCGCGAGGGCATCAAAAGCCGGGTCGTCAAGGAACCCATCGGGGTGTGCGCGCTCATCACCCCCTGGAACTACCCACTGCTGCAGGCGAGTTGGAAGGTCGCGCCGTGCCTGCTCGCCGGCAACACCTTCGTCCTCAAACCGAGCGAGATCACCCCACGCTCCACCATCGCCCTGGTCAAGGCCCTCGAGGAGGCGGGTGCCCCGGCCGGGGTCGCCAACCTCGTCCTCGGCACCGGCCCGAGCGCCGGCGGTCCCCTGTCGACCGACCCACGGGTGGCCCTGGTGTCCTTCACCGGCAGCCTGGCCGTCGGGCGCCACCTCATGGCCGCCGCCGCCCCCACCGTCAAGCGGGTCGCCCTCGAACTCGGCGGCAAGAACCCCAACATCGTCTTCGCCGACGCCGACCGCGAGGCAGCCCTCGACAACGCGCTCACCGCGGTGTTCCTCCACTCGGGCCAGGTGTGTTCGGCCGGCGCCCGCCTCCTCATCGAAGAGTCGATCGCCGACCAGTTCGTCGACGACCTCGTCGCCCGGGCCGCCGCGATCCGCCCCGGCACCCCCTTCGACGAGCACGCCCAGACCGGGTCGCTGACGAGCGCGGCGCACCTGCGCAAGGTCGAGGACTACGTCGCCCAGGGGCTGGCCGAGGGGGCCCGGCTCCGCACCGGCGGCGCCCGACCCGACGATCCGGCCCTCGCCGACGGCTACTTCTACCTCCCCACCGTCTTGGACCAGGTGCGCTCGGACATGCACGTCGTCCAGGAGGAATCCTTCGGGCCGGTCCTCACCGTCGAGACCTTCACCACCGAGGACGAGGCCATCGCCTTGGCCAACGATTCGATCTACGGCCTCGCCGGCGCCGTCTGGACGACCGACGAGGCCCGCGCCGACAAGGTGGCCGCCGCCCTGCGGCTGGGCACGGTGTGGATCAACGACTACCACCCGTATGTCGCACCCGCCGAGTGGGGTGGCTACAAGCAGTCCGGCGTCGGGCGTGAACTCGGCGAACTCGGGCTCGAGGAATACCAAGAGACCAAGCACATTTGGCGCAACACCGCGCCCGCACCTTCAGGATGGTTCGCATGAGTTGGCGTATGCCGTCGTTGCCGGCCCGCACGGAAAAGGCCTTGGCGCGCACGACCCTCGGGCCGGCGCCCGAGCGCGTCGATGTCGTCATCGTCGGGGGTGGAAGCGCCGGCTGTGTCCTCGCCAACCGGCTTTCCGAGGACCGGAGCACGAGCGTCCTCGTCCTCGAAGCCGGGCGTGCGGACTTCAAGATCGACCCGTTCATTCACATGCCCGCCGCGCTCCCCTTCCCCATCGGGAGCCGCTTCTACGACTGGCAGTACGAATCCGAGCCCGAGCCCTACATGTACGGCCGGAAGATCTACCACGCCCGCGGCAAGGTCCTCGGCGGCTCCAGTTCCATCAACGGCATGATCTTCCAGCGCGGCAACCCCATGGACTACGAGCGCTGGGCCGCCGACCCGGGCATGGAGACGTGGGACTACGCCCACTGCCTGCCCTACTTCAAGAGGATGGAGACCTGCCTCGCCGGCGCCGACGAGTGGCGCGGCGGCTCCGGCCCGCTCATCTTGGAGCGCGGGCCGGCGACCAACCCGTTGTTCTCGGCGTTCTTCGACGCCACCGTCGAAGCCGGCTACCCGCGCACCGACGACGTCAACGGCTACCGGCAGGAGGGCTTCGCCCGCTTCGACCGCAACCTGCACCGCAGCCGCCGGCTCTCGGCGGCCCGGGCCTACCTGCACCCGGTCATGGACCGGCCCAACCTGCACGTGCGCACCCTCGCCTACACGACCAAGGTTCTCTTCGGGGGCACCCGCGCGGTGGGTGTCGAGTACGAAGCCCTGGGCCAGCGGCATACGGTCTGGGCCGGTGAGGTGATCCTCGCCGGCGGTGCCATCAACTCCCCGCAACTCCTCCAACTCTCCGGAGTCGGCAACGCCGACGAGTTGGCGCCCCTGGGCATCGACGTCGTCGCCGACGTCAAGGGGGTCGGCGAACACCTCCAAGACCACCTCGAGGTCTACATCCAGTACGCGAGCAAGCAGCCGGTGTCGATCGCCCCCGGTCTGAAGTGGCACAACCGGCCCAAACTGGCCTTCGACTGGCTCTTCCTCCGCAAGGGGCTCGGGGCGACCAACCACTTCGAGGGTGGCGGGTTCGTCCGCAGCAACGAGGACGTCGACTACCCCAACCTCATGTTCCACTTCCTCCCGATCGCCATCCGCTACGACGGCAGCAGCCCGGTCGAGGGACACGGCTATCAGGTTCACATCGGGCCGATGTACTCCGATGCCCGAGGTACCTGCAAGATCACCAGCGCCGACCCCCACCGCAAACCCGCGCTGCGCTTCAACTACCTCTCCACCGAGCAGGACCGGCGCGAGTGGATCGAGTCGATCCGGGTCGCCCGGCACATCCTCACCCAACCGGCGCTCGCGGCATACAACGACGGCGAAATCTCCCCGGGACCGAGCGTGGAAACGGACGAGGAGATCCTCGATTGGGTCCGCAAGGACGCCGAAACGGCCCTTCACCCCAGCTGCACCGCGCGGATGGGTGTCGACGACATGTCGGTGCTCGACCCGCTGACGATGCGCGTCCACGGCACCGAGGGGCTGCGGGTCGTCGACGCGTCGTCGATGCCCTACGTCACCAACGGCAACATTTATGCCCCGGTCGTCATGCTCGCCGAGAAGGCCGCCGACCTCATCAAGGGCGATCAACCCCTCCCGCCGTCGCACGCTCCTTGGTACAACTACCGCAAGGGCAGCCCGCTGTGGCCGCCGCACGACCCGCGCAACAACGACGTTGCCGGGCCCGCCCAGTGATCGGAGAGCCGACCATGACGACCCCTACCCGCTCGCCGGACACCGGCGCGGCCCTCTCGGTCCAAGGCCTGTGGAAGATCTTCGGTCACAAGGCCGAAAGCCTCATCGGCACCCCCGACCTCGAGCTCTCGCGCTCGGAACTCCAGGCCAAGAGCGGGCACGTCATCGGGGTGCGGGACGTCTCCTTCGACGTCGCTCCCGGTGAGGTCTTCGTCGTCATGGGGCTGTCCGGGTCGGGCAAGTCGACCCTGGTGCGCCTCATCACCCGCCTCATCGAGCCGACCGCCGGGCAGGTGCTCCTCCACGGTGAGGACATCACCGCGATGAACGACGACGCCCTGCGCGAGATCCGGCGCAAGAAGGTGTCCATGGTGTTCCAGCACTTCGGGCTGCTGCCGCACCGCAAGGTCATCGACAACGTCGCGTTCGGGTTGGAGGTGCGCGGCGAGGACAAGAAGGCCCGCCGCGACCGGGCCCAGGAGATGGTCAACCTCGTCGGCCTCACCGGCTACGAGAACAACTACCCCGACCAGCTCTCCGGCGGGATGCAGCAGCGCGTCGGCCTGGCCCGGGCGCTCGCCGCCGACCCCGACATCCTCATGTTCGACGAGCCGTTCTCCGCGCTCGACCCGCTGATCCGCCGGGATATGCAAAACGAGGTCATCCGCCTCCACCACGAGGTCGGCAAGACGATGGTGTTCATCACCCACGACCTCCAAGAGGCCCTCAAACTGGGGGACCGCATCCTCATCATGCGCGACGGCGCGATCATCCAGATCGGGACCCCGGACGAGGTTGTCGCGGCCCCCGCCGACGACTACGTGCGCGACTTCGTCTCCGAGGTGCCCAAGTCGCACGTCCTCACCCTCAAGTGGGTCATGCGCCCACCGGCCAACGCCGAGGAGGGCGTGGGGTCGCCGTCGCTGCGCGACACCGCGATCGTCCGTGATGCCGCCCGGACCGTGTTGGCCCACCAGGGCGTATGCCGCGTCGTCGACGAGAACGACAACTTCGTCGGCGTCGTCGACGACGAGGACATCCTGCGCGTCGTCGTCGCCGAGGACGACTCCCACGCGCCGGCCGCGGCGGGCGCGAGCGCGCGATGAGCGCGACGACGCAGACCCCTCCGGCGCCGCCCCCGCCGGCGATCAAGGAGGAGCAGCCGTACATCGACCCGGTGCGCAAACGGCATACGGCCAAAAAGCTGCTCGGGGTCCTCGCCGCCTGGCTGGCCTGCTGGGGTCTCCTTCGGGGCACTCAGACGCTCGCGATGCCCAACCAGGAGACCACCCCCCTCCACGAGTGGCTCAACCAGGTCCGCGACAACTTCCAGTTGATGGCGCAGGACAACTGGTTCTTCCACGGCGTTCTCGGCGGCCTCGGCGCCGGCTTCAACTGGGTTGTCGCCCTGCTCCAAAGCCACCTCAGTTCGGTCACCCCAGACAACTATCGTCCACATAGGGGTATGTTGTAGCCCGTGAGCAAGAACCTCTCAACGGCGCGGGAGTACCTGCGCGTCTCTGACGATCGTGGCGGCCGGTCGAAGTCGACACCCGAGCAACACGCCGAGAACGTGGAAGCGGTCGCGGACCGCGGCTGGACGCTGATCGAGCCGTTCTACGAGGACCAGGGCATCAGTGCGTCGGAGTTCTCGCTGGTCCAGCGACCGGCCTACAAGCAGATGGCGGCCGACCTCAAGGCCGGCCGGTTCGGCGCGGACGTCCTGGTGGTCTGGGAGGTGTCCCGCGGATCGCGGCAGGTCGACGAGTGGTCTCCCCTGCTCAAGCTCCTGGCCGACAACCACGTGTTGCTCTACGTGAGCTTCAACGACAAGCTCTACAACCCGCGTGACCCCGGGGACGCTGCCGACGTCCTGAGCCTGGCCGTCGAGGCACAGAAGGAGTCGGCCAGGACCAGCGCCCGGATCACTCGCCACACCCGCTCGACGGCGAAGAAGGGCAAGCCGCACGGCAAGCGCCTGTACGGCTACGACCGCATCTACGACGAGGTGACGCGGGAGCTGAAGGAGGTGGTGTTCAACCAGCCCGAGGCCGAGGTGATACGCCGGGCCGGCCGAGAGGTGCTGGAGGGCAAGACCTTCTACTCGATCGCTCAGGCGTTCAACGCCGAAGGCATCCCGCCCCGCAGGCCCTCGTTCAAGGACCACAGGAGGGGGCTCGGCTGGACGAGCGTGGCCATCCGGCAGATGTTGGAGATGAAGTCGTACGGCGGCATCCGCAAGCACGAGAACCTCAAGGGCGACATCAAGGCCGAGTACGAGGCGGTGTGGCCGGCGATGTTCGACGAGGTCACCTGGCGGCGCCTCCAGGAGGAGCTGGCTCGGCGCAAGACCACCGACCCCCAGGGTCAGCGGGTCCGGCCGAACGAGCACTGGGAGCCGAAGCACCTGCTGGCAGGCATCGCCGTGTGCGGCGAGTGCGGGGCGATCATGCGGGTCGGCAAGCAGAACGAGGGGCGGCGCAAGCCGCTCCTGGGCAAGAACGGCAAGCAACTGACCTGGACGCGCACGCTGCGGGGACAGGAAGTCGTCCAGAAGCGCTGGGAGCCCAGCCGGTCGTACTCGACGTACGTGTGTGTGGGCGCGCCTGGTCGCACAGGGTTCCACGTTGCCGTCAAGGAGACACTGCTCGATGAGGCCATCGAGGCGGCCGTCGTGGCCCGTCTGTCGCGGCCGGACGTGCTCGCGGTGCTCGGCACACGCGACGAGGGCCTGGACGCCCGCAGGGCCGAGCTGCTGGAGCAGATCGAGGCCAAGAAGCGCTACCTGGCCGACTTCGCCCGAGAGGCCATGGAGAAGGGCGTGCCCGGGCTCCTAATCGACCAGGAGCTGATGGTGCGACCGCAGATCAACGCCCTGGAGGCCGAGGTGGAGGCGCTGGTCAGAACGGACCCCATGGTGCTGGATCTTGTTAGGAGCAACGACGTGGCGGGTCAGTGGGCGCAGCTCGACCTGGCGGCCAAGAGGCGCATCCTGAAGGCGGTCGTCACCCCTGTCATCTCTAAGCTCGACCCGGCCAAGCGCGGTCAGCGTGGCCTCGACTTCGAGCGCATCAGCCTGCGCTGGCACTGAACGGGGAGGGCGCAGCCTGCCGGCGAAGCGGTGATCTCGGGGCGGGGGTGCGGCGGCGAACTTGCCGGCTTCGCTTGGCGACTCGGAGAGTCGCCGGGTTGGGATCTGTGCTGTGTACAACTGCATGTGATGTTCACGCGTGGACCAACAACTTCTTGATTGTACCCACGCTGTCAAGTCGTGTCAACACGAGTTGGCTGGTACACGAGCACAACCGTGACGTTGAGGGCCCTGGTACGAGCTGAGCGCCGCAGGCGCGGTGGTCGACGAGGCGTCGACCGGGAGCGCTTCGGAGCAGGGTCGAAGTGACGTAGGCACAACAAGGCTTCTCATGGGTCCAGAGCGCGAAGCGCGTGGGTCGACGAGGCGTCGACCGGGAGACGTGATGGCACAGGTCGTTGTGCCGCAAGCGATCTTGGGCACAGAGCGCGCGTAGGCGCGTTGGTCGACGAGGCGTCGACCCGGGAGTGCTTCTGGCACGAATCGGGTGCCGCAGGCGACGGGATAGACCCGCGTCCTGCTTCAACAGACATGACGAAGGGGGGGTGGGAACCGTGACGGCTGAGATGACGATTCAGGGCAGCACCATTGCGCGGGACCTGCTCACCGCGAAGGAGGCCACCAGCCTCGGCTACGGAGCGCGGTCCACGTTGAACCTGTGGGCCGAGAAGGGCCTCATCAAGAAGGTTCGCGTCGGGGCCGGCATCCGGTTCAGGAGGTCCGAGCTCGACGCGATGGTTGCCGGCGTCAAGCCAGCGAAGGCTGCCGGGGCGACGGGCGAGCCCGCCCGCAAGGAGACAGTCCAGGAGTGGGCCGAGCGAATGGCCGCGGCCGCTCCCCCGATGGGCCTTGACGTCTTGGGCGTGGTGACGGCGACGCTGCGAGAGGCGGCCGAGGTCCGCGAGCAGACCGAGCTGGCTGCGTAGGCGCCCCGGACCCGTGTACCCGTTTCGGGTACACAAACGGGTACACGCGTTTGCGCTGGTCAGAGGCGGTTTCAACACCACAGGGGACCGCTGTACCCGATGTTCCGGCTAGGCGGCCTACCAAGTTGCATCACGAGAACTGAGAAATGCATGGATACTGGATATCTTGGATATGAGCGTTCGAGGCCAACACCAGCTCGACCCCTATCAGTCTCAGATTGGGCTTGCGTGCGCGTCCGCGCCTCAGTGGGGTTCATATCCCAGACGCGTATCTTTGCGATGGATATGGATATGCTCTAGACTGGTCACAGTTTGGATATTCTGGATACGACCTTGGGTCGCATCCCCGACCGAGAGGGGCTGGCGATGGCCGTGCGCTCGTACAAGTTCGTCCAGTTCCTCCGCAACGGCCGGACCGGCGAACCGCTCTTCAACCATGACATGCTCCTGCGCGGCCTCGCCTTCCGGTCCATCAAGGGCTGGGCGTACGTCCTACATGACAAGGACGAGGGTGTGGAGCCGCACTACCACGTGGCGCTCTGGACCGACGTGAACCTTGAGCCGCAGACTCTCGCGCGCTGGTTCGGTGTGCCCGAGGGCATGGTCGAGCGTGTCAAGGGCGGCAGGGCAGGGTTGCTGCGCACCTTGCAGTACATGACGCACGAGCGCCAGAGTGAGCAGGCCGACGGCAAGTACCCCTACCCCGACGACGAGGTCGTTGCATCGGAGGGCTGGGACTGGCGGTACGACGTCAATGAGGCGGAGCGTCGGCAAACCGCCAGTCGCGGGCGCCGAGGATCGCGAAGCATCGACTTGGAGGTCCGCGAGGAGGGACTGTCCGTCCGCGACGCGATCCGGCGCGGCACCTCGGTTCCCATCAACAGGCTCCGTCGCCAGCGGGCCGCGCACCTGGCCGACCAACGCTCCCTGGAGTCACGGGTCAACTTCTACGTACACGGACCGGACACCTTGGGAGCCAAGGCGCTGGCAAAGGGGCTGGCCCTGTCGCTGGCAGCCCAGGGCAATGGTCAAGTCTTCACTCTTCGCAACAGCATCGACGAGTACGACGGCGAGTCGGTGATCTTTGTGCCGGACGCCAACCCAAGTCGCATGGTCCACAGCCTGGACGACGACCCCATCAGCGGCCGTCGCTCTCTCTTCGAGGCGCTGACGCTCCTCCCCCAGGGGTCCATGGTGAGCACCTCGTTCGGACCGAGCCAACTGGTCCACCGAAGCGTGGTGATGTCCGGCAAGGCTCCGTTCGAAACGTTCCGGCGCGGCCTGGAGTCGGTCTACGCCATGGTCACGACCACAGCAGAGAAGGACTCGTACGTCCACCTCCCGGTTATCGTCCCCGTCTCGGCCGATGACTTCGGATTGCAGATCAATCGAGCCTTAGCCGACGGCGGAGCCTACGACCAGTACCTCACCCTCGGACGAGTGCGCGCCGCGATCCAGCCAGCCATGCAGGCCGCCGCTGCGGTTCAGGGTGACGACGGCAGCCTGCACGGCGTCTTGATGGAGCGCCAGTTCCGGGCCGCCATTGAGGCCAGCGATCGCGTCCGCGAAGAGTTGTCCCGCGGAGCCCGGAGCCGCGACGACGTCCTCGCTGAGTTCGAGGACCTGGGCGAGTTGCTGCCTGCTGACTGACAGTGCGCCGCTGCTCACCAGCCATACTGCGGCTTCACGTAGGGCCCGTGCCCGACGCGCTGCTCGTGGGTCCACCCGGGCGCCTCACCGGCGGGTAGCCGGAGCCGTGGGTCGGTGGCGGCCAGGTAGCCACGCGCCCACTCGATGAACTGTGCCGAGCCTTCAGGGGCCACCTGCTCGACCGACGCGACATACGCGCAGAGTTGCTGGTGCTCGTGCCAGGCCGCAGCACCCCTCGGTGAAAGCCCTCTCCCACTGCCCGTACTCGTGGCGCAGCTCGGCGATGCGCTGGGCCTCGCGGCGTCGGGCCGCCTCTTCCTCCTCCCGACGGCGTCGCTCCTCCTCCCAGCGGATGGCCTGCTGCGTCGCTGCCTCGATGAGGTCCAGCACCGCGTCGATCTTGTCCTCGACGCGTGACGTGGCGGTGTCGGTGAAGTTGTTCCGCATCTTCCTGTCGTGCTCGGTCAGATGGAGCCGGAGCTGGCCCGTGCCCGTGTAGTCGTAGGTCGGCGCCGAGACGTACAGACCTCGGGCTCGACGAGCCGCATCCTCCTTCGAGTCGACGTGCGGCTGGCGCTTGGTCACCTCGTCGAACACCAGACCCACGGGTGCGTGACCGGCGTCGATCAGGAGCAGAGACTGCTTCTCGTAGCGCACCGACCGGCCGCCCCAATAGTCGCGGTGGACCTCTCCGGCCACTGGCGTGACCTTCCAGCCACGAGCAAGCGCCTCCGAGACAAGCGATTGCAGGATCAGCACGCAGCGCCGCCTAGCGAACTTCGGAAGTCGGCCGGGCCGATCGCGGACCTCCTTCACAGCCTGGTGGGGTCGGCGCACGACTTGGGCCAGCGGCACCTCCGGTCCAGCCTCGGCGGCGTCCGAGGACGCCGTCTCGCTTTGGTCTGTCTCCGGCGAGCTGGCCTGTACCGAGTTCCCGAGCGACCGCCTGGAGGCCGTCTGCTTCGGTTCCTTGTCAGTCCGGGCATCACGTGGCCTGGGCGCCAGCTCAGGCGTCGGAGGGTAGGCGCCGTGCTCGATGTAGTGCCGTCCGGCGTCCGTCAGCTCGGCGGTCCACACGCCACCGGGTCGTCGCACCTTGACGAGGCCACGTGTCTTCAGAGCCGCTGCGCTGAGCTTCATCTCGGGTTCCGGTGGATCCACCGAGCCACCGGTCGAGAGCCACTCCAGGACCTTGCGCTGCTTATCGTTCACCGGACGGTTGGGCATGAGGTCAAGTGTTGTCGCCCGCACCGACGGTGGCCGTGCTTCTCCTGTCAGCCGGTGGCGAGTCGCGCCAGTGCTCGGACCGCCGCGGTGAACTGGTCGAACTTCAGCCGGACGTGGCCGTTCTGGAGGGCCTGGCCACTGACCCCGAGCTCGCTCAGCTTCAGCTGCATCAGCTCGCCGGGAACCAGCCGTGGCCTCGTCCTGTTCACCCAGGGCCAGCGCTCCTCGGCACCACGATCGTTCAGTGCCGTCCACTGGAGGTAGTCGGCGGGCTGGAACTCGGGGTCGTTGGTGACCTCCACGACTGCATAGCAGTCCTTGGTGTCCTTGGCGCAGATCAGGACAAGGTCTCCTGGTCGGAAGCCGGGCCTCCCCTTCTTCGGGCTGGCGAAGAAGGAGGACTCGCGCCAGCCGTCCAACGCCGGGTCCCCGTACTCCAGCTTCAGCCAAAGACTGCGGTCGGGGTCACGCGCGTCCGTAAGCAGTCGCTCTGCCTGGGCAAGGGCGGTGTCGGCGTCGAGCGCGTCCGCGTCGTCCTGGGCGGTGCGAGTCAGGCGCTTGGCCTTACCCAAGAGGTCGGCCAAGTCCTCGGAAGAGACGAGGCGCGCGGGCCACGCCCGGATCGCTCGCACGGCGTGGGTGCGTTGGTCCATGTCGAGTTCAATACCCAGCTCGCGGTTGGCGGTGGCGGACGAGCCAAGCCCGGGCCCGGTTAGGTTGGCGGAGCCGAGCATCCCTCGGGAACCGAGTACGAAGCACTTCGCGTGCAGCCGGTCGACGTGGCGAACCTCGACGCCCGCAGCGAGGAGCCTCGCCAACCCCTGCACCGACTGGTACCCGCCGGCCACGGCTCCAGCGTCCAGCGTGGTGACGAGGATGAACCCGTGGTCAGACTGCTCAGCTGCGACCGCGATCCGGTGGCAAGCGTCGTAGCTCAGGAACGGGCTCGTCAGGAGCGCTGGACCGTCGAGTTCCCCCAGCGCGTCAGTCAGCCAGCCAATTGCTGTGGTGATCACCCTTGGCATTGAAGCTTGGTGGCCGTGATCAGGCGGCGTCGCGCATGATGTCGAGTTGAGAGTTCAGCGACGATCGGAGCTGTACAAGCGATCCGCCGGACTTCACGTCACTGGCCGCCTCAGGCAACTCGTAGGAGTTGGCCTCAGCCAGCTTCTGGGTGATCAAGACCACCTCACGCACGAGCGGTGCAAATGCGTCGTGGCGCAATGCGAAACGAGGCACGTCGTCGAGTGCTGCCAGCACGCGATTGATGTCATCCGGGCCGAGCTGGCCCTTGCGGACAGCAGCAAGGTACTCGGTCAACGCCGCTACCAGCGCGTCGACTCGTTGCTGATGCTTGACGACCAAGAGTGCGCCTCCGCCGACTACGGCTGTGGCCGCAGAGACCACGAGCACGGGCATCATGACCTTGGGGTCACGCGCGGCCGCCGCCAAACGCTGAACTGCACCCTCAGAGGGCTTCCGGGGCGCCTGAACCTCTTTCAGGTGGGCGACGATCTGGCTCGAACCCCGCACGACACTGCCGAATCGAGTCATGTCCCCGGTGGCAAGACCAACGGCAAGGTCCGGGGGGACTTCGTAGAAGACCTGGATGATCGGCAATGGCGTCCCTCCTGACATGGACAGAAGCCTACCCAGCGTCTGTGACAAGAGGACGGGGATGAGCGAGGTCAGTGCTCGCCGCGTGCGCAGGTCAGGCGGCCGGCCACCGGCCGCCGAGGCGCGGGTATGGCGTCGAGACCCCGCAGGTTCGGCAGCCTCCCGAGCGCCCGCTCGTAGCGGCGCGACTCGATGAGCAGGTGCCTGAGTAACGTCGCCACCCTCGGCCCGAGCTCGTCGAGATCGAGCGCTGCGACGTCCTCGCCGCGCTGGCCGACCTTGCTGGCCGCGACACGGCCCCAGTACGTCTCCGGGCCGCCTGGCCGTCGGTGATGGCCATATAGCCGATCAGCTTGTTGAGGTAGGCCCTGGCCGACAGGCGCGCAGCGTTACCGCTCGTGCGTCAGCTCACCTACCTGTATCATGGATACTGACAGAAGCGTCGGAAGGTTTTAATCGTGAGCAGACAACAACGGCGGCAGGGCCAGACGGTGGGGTATGCCCGCGTCTCGTCGACCGACCAGAACCTCGACCGGCAGCTGCTGGCGCTCACTGACGTCGACAAGCTCTTCGAGGAGAAGGTCTCGGGGAAGAGCCGAGCGAAGCGGTCCGAGCTGGAGGCGATGTTGGGCTACGTCCGCGAGGGCGATCTGGTGAAGGTGCAGTCCCCCGACCGGCTGGCGCGCTCGACCAAGGACCTCCTTGACATCGTCGAGCAGCTCCAGGCCAAGGGCGTCGACATCGAGTTCGTCGACAACCCACAGCTGAACACCGACTCCCCTCACGGCGAGTTCATGCTGACTGTGCTCGCTGCGATCGCGCAGCTGGAGCGCAAGCTGCTGCTGGAGCGGCAGCGCGAGGGCATCGCCATCGCCAAGGCCAAGGGCGTCTACCGCAAGCAGAAGGCGCTCACCCCCGAGCAGGTCGAGGACGCGAAGAAGCGCGTCACCGAGGGCGTGACCAAGGCGCGGGTGGCCCGCGACCTCGGAGTGTCCCGGCAGACGCTGTACGAAGCCCTGAACGGGACCGGGGTGTATGCCTCCGGCTGACTTCGATCATTTACGGAAACCATTCCGCGAATCATTACTAGTAATCCAAGGCGCCAAGAGGGCGAACTGACGGTGGCGACGACGTACCGCCAACGGCCGGCGACCGCTGGCCGTGAGATGCCGGACTGAGTGCCCGGCTTAGGCGAGAGGAAGCCACCATGGACCAGACCAGCGATGACGCCCAGCAGACCGAGCGACCCGGTGAACTGCTCGACCTAGGTCAGACGGCCGTGCAGACGCCACAACGGCCCAAGCTCCCGCCCAATGCGACGGCGGCCGACCTGCGTCGCTGGCTGACGCAGCTGGACGCGAAGGAGAAGGCCGATAAGCGCAGGGCGGAGGCCAAGGCTCTGCGGCGGCGCCAGGACGCAGCTCGCAAGCGGGTTCGACCCGCGCGCTCCAAGGTCGTCGAGCTGCTCTACGCGTACTACCTGGTGCCGCCGGTCGAGGGCGACCGCTCCGAGAGCAAGCGCATCGAGGCTCTGCTTGGCAAGCTAGGTCTGCCCGACCAGGCGATCAGCAAGCCGGCATTCGATCTGATCGAGGCGATCAAGCTCGACATGCATATGGCCACTACCAAGGAGCCGGAGCTCGGCGACGAGGAGTGAACCAACGAGGCTATGATCACCGGTCTCGTGCCCACGGCGGCCCCGTGCCTACATCAGCAGGTGGCGGGGTCGCTGCACTCATAGGGGACGGAGTGAGCCCTTCGCTCCCGCTCCGGGCAAGCGATCAGGCGGTCCGTCCCATCTGCCGGTCGTGCGTGGAGAGCAGCAGCTCGGCTACGTGCGTGGCCTCGCGGATCACGTAGCGGCCGGTCTCCTTGCTGATGCCCGTCGGCAGCGTCCGACCGTGCCCTGTGCCTTGCAGGTTGCGTAGCTCGTTGATCGTCGAGGCGGTGGTCTTGGCCGACTGGTAGATCGCACGCAGCTGCTTGCCGCCCGGAGCCTCCGCGTTCACCGTCTGGGGTTGGAGCTTGAGCCGGTCGAGCGCGAGCGCCAACAGCTCGTCAAAGTCCATCTTGCGATCAGGCAGCATCTGCTGCTCCTCCAGGACGAACTTGCAGATCGACTCCAGCAGCTCCTTCGCCCCTCCGAGGAGAGCGCCAGGGTCCTCCACGTTGTGCTGGAGCCGCGCCAGCTGCTCGTCCAGTGCGGCGCGACCGCCGGTGGCCAGGTTGATCGGGTTGGTCCGCTGGAGACGGCCATCCTCGTCGAGCCCGACCCCCTTCACCGCAAGCGCACTGCGAAGGGTGGCGACCCGCTCAACGACCTTCGGCTCGTCGATCTGGAAGAGGCGTGCGATCCGCAGGTCGGTGAGGAGCAGGTCAAGGAGCTTGTCGTTCACGTCGCTAGGCCGGCGACGGGCCGCGGCGCAGACCGTCAGGACCCGCTGCTGCTTGTTCGGAGTGCCGGTGGACGGGTCGTAGGGGTCGACGTCGCCGAGCCCGCAGGCGGTGAACGTCCTCGTCAGTGTGGTGTGACTCGGTCCGTCCCCGGAGTAGTAGAACTGCGCGATCGCAGCGGAGACCTCGTCGGTCAGGAGCGTCGAACTCATGCACCCATTGTGGTCGAGTGCGCGGACACTTCTTCGGTCTCACGGGCCACGGCGGGCACGTCAGCGGGACCGACCTCTTCGCTCCCGCTCCGAGGTGGCGAAGCCGGTGGAGGGGCCATGCCCTGCGCTCCCGCTTCGGGCCAACGAGCACGGCGGCGAAGTCACCCTTCCGCTTCCGCTCCAGGGTGGCGGAACTGTGGTGACGAGTTCACCTCTCCGCTCCCGCTTCGAGGTAGCGGGTGTCTGCGCGAAGCGCCCGTCCGCTCCCGCTACCGGGCAGCGGAATCTCGTCACGACCTCGTCGCCACGATCCCCGCATCGGCCTTCACCGTTCACGGTGAAGACGGAAGTTGTGGCAAGAGGGCTGACGCTGTGCACGTCAGTGCGTCTGTGCTGCTCTTCAGGTGCGTCGCGGAGCAGAGCACCGTCACGACAGAGCCGACTGCAAGGAGGCGCTGCACGTCAGGCGGGCGGGAGCGGCCTGGCGGGGTCAATGGCTCAAGGGGCCCCACGAAGTGGGGATGGCCGGTCTTCACGTGCCGGGCGTAGCCCGGTTGATGGAGCGCGTCAGCGCGTATACGTGAAGATTACTCGCCAGGCCAATGGTCCCCTACAATATTGAGCGTAGAGCCGCGCAGGGACCCCGAAGGGGTCACCAGCGGATCAAGCTCGGGACCTGGCCTCCCGTGCGGAGCACATGACCCGAAGGGAGCAAGCGATGAGCAGGTCTAGGAGCGCAGCGACGACGACCGCGAAGAGCGCGCGACCGGAGGGGTTGCAGGTGCTCACGTCACGTGTCAGCGTCGACGAGTTGGCCGCGCTGGACGCAGTCCGGCATTGGGCCAAGGAGACGCTGGGGCGGGACGTGAGCCGGTCGGAAGCGGTGCGCATCGCGCTCCGTCTTGCGGCGGCCACAGTGTCGGGGAACGCCGACCTGTTGGCCGACCTGGCGGTCGAGAGCAACGACGCGGCGGCTGCGCAGCAGGCGCCGACGATCCGGCTCTCGGACGCTGATCGCGAAGCGGTCCTGGCCGGTTTGGCGGCCACCGAGAGTGCGTACCGCAAGTTCGACGGACAGGTGCAGCGGCTGGGCAACAACGTGAACCAGCTGACGCTGCTCGGGCACGTCGGCGAGGTCGTCGACGAGCAGGCCATCGCGGCCGTGCAGCGCACGCTGAACGCGATCCTCACCGAGATGCGGCTGTGGGAGCGGTTCGACAACCGCGAGCGGATGCGGCTGCTGTACGGCGGACGGCAGGCCGTCCTGTCGGAGGACTGATCGGCGTGGCAGTCATCGTCATCAGCTACGGCAAGGTCGCGCGCCGGGCGCTGCGCTACCCGAAGGCCGACAAGCAGAACAACGGTCCGGGCAACCCACGCGTGCTGCGCAGCACCGGCGTCAACGTGGCCATCGAGGGCGCCGAGCGGGTGTTCGCCAGGCTGCGGCGCAAGCACAAGAGTCGTGGCGCGCAGACCCTCCAGACGATCGTCTCGTTCAGCAAGGCCGAGATGAACCCGGACGACCCAGCAGACCACGAGCGCGCGATGCAGCTGCTCGTGGTGATCGCCATGTTCGCGCTCCCGCCGGGCACGCCCTCGGTCATCTACCTCCAGGCTGACGGCAAGACGGGATGCCTGCACGGCCACATCGTCTCGTGCACGACGTTGCCGCAGGACTGCGAGCTCGACGGTGTGAAGTGGAAGGCCGGACGCAAGCTGGCCGGCGCATGGACGGAGATCGAGGCATACCGGAAGCGCTGCAACGAGGCGATGGCGGAAGCGGGGTTCGTGAACGAGCTCCAGCACGTCGCCAAGCCCGATGTGCAGTACACGAAGTTCGAGAGCGGCATTCGTCTGCGGCAGGCCGACTTTGACGAGCGAGCCGCCCGCGGTGAGCTCAAGGAGGACGAGGTCCGGCCCGAGCAGTCGTGGCGCATCGACCTGGCTGAGCGGCTCGTGCGGTGCAGCGTCGAGGACGCTCGCAGCGTGACCGAGGATGGGCTCAAGGCGGCTGTGCTGGATGCAGGCTCCGAGGTGCGCGAGCGTGTGTCGAAGAGCGGCCACGTGTCGTGGTTGTTCCGACGCCCTGGTGCCGACTCGTGGATCCGCGGGAAGACCCTCGGCGCGTTCTTCGTCCGCGAGAACATGCTCGACAACGTCGAGCTGCGCAGCAAGGGTCTTGAGCCGCGTCGGCCGACGCCCAGGCAGGTCGAGAAGCGACCGGACAAGGAGCTGCCGGAGGTGACCGCGGAGCAGGTGCACGACGCCCGGAACGTGATGGCGCGCATGGTTGCCGAAGAGCAGGCACGGGCCGGCGCCGACGAGCTGCACGAGTGGCTGTGGGACCGGATCAACGACGTACAGCTGGCTGGGCGATCCGACGCGATGGCCCGCTGGCAGGAGTACGGCGAGAGCTTCCTCGACGACGAGGACATGGCGCGGCTGCACGAGCTGATGGACACGTGGAAGGTCGAGCAGGCGACGCAGCACGCCGCGCAGAGCGCAGCGAACCAGGCCGCGTACGAGGCCGCGCGCAAGGCCAGGCTGTCTCCGCGGGAGCGGGCCGTCGACGACCTCGCCACGAGGCTCGGCCTGCCAGACGACCAGGCGGTGTGGGACGAGCTGCGCGACGTGGTGATGACGCACTCCCCCGCGCTGCTGGCCGACGACGACGAGGACCGCTGGGTCGAGGCGCACCTCGGCGACGTCGACGTGAACGCGGTCCTGCGAAGGGCTGGAATGCCGGTCATCGGCGACGGAGATGCTGTCGCTGCCGGACACATCGGTTTCGGCAGTTTGGGTGCAGAAGATGCCCCCCCGGCCCCGTCTGAGCCCACTGGCGGGCGTGAAGCGGGCGATTCTCGGGTCGAAAACGGGTTGCGGGACGCCCGCGACGCCCAGTCGGCCGACCGTGACGCACAGCTGGCCGGAGGCTCGCAGAGCGGATTGCTCGGATACGAGGATTCTGGTTCTCGTCGCGACGCGACCGGAACGGCGTCGAAGGCCGGCGCCCGGAACGCGCCCGCTGGCGGGCAAGAAGCGGGCTATGAATCGCCCTCGAATGGGCGCCATCGGGCCAATAGCGGCCAGCTGGGCGACCCTGTGAAGCGCTCTGTCGCCGAGTTGGAGGCCGAGCTGGTGGCGCTTCAGGAGCGGCAGACGGCAGAGCTCCAGGCTCGGCTCGACGCGATCCAGCGCAACCTTGACCAGGTCATGGCCGAGGCCGGGCTCGCCGACCCGGTCGACACCGTCGAAGACGAGTCGGAGCACGACGCCTCGGCCTCCGCTCCCGCTGCGACAGGGTCCGGCCAGACCTCCGCTCCCGCTGCGGCCAGGCCGACGGGCAAGCCGGCCTACCGGTGCCCGCTGCACGACGCCGTGGTCGAGAACGAGACGCCGAAGCAGAAGCGCGAGCGGCTGGCCATGGCGAAGTTCGACGACTACGCGTACCCACAGCTGCTCGCGGGCAAGCGAATCGACGACAAGCGAGTCCCGAGGGGCATCACGCACGACAAGCTCGCGCACTGGAAGGCGCACGGCCTGAGCGCGGAGACGCATCAGCAGATGAGCCTGCGCACGACCAAGTACGAGCTGAGCCGGTTCGAGCACGACGTCGGCCAGGAGCTCAAGCAGGAGATGGCTCTGTTCACGCCGGGCGAGCCCGGCTACACCGTCCGCGCGGCCGAGCTCAAGGTGTCGAACGCCCGGAAGGACCGGCTGCGGGCCGAGGTCGCCGCAGGCGTGTACGAGGACCTGGAGGGTGGCGGCTCAGGTGGCGGCGGCTCCGGTAGCAGCGGCTCCGGGAACCCGGGCACAGGCCCTGGCAGCGGAGCAGGGATCGAGACCCCGGTGCCGGACGACAAGGAGTACGGCGGCTGATCCGGCGAAAAGAGAGGGCACCCGCTCGAAGCAGGTGCCCTCTCGTGCGGGCCGCTATGGCCGCTGGTCGGCCTGGCCTTCGGTAACTGGCTGGTCGGTCCACTTCTCCCACCAGGCGCTCAGCGCCTCGAACGCCTCGTCCCGGGTCTCGTCGTCCAGGTCTAGCACCTCGTCGAGGACACCGTCGGCGAACGCGGCGGGGCTGATGGGCGCTCGGTCGTCGAGCTGATCTGTCACTTCTTGATCCAGCGTCCGTCGGAGCCGAACGTGTACCCGTCGACCTTCGAGTCGCGCACGGTGAGGTCGCCGCCCTTCATCACGGTCACGTAGGCCCGGGCCAGGGTGTCCTCTTTGCCGTCCACGACCATCGGGAAGGTCAACTCTGTCTCGGCGGCCACCTGGTCGTCGTAAGGCTGGGTGGCGCAGCGTCGTACGACGGTGCCGCTGGCTAGGTCGTCGGCGACGTAGGCCCCCAGCCCAGTCGGCGACGCGGGCAGCTCGCTGGCCGGCTTGCCCTCGCTGTCATCCAGGAGACGCTTGGCGACGTTGACGGGCGCAGGGATGCTGTTCAGCTTGGCGTTGGCCTTGGCCGCGTCGTCGTCGATGCGCTTGTCGATCTTGGCGAACGCGTCCTCGTAGGTGCCAGGCCAGTTGTTGAAGACGTTCTCGCTGAGCATCAGGTCGACGGACTCGGAGTTGTTGCCCACCCACTGGTGGAGGAACGATGACACACCGGTGCTGGCCGGTCCGAAAGCCTTTGTGAAGCCTTCGTTGACCGAGCTGCCGGTGTAGCCGTACTCCTTTGCTTGCTTCATGCCGGCGGCGACGGCGTCCTTGATCAAGTTCTTCTGGACGGTGGCACTCTGGTCCGGGGTGCGGCTCGGCAGGACGGGCTTGCCGGCCAGCTCTTTGCCGCCGTCGGCGTAGGTCATCTTCAGGTCGAACGCGCAGTACTCGGCTCCGGGCATCTCCCGCACGGTCAGGTCGTAGCCAGTGACCACGAGACCCTGCTGGTTGCCCATGGCATCGAGGAGGCTCTGCGGCAGCTTGATGGCCAGCGCCTTGGGCGAGGAGAAGCCTGCGCTCTCGAACTGGAAGACCTTGGCTTGGGAGGCGGCCGGGGCTGTCGAGCCAGTCCCATTGGAGCCGCAGCCGGCCAGGGCGATCATGAGGCTCGCAGCGAATGCGACTGCGGCGAGCGGACGGTGGATGGTGGTCATTTTGCTTCCCCTGTAGATGTCGTGAGGTTGGTGTCTGGGCGGTGGCGTTGAAGGTTCGGAACGTGGGCGAGCCAACCCTGAGGTCCGGCACGGCAGGCGCGGCACATCAGGTGCTCTTCCTCGTCGTGCGTCTCGCAGCGGGCACCGAGGTTCGCGAGCAGCTCCGCCGGTCGCAGGTCGAGCCCGTGGGCGATCTGAACGAGCACGTCGAGGGTCGGGTTGCGGACGCCGCGCTCGATGCCAGACACATACGTCCGGTCGAGCCCGAGGTGGAGGGCAAACGCCTCCTGCGATGACCAGCCAGCCGCTCGTCGTAGGGTGCGCAGGCGCTCGCCGAAGGCAAGCCGGTGGAGCGGGGTGGTCACTGCTCCACGAAACCCTGCAACCGGCGATGGGTCCACGGTCGGAGAGACCACGGACCATGCAGCCACGGACTATGAGTCTCGACCGGGGATCGCCGGACGGTCGAGGGGTGGAAGGAGAGAACGGGCACGGCTGCTCCCAGTGGCAGACATCACGGCACGGACGCTCGTCCGAGCCGCTGCAACTGGGGGTCAGGTTCATCGGTGAGCGTGGTGATGGCACCACGTCCGCCGGTCGTGTCGCAGGCGTTCAGCAACCCCGACTCTAGCCGGTTGATGTCGCTCGGCGTCGAGAACTCGAGCGGCGCAGCCAGGCACGAGTCGTCGTCGCGATGAGCGGTCCCCGCAGGGCAGCCGATCAGGCTGCCCCACGGGGACGTTGTCGCTCAGCTGTTGAAGACGTAGACCCCGGGCGCGTCGCCGCTGGAGGTGTCGACGTCGCACACCGTGAACCCGAACCGCAGGTCACGCGTCCAGCCCTTCCAGTCGAAGTGCTGGACGGCCAGGTCCGGCCAGCCGTCCATCAGGCTGATGTCCTCGGCGAGCTGTTGTGCGTAGTCCCCGAACGAGTCCCACTGGCCGCAGTAGCGGTCCTCGAACTCGGCGACGACCGGCAGGTCGCCACGCCCCTCGGCGACGTAGCAGCCGCTCTTGACCCAGGCCCGGAGGGCACCGCGCAGGTGGGGCTCGACCTCGGCGAGGCGCCTGCCCCACTGCGCGGCCTCGTGCGGGCTCAGCTCCCCCGAGACCGGCAGGTACTCATGGTCGAAGCACCAGAGCTCCTCGCACCCGGTGAACCCGAGGCCGGAGCCCGCGTGAACGTCGGCGAGGGTGACCTCGTCGGCGTCCTCGGCGTCGAACCAGTGCCCGACGAGGTCACCCGCGTTGTAGTGCGCGAGGCAGCCGATCCAGACCCGCGGGGTCTGGTCGCTCACGAGGCAGCCCGCAGGTCGGTCTTGAGCGAGTCGAACACCTCGGGCTGCCAGCACTGCTCGGTGACAGCCGTGAGCACCTGGACGCCGATGTGCTCGGGGTCGATGGCTCTCGCCTCGTCGCAGCACATGTTCATCAGCGCACCGTCGCCCGACTGCCAGGCGGCCACGCCGGTCAGGAACAGGGCCGCGCACGCGACCCGGCCGCCGGAGACGCGGACGACCTGGCTCCACGCGGCCACCCAGGTGAGCGCGTTGTCCCTGTCGATCCTCAGCATGGCTGCGTCCCGGGCTGCCGGATGAGCAAGCAAGACCATCATCCGGGCGAGCGAGACCTCGTCGATCAGAGATCCGACAGGCTTGGACTCGACCTCCTGCATGTGCTCGGTCATCATCTGAGCTGCCTCGTGGTCGCTGAGAGCCGGCAGGGCCGTGATGACCGCCTCGGCCGCGACCTCGAACGCCGTGGAGCGCGTCTCGGAGTCGGGCTTGACCCGGGCTGCGATCTCGTCGCGGCTCGTTGCCACGACCCTGCCCTCGTAGACGCCCTGGGCGTGCATGGCGTGCTCCTCCAGCTCGGCCAGCGGCCGCAGCGGCGGAATGCCGGGCTCCCAGGGGTCCAGCTCGCACCAGCCGTCGCGGCCGACGGCCGCCAGGCCGAGCACCCGCAGCGGCGGCTCGTCGTCGATGGACTCCAGCTCGATGCCGGCGGCCAGGTCGCAGAGGATCGCCCGGGTCACCTCGGAGACGTTGGGCATGTAGGCGGCGATGACAAGCTCCTCGGCCGCCGACTGCCGGGCGGCCCGCAGGGTGGTAACCACCAGCTGGGCCACGTTGGCCCCGTTGAGGTCGGCGCGCATGGTCATCGCCACGCGGTGGCCGCCCAGGAACATCACGACGAGCGAGCGCTCGGGCTTGAACCCGACCAGCGCAGGGACGAACGCGAGGATGCCGGCCATGTCGGAGATCGTGACGGTTCGCTCGGGACGGGTGTCGGCCATGGTCAGGCTCCTTCGGGGTCGGTGATGGTGGCAGCCGCCAGTACGTCGATGACGTCTTGGTCACAGGTGACGAGGGTCGCCTTGCCGGTCTGGATCAGCTCGTGAGGCAGCACGCTGGTGGCGCTCGTGACCGGCCCCGGGACAGCGAGCACGTGACGCTCCAGAGCGCGCGCGTCGCGGGCGACGTAGCGCGCACCTGAGCGGCTGGCGCCCTCGACGATGACGGTCGCTTGCGTCAAGGCAGCCATGATGCGGCCCCTCAGCTCGAACCGGGTGCGGCTCGGCTTCGTCCCGGGCGGGAACTCGGTCACGACGGTGCCCTTGGCCATGAGCGTCTGCACGAGTTCCTCGTGAGCCTGGAGACGGGGCGGCACGTCATCAGCGATGCCTTGGGCGAGCACCGCCACCGGGGCGGGTCCCTCGGCCGCCAGCGCACCCTTGAGTGCCGCGACGTCGACGCCGTACGACAGGCTCGTGACGATGGTGTGGCCTCGGCTGGCCAGCTCGTGGGCCATCTGCTGGGCCACCTGGTCTCCGTAGGCCGTGCAGGCGCGCGAGCCGGTGATCGTGACGGGTTGCCGCAGGTCGAGCGGCATCCCCGCCACCCACAGGGCCACGACCAAGGGCGCGTGGGTGCTTAGGTCATCGAGCGGAGTCGGCCACTCGGCGTCATGACCGGGCGTGAGCAGCCTCAGCCCGAGCTCGTCCGCCTCGCGCTGCACGTCCTCGGCCTTGATACTGCGTGCTCGCGGCAGCCGCATCCGGTAGCGCTGCCAGGCACCGACGATGCCCTCGACGCAGACCTCGGTGTCGGTGCTGGACTCGTCCAGCTTGGCCAGGCACAGCCGCGCCTCGCGCTCTAGCTCGGCCTCGCTCCTCGGCTCGCTCACGTCGTAGCCGCCCTCCTGCCAGTCTGTGTTGTCCATGTCTGTCCCCTTCCTCGGGATCGCGGGCGGCCAACGGCAGCCCTCTGCTGCGATCCCGGCCGGACGGAGTCCGGCACAAGCCAGCCCGTGAAGACAGAACCCCCGCTGCGAGCCGGGTTGGCTCACAACGGGGGTTCTCTGAGGTTGTGCGGCTGCTCAGGCGGTCGCCGCAGCCTTCTGACGCGTGCTGCGGCGCTGGGTGGCCGCTGGTGCCGGCGGAGCCTGCTCGGCGCTCTGGAGGGCCGTCTGAGCGGCCGCGAGTCGCTTCTGAAGGCGAGCCGTCGTGACCGAGGCGCTCTCCAGCAGCGAGGCGTCCGTGATGTTCAGGCCCTGGCTGTACTTGACCTCGCCGGTCTGCTTGTCGGCGTACACGCTGGAGCGCACCTCGTAGCCGAGGGCCACGAGGTCGCCCTGGTGCATGTAGCCGAACGGGGTCCTCGCCACGTCGGTCTCAGGACGGACGTAGGTCTCCAGCTGGACGCGGTCGCTCGGGCGCGTGCCGTCGGCGGTGCGGTAGTCGCGGTCGACATAGAGGGTGACGTGGACGCTCTTGGAGCCGTCACTGTTCTGGAAGACCTTGGGGTCGGCCGCGAGGCGGCCAGTGACGGTGCCGTGGTTGAGGTTGCTCATGGTGACTCCCGACGAGAACGCGAGGCACCCCGTGTGCCCCTGCTGTCAGTAGTCCCCCGAGGCAGCTGTGCTGCCGTGAATCCATGCTCCATAAGGGGAAATGCCAAGGAACTCGCGTCGTCACGAACTCTGTCAGTCCCCGTCGGTAGGCTGGAGCCACTGGACTGCTTGGCGTGTGCGGACATGCCAGAACGACCATCCGCCAGACCAAGGAGGACACCGTGGACGACGTGACGGATCTTGAGTCGCTGCCCGTCGAGCAGCTGATCGAGATGATCCGGGAGAAGACCGGCGCCGGCGTCAACCTATCGTTCCCCGCAAGGTGTTGGCCCGACAGATCGGCCGCAGGGTCCGGCCGAGGACGATGCGAACGGTCAAGGCACACAGCGCAGGCGACGAGAACGGCCGCGCGAGGAACCTCTTGATCGAGGGCGACAACCTCCAGGCCCTGGCCTCCCTGTACCGCGAGAAGGGCCAGGTGGACCTTATCCTGACAGATCCCCCCTACAACACGGGCGGTGACTTCAGGTACAACGACAAGTGGGACCAGGACCCCAACGACCCCGACCTGGGGGACTTCGTCGGCAGCGACGACCCTGCGCGGCACACCAAGTGGATGAAGTTCATGTACCCGCGGCTCCAGATGATGAAGTCGATGCTGAAGCCGTGCGGGGTGCTGGCGATCTGTATCGACAGCCGCGAGCTGTTCCACCTTGGCCAGATGCTCGACGAGCTGTTCTACGAGGAGAACCGGCTCGCGATCATCAACTGGCAGAAGAGTTACTCACCGCGGTCCGACAATCGTCACGTCTCGACCGCGACCGAGTACGTGCTGGTCTACGCCAAGAATGAGCGACTGGCCAAGACGGGGCTGGAGCCTCGCACCGAGGCGATGGATGCGCGGTACCAGACGCGTGATGGTGATGCGCGTCGGTGGAAGTCGGGCGACTTCTCGGGGCCCAAGGCCGCTACTCACCAGGGGATGGTCTACGGAATCCAGTCACCGTTCACCGGCGAGATCCACTACCCGCCCTCGGGCAAGTGCTGGCGCTCTCCACAGGCTGAGGCGAAGCGCTGGTTGGAGGAGTGGGGTGTCAAGTACGTTCTGCGAGACATCGGCGATGAGTCAGTGAGAGCAGCGATCATCGGGAAGCCCGAGGCCCAGGTGAGGAAGGTTAAGGCGCTGATGCTGAGCTCGACGACCTCCGTCTCCCAACGGGAGAGTTCGAGGTCGACAGCCGCGTTCCGGAGGCGGTGCTCGGCCACCGGGATACCGAGCTCGGCCGCGACGCCCCGTGTGTAGCGCACGAAATGGGCCTTGAGGATGTTGAGCGTCGCGTCGGAGATGCTGTCGGCGCCGAAGCGTTCGTTCAGGATGCCGATCTCCTCGATGTGCTCCGGGCGCTTGAGCCCGGCTGCGACCGCGACTGCGATGCCGTCGGCGATGGCTGCGGCACGCCCGGCGCCCCCGCCCGACCCCCTCGTCGATGCGGTGGTGTAACCGAGGCAGAACTCGTGCGGCTCCGGAAACGTCAAGAGCTTGTGGGCCTGCTTCGCAGACAGGGACTGCTTCGAGGGCGCCCTGGCGACGAGCTGGTAGCAGTGGGCGAAGTGGGCGACGAGGTCCGCGTGCGCCTGGATCCACTGGTCGCCGGCTCGGAGCATCAGGAAGGGATCGACGAACAGCTTGGTGTCGACGGTGAGGTCCGCATCGAACCAGTCGTGCTTCTTCGCGCCCTTGATCGAGAATGCCTCCGAGAACCTCATGGCTGCCCCTTCCTATGCGTGGACGGTACCAACGTGGTCCGACGTTTGCGGCGCAGGGACTCTCCGATGCAATCACCGACCAGATGCCGGTGTCGGGGCAGACTGAGGCAAGGGCACGGGTAGGAGTGATGAGGCGTCATGGACGGAACCACCTTCTTTGGTCCGTGGGAGGGCGATCCGATCGCGTCGTGGGAGGACGCCATGGCTGCGATCGAGGACGTGATGAACAAGATTGGTCGTCGGCGCATGGCCTGGCGCGGACAGGTGAACGCTTCCTGGTGCCTCCACAGTGGGCTCTACCGACGGCTGCTCGCGCAGGCCACCGGGAACGCCCCTGAGGAGGCGGACCTGCTCAAGGCCGAGGACAAGCTCCTTAGCCTCGCTCGCGACGGCTGGCGCTTCGACCAGCTGCCCTACCTGGAGCTGGTGGCGCACATGCAGCACTACGGGGCGCCGACACGGCTCCTGGACGTGTCCTTGAATCCGCTGGTCGCCCTGTGGTTCGCGGTCGAGCAGCGGCACGCCGACGAGGACGGCCAGGACGGGCGCGTGTTCGCGATCGACGTGACCGACCGTTCGGTCCGGCTGGACGCCGGGTGGAACACGTACGACATCCCTTGGCGTCACTTCGAGAAGGCGTCGAAGTGGTCGCTGGAGCTTCCGCTTCTCTGGCGGCCGCCCTCCTACAACGAGCGCATCCCCGCCCAGCAGTCTGGGTTCCTGCTCGCAGGAGTTCCGAAGTACTACGCCGGGAAGAACTCCCAGTACCGCAAGGCGCCTGGCGACGCGAGTGCCGCCGGGCTGTGGAAGGCCGACGAGGTCCGGCGAGCCACTTCCGTTCCGACGCGCATGGTGGACCGGACACGCAATCTCGATCCGAGGTCGCGCCCGACGCTGACGCTGAGGATCGCCGCAGACGCCAAGGAGCCGATCCGTCGCCGTCTGGAGCGGGACTACGGGATCAACAGCGGCACCATGTACCCGGACCTCTTCGGTATGGCCACCCACATCCGGGGCCAGGTCGACGACGGCGGATTGCTTGATCGCCCAGCTACCCCTGGGGCCGGCACGTCCTGATCGGACATCCGGCACGAGACTGACCCCGGCCTGCGAGGAGGAGAGCCTCGGTAGGTGGGTCGCAGATTTGGGCAAAGACCCTGGTCACAGGCACTTTGACCTACCCACCTGCGGATTGTTGTTCACACCAGGGAACCTGCTCGGCTGGTTCGGGGTCGTCGCCCTCTTCGGGTGGGTGAGTTATGCGTTCGCGGGCTGGCGGCCCTCGTTGCTCGTCACGAGTGTCACCCTCCTCCTCGGCGTCTTCGGCCTATGGACCGAAGGGCTCGACACCCTCATCATCACGGTCTTCTCGGTCGTCATCTCGATCGTCATCGGGCTCCCCCTCGGCATCGCGATGGCCCGCAGCCGCCGCGTCTCGGGGTTCGTCACCCCGGTGCTCGACGTCATGCAGACGATGCCGTCGTTCGCCTATTTGGCCCCGGTCGCGATGCTCTTCGGCATCGGCCCAGCGACCGCCGTGGTCCTCACTCTCATCTATGCCCTGCCACCCCTGGTCCGGATCACCGAACACGGGATCCGCTCGGTGTCGGCGAACACCATCGAGGCCGGCCGCTCGCTCGGGGTGACGAGGGGCCAACTGCTCCGCCAGGTCCAGTTGCCGATGGCCAAGCGGACCATCGTCGTCGGCATCAACCAGTCGACGATGGCCGCGCTGTCGATGGCGACCATCGCCGCCCTCGTCAACGGCCCCGGTCTCGGCCGCACCGTCGTCGATGCCCTCCAGGTGCTCAACGTGGGCAAGGCCGCGGTCGCCGGGCTCGCCATCGTCGCCATCGCCATCATGCTCGACCGGACGACCACCGCCGCGAGCGAGCGCACCGAGAAGTCCACGCAGGGCAAGGTGGCCTCGGTCGGCTATCCCGGCCTGAGCAGCAAGGTCATGCTCGAACACCTCCCCCGCTGGGCCACCGAGGATGCCGGGCGCGGTTTCGAGTTGCCCCGGCTGACGCGCGCCGGCCGCCGCCTCGTCCTCGGGGTGCTCCTCGTCCCGGTTCTCGCGGCCGCCTACTACTCGACCCTCTACCTCCAGTTGGCGACCTTCCCCGACCTCAGCGAGGTCCCGGCGATCCGCGAGATCACCGGGTCGGCCCTGGCCGGTCACATCAACACCGTGACCACGGCCTTCGTCGATGCCGTGAGCGGCGCCAGCGAGGCGTTCAAGAACTTCGTCACCTACGGCTTCCTCAACCCGCTCCAGTCCCTGCTGGCGACCAGCCCGTGGTGGACGATGGCGCTGGTCATCGCCGCCGTCGCCGTCATCCTCGGGGGCCGTCGGCCGTTGCTCATCACCCTCGTCTGCGAGGCCGTCATCCTCGGCACCGGGCTGTGGAACGAAGCCATGGTCACCTTGACGATGACCCTCGTCGCCACCGTGCTCGTCATGATCGTCGCGGTCATCGTCGGGGTGGGCATGGGTCGCAGCCGGATCGTCGACATCGTCGTCCGGCCGCTCCTCGACGGGTTCCAGACCATCCCGCCCTTCGTCTATCTGGTGCCGGCGCTGGCGCTGTTCGCCTCGAGCCGGTTCACCGCCATCGCCGCCGCCATGCTCTACGGCATCCCGATCGCCACCAAACTCGTCGCCGACGGCATTCACGGCGTGTCGGCGACCACCGTCGAGGCGGCCCGCTCCACCGGCAGCACGACCTGGCAGATGATCTCGAAGGTCCAACTCCCCATGGCCCGTGAGGCGCTCGTCCTCGCGACCAACCAGGGCCTGCTCTACGTCCTCTCCATGGTCGTCATCGGCGGCATGGTCGGCGGCGGCAGCCTCGGGTACCTCATCGTCCAGGGTTTCTCCCAGGGCCAGTTGTTCGGCAAGGGCCTCGCCGCCGGTATCGCCATCACGGCGATGGGCGTCATGCTCGACCGCATTGCCCGGTATGCCGCGGAGCGCTACGGCCGATGACTCCCGTCCCAGCCCGCCGCGAACCCGCGGCCGACACCGAGAGCCCGAGCGCGGCATACCCCACGCTCTCCTGAGCGACCCCCCAAATCTCCCCGCGGATGGCCGCGGGGCTCCAGAAAGGAAGACACATGGCACGAGGCACACGCCGGATCACCACCGTCGTCGTCGCCGCCGGGATGGCCCTCGGCCTCGCGGCCTGCGGCGGCGGGAACATCAACTCCAGCGGCAGTTCGAGCGCCGCCGGAAGCAGCGCCAAGTGCGGGGACCTGCGGATCGCGGTCAACCCGTGGACTGGCTACGTGAGCAACGCCCACGTCATCGGCTACGTCGCCAAGACCAAGCTCGGTTGCAACGTCACCTACCCCGAACTCAAGGAAGAGGTGAGTTGGCAGGGCATGGCCTCCGGCTCGATCGACACCGTCGTCGAGAACTGGGGCCACCCCGACCTGGTCAAGAAGTACATCACCGACCAGAAGGTCGTCGTCGACGCGGGCCCGACGGGCAACCAGGGCATCATCGGCTGGTACGTCCCGCCGTGGATGGCGCAGAAGTACCCGGACATCACCGACTGGAACAACCTCAACAAGTACGCCGACCTGTTCAAGACGAGCGAGTCCGGCGGCAAGGGCCAGCTCCTCGACGGTGACCCGTCCTACGTCACCAACGACGAGGCCCTCGTCACCAACTTGAACCTCAACTTCAAGGTGGTCACGGGCGGATCGGAGGCGGCGCTCATCACGAGTTTCCGCCAGGCCGAGAAGAACAAGACCCCGCTGCTCGCGTACTTCTACGAGCCGCAGTGGTTCTTCTCCGAGACCAAGCTCGTCAAGGTCAACCTGCCCAAGTGGACCCAGGGCTGCGACGACGACCCGAAGAAGGTCAACTGCGACTACCCGCCCTACACCCTCAACAAGCTCGTCGCCAAGAAGTTCGCCGACTCCGGCTCGCCCGCGGTCAACCTCATCAAGAACTTCACCTGGACCAACGACGACCAGAACAAGGTGTCGGAGATGATCGCCAACCAGAACCTCTCCCCGGATGACGCGGCGAAGAAGTGGGTCGAGGCGAACCAGGACAAGGTCAACGCCTGGCTCAAGTGAGCCCCACCCGCCACCCTTTTCCCGCCTGAACCACCCAACGTGCGCTTCGCACCCCGACTGTCGGGGTGCGAAGCGCACGTTTCCCACCTGAACTTCCTACCCAAGCCCCCGCACGCTCTGGCAGAATGACCCGGAACCGTTGCACAATGCGAACCTCGTTGCACGATAGGCAACAAATCCCGGAAGGCTGAACCGAAATGGCTGAACTCCCCGCGCGCGCCCAATGCGTCGTCATCGGCGCCGGCATCGTCGGCAACTCCCTCGTCTACCACCTCGCCGAACTCGGCTGGACCGACATCGTCCAACTCGACAAGGGCCCGCTGCCCAACCCCGGCGGCTCCACCGGCCACGCGAGCAACTTCATCTTCCCCGTCGACCACAGCCGCGAGTTCGCCGACATCACCCTCGACTCGATGAAGCAGTACAAGGAACTCGGCGTCTTCACCGAGTCCGGTGGCTACGAGGTGGCCCGCACCGAGGAGCGCATGGAGGAACTGCGCCGCCGGATGTCGAGCGCCAAGGCCTGGGGCATCCCCGCCGAGATCGTCGACCCCGACCACGTTGTGGAAAAGGTGCCCTTCCTCGACAAGGACCAGATCATCGGCGCCGCGTGGTTCCCCACCGTCGGCGTTGTCGACTCCCTGCGCGCGGGCACGATCATGCGCGAGCGGGCCATCGACAAGGGCGCCCTCACCGTCGTCCCCAACGTCGAGGTCACCGGCATGGAGGTCGTCGAGGGCCGGATCAAGGCCGTCGAGACCAACCAGGGCCGGATCGAGGCCGACACCGTCGTCATCGCCTGCGGCGTGTGGAGCCCCAAGCTGGCCCGGATGGCCGGCGCCTACATCCCGCTCACCCCCGCGGTCCACCAGATGATCTCCGTGGGCCCCTGCCCGCAGCTGGCCGAGCGCCCCGGCGAGATCTCCTTCCCCATCGTCCGCGACATGGACACCTTGTGCTACGAGCGTCAGCACGGGTCGGACATGGAGGTCGGCTCCTACGCCCACCGCGCCATCCTGTGGGACCCCGAGGACATCCCCACCATCGAGCAGGCCAAGCTCTCCCCCACCGAGTTGCCGTTCACCAGCGACGACTTCGACCCCCAGCTCGAGCAGGCCTATGAGCTCATGCCCGAACTCCTCGGTGCCGAGGGCGCCGAGATCCGCTATGCGATCAACGGCCTGCTCTCCCTCACCCCCGACGGTTACCCGATCCTCGGCGAGACCCCCGAGGTCAAGGGTCTGTGGAGCGCCGCCGCGGTCTGGATCAAGGAAGGCCCCGGCACCGCGCGCGCCGTTGCCGAGTGGATGACCCACGGCAACCCCGAGATCGACCTCGGCCACTCCGACATCGCCCGCTTCTACCCGCACCAGAAGACCCGCGGGCACGTCAAGGCCCGCACCGGCGAGTCGTTCATCAAGACCTACGGCATCGTCCACCCGTCCGAGCAGTACACCTCGGCCCGCAACGTGCGCCTCGCCCCCATGCACGAGTCCCAGAAGGCCCTCGGCGCGGTCTTCTACGAGACCGCCGGCTGGGAGCGCCCGCACTGGTATGAGTCGAACGCCGGGCTCGTCGAGAAGTTCGGTGAGGCCTGTATGCCGCGTGCCCACGAATGGGACGCCCGCTGGTGGTCGCCGATCATCAACGCCGAGCACCTCCAGATGCGTGAAACCGCGGCCCTGGTCGACCTGTCGGCGTTCGCCATGTTCGACATCGTCGGCCCCAAGGCCCTCGAGACCGTCCAGCACGTCATCGTCGCCCAGGCCGACGTCAAGATCGGGCGCGTCGTCTACACCCCCGTCCTCGACAGCCGCGGCGGTTTCCGTTCCGACCTGACGGTCATGCGCCTCGCGCACGACCGGTTCCGGGTCGTCACCGGTGGCGCCCACGGCATGGCCGACCTCAAGTGGTTTGCCGACCGGCTCCCCGCGGACGGTGGGGCGGCCCTCATCGACCTCACCTCGGCATACACGACGATCGGCCTGTGGGGCCCCAATGCCCGCGCCATCCTCGAGAGCGTGACCAAGGCCGACGTGTCGCACGCCGGGTTCCCCTTCGGGACCTGCCGCGACCTCGAAATCGGCAACCTCATGGTGCTCGCCTCGCGCATCTCCTACGTCGGTGAGTACGGCTGGGAGCTCTACGTGCCCATGGAGATCGGTGCCGCGGTCTGGGAGCGCCTCCTCGAGGCCGGCAAGGAGCACGGTCTCATCCCCGCCGGCATCGGGGTCTACGGCACGACCGGGCGTATCGAGAAGGGCTACCGGGCCTACGGCTACGAGCTCGACTCCGAGCGCACCCTCATGGAAACCGGCATGTCGCGCGCGAAGTGGAAGGACCAGGACTTCATCGGCAAGGAGGCCGTCATCGCCCAGGCCGCGCAGGCCCCGCAGGCGATTCTCTGCTCGCTCACCGTCGAGGACCACACGAGCGCGAGCGGCGTCAAGCGCTACATGCTCGGGGGTGAGCCCATCGTGCGCCGCGACGGCTCGATCCTCACCGACGGCCACGGCCACCACCCGTACGTGACGACCGCCGGCTCGGCCCCGAGCCTGGGCAAGCACGTCCTCATGGCCTTCCTCCCCCCGGAGGAGGCCGTCGTCGGCAACGAGCTCGCCGTGTCCTACATGGAGGAGCTCTACCCCGTCGTCGTCGCCGCCAACGACGCCACGCCGCTGTTCGACCCCGAGAACAAGCGGATCCGGGGCCTGGCATGACCAACGTCCTCGTCTGCATCAAGCGGGTCCCCGACCCCACCGGCGAGGTGGTCCTCACCGCGGACGGCAGTGCCGTCGACGGCCGGTTCGCCGGCTGGACGATGAGCGCCCACGAGGAGGCGGCGGTCGAGATCGCCACCCAGGTCGCCGACGGCGGCACGGTCACCGTGCTGTCCGTCGGCCTGGCCGAGGCCGAGGAGCAGTTGCGCTCGGCCCTGGCCGTCGGCGCCACCGACGCGGTGCTCGTCGAGACCGACACCCTCGGTCACGGCCCGGCCGACATCGCCGAGGAAATCGCGGCGGTCGTGCGGTCCCGGGAAGCCGGCGGCACGGCATACGACCTCGTGCTCCTCGGCAACGACGCGGCCGACACCGGCGACTTCCAGGTGGGTGTCCGCCTGGCGTACGCGCTCGGGCGGCCGGTCGTCACGGGCATCCAGACGATCGCGGTCGAGGGCGCTACCGCCACCTTCAAGGGTGAAGGACCCGACGGCACCGAGGTCTTCGAGCTCGGTATGCCGTGTGTTGCGACGGTCTTGGAGGGCGGGGTCAGCCCCCGCTACCCCTCGGTCGTGGGCCGGATGAAAGCGAAGAAGGCGCCGCTGGAGACCGTGGCCGCCGTCGGCGCGAGCAAGGGTGCCGGTCGGGTGGGCCTGCGGGTTCCGCCGCCGCCGCCCAGCGAGGTCGTCGTTCTCGGCGAGGGGGCGGCGGCCGCCCCGAAGGTCGTCGAGGTCCTCAAGCAGTTGGGAGTCCTGTCGTGAACACGCTCGTCGTCGTCGAAATCGAGGATGGCCGGGCCTCCCTGGTGAGCCGGGAGACGCTGGCCTTCGCCCGGGGCCTGGGCCTGGGTGAGCTGCACGCGGTCGTCGTCGGAGCGGCCGGCGCGTCCGTCGTGGCCGACTGTGCTGCCAACGGCGTCGTCGCGGTCCACGAGGCGACCAACGCGGAGTTGAGTTCGTATGCCGCGGCCGCCTGGGCCGTGGCCGTCGAGACCGCTGGCCGGGCCAGCCGGTCCACGACGGTCATCGCCGGTGGCACGAACCGGGGCAACGAGATCCTGGCGCACATCGGGGCCCGGCGCGGGCTGGCGATGGCGGCGAACGCGGTGTCCGTAGTGTCGACCGAGCCGCTCGTCGTCGAACGTCAGGTCGTCCAGGGCAACGCATTGGAGACCACGGCCCTCACCGACCGGATCCGGCTGCTCACCATGGCCGGGCACGCCGTCGCGCCCGAGGATGCGGCCACGCCGGGGCCCGCCGAGGTGCGGCCCTTCGAGGCGGCTCTCACCCCGGCCGAACTGGTGGCTCGGGTCGTGCGGGTCGAGGCCCGCGAGGGCGGCGACACCTCGGGGTTGACCTCGGCGAAGGTCGTCGTCGGTGCCGGACGGGGCGCCGGTTCGGCCGATGGGTTCGGTGCGGTCGACGCCCTTGCGGCTCGCCTCGGCGGCGCGGTCGGGGTGTCGCGAGTCGTCACCTCCCTCGGCTGGCGCCCGCACAGCGAGCAGGTCGGCCAGACCGGGTCACGGATCTCCCCCGACCTCTACATCCCGTGCGGGATTTCCGGGGCGATCCAGCACTGGGCCGGGTGCTCCTCGAGCAAGACGATCCTCGCGATCAACACCGACCCGGACGCGCCGATGATGACCAAGGCCGACTATGCCGTGGTCGGCGACATGCACGAGGTGCTGCCCGCCCTCCTAGAAGAATTGGGCTAGCCCGCCCCTCCCTCTCGGCGATTCGAGGTAAAAACGCCGCTGAATCCGCGCGTCTTTACCTCGAATCGGCGGGAGCGAGGGGGCGGGGGGCGAGGGGCGTGCGTCTCAATGGGGGGCGGTCACGAAGGCCCGCACGCTGTCGGCCACCATCTGCACGGCGATCGCCGACAGCAACAACCCGGCGATGCGGGTGAGCAGGACGATCCCGGACTCGCGCAACAGCCGGGCGAGCACCGCGGCATACCGGAACGTCACCCAGACGATGAGAAGGACCGCGACCAACGCCAACACGACCGACAACACCTGCGCCCCGCCCTGTGCGTCTTGCACCGCGAGCATGGTGGCGACGATCGCGCCCGGACCGGCGAGCAGCGGGGTGCCCAGCGGCACGAGGGCGACGTTGACGCCGGCGTCGGCATGCTGCTCGGACTCGGCACCGGTGAGCAGTTGGAGGGCGACGATGAGCAGGAGCAGACCTCCGGCACCCTGGAGCGCCGCCACCGAGATGTGGAGATAGGCGAGGAGGTAGCGCCCACCGGCGGCGAACCCCGCGATGACGACGAGGGCGACGAGGGAGGCGCGCCGGGCCGCGGCCCGCTTCTGGCGGGCGGGGAGGGTGCGGGTGAGCGCGAGGAAGATCGGGATCGCCCCGGGCGGGTCCATGATGACCACGAGGGTGACGAACGCCGAGATGAACACCTGCCAGTCGAACGGCACCGGCCCAGCCTAACGGCGCGGCATCGTCTGAGCCCCCGACTACGGGTGACGGCCCGCGAGTGCCGCCCGCCGGATCTTGCCGTTGGCCGTGCGCGGCAAGGCATCGATCCACAGCAGTTCTTTCGGGCATTTGTATGCCGCGAGGTGCTCCCCGGCGTACCTCAAGACCGCGCCCGCATCGAGTCCGCCGGGGGCGTCGGGATCGGCGGGGACGGCATATGCGGCGATGATCCGCACCCCTTCGCGGACCTCCACCTCGGTGACAGCGACGTCGGCGACGGCGGGGTGGGTGGCGAGGACGTGTTCGACCTCGAGCGGGGAGACCCGGTACCCGCCGGCGCCGAGGATGTCGTCGACGCGCCCGTGGTGGTGGACGTACCCGTCGACGTCGAGGTGGGCAGCGTCGGCGGTGACGAACCAGTCGCCGCGCCAGGGGTGGTCGTGCGGGCGGTTCCAGTAGCCGAGCATGAGGCCGGGGTCGCTGCGGTGGACGGCGAGCACCCCGATCTCGCCGACCGGCAGCGGCGTGGTATCGGCGCTCGCGCCACCGGCAGCGGCGTCGTCGCCCTCTTGGGCTTCGGGCAGGATCGCCACCCGCCGTCCCTGCTGGACCATCCCGGGGGAACCGGGACGCACCGGCACGCCCGGCGCGGAGGAGATGAAAGTCGAGATCTCGCTCATCCCGAGCGCCTCGTAGAGGTCACGCCCAGTGGCGTCGCGCCACGCGGCATACAGGCCGGGTGCGAGGGCCTCCCCCGCGGTCAATCCGTGGCGCAACGTGGTGAGGTCGGCCGGGTCGATGCCGGCGCGCAGCCATTGGCGGTAGATGCCGGGAACGGCCGCGAAGAGGGTGGCGCCGGTCGCGGCGATGATCCGCCCCCACACGCCGGGGTCGCGCGGCCCGTCGTAGACGACCGCACCGGCGCCCAGGGCCCATGGGTCGGTGAGGCCCACCCCGAGGGTATAGGTCCAGTTGAGAGCGCCGGCGTGCAGCATGGTGTCGGTGGCGGTCAGGCCGTACCACCCGGCATACATGGGGCGCCGCCCCCAGGCGCACCGGTGGGCGTGGAGGACACCCTTGGGTTGCCCGGAGGTGCCGGAGGTGTAGATGAGGTATGCCGCGTCGTCGGCGCCGGTGTCGGCGTAGGCCTGATCGGCGGGCGGAGCGGGCGCGGTGAGCCAGGCACGCACGTCGGTGAGGTCGAAGCGACGGCAACCGCCGGGAGCCTGGTCCTCTTGGGCGGTGACGAGGGCGGCGACCTCGGCGTCGGTGAGGACGAAGGCGACCTCGTCGGGCGTCAGTTGCGAGGACAGGGGTATGCCGACGAGCCCCGCGGCCATCGCGGCGAACCACACGATGGGGCACTCGGGGCGGTTGCCCAGGCGCAGGGCGATCCGCGCCCCGGGCGCGAAGCCGTGCTCGCGCAAGGCCTGGGCGCAGGAGCGCACGGCGGCGTCGAGGGCTTCGAAGGTCCAGCGCGCCGCGCCCTGGAGCGGCTGCTGCGGGTCGTGGATGACGGTGAGGGCAACCTTGGCGGGATCGCGGTGGGCCGCAGGCGCCAGGCAGTAGCGGGCCATGTTGAACCGCGCGGGGAGCATCGCCGGAAACTCCATACAGGCCTCCTGCCTCGCAATCACCCTACCGAGGCAGCCCGCCGTCGAGAACCACTGGCGGTCCGTGATGCCCGCAATGCCCCACGCGCACCCCGTCGACCTCGATCACGGGCAGGGCACCGGCATCCGCGTCCGGGGTTGACCCATCCCAGGGGTGCTCCATCGCGACATGCGCGATCGGCATCCGCGACCGCGCCTCGTCGACCGCGGCCGTCATGGCCTCGGTCTCCACCGGGGGCCAGTAGATGCGGGTCACCGAGTGCCACACCACCGTCAGCACCCCCTCCGGTGCCGGCTGCTCGAGTTGCTCGCGCACCCACGTCGAGGCCGGGGCCGCGTCGATCCGCACGGGATGCTCCGCGGCCAGGCGCAGGGCGGCGCGCAGTCGGTCGTGCCGGTCCAGATGCCAGGGCCAGACAAAGGAGGTGAGGTATGCCGCGCCCTCCGGCGTCGAGGCATCGACCGGGTTGAGGTCGCACCCTCTCCGCGCCACCACCTCGAACGCCTCCGGCACGAGTCCGGGTGCCCCGCACCCGGACAACACGAGCGGCGAGCCCACCGGGCCCCAGGCCCAGCCGGACCCCTCGAACCGGATCCGGTCCACGAGCATCGTCAACCCACCCGAGGCGCCCGGTTCGAGAAGGCGCACCCGGCGCAGCCCGGACGCGCGGACGGCATACGACAACCCGACGAGCAGAGCGAGAGCCCGCCCCACCTCGTTGGTTTGCGGCGTCTCTCGCAGCGCCGCCCGCAACTCGTCGGAGTATGCCGCCATGACGGCCCGTGCGACCGGCCAGGCATCGCGATGGTCGCGCGCGCCGCCCAGGCACGGGTAGAACGCCGCCAACTCCGGTGCCTCCCCCCGCAGGAGGATCCGGAACAGCCCCGCGAGCAGCCGCAACTGCGGCAGTGACTGCCCCGGCGCGTCCTCCCAACCAGCGAGGATCGAACGAGTCACCCCGCCGGCGTCCCAGTCGTTGGCCATCGCGAGCGTCAACGCCCCATAGAGGTGACGATCGTGACCGAAGTGGGCCCGGAGCCGGTCCCCCAGCGTCACTCCCTCGAAGGCACCCACGGCAAACCAGCCGGCGGCCTCAGCCGACGGACGCGCGGGCGCGCTCGGCCAGGGTGTTGAGCAGGGCGGCGGCCTCGCCGGCCCCGTCGACGGTGACGACGAATGCCGACCCGTCACCGCGGGCCACCTCCAGCGCCTCCCCCGAACGCATGATGACCCCGAACCGGCCCGCGCGCCCGGCCCGCAACCCCCAGCCGCCGTATTCGGCGAGCGCCCGCACCTCGATGACGCCCGCTTGGGCCACCTCGGACAGCGGCACCCGGAACCGCGGCCAGCCGGCGACCGAACGCACCGACAGCCCGTCGGCCCCGACGACGACGCGGAACGCACCCATCGTCACCAAGAGCGCCACGAGGGTAACCGTGAGGAACAGGACGGGCACGACTCCGGCGCCGACCGCGAGCAGGAGGACGACGGCCGCCACCGTGGACCCGCCGACGATGAGAACCAGGGTGCGCGAGGCGGCCCATCCCACACAGACGGCCGCCTCTCCCGGCGCCAGGGGTAGCCGCGGCGCTCCCGCCGGCACCGCCGCGTGTGTCTCGGCCGCCCCGGGCACCTGCCCCGGAGCCAGCCACGCGCCCAGCGCACCACAACCGATCCCGACGAGCAGACCGACCCCGATGACCCAGCCGATGTCCGGCGCGAGCCGCGCGTCGGTCAAGCCGCGTTGCATCCACAACGACCCCACCCCGATGAAGGCAATGAAGCCAGCCATCCCGCACGCGAGGCCACCGGCTCCGCGCCGCAGATAGGGCACCTTGATCGACGCGACCCAGAGGAGCACCCCAAGGAGCAGCCCGAACCCGGCCGAGAACGCCCCCGCCTGCCAGGTCGCCGGCCCGGCGGCGGTGAAACCGTCCACGCCTCGGGGCCCCCAGTGGGTGGCCACCGGATCGGGCAGCTGTGGCAGCCACGAGCGCGCCACCAGCACCGAGATACCCGCGAGAAGCACCGGCCCCCCGATCGCGGCCAGGGCCATTCGCACAGTCCGCACGTTCACGACTCCATCCCTTCCCGGACGAGAGCGAGTGCCTCGTCCGTGCTCAGACCCGCCTTGCGGGCGTGGTCGATGTATGCCGCGAGCGCGGCATACGTGCCCGCCGTGCGGGCCCCGCGGTCGGTGACCACGGCACCCCTGCCCCTGCGCAACTCGACGATTCCTTCGTCCCGCAGTTGCTGGTAGCCACGCAGCACGGTGTGCAGGTTGACCCCCAGGCCCTCGGCGAGGTCCCGGGCCGGGGCGAGTCGATCGCCCTCGGCCAGCGTGCCCTCGGCGACGGCGCGCCGGATCGAGGCGGCGATCTGGGCATAGATCGGCACCGACGACGAGGGGTCTACTCGGACGAGCACGATCCCATGTTATCAGACTTGTTATATGTTTACTAGAACATCTCGTCCGCAATGGCCCTCTCCCGCGCGCCCGGTTCGAGTGGCACGATGGGCGCCGTGAGCGAAGAGCAGAAGCAGGCCGAAAACCGCGCCCGGCCCACCACCGAGGAGTTCCGGGCCTTCGTCAAGGACGGTTGGGCCCCGCGGCGGCCTACCGTCACCGCCCCCGCCCCGGCCAGCACGTATGCCGCGGCCCGGCGCGCGCGGCTCTCCGCGGCATACCCCGGCGAACGGCTCGTCATCCCGGCCGGGGGGCTGAAGGTGCGCACCAACGACACCGACTACGTCTTCCGGCCACACACGGCCTTCGCCTACCTCACCGGGCTGGGCGCCGACCGCGAGCCCGACGCGGTGCTTGTCCTCGAACCCCTCGAGGGCGGGGGGCACGAGGCGATCCTCTACTTCCGCCCGCTCGCCGAGCGCGACAGCGACGAGTTTTTCGCCGACACCCGCTACGGCGAGTTCTGGGTGGGCGCGCGCCCGACCATCGAGGACATCGAACTCGAGCTGGGCGTGACCGGTGCGCACATCGACCAATTCGCCGACGCCGCCGCCAAAGACGCCGGAGCACTGACGATCCGGCTGGTCCGCGACGCCGACCGCGACCTGACCCGCACCCTCGATGCGGCCCGGGTGGCCAACGGGGCGGTCGAGGAGGGCCTGGAGGAGGCCGACGACGCCCTGGCCCACGCGCTCTCGCATGCCCGGATGGTCAAGGACGAGTTCGAGATCGAGGCGCTGCAGGAGGCCGTCGACGCCACCGAAATCGGGTTCGAGGCGGTCATCGCCGACCTGCCCGCCGCGCTGGCCGCCAGCCGCGGCGAACGCTGGGTCGAGGGCGTCTTCGGCCTGCACGCCCGCCACCAGGGCAACGGCGTCGGCTACGACTCCATCTGCGCCAGTGGCGATCACGCGAACACCCTGCACTGGATCAAGAACACCGGCGACATCCACGAGGGGGATCTCCTCCTCCTTGACGCCGGGGTCGAGGTCGACGCCCTCTACACCGCCGACGTCACCCGCACCCTGCCGGTGAGCGGCACCTTCACGCAGGCCCAGCGCGAGATCTACGACGCCGTGTATGCCGCCCAGGAGGCCGGGATCGCCGCCGTGCGACCGGGGGCGAAGTTCTCCGACATCCACGCCGCCGCAATCCGCGTCATCGCCGAACGGTTGCACGCCTGGGGGCTGCTGCCCGAGGGCGTCACGGTCGAGGACACCCTCGACACCGAGCACGGGCAGTACCACCGTCGCTGGATGGTCCACGGCACCTCCCACCACCTCGGCCTCGACGTCCACGACTGCGCCCTGGCCACCCGCGAGGAGTACATGGACGCCGTGCTGGAGCCGGGCATGGTGTTGACCGTCGAGCCCGGTCTGTATTTCAAGGCGGACGACCTTTTGGCTCCGGAACGGTTCCGGGGCATCGGGGTGCGGATCGAGGACGACATCGTCGTCACCGCGGACGGGTGCCGCAATCTCTCCGCCGGTATGCCGCGCACCGCCGCCGCTGTCGAGGCGTGGATCGCTGCGGTCCAGGCACGTTGAGGATGGCCCGCGGCGACGTGACGGTGCGGTGGCTGGACCGGCCCGAGGAACACGACTACCCCGCGGCAGCGGCATACCTGGCCTTGCTCGCCGAGCCCGGCCTGGTCAACTCCCTCGTCACCGCGCTGCGAACGGCCCCGGTGACCCACCAGAAGGCCAAGGACATCCTGCGCGCGAGCGGGCTGCCATTGCTGCCGGTCGACAACGCCCATGTGCGTTCGGACCTGGCCAAGATCGCGCACGCCAAGCCCCTCGCGCCGATCCTTCTGGTCCGTGGTGATCTGACGCGGGGGGTGGCGACCCAGATCGCGGACGGCTACCACCGGGTCTGCGCGAGCTATCACACCGACGAGAACACCGACATCCCGGTCGTCATCGTCTCCGCACCCGCGCCGTGAGAGTGGCGCCGTGACCTTCGCCCAACTGGCCCTGATCTGCCTGGTCGCCTTGTCGGGGCCGCTGCTCGCGCTGGGCCGCAGTTTCCGGGTGCCGGTCGTCATTGGCGAACTCCTCGTCGGGATCGTGCTGGGCCACACGGGCTTTCAGGTGTTGTCGGCCTCGAATCCGACGTTCTCGTTCCTCGGCGAGGTGGGGTTCGCGCTCGTCATGTTCGTCGCGGGCACCCACGTGCCGGTCCGGTCCCCGGCGTTGCGGGCCGGCCTGCGCGTGGGGGTCGGGCGCGCGCTCGGGGTGGGCGTGGTCGCGGTGGCCGTCGGGTGGGGCGTCGCCTCGGTCTTCGGCACCGGTCATGGGCTCTTGTATGCCGTGCTCCTCGCCTCGTCGTCGGCCTCCATCGTGCTGCCCGCGCTCGAGGGAGTGCCGCTGACCGGTCGCTCCATGGTCGAGATGCTCCCCCAACTGGCCTTGGCCGATGCCGCGTGCATCGTGCTCCTACCGCTGGTGATCGACCCGGCGAATGCACCCCGGGCCGCGTTGGGAGCGCTCATCGTCGGGGTCGGCGCCCTGGTGTTCTGGTGGATCTTGCGCTGGGCCGAACGGTCGGGCCGGCGGCGCGCCGTCCACGAGGTATCCGAGGAGCGCGGGCTGGCGATCGAGTTGCGCAGCGTTTTGGTGGCCCTGTTCGGCATGGCGGCGATCGCGCAGTCGATGCACGTGTCGATCATGCTCGCCGGGTTTGCCACCGGGTTGGCCGTCGCCGGAGTGGGTGAGCCGCGGCGGGTGGCCCATCAGGTGTTCGCCCTCACCGAGGGGTTGTTCGCGCCGATCTTCTTCGTCTGGCTCGGGTCCTCCCTCGACCTGCGCCAGTTGATTTCGCATCCAGGGGCGGTCGTCTTGGGATTGGTCCTCGGGCTCACCGCCGTCGGAGTGCATGCCCTGGGCGCCCTGACCGGCCAGCCCTGGCCGGTCGCGGTTTCGACCTCGGCCCAGTTGGGGGTGCCGGTGGCGGCGGCCACCTTGGGGACGAGCCTGCATCTGCTCGGACCCGGGGAGCCGACGGCCCTGCTCCTCGGCGCTTTGGTCACGATCGCGGTGGTGACGGTTGTGAGCGGCAAGGTGGCCGTCCTGGCCCGCTCCGAGGCCCCGGCACCCGCGCCCCCGAGCACCGCCCCCCGTTCATAACCGACCAATAGGTGGGTTATGTACCACCGCCCCGGACCCCCGAGCACCGCTCCCCGTTCACAACCGACCAATAGGTGGGTTATGTACCGCCTCCCCGGACCCCCGAGCACCGCGCCCCGTTCACATCCGACCAATAGGTGGGTTATGTACCGCCTCCCCGGACCCCCGAGCACCACCCCCCGTTCACAACCGACCAATAGGTGGGTTATGTACCGTCTCCCCGGGTCGCGCCCTGCTCAGGTCGTCGGGGTCGCCCCCGAATCCGTCGGGGCCTGAGCGGCCGACGCGGCTTTGGCGGCCTCCTCTGCACGCGCGGCCTCAATGGCGATCCGGGCCTGCTCCTGCGCGGCCCGCATGGGGTCCATCTGGACGAGCAACTCCCGGCCGCGAGCGGCATACCGATGCTCACAGAGCACCTCGTAACGGGTGGCAACCACCTGCTGGATCGAGGTGAAATCGCGGTGCCCGCCCGTGAGGGCATACCCGATCAACGCCCAAACCAAGCCGAAACCCATGCCGGCGAGCACGGTGAACAGGAAGGTGCCCGTCGTCGCGCCGGCGCGGTCGAAGAGCGAGAAGATGAGCGCGACGAACGCCCCGAGCCACGCGCCCGACATGGCCCCGCCGGCGGCGACCCGGCCCCGGGTCAGCCGGCCGGTCACCCGCTCCACGGTGCGCAGGTCGGTGCCGACGATCATGACGTTCTGGACGGGGAACTCGTGGTCGGAGAGGTAGTCGACGGCCTGCTGGGCGTCCTCGTACTTGTCGAACACGGCGAGCGACTGGGGGTACTCCAACGCCAACCGGCTCGTGGGGACTCGGCGGTTCGGCTGCGTGCTCATGGCCCCAGTCTCTCAAAACCACCTGGACATCCGCTGGGCACCGGAGCCACGATTCCCACCCACGACCGTGGGAGCATGAGGCGGTGGGCCACCCGACACCGAGGGCCGCCTCGTGACGTGGGCGCTGGGCTATGGCGTCGCGCTGGCCACGACGTTGCTCGCCGAAGTGCCCCTGACCTGGGCGTATGCCGTGTGGCGCCTCGACGTGCCCCCGGGTCGCGCTCTGTCGGCCGCCGTCGGCGTCAACCTGCTGTCCCACCCCCTGCTCACCCTCGTCCTCCTGGCCTCACCGGCCACGCCGACCCTGATCGCAGCCGAAGTGGGAGTCGTGGCCATCGAGGGCTGGCTCTTCCGTCAGTGGTGGCCGCGCGAGGGCCTCACCCCGTATGCCGTCGCGCTGGCGGCCAACGCGGGCAGTCTGGCCCTCGGGACAGCGCTCTGGGGTATGCCGTGGTGAGAACCCGCTCCGGGAGCCGCTAGGGCGTTGGGGGCCGGTGCCGGCTCCGCACAATCCCGATGACGACGCCGATTTGGCAGCCGAGCGCGAAGAGGAACGCGGGGACGACGAGATTGAGGCCACCGGTGACCATGAGGAGTAGGGCTGCCGCCAGGGCCAGGCCACCAACAACGGCGGCGACCACCCGGGCGGCGGAGTCGGTGAGTCCGGATCGTGCCACGAGGAAACCACCCGCACCCGCGGCCACCCCAAGAATGAGGCCAGCAATGACCTGGGGGCCAACGCCCAACTGGGTCAGTTCATTGAACGGGGTCGGGGCTGGGACATCGGTGATCATGCGATCCTCCGCCGGGTCGGGAGTGGTGGGGTTGCGTCATCTCTTCGGCTCAATCGTGACGTATCAACCGTGGGAGTGGCTGTGTTGATGGTGTCGGAATCGGCCTTGCGCTGGGCCACCCCAACGAGCATCGCCAGCAGAATCGGGAACTCGAGGTAGGCGTGGAAGGTGGCGAGGACGGCATACCAGGCGCGCCCCTGGGCGTAATCGGCCCAGAAGACCACGGCGAACACCAGCGCCACCGCAACGGCGGCGACGACGACCCGCCGGTTGGTCAGGGGCGGCCACCGGGCCTCGAAGCGGGCCACCGCGTCGGAGCCGAAGCGGGGGAAGAAGCCGACCCAGACGAGGTAGTGCATGGTCTGCAGGATGGCGAACACGACCAGCAGGCGCGTCCCCCAGACGACGTCGGCGCCGGGGGTCGCGACCCCGCGGGCGACGGCGGCCACGCCGGGGCCGAAACCGGCGACCAGGTCCGGGGCGGGCCTGATCCACCGATCGGTCACGCCGGCGAGGACGATCGCGGGGACGACGACGACCCACGCGACCTGGGCGGCCCGGAAAGCGCGCCGACCCGTGCGCGGCAGGCGGGCCGCCCACCACCACAGGAAGGCGAGTGGGACGAGGTTGTGGAGGTGGGCGAGGGCGACGACGTGGAGCGCGGGGTGGGTCAGCGACAGCCCCAACCCAGCCGCGATCGCCAGCCCCCACCCGAGGGTGCGCCACCACCGCCCGGACCGGGTATGCCGCCGGCCCCCGACCTCTCGCTGCGCCCCCCGCTCCGGGAGGTCAGGCTCGGGCTGGTTGCGCCGGTGACCGATGCCCAACCCGACGGCCAGCACGCCGTAGCCGAGGAGGATTTCGAAGAGGCGGGCCGACGGCCCCCAGACCCGGGCCGCCATGATGCCGAGGACCAGGATGCCCACCAACCCCAGGACGGTCGGAGTGAGGAGCGCGGAAAAGGTGCCCAGGACGTGCCGGATCTCCAGGACGTTGTGGAGCACGCCGAAGAGCATCAAGCCGATGACGGCCACCGTTAGGGGTGCGCGGATCCCGGCCACGGTGACGACACCGGTGGCCAGGATCGTCACGCCGGCGAGGGCCAGGCCCGACGGGCCCATGCCGGAGGCGCGCGCCCGGTGGCTCACGTCGACCCGATCGCGCGCGCCCCGACGGCTCAGCCCTTGAGTTTGTAGTCCTCGAGGAGGCGGCGGCCGATGATCATCTTCTGGATCTCGGCGGTGCCTTCACCGATGAGCAGCATCGGAGCCTCGCGGTAGAGGCGCTCGATCTCGTACTCCTTGGAGTAGCCGTAGCCGCCATGGATGCGGAACGACTGCTCGACGACGTTGGCGCAGTTCTCGGCGGCGAGGTACTTGGCCATGCCGGCCTCGAGGTCGTTGCGCTTGCCGGCGTCCTTGAGCCGGGCGGCCTTGACCATCATCTGGTGGCTGGCCTCGACCTTGACGGCCATGTCGGCGAGGCGGAAGAGGATGCCCTGGTGGTCGGCGATCTTCTTGCCGAAGGTCTCGCGCATCTGGGCGTAGGAGATGCCGAGTTCGAAGGCGCGCATGGCGACCCCGCAGGCCCGGGCGGCGACGTTGACGCGGCCGACCTCGACGCCGTCCATCATGTGGTAGAAGCCCTTGCCGGGGACCCCGCCGAGGATCTGGGCCGACGTCGTCTTGTGGCCTTGGAGGACCAACTCGGTGGTGTCGACGCCCTTGTAGCCCATCTTGTCGATCTTGCCGGGCACGGTGACGCCCTGGGCGGTCTCGCCGAAACCGGACTCCTTCTCGATGAGGAAGGTCGTCATGTTCTTGTAGACGCTGCCCTCGCCGAGGTCGGTCTTGACGAGCACGGCGACGAGGTTGGCGCTGCCACCGTTGGTGAGCCACATCTTCTGGCCCTCGATGGTCCAGTTGTCGCCCTCGCCCTGGACGGCCTTGGTCTTGATGGCGCTCACGTCGGAGCCCAGGCCCGGCTCGCTCATCGAGAACGCGCCCCGGATCTCACCGGTGGCCATCCGCGGCAGGTAGCGCTGCTTCTGCTCCTCGGTGCCGTGCTGAAGGATCATGTAGGCGACGATGAAGTGGGTGTTGATGATGCCGCTGACGCTCATCCAGCCGCGGGCGATCTCCTCGACACACAGGGCATAGGTGAGGAGGGACTCCCCGAGCCCGCCGTACTCCTCGGGGATCATCAACCCGAAGATCCCCATCTCCTTCATCTGGTCGACGATGTCCTGGGGGTATTCGTCGCGGTGCTCCATCTCCGTGGCCACCGGGATGATCTGCTCGTCGACGAACTGCTTGACCAGCGCGAGGAGTTCGACCTGTTCCTCGGTGAGGTTGTCGGTGGTCTGGAGTCGGGACACGCTGGATCGCCGCCTTGATCTCGGGGTGGAGTTGTCTCCTTGAGTATGCCGCTCAGCCAGGTCCCGCTGTATGCCGCGGTCGCGTGAATCCCCTCACCCCGCGGGCGCGAGGAGTGCCGAGCGTGGACGCGCCCGGCATCCGGCATACGGCATCTGCACCTGGTAGCGAGCGCGAGCGGGCGCTGACTCACTACTCTGGGCCCGTGCGCCCCACCGCCACGAGTCCACGATGACCGGCTACACGGTCATCGATGTCGAGACGACCGGCCTGTCGCCGACCCACCACGACCGGATTGTCGAGATCGGCATCGTCTACGTGTCGCACCAGGGCGAAATCCAGGACCACTGGTCCTCCCTCGTCAACCCCGGTCGGGACGTCGGGCCAACCCGAATTCACGGGATCACGGCGACCGACATCGCGCAGGCCCCGACGTTCAAGGAACTCGCTCCCTACGTGCTGCACGCCCTGTCCGGGCGGATACCGGTGGCCCATAACGCGAGTTTCGACACGCGGTTCCTCGCCCACGAGTTGCGCCTGGCGGGGGTCACGCTGCCGGACATCCCGATCGCCGCGGTGTGCACGATGGAATGGTCTCCGGCATTCCTGGACGCCCCGAGCCGCCGGTTGACCGACGTCTGCCGGGCCGCCGGAGTCACCCAGGAAGCCCCTCACTGCGCCGGTGCCGACGCGCTGGCCACCGCTGCGGTGTTGGCTCGGTTCCTCGACGCCGCCCATGGCGAGCCCCCGTGGCAGGAGACGCTTCGGTCGGCCCGCGCCTTTCACTGGCCTTCGTTCGCCGGGGCGTACCCAGAGTTGCGGATGCTCCACCGCGCGCAGGCGCGAGCGTCCCGCCACGACTCCTGGCTTGATCGCGTTGTTTCCCGTATGCCGCGGGCGGCCTGTGCCCGTGTCGACCAGTACCTCGCCGTCCTTGAGATGGCCCTGTTGGATCGGTTCCTTGCCGAGCATGAGAAGCGGCAACTGGTGGCCGTGGCCAAGGAATCGGGTTTGACGCGAGGACAGGTCCTCGATCTCCACCTTGACTACCTGCGCGCGATGGCAGAAGTGGCTCTCGATGATCACGTCGTCACCGACGAGGAGCGCCATGACCTCGAACGCGTCGCGACCCTCCTGGGGCTGCCTCTGACGGATGTCGACGATGCCCTCGCGGCAGCAGCGGAAGCCCACCTGTCGGGTGAGGCGAGGGCCGGGGTGCGGATGTCGGCGAGCACCATCACCTTGCACCACGGCGATCGGGTCGTCTTCACCGGTGACATGCGGCGGGACCGTGGCGAATGGGAGAGCGTCGTCACCTTCTTGGGCTTGCGCACGGGTGGGGTGACGCGCGACACCAGGGTGCTCGTGGCTGCCGACCCGAACTCGCTCAGCGGCAAGGCCGCGAGGGCGCGCGCCTACGGCATACCCGTCATCACCGAAGCCGCGTTCGAGCAGTTGGTCGCCGCCCAAGCGGGCCGGCTGCGCAACTAATACGCCCACGCTGGCCTGGTGGCGGCGTCCGGCACGCCGAAGCGAACGAAGCCCGAGGGCCAATCCGTCACCAGGCTTGACGGAGGATGCCGATCGCCGAGCCGAGGTCGACGTCATGGCGCTGGGCGGCCCGCGCGAGGAGGAGCGCGGCCGCGACGACCTCGTCGCGGGAGGGGTCTTGGCGTCGTTCGAGGACGATCGTGCCGTTGCGGCCCCTGGTGGCGACGTGCCCCTCGGCCTCGAGTTCGCGGTAGGCCCTGGCCACGGTGTTGGCCGCCAATCCGAGGTCGCCGGCGAGTTGCCTCACGGTCGGTAGCCGGGTCCCCGGGCGTAGCGCGCCGTCGGCGATGCCCGCCACGACCTGGTCGCGGATCTGCTCGTAGGCCGGCGTCGCCGACGCCGGGTCGATGGCAAGGATCATGCCGGCGCCCGGCCGAGTTCGCTCAGGGCGTGCGTGCGTGCCCAGCCCAGGCCCTTGTCGCGGACCGCGACGAGGAGGCTCACGCCCATTGCGACGAACGCGACGGCGACGACGCCCATGGCGACCGGGACGTACCAGTCGGGGTAGTCCCGCCACGCGTCGTCGACACCCCAGAACAGGATGAACGCGCCCATGAAGGCACCCGAGAAGGCCACTCCGCCGACGAGGTCGCGCAGCATCTGGGCCCGCAGCAGTTCGGCCCAGCCCAGGCCGGCGGGTCCTTCTGGACCCACCGGCTGCTCCAGGGCACGGCGGGCGAGAAGAGCCAACAGGACGGCAAGCAGCAGGCCGAGGGCGGCTGCCGCGATCGCGAGCATCGCCGGAGCCGACGCCGTGGTCGGGCCGGCGAGGTTGAGGGCGGCTAGGACGATGGTGACGGCCGGCATCGGCAAGCACACGAAGGCGACGAGGACCTCGGGCGTGGTGACGTAGTCGCCCAGCGTGCGCGCCCGCAGGGTTGCCACCCGCGGGCCCGCGGCATGGGCGCGCAGGGGGCGCAGGTGCCCGAGAGCGGTCCCGACCACCTGCCCGAAGGGGACCAGCACGATCCACCACGCCGACTGAGAGTGGCCCGGCAAAGGCGCCAACAGCATGAGCACGAACGCCGCGCCGAAGGCCACCACCGCCCCCACGAACCGCCCACTCAGGCGCGCCCGGACGCGTTCGGTGACCCACGTGCGATCCGGCCCCGGGTCGGGCAGCCCCGTCGCGGCGGCGAAGCGCACCAGTTCCCGCTCCACCCAGGCCTCACGACGACGCCACATGACGGCGAGCGCGACCGCGACGAGGATCAGAAGGGGGAACATCAGGGTCCACGAGGGCAACTCGGGGGTCGTGATCTCTCGGGAGATCCCCACCACCGCGTCGAGTGTCGTCACCGCGGCCTCCTTACCTTTGTATCAGTTTGTGCTGATACAAAGGTAGCCCTCGCCCGACCCTCCGTCAACACGCCGACAACGCGTGCCGTCCCTTCGTATGCCGCGGCCGGACGGGTCAGGGCAACGCGACGAACGGCACGAGGAAGGCGCGAGCACTGGCGGTGTCGGTGCGGTAGACGACGTTGGTCGCGTAGCACGGGCCATCACCGGTGATGGTCGTGGCCGCGAGCACAAGATGGCCGTCGTACTCGAGGAAGTCCGGACCGCCCGAGTCGCCGTAGCAGGCCCCGCCCCAGCCTTGCGCTGCGATCATCGACAGCCGCACCCAGGACTTGTTGATCGTGTTGAAGCCGAGTTGGGCCTTCATCCGGATTCCCCCGCCGGGGTGGGTCAGCCCGCCGGGCCCACGCGCGGCCTCCTGGGTGCCATAGCCGACAGCCCACCAGCGCGCCGCCTCGAGGTCCCTACGAGGAAGCGTGTCGAGCAGCCCCGCGGCCGGCAAGGTGGCCGGGGTGAACGTCCAGACATCCGCGGGTGAGACCGCCCGGTCGGCGGTGTCGAGCACGGCGATGTCGTGGGCGTTCGAGGAGGGGCCCGGGTAGGCGGGGTCCCAGTGCGGCGTCGCCTCGACGACCCAACCGCGCGCGAGGGCGGTGGCCGCCTGCTCGCTCGGTGTCAAGCCCTGCGCCGTCAGCGCGTCGAGATCGCCCTGGACATCCTGCTCCAGGCTGATGAAGTGCCGGGTCCCCTCGGGCCAGTCGGTGGTGCAATGGGCCGCGGTGAGGAAGGTGTCGCGGTCGACCATGGCGCCCGAACACACCCAATCGAAGCGATCGGGCACGCCATCGCCTGTCTTGTCCCACAGGGCGACATAGGCCCCGACCTCGGTGCGCTCGGGTGCGGGGGCGGCGTTGTAGGAGTTGATGGCGGCGGCCGGGGAGGCAAGGGCCAGACCGGCCACGGCGGCGATCGTAACGGCAGGGAGCAGGCGCATGACGCTCAACCTACCGGCGCAGGTGGGCGCGGACCAGGGTGAGCGCTCAAGCATCCACCAGAGGAATCACGGTCTTCGGTGGCGAATCTCCCCCGCGGCCGAAATTCGGTGGCGAGGCCGGCGCCCGGTGCGGCAGGCTCCCAGGTGCGCACCCGGCATACCCGCTGGAGCGCACATCGCAACGGATGGGAGAGGAGGACGTCATGGCACCGAGCGAACTGGGCCTGACCGCCCGCCATGTTTCTTCTCTGACTGGAGTTTTCCGTTGTACGACAACGATTTCGAATCACTCGAGGGTGCACCGCTAGCCGACGCCGAGGCCCCGCCCGAGGGTCAGCGATGGTCCACCTGGGACGTCGCGACCCACGGCCCTGCCCCCCGACCCGACTGGGTCGTCACCGAACTCGGCGCCGTCGATGCCGACCTCGGCGTCCTCAAGACCGGCAAGGAAGCCGACGTCCACCTCCTCCACCGCTGGCTGCCCGGCACGAACCGCGGCGTCGTCATGGCCGCCAAGCGCTATCGCACCGGCGAGCATCGGCTCTTCCACCGTGACGCCGGCTACCTCGAGGGCCGCCGGGTCCGCAAGAGCCGCGAGATGCGCGCGATGGCCCGGCGGACGGCATACGGCAAGGAACTCATCGCCGGGCAATGGGCCGGCGCCGAGTTCGCAGCGCTGGGCCGTCTCTGGGAGTTGGGGCTGCCGGTCCCCTATCCGGTGCAACTCGACGCGACCGAGATGCTCATGGAGTTCATCGGCCGCGACGGGGTGGCCGCGCCCCGGCTGGCCTCGGCGCGCCCGGCTCGGGAGGCACTACCGGACCTTTTCGAGCAACTGCGAGCCGCGCTGCTCACCCTCGCCGGCGCGGGGTGGACCCACGGCGACCTCTCGCCCTACAACATCCTGCTCGACGGCGACCGTCTCGTGCTCATCGATTGGCCGCAGATCGTCGACATCATCGGCAACCCGCAGGGGTTCACCTTCCTCGAACGCGACGTCACGACGATGGCGGCGTGGTTTACAAGCAAGGGGTATGCCGTGGACGCGGGGGTCTTGCTCGCGGACGTGGTCGCGGAGGCGACATCTCGCTGGTGACCAGTCGCGGCGCTTGCGACCCGCACGCTGAAGCGTGGTGGTCGTCCGCACGACCACCACGCTTCAGCCAAGAGCGCAACCGGCGCCGATCAGGCCTCGGCGGCTGCCGCCTCGATCGCGGCGTGGGTGGCGAGCACCCGGCGCGCGATGTCGACGTGCAGGTTTTCGATCATCTTGCCGTTGTAGGTCACCACGCCCGCACCGGCACCGGCCTCCCAGGCCGCGACGATGCCTTGCGCCTCCTCGACCTGCTCGGGGCTCGGCGCGAAGATCTCGTTGCACGGCGCGACCTGGCCCGGGTGGATGAGGGTCTTGCCGTCGAACCCGAAATCACGGCCCTGGAGGCACTCGGCGGCGAACCCTTCGGCGTCCTTGACGTTGTTGTAGACCCCGTCGAGGACCGCGATCCCGGCCTCACGCCCGGCCTGCAAGGCCCACGCGAGCGCCGTGAGCAAGGGCGCCCGACCCGGCACGTGCTCGGCCCGCAACTCCTTGACGAGGTCGTTCGTGCCCAACACGAAGGCGGCCAACCGGTCGGACTCCCGGGCGATCTTGCGCGCGTTGAAGATCGCCGTCGGGGTCTCGATCATCGCCCACAGGCGGGTGTGCTCGGGCGCCCCGAGCCGCTCCATGGCCTTGACGAGGGCCTTGACCTCCTTGTGCGTGTTGACCTTGGGGACGACGATCCCGTCGGGGCCGGCCGCGCAAGCCGCCGCGAAGTCGGCTTCGTGCCACTGCGTGCCCAGCCCGTTGACGCGGATCGTGATCTCGCGCCGACCGTACTCACCGGACGCCGCCGCCGCGCACGCGTTATCGCGCGCGCCGTCCTTGGCGTCAACACCGACGGCGTCTTCGAGGTCGAGGATCAGGGCGTCGACGGGCAGCGTCTTGGCCTTCTCCAGGGCCCGCATGTTGCTGCTCGGCATGTAGAGGACCGAGCGGCGCGGCCGGTAGGCGTCTTTGTCGTATGCCGGGGTGTCGGCGTGCTGGTGACCCATGGCTCAGGCCTCGCTTCCGGCGTTCGCCGACGGGTCGGCATACAAATCCGCCAACTCGGGGTCCGCGGCCGAGAGCCGGGCGGCCAACTCCAAGATGACAAGACACTGCTTGAGGGAGGCGTCGTCCTCCATTTTGCCGTCGAGCATGACCGCGCCGGTGCCATCACCCATGGCGGCCTTGACCCGGCGGGCGTGGGCGACGTCGGCGGCGCTCGGGGAGAAGACCTTCTTGGCGATGGCGATCTGGGCCGGGTGGAGCGACCAGGCGCCGACACACCCGAGGAGGAAGGCGTTGCGGAACTGGTCCTCGCAGGCGACGACGTCCTTGATGTCCCCGAACGGGCCGTAGTAGGGGAAGATGCCGTTCATCGCGCAGGCGTCGACCATGCGGGCGATCGTGTAGTGCCAAAGGTCCTGCTGGAAGATCGTGCGGGCGCCGTTGATGTCCGGGCCGTCCGGGCCCACGGGCGGGTCCTGGCGCACGAGGTAACCGGGGTGACCGCCGCCGACGCGGGTGGTCTTCATCCGCCGGTCGGCGGCAAGGTCGGCCGGGCCCAGGCTGATGCCCTGCATCCGCGGGCTGGCGCCGGCGATGGCCTCGACGTTGGCCACGCCCCGAGCGGTTTCGAGGATGGCGTGGACGAGGATCGGGCGGGACAGACCCGCGCGGGCCTCCAACTGGGCCAGCAGGCGGTCGACGTAGTGGATGTCCTCGGGCCCTTGGACCTTGGGCACCATGATGACGTCGAGTTTGTCGCCGATTTCGGTGACGAGGGTGACGAAGTCGTCGAGCACCCACGGCGAATCGAGGGCGTTGACGCGCGTCCACAACTGGGTGGCGTCGCCGAAGTCGGTCGCCTTGGCGATGTCGACGAGGCCCTGGCGCGCCTTTTCCTTGTTCTCGGCCTTGACCGCGTCCTCGAGGTTGCCGAGGAGCACGTCGACGGTGCCGACCATCGAGGGGACCTTGGCGGCCATCTTCTCGTTGCTCGGGTCGAAGAAGTGGATCATCCGGCTCGGGCGGGCCGGCACCTCGCGGATCGGCGCGGGAGCGCCCACAGCGAGGGGGGTGAAGAAGTCCTTGGCGGGGCGCATCGGCAGACCTGGCCCTTTCCGGTGGGGTGGGTGCGGGAGGTGGGCGCGGCGGCATACCGGACCCGCTTGCGAACCTAGCAGCGAGCGGCCCGGCACCGTTATGAGCCAGTTCACGCCAAGCCGATCTCGACCCCTGAGTGTGCAGTTGGTCATACCGATGAGACCCACTGACTCATGCTCCTAGCATGGGGAACGGCACCCCGAGAGAGGACCCGTCATGGCCCTTGGCCGCCCTCACCTTCGGCTCGTCACGGCTGTTCCCCCGGGAGGGAGCGGTGCCACTCCCCCGCTCCTGCCGAAGTGGCCACCCCACCCGACGTTGCCCCTCATCGGTCTCGACACCGTGTGGCGCTGGTGCACAACGACCAAACCCTGCCCCAACGGGGTGCAAGGGGCCGCGGCAACGCGCCCCGGGCTGATCCTCGCCCCGCCGCAATGCGCCGGGTACGACGCCGCCACGGTGTTCGAGGAGACCTCGCAGACCCCGCCCAACGGCACCATCGGCGCCTTCCTCGCAACGAGCACGACCGATGGGGACACCTTCGTCGTCGGCGGCGACGGTGCGGTGTACCGCAACTTCTTCACCCATCCCGAACAGACTCCCGAGGTCTCCGGCTGGTTGCCGCTCGGGCGCCCTGCGGCTGGTATCTACCACGGAGTGAAGGGAGCCACGCACCCTCCCGGCATCGTCGACCTCTTCGTCCGGGGAATGGATGGTCAGGCCTACCGCAAAACCCCCGTCCCCGCCGCCATGTGGCAACGCATGCCCCACCAACCCCTGCCGACCGTGCCCTGGATCGCCATGGGCGCCCCTACCAGCGGCATCGCCTACGACATCGAGGTGAGCACGAACGCCGCGTGCGAACCCGACGTCTTCGTCATGGGCGGCGATGGGCGGGTTCATCACCGATATGTCACCCCCGGGCAGGGCGACGGCTGGTCTGCGTGGATCAGCCTGGGCGCACCCACCACGCTCCAGGGCGATGTTCAGGTCAGCCTCGACGCACAGTGCACTCAAGTCGTGTTCGTGACGGGCACCGACGGCATCGTCTATCGCAACTTCGCCACCCCGGGTGTGGGCAACGGCTGGAGCGGCTGGACGTCCCTCGGCGGCCCGCCAGGAGGGTTCGACACCGGCGTCCGCGCCAGTTACAACTGGCAGCACGCCCAAGTCCTGACCGGCATCGGCAACGACCGCAACGTGTGGGTCAACCGGGCCAGCCTGCACGCTCCGGGCACCTGGGAGGGCTGGGTCTGCATAGGGCGCCCTCAGGAGGACATCACTCACTCCCTGTTCATGGTCGCTTCGTTCGGTGGCACCGCCATTCATGTGATGACAGCCCAGGGCGAGTACTGGTGTCACGATGATCAGGACACTCCCACCCATTTCAGCGCATGGGCGAAGGCGTGAGGTTGCCCTGCCGGGCCTGGCGTCGATGCGCGCGGAACGCTGCCACTCCCGACCGCCACGCGGCATACTGGCCCCATGACCGAGGCGACGCGCCCGCTGCCCGTGCCCCCTGAGGCACCCGTCGGTGGTGCGACATCGACGAGCGAGGCGACGCCCACGCCCGGGATCAATGTGACCCGCCTGCTCGCCGAGGCGGCCGGCAAGGCGGGCGTGCTCTGGATTCGGGTGCCCGAGGGCACGACGCACCCGGCCTGGTACGTCTGGCACGACGACGGCGACCCGCGGGGCACGGGGCCCGCGGCATACGTCATCTCAGGCGTCGGGGAGCAGTCCCTGCCGTGGCTGCCCGAGCAGGTCGAGGTGATCCTGCGCTCCAAGGACAACGGCGGCCGGCTGCTCACCATTGGCGCCGCGGTGCGCGAGATCACGCCCGCCTCGCCCGAGTGGGACGCTGCCGTCGCCGTGGTGCGTCCAGGCCGGCTCAACCTGGTGGGGGCCCCGGAGGAGGTCGAAGCCCGGTGGCGGGCCGGGTGCACGGTTCACGTGCTCACCCCGGTCGGTCGTCCGGTCGAGCAACCGGGGGCGTATGCCGCACAGACCGGTTCGCGGGTCGTCACGCCGGCGGCCGGGACGACCGTCGGGAAGGGGCCGTGGCACTTGGGGGGCCGGCCGGCGTCGCGGCGGGGGACGGTTCGCCCCGTTCCCTGAGCGCCGAGGCCCGCGTTTGGCCGCTCTCGTTCAGATTCGGGGCCTTCGTCTTGAAGTGCAGGCGGGAAAGGGGCACTTCGCCCCCCGACAGTCGGGGTGCGAAGTGGACGTTAGGTGGTTCAGGCGGGAAAGGCGGGACCGGTGGGGCGCAGCGGGCGAGGGGCGGCGGATGAGCGTGACCGCCATTACCCTGGGCGCGTGGCATCGACAACGCGCGTCTTCGTGGGCCGGCTGGCTGAACTCAGCGTCTTCGACCCCCTCGGCGAAAAGGTCGGTCGGGTACGCGATGTCGTCGTCACTTTCAGCGCCACCCGGGTTCGACCCCGGGTCATCGGACTCGTCGTCGAGGTGGCAGCCCGAAAGCGCATCTTCGTGCCCATGACCCGGGTGACCAGCGTCGAGGGCGGTCAGGTCATCACGACCGGCCTGGTCAACATGCGCCGCTTCGAGCAACGCGCCAACGAGACCCTCGTCCTCGCCGAACTCGTCGAACGCCCCGTCCAGGTGCGCCTGGCCGGCGAGGTCATCGAGGGCACCATCGAGGACATCGGCATCGAACAGAACGTCGCGCGCGCCTGGTCGGTGACCCGCGCCTTCGTCCGCAAACGCGGCCAGGGCACTCTCAACCCGTTCAGCAGCAAACGCCGCGGCGAGACGTTCGTGGCACCCATCGAGGACATCCAGGATCTGCGGGAAGCCAAAGCGGCCCAAAGCGCGGCCCGGCTCCTGGAGTCCTACGAGGACCTCAAACCGGCCGACCTCGCCGAGGTCATCCACGACCTGGCCCCCAAACGCCGCGCCGAGGTGGCCGCAGCCCTCGACGACGAGCGGCTCGCCGATGTCATCGAGGAACTCCCCGCCGACGACCAGATCGAAATCCTCGTCGGCCTCGAAGTCGAGCGGGCCGCCGACATCCTCGAGGCGATGGAACCCGACGACGCGGCCGACCTGCTCTCCGAGTTGCCGCCCGAGCGCCAGGAAGAACTCCTGGAGAAGATGGACAAGGACGACGCCGAGGACCTGCGCCGGCTGCTCACCTACGACGACAACACCGCCGGCGGTCTCATGACGACCGAACCGGTCATCCTCGGCCCGGAAGCCTCGATCGCCGAGGCCCTCGCCGTGGTCCGCAAGGAGGAGTTGTCCACTGCCCTCGCGACGACGGTTTTCGTCTGCCGTTCCCCCCTGGAGACCCCGACCGGCAAGTACCTCGGCATGGTCCACATCCAACGCCTGCTGCGCGAACCGCCCCATGCGGCCATCGGGGGCATCCTCGACAAGGACATCGAGCCGCTGACCCCCGATGACAGCCTGGGGCACATCACCCGGATGCTCGCCAACTACAACATGGTCGGCCTGCCGGTCGTCGACGAAAACGGGCTCCTCCTCGGCGCCGTCACCGTCGATGACGTCCTCGACCACATCCTGCCCGAGGACTGGCGCGAGGAACGCCACGAACCCGACCACGAGGACTTGGAGGTGAGCCATGGCTGAGCGGCGCCCCGCCCGCCTGGACCAGCCCCGCGAGAACATCCGGCGCTTCGCCTGGCCGGCCTGGATGACCAACGAGGCCTTCGGGGTCCTCTCGGAGAAGTTCGCGCGCTTCATGGGGACGGCTCAGTTCCTCATCGGGATGACCGTGTTCGTCACCCTGTGGCTGGCGTGGAACACCTACACCCCCGAACGTCTCCAATTCGACCCTCGCTCGCTCAACTACACCCTGCTGACGTTGATCTTGAGTTTGCAGGCCTCGTATGCCGCGCCGCTCATCCTGCTCGCCCAGAACCGGCAAGCCGACCGAGACAAAGTGGCCCTCGAGCAGGACCGGGTCCAGGCCGAGCGCAACCTCGCCGACACCGAGTTCCTCACCCGCGAGGTGGCCGCGCTGCGCCTCGCCTTGCGCGAGACCGCGACCCGCGACTTCGTCCGCAGCGAGCTCAAGGATCTCCTCGAGGAATTCGAGCGGCGCGGGCTTTTCCCCGACGAGCCCTCCATCAATGCGAGCCCCAAGAAGAAAGGCAAGGGCAAGCCGGCAGCGAGCGGCGAGCCCGCGGCATACCGGCAGCCGAGCGACACCGCGGCGCCGGGGCAACCGACCTAGACTTGGGCCTCATGCCCGCCGTACCCACCGAAGCCCTCGCCGCTGCCCTCGCGACCGTCAACGACCCCGAGATTCGCAAACCCATCACCGAACTCGGGATGGTCGCCTCGTGTACGAGCGACGACACCGGTCACGTCGCCGTGACGATCCTGCTCACCGTCCCCGGTTGCCCACTCAAAGAGACCCTGACCCGCGACACGACCGCCGCGCTCATGGCGGTCGAAGGCGTGACCGGCGTCGACGTCACCCTGGGCGTCATGTCCGACGAGCAGCGCGCGGCCCTCAAGACCCAACTGCGCGGCGGCGTCGCCGAGCGCGAGATCCCGTTCGCCAAGCCCGGCTCGCTCACCCGGGTGTATGCCGTGGCCTCCGGTAAGGGCGGAGTCGGCAAGTCGTCGGTGACGGCCAACCTCGCCGCGGGCCTGGCCGCCGAGGGCCTGCGGGTGGGCGTCGTCGACGCCGACATCTACGGCTTCTCGATCCCCCGGATGCTCGGGGTCACCGGTCAACCCACCCAGGTCGACGACCTCATCATGCCCCCGGTCAGCCACGGGGTGAAGGTCATCTCGATCGGCATGTTCGTGCCCGGCAATCAGCCGGTCGTCTGGCGTGGGCCGATGCTCCACCGGGCGCTCCAACAGTTCCTGGCCGACGTGTTCTGGGGCGACCTCGACGTCCTCCTCCTCGACCTGCCGCCGGGCACCGGCGATGTCGCCATCTCGATCGCCCAACTCATCCCCACCGCCGAGATCCTCGTCGTCACGACGCCCCAGCAGGCCGCCGCCGAGGTTGCCGAGCGCGCCGGCTCGATCGCCCTGCAGACCCATCAGCGGATCGCCGGGGTCATCGAGAACATGAGCTGGTTCGAGTTGCCCGACGGCACCCGCCAGGAGTTGTTCGGTGCCGGCGGGGGCACCGCGGTCGCCGAGTCGCTCACCCGCACCATCGGGGCGCCGGTGCCGTTGCTCGGGCAGATCCCCCTCGACCCGGCGTTGCGCATCGGTGCCGACGAGGGCGCCCCGGTCGTCCTCGCGGCGCCGGAGTCGGCGGCGGGCGTGGCGCTCCGCGGTATCGCGCGGGGTCTGGCGACGCGCGCTCGCGGGCTGGCGGGTCGCTCGTTGGGTTTGCGTCCCAGCGGCCGCTGACGTTCCCCTCCGATTCGAGGTAATAACGCGCGGATCCAGCGGCGTTTTTACCTCGAATCGGAGGGTAGGGAGGCGGTCAGGTCGCCTCGGTGTCCCAGTAACTGCCAACGCCGGAGGGGTATGCCGCGGGCGCCCCGGCCAGGGCGGCTGGCACTCCGGCCGCAGCCGCGGCATACGCCACCGACGCAGGAGCAACCGATGCTGGCGCGGCCGGGGCAGGGCCCCCCTCAGCGAAGGAGCGGGCCGCCGTCCCGACACCCATCACCTCGTCACGCACCGAACGCGCCTCGTCCGCAATTTCGCGAAACGGGGCGGCGACGTAGTCGAGGGGCTCGGCGAGGGCCTGGCGCACGATCCGGCGCGGGTCGTATTGGCGCGGGTCATATTGGCGCCAGTTGATGTCCTGATATTCCGGACCGAGCTGGTCCTTGAGGCTGACCTTGGCGCCCTCGGCCATCACCCGCAGTTTGCGCACCCCCTCGGCGAGTTTGACGGCATACTCCGGGAGGCGTTCGGGGCCGAGGATGACGACGCCAAGGACGAGCAGGATGAGGGCTTCCCAGCCGTTGATCCCAAACACCGTGGCGTCTCCTTCGTGACGGGGCCGCAACCTGCCCCTGGGCAGGGTAGTCGCTCCTAGTTGCTCGACGCCTCCAGGACCATGGTGAGATCGGAGTCCTTGCCGCCACGGCGCACCGTCAGGGTCACCTTGTCCCCGACATCGTGGGCCCGGATGGCGACCACGAGCGCGTCGGGCTCGGTCACCGGACGGCCGTCGATAGCGACGATGATGTCGCCCGCTTTGAGGCCGGCCTTGCCCGCCGGACCATCGGGATTGACCGCAGGGGAACCATTCGAACCCTTGTCACGGATGCGGACCCCCTCGCCGTCGTACTGCTGGTCGAGGTAGACCCCAATGACGGGGTGGACCGCTTTGCCGGTCTTGATGAGTTGCTGGGCGGTCTTGGCGACCTGGTTGGAGGGAATGGCGAAGCCCACACCGATGCTGCCACCCCCGCTAGCCCCACTGGCGCTCGGGGCGGTGGCGATCGCCGAGTTGACACCGATGACCTCACCGGACATGTTGAGCAGCGGCCCACCCGAGTTACCCGGGTTGATCGCGGCATCGGTTTGGATCGCGTTGATGAACGAGGTCTCCTGCGCGTCACCGGCGGCGACCGGCCGGTTGAGAGCGCTGACGATCCCCGAGGTAACCGTGGAGTTCAGGCCGAGCGGAGCCCCGACGGCGATGACCTCGTCACCGACGACGACCTTGGCCGAGTCCCCCACCGGCAGCGGAGCCAGGTCGGTGCGGGTCACCTTGAGCACCGCTAGGTCGTAGGACTGGTCCCGGCCCACGATCGTCGCCGGGATCTGCTTGCCGTCACTGAGCACGACGGTGATGGTGCCCCCGTTGGCCCCGAGGGCGGCGACGTGGTTGTTGGTGACGATGTGGCCCTGGTTGTCCAGGACCCACCCCGATCCGGTGCCCGATCCGCTCGACCCCTTGATCTTGATGGTGACGACGCTGGGCATGGCCTTGGCGGCGATGTTCGCGACCGAGCCTGCGGGGCGGGTCACCGCACCGGCTCCCGCGGTGGGCGCGCTGGCGGCGCCCGCGGTCGAAGTCGCGTGGGTGCCCAATGATCCGCTCGCGGCCAACCAGCCGCCGAGGAGCCCGCCCCCCATTCCGGCGAGAACGGTGCACAACCCGGCGATGAGGATCACCGCGCCCCAGCCGGGGCCGCGCCGCGTCGGCGTCGGCGCTGGTCTGGGGGTCGCGACGGGGGTGGCGGCCGCCTGCGGGTAACCGTGCGATCCCGCCGCGGCGCTCAAGGAACCGGGGATGTGCGGCGGTGCCGCCCAGACCGGCTCGGCACCGCTCGGGTGTTGCGGCAGGGGGGCCGTAGCAGACACCGGCACGGTCCGTGGTATCCCCTCGGTGGGCGGGGTCGCACCGAAGGGCACCGGCGCGGTGTCGTCGCCGGGAACGCGAGGATCGGTCATGACGTGGGGTCTCCCCAGGCTCGAGGTGGGATGCGTGATGATGGCGGCGGGTCAGGCCCAGGGTGCACTCAGACTAGGCCGGCGGCCGGCCGGAACGAACCGCGCCGCCGCGGCGGGGTCGTGGTGGCGCGTTCCCGAGGAGCCCGGTGCGCCAACGCTTCCCGCAACTGGGCCCGGCCGCGGTGGATGCGCGACCGCACCGTGCCGAGTTTGATGTCGAGGACATCGGCGATCTCCTCGTAGGACAAACCTTCGATGTCGCACAGGACGACCGCAGCCCGGAACGCCGGGGCCAGACCGTCGAGGGCGCGCTGGACGTCGTCGTCGAGGTGCGTCGCGGCATACACCTGCTCCGGGCCCGGCGCGCGACCGGCCAACCGAGCGGTCGCCTCATCGCTGAGCGCGTCGAACCGGATGCGCTGCTTGCGCCGCATCCTGTCGAGGAACACATTGGTCGTGATCCGGTGCAACCAGCCCTCGAAGGTGCCCGGGGAGTAGGAGTGCAGCGAGCGGAAGACGCGCACGAAAACATCCTGGGTGAGGTCCTCGGCATCGTGCACGTTGCCGGTGAGGCGGTAGGCCAACCGGTAGACGCGGGCCGAGTGCTGCTCGACGATCTCTTCCCAAGTCGGCGGCACCCACTCGGCAACGGCCGTCGCGGGTGCCTGGGGGGCCTCGGTGGTCATGAGTGTCGCTTCCGTCTCGGGGTCCGTCCGACGTGGACGGCGTCGCGTGCCCGATTCTCTAGACCTCCCCTGGACATTTCCTGAGAGGGCGATGAATCGTCCGTGTGAGCCTGGGAGAGCCGGTGCGCCCGGACGATCCGCAGGTAGGGTCGGGACATGAGCACCCTCAAGCCCGCCAGTTGGTCGTATGCCGAGGAGTTCGTTCCCGAGCCCGCGGCCGCGGAGACGGCCCGGCTCCACGGGTTGGGGCTGGGCTCGGCGGTACCCGTGGGGACCGGGGCCGCTGCCCTGCTGCGGGTCCTGGCCGCGAGCGTCGGCGCCCGCCACGTCATGGAAATCGGCACCGGGGCCGGCACCTCCGGGTTGTGGCTGCTCGACGGGATGCCCGCCGAGGCGATCCTCACGACCATCGACATCGACCCCCAACACTCACGGGCTGCGAAGGCGGCCTATGCCGCGGCCGGTGTCGCTCACCAACGCACCCGGGTCATCACCGGCCGGGCCGCGGATGTGCTGCCCCGGATGAGCGACGGCGCCTACGACCTGGTGTTCATCGACGCCGACAAGGCGAACTACCCCTTGTACGTCGAGCACTCGGTCCGCCTGCTGCGCCCCGGCGGGGTGCTCGCCATCGACAACATGTTGTGGGGGGACAAGGTCGCCGACCCGGCGGCCCGGGACACCGACACCACGACCCTGCGCGACCTCGGCAAGTCGATTCGCGAGGACGAGCGCCTGCTCAGTGTCCTCGTCCCCCTCGGTGACGGGCTCCTCGTCGCGGTCAAGCGCTGACGCCGGTCGACACCTGTGCCGGCCGGCCGGGGCGCAGTGCATCCGCACCGAGAGCGGCGCTTCTACTCCTGGCCGCCGGGGCCGGCCCCCCGCCGGAAGTGAGCCGGGCCCTCGGCGATGGCCACCACTTCATAATCCTCGATCGTCACCGGCGGCGACCCGATGAGGCGGCTCCCCGGAGAGGTATCGGCGGTGGCCTCGAACTCCGCCCGGAACCGGGCTCGCTCTTGCGGGCTGTCGAACACGTACGTCCCCTCGAACCACTCCCCCTCACGCATCCGCCACACCTTGAAGGCGAGCCCGTCGAGGAACATGAAGCGCGCGATCGAGGTGCCCACGACGTATTCGCGCAACCGCTGGGCCACCGCGTCGGGTGCTCCCTCGAGCGACCAGCGCACGGCCAGTCCGTAACCAGCGTTCATCCCAGTCCTTCCCGCCACCGCGGCAGCGTTCGTATGCCGACCCGGCTCAGGCATCGGCATCAGCGGGCCAGCGAGGCGGTAACCGCGACCTCGGGGGTCGAGACAGAAACGGTATGCCGCTGACCCCGGCTCCCGCGAGCGCGTCTCACCTGCCGTCCCAGCGATCGCCACCCGAGACCGGCTGCCCACCCCCAGTGTGGCCGGAATAGCCGCCCCGGCACACCCGTGACGCCCCGGCTCCTGCGGGCGCGCGGCATACCCATGAACGGCGTCGGGGGCGCCGATCACCCCGGATCGGCGCCCCCGACGACGGGACGCGAACGGGCCGCCAGCGGCCCGTGACGTGTACTCCTCAGCCCAAGCCCTCGCAGTTGTCGATGGCCGAGCCCAATGCCTTGACCTCGTCGGCGTTCATCTCGATGACGATCCGGCCGCCACCGTCGGCGGGCATCCGCAGCACGAAGCAGCGCCCCTCCTTGACGACCTCGAGTGCACCGTCGCCCGTCCTGGGCTTCATTGCCGCCATGAGATTCCCTTCGTCACCTGGCTGCGCGCACACTCGGGGCCTACGCCACCCCGACGCGAGCCAGTGGTTCGCGCGCTATTATCTCGCGTCCGTGGCGCTGGGCGAAATCGCGGCCACGACCGACCGGACATCCCAGACCCACACCCCACCGGTCGCCACCGGATCCCCGAGAACCGAGCGCACCGACTCCCGCAGCGCGTCGGCGTTGGGCCGGGGGGCGAGGACGACGGCGTCGACATGCCACGCCGCCAGATCGGCCCGGAACTGCGCAGTCTGGGCGGCGGTGGCGGTCATCGGCATGCCGTCCTTGTCGACCTCGGCCAACCACTGCGAGAAGGGCCTGCGGATCGCGCCGCGGGCGCCCTGGCCGTCACCCCCGGCCCCAGGCCCCATGAAGTAGCCCTCGACGAGGGGGAACTGCCACCGCGCCGTTGCCTGCCAATCCGCGGCGCGCATGTCGGCGATGTCGGGGGGCGGGATGGCGAGCACCGAGCCGTGCGATACATAGGACCGCCAGGTCCCCGATGTGAAGAACGCGGGCACCGCTGGGCGCGGATCGGCGACCAAGGGAGTCGGCACGAGGGGTAGGAGGGCCACCACGGCGGCGACACAGACCACGGCGGTGCGTTTGGGAGTGGCTGGCCAGCGTGGCCCGGGGATGGGCACCTCCCACTCGCCCCGGCCCGCTCGCCCGAATCGGCCCCGGAGTGCGGCATCGACGGCGACGACGAGCAGGACGGCAAAGCCGGGCACGGCGACCAACGTCAGGCGCGTGGGCAGGACCGACTCCACGAAGGGCAGGCCACTGACATAGGGCCAAAGGCCGGGCCACCAGTGGACGACTTGCCCATTGAGTTTGACCTCGGCGCCCAAGGAGATCCACGTCGACACGACGACCACCGCCGCCGCAGCGCCGACGACCGGCCGTCGCCCCTTCCACAGCAGCACGGCCCCGGCGAACAGCCACAACGGCATACCGAAAAAGGCGTTCTCCTCGGTGCGGTTCATCGACAGGGCCGCCGAGGCCCACGGGTCGGCGCCGACGGTCCGGGTGGCCCGGCCCCACAACGATGCCAGGTCGTTGGCGGCATCCGGCTGCCACATCGACCGGTAACTCTGCGGGCCGAAGAACTGCCACCACAGCGGGAAGGCGCACAAGACCACCGCGGTCGCGGCTCCCACCAGGAGTCCGGGCAACATCGCGCGCACGTCGAGGCGACGACGCAGCAGCAGCATCAGGGCGGTGACACCGATCCCGATGGTCGCGAGGAGGAGCACCTCCTCCCCCATGAACAACTGCCACGTGACGAGCAGACCCAGCCAGATGCCGGACCGCACCCATTGGCCGCGCGTGCGACCGCGCCGTTGCAACGCGATGAGCCGGTCGATGATGACCGGGATGAGGAACTGGGCCAGGAAGTTGGGGTGCCCGTTGCCGTGCGAGACCATGCCCGGGGAAAAGGCAACCAGCAGCCCCCCGAGGCCCGCCGCCACCCGGTGCGCCCCCAGGCGGCGCACGAAGAGGAGGTACCACGCGGTCGCGGTCGCCGAGTAGCCGACCCACTCGATGAGGACGAACGTCAACTGCGGCCCGGCGTACCAGGTGACCGGCACGAACGGGATGGAGAGGCCGAGGACGCTGGCATTGGCCATCAGATTGACGCCCAGCGGATAGTTCTGCAGGTCGCTGAACAGGGCGTTGGACCAGGTCACGAGGTTGTGCGCGGCCGCCCCGAAGTACCACTCGAAGGCCTGTTGGTCCTGAACGCCTTGGGAGAGGTAGGTGCCTTGAACGTCCGCGAACAGCCCCCCGAGCAGCCAAAATGCAATGAGCCCGTATGCCGAGGCAACGGCGATGTCGATCGAGCGCAGCCGCCGCACCGGCAGGCCGCGGTCTCGGCGGGGGGTTGAGTCGCCGTCGGCGACGGCTGCCCCCTCCTGCTCCGTGCTCGGGTCCCCCGCAGCGTCGGCTGCGGCCCCCTCCCCATCACCGGTCGTGGTGGCCGGCGTCGCCAGCACCCGGTAGCCCACGGCTCCGTCGGCACCCTCCGCATGAGTCACGTCGCCCTCGTGGCCCTTGGGGTTGGCATCGTCCACATCGGTCGCGCGATCCTCGCCATCGGGGGAAGCGTCTGACCCGCCTTCGGCATCGCCGCCCCGGGCCCCGCGACCGAGCGACTCGGGAAGCGCGTCGAGCCCGAAACGGCCGAACGCCGCCCCCACGGCCACGACGACGACGAGGGCAGCGGCGATGCCGCTGATGACCCAGATCACGACGGGTCGCCGAACGGCATACCGGGGGCGAGCCAGCGGTGCAACGCGGCCTCACAGGCGAGGTACTGCTCGACCGGGCACTGCTCGTCGTCCATGTGCGCGAGATTGGGGTCCCCGGGCCCGAAATTGACCGCGGGCACCCCCATCGCGGAGAACCGCGCGACATCGGTCCACCCCTGCTTCGCGGTGACCGTCACGCCGAGTGCCTCGACGAATGCCTGCGCGGCCGGGAGGTGGAGGCCCGGGCGCGCACCGGCGGCGTTGTCGACGACGGTCAGGTCGAACCCGTCGAGCACCTGTCGGACGTGCGCCTCGGCTTCGGCCTCGCTGCGGTCGGGCGCATAGCGGTAGTTGACGGTGACCGTGCACCGGTCGGGGATGACGTTGCCGGCGATCCCGCCGGAGATAAGGACCGCGTTGAGAGCTTCGCGGTATTCCAGCCCGTCGACATCGACAGTCCGGGGTTGGTATGCCGCGAGCCGGATGAGGATTTCTCCGGCATCGTGAATCGCGTTGTGTCCCTTCCATGGCCGCGCCGAGTGGGCCGCGATCCCCTTGGTGACGACCTCGGCGCGCAGGGTGCCCTTGCACCCCCCCTCGACCTGGGCGTCGGTGGGCTCGAGGAGCACGGCGAACACCGCATCGTCGATGAGGTCGGGGTGGTTGAGCTGGACGTGGCGCAGCCCGTTGTATTGGCTGTCGATCTCCTCGGCCTCGTAGAAGACGAAGGTGAGGTCCCGGTTGGGGCTGGCGAGGTCCTGGGCCAGGCGGAGCATGACCGCGACTCCGCCCTTCATGTCGACCGTGCCGCGCCCCCAGAGCACCTCACCATCAGCGTTCACCACTCGCCGCGTCGGCACGTTCGCCGGGTCGACGGTCACCGGCACGGTGTCGATGTGTCCGGCGAGGACGACCCGCTCGTCCCGCCCGAGGTCGGTTCGGGCAATGAGGGTGTGTCCGAGCCGGGTTACGTGCAGATGGGTGAGCGGCGCGAGCGCTGCCTCGATGGCGTCGGCGAGCACCTTTTCGTCACGACTCACCGACACCACATCACAGACGGCGGCGGTCAGGGTGACGACATCGGTGGCGAGGTCGAGCGCGACGGGTGCGGGCGGCATACCGGGCAGCCTAGTGTCCCCGGCCCCAGCAGGAGGGCGCCCGTTGGCTCGGAAGGGGTGACAGGTGCGGCACGTACCCTAATGGCATGACGACGACCCGCACGGCCTGGGGCCTGGCCCTCACGACCCGCACCCTCGACGGGGTGGTCCTCGACGCCTGGTTCCCCGCACCCGGCCTCGGCGCGCCGGAGGATCGCCCGGTGCCGCAATGGCTCCTCGCGCTCGTCGGCGACGACCCGGCCCGGCAGGTCCGTCGCACCCACCAGTCCGTTGTCATCGACCTTGATGCCCCGCCCGCGCACACGATCGACGCCTATCTGCGCCTGCACCTGCTCTCGCACCGGCTCGTGCAGCCCAACTCGATCAACCTCGACGGCATTTTCGCGGTCCTCCCCAACGTGGTGTGGACCAACCACGGCCCGTGCGCGGTCGACGGGTTCGAGGCCACCCGGGCCCGGCTGCTCGCCCGCGGACCGGTGACCGTCTACGGCGTCGACAAGTTCCCCCGGATGGTCGACTACGTCGTGCCGTCCGGGGTGCGGATCGCCGATGCCGACCGGGTTCGCCTGGGGGCGCACCTGTCCCCCGGCACGACCGTCATGCACGAGGGGTTCGTCAATTTCAACGCCGGCACGCTGGGCACCTCGATGATCGAAGGGCGCCTCAGCCAAGGAGTCGTCGTCGGCGACGGCACCGATATCGGTGGGGGCGCCTCGACCATGGGCACCCTGTCCGGAGGCGGCACCGAGCGAGTCCGGCTCGGCGAACGCTGCCTGTTGGGGGCCGAATCCGGGCTGGGCATCGCCCTCGGCGACGACTGTGTTGTCGAGGCCGGTCTCTACGTCACGGCCGGCACCAAGGTCACCCTGCCCGACGGGACGGTCGCCAAGGCCCGCGAGTTGTCCGGTCAGGACAATCTGCTCTTCCTACGCGACTCGGTGTCCGGTGCGGTGCTCGCCAAACCGCGCGACGGACACGGCATCCTCCTCAACTCGGCGCTGCACGCGCACAACTAGGGGGGCCGCACCGCACCACTCGCCCTGAGCCGCCCAACCGCGCGCAGCGCCCTTGCCCGAAGCGGCTCGACCACCGACCCGGCCCTCGGCCCGAGCACTGCCGATGACCGACCCCCTGGAGATTCATGCCCCACCCACCGATGACCCTCGCCGAGGAGCACTCCGGACCGCGCCGCCGCCGCTGGGGTTGCCTACTCGTGGTCGCCCTCGTCCTCGGCGTGGGCCTGGGCGCCTGGATCGGGGTGCGCCGCCTCATCGACTCGTGGTCGCCCCTGGAATGCCGCGTAGTCGCCAGTGGTCGGACCTTCACCTGGGCCCCCGATCAGGCGAGCAACGCCGCCGTCATCACGGCGATCGCCATGCGCCGCGGCATGGTCCCCCGGGCGGCCACCATCGCCATCGCCACGGCCATGCAGGAGTCCAAGGTTCGCAACATTTCCTACGGCGACCGGGATTCGGTGGGCCTGTTCCAGCAGCGCCCGTCGCAGGGCTGGGGCACCGTCGAGCAGATCATGAACCCCGAATACTCCTCGAACGCGTTCTACGACGCGCTGGAAGAGGTCCCCAACTGGCAGACCGCGGACATCGCCCATGCCGCGCAGGCGGTGCAACGCAGCGCCGACGGCACCGCCTATGCCCAGCACGAGGCGCAGGCGCGGGCCACCGCCTCGGTGCTCTCCGGGCAGTCCCCAGCCGGTATCGGGTGCCGGTTGGATGCTCCGAAGACCGCCGGCACGGCGGGCGCGGTCGCGACCCTCGTCAAGGCCGACCACGGCCTCACCGCCCGCATCGAGGGCACGAGCGTCGTCGTCGACGCGACCTCCGAGGCGCAGGCCTGGGCCATTGGCGCCTGGGGGGTGGCCCGGTCAGTCGACACCGGGGTGACCTCGGTGGTCGTGGCCGACCGGGAATGGACCCGGTCTCGCTCGGCCGATGCGCTCACCTGGCACTCAGCCGATGCGCGGCAACCCGCTCAGCGGGTTGTGCTGCGCGTCGGCTGAGTTCGCCGCCCCTCCGGTCCCACCTTTCCCGCCTAAGGCGGGAAAGGGGCACTCCGCACCCTGACTGTCGGGGTGCGAAGTGCACCTTTCCTAGGTCCAGTTGCGGCAGGGGTCCAGGTGCAGCAGGACTTGTGGGCCCAGGCGAAGACGGCCTCAGGTGTCCTGCGGGAACGGTTGGCCCAGGGCGCACGGGAACGGCATACCGGCCGACGCCGCAGACGATTCGATTCAGCGCTGCGGGAGCGGAGCGAAAGACCTCCACCGCCCTCGCCGGGGACGCCCCGAGGACTTCAGCGCTGCGCGAGCGGGACGTACGGACGCTCGGGCGCCCCGATGTACACCTGACGTGGGCGACCGATCTTCGTCGTCGGGTCCTTGATCATCTCGCGCCACTGGGCGATCCAGCCCGGCAGCCGCCCGAGTGCGAACAGGACCGTGAACATCCGGGCCGGGAACCCCATCGCCTTGTAGATCAACCCCGTGTAGAAGTCGACGTTGGGGTAGAGGCGTCGCTCGAGGAAGTAGTCGTCGCCGAGGGCAATGGCCTCGAGTTCCATGGCGATGTCGAGCAGGCGGTCGTGCTCGGGGTTGGCCTCGAGAATCTCGTGGGCGGTCTTCTTGATGATCGCCGCACGCGGGTCGTAGTTCTTGTAGACCCGGTGCCCGAAGCCCATGAGGCGAATGCCGGTCTCCTTGTTCTTGACCTTCTCCATGAACGTGTGGACGTCGTAGTCGGCGCGCTGGATGCGTTCGAGCATCTCCAACACCGCCTGGTTGGCGCCGCCGTGGAGCGGGCCGAAGAGCGCGTTGATACCGGCCGAGACCGACGCGAACAAGTTGGCGTGCGAGGACCCCACCAGGCGCACAGTCGATGTCGAGCAGTTCTGCTCGTGGTCGGCGTGCAGGACGAGGAGCAGGTCGAGCGCCTTGACCAGGTCGGGGTCGATCTCGTACGTCGTCGCCGGCACCCCGAACGTCATCCGCAGGAAGTTCTCGGTGAGGGTGAGGGAGTTGTCGGGGTAGAGGAAGGGCTGCCCGATCGACTTCTTGTAGGCGTAGGCCGCGATCGTCGGCAACTTGGCCAACAGCCGGATCGTCGAAATCTCGACCTGCTCGTCATCGAAGGGGTCGAGACTGTCCTGGTAGAACGTCGACAGCGCCGACACCGCCGAGGAGAGCACTGGCATCGGGTGGGCATCGCGAGGGAACCCCTGGAAAAACGCCTTGAGGTCCTCGTGGAGCATCGTGTGCTGGCGGACGCGTTCCTCGAAAGCGGCCAGTTCGGTGGCGGTCGGGAGCTCGCCGTAGATGAGCAGGTACGTCGTTTCGAGGAACGTCGAGTGTTCGGCGATCTGCTCGATGGGGTAGCCGCGGTAGCGCAGAATGCCGCGGTCGCCGTCGATGTAGGTGATCGCGCTCGTGCAACTGGCCGTGTTGGTGAATCCGGCATCGAGGGTGACGTTGCCGGTGCGGCTCAGCAGGGACGCGATGTCGTAGCCGTCGTTGCCCTCGGTCGCAGGCGACAGGGCGAGGTCCAAACTAGTGGTCGGGGTGGTGAGCGTGGCTCCAACCGGGTGATCAGGCATCCGGCACTCCTTTGCACAGGGGCCGGCCAGGGGGTGGTCGGCCGGGCGGCACTATTCGATGACCCTACCTGTGGGTAGGGGCTCTCGCGCAATCGTTGTGGCCAACTCCTCGCGATGATTCACCCCCCGTATGCCGCCCCGAGGTCAGGTCAGGCGCGCCACCGCGGTGTCGATCCGCTCGTCGGTCGCGGTCAGGGCGAGGCGGACGTGGCGCGCGCCGGCGCTCCCGTAAAAGGCTCCCGGAGCAGCGAGTATGCCGCGTCGCGCCAACCGATCGAGGCTCACCCAGCAGTCCTCGTCGGCGCTGGCCCAGAGGTACAAACCGGCCTCGGAATCCTCGACCCGCAACCCGAATGCCTCGACGGCCGGACGCAAGCGAGCGCGGCGCGCGGCATACGTCACCTTGATCTCGGCGACGTGCTCAGGGTCGGCGAGCGCGGCGATCATCGCCTGCTGGACCGGCCACGGCATCATGAACCCCGCGTGCTTGCGCACCTCGAGGATCTGCCGCACGAGGGTGACGTCCCCGGCAAGGAAAGCGGCGCGGTAGCCGGCGAGATTGGACTGTTTGGACAGCGAGTAGCAGACGAGGAGGCCCTCGTGGGAACCGTCGCAGACGCGCGGGTCGAGCAGCGAGGGGGTGGTCGGGGGTTCGGCGCGCCACTCGCCGACCGAGCGGTCGCGCCAGTCGAGTTCGGCGTAGCACTCGTCGGCGGCGACGATCACCCCGTGGCGGCGGGCCCAGGTGACGACCTTGCGCAAGTGGTCCACGCCCAGCACCTTGCCCGTGGGGTTTCCAGGGGAGTTGAGCCACAACAGTTTTGGTGTCGTGGCGCGGGTGAGCGGCCCGAGGGAAGTGAGAGCATCGACGGCCAGTGGTTGCGCCCCGGCTAGGCGCGCGCCCACGTCGTAGGTCGGGTAGGCGACCCGGGGGAAGGCCACGATGTCGCCGGCGCCGAGGTCGAGCAGGGTGGGGAGCCAGGCGACGAGTTCCTTGGACCCGATCGTCGGCAGGACGCCGTCGGGGTCGACTCCGCGCACCCCGCGCCGGGCCTCGAACCACACCGACACCGCTTCGCGAAGTTCAGGCGTGCCCCACGTTTGGGGGTAGCCCGGGGCATCGGCGGCAGCCCGGAGCGCGTCCTGGATGACCTGGGGAGTCGGGTCGACCGGGGTGCCGACGGAGAGGTCGACGATCCCGCCGGCGACCTCGGCGGCTCGCTGGCGATAGGGAGCGAGGGTGTCCCAAGGGAAATCAGGAAGGGTGCGCATGCGGCATACGCCCAATCAGTGACAGCAGAAGGCGACCGGGAGGCCAGTGAGCGGCACCCGGGGACGCCTCACTCGGCGTGGGCCTGCGGGGGCAGGGCGGCGATGATCGGGTGGTCCTTGGGGATCACGCCCATCTTGGCGGCACCGCCGGGGCTGCCGAGGTCGTCGAAGAACTCGACGTTCGCCTTGTAGTAGTCGGCCCATTCCTCGGGGACGTCGTCCTCGTAGTAGATCGCCTCGACCGGGCACACCGGCTCGCAGGCGCCGCAGTCCACGCACTCGTCAGGGTGGATATAGAGGCTGCGCTCGCCCTCGTAGATGCAGTCGACGGGGCATTCCTCGATGCAGGCCTTGTCCTTGACGTCCACACAGGGCAACGCGATCACATACGTCATGGGCCACATCCTATGCACGCGGCGCCGGTTCGAGGCACCCCCTCCCGGGCCGTTTAGGCTGCCCCCATGGCCGCCGCGGGACAAATCGACGCAAAAGCCGGCGGCGCCGTCCTCGATGGCCCCCGCTGCGGCGTCGAGGAGTTGCAGCGCGCGATGGTCGATGCCTGGCCCCCGCTCGAACGCGCCCACCTCGGGGATTGGATCGTCCGGGCCGGGCGGGGGTTCACCGCGCGCGCCAACTCGTGCGTCACGGCCGGCTCCCCCGGCGTGCCGGTTGCCGACGCGGTCGCCTGGGTCGAGGCCTGGTATGCCGCCCGCTCCCTCCCCGCGAACTTCTGCCTCGCCGTCCCTCCCGGCCGACCCGACACCCACGCTGAGTTGGCCGCCCTTCTCGTCCCTGAGCGCGGGTATGCCGCGGGCCCGCCGACCCGGTGCTTGACGGCCAGTTCCTTGTCGGTGGCCTCCTGGTCCGCTGGCGGCCCCACCACGAGTCCCGGCGCCCGATCCGCCGATTCCGACCTCCCCCCGGTGCACCTCAGCGACACCTTGACCGAGGAGTGGCTCGCCGCGTTCGGTGCCTACCGGCCCATCGACGAGGTGGCTGCGCGGGCCATTCTCACCGGCTCACCGGCGCAGGTGTTCGCGTCGGTGTCCGGCCCCGAGGGGCTGGTGGCCATCGGCCGGTTGGGCCTGGCGCATGGCTGGGGCGGGATCGCCTCCATGTGGGTCGACCCGGCGCATCGGGGCCGGGGGCTGGGCCGGACGGTGCTCACCAAACTGAGCGAGGCGGCATACCAGCGCGGCAGCCACGATCTGCACCTACAGGTCGACGCGGCCAACACCACCGCGCTCGCCCTCTACGGGCGACTCGGGTTCACCCTCCACCACACCTACGTCAACCTCGTCCAGGACCCCTCATGATCCCTCAGTTGAGCACCGCCGACTTGCTGGACTTCGCCCGCGCTACAGCGGGTTTCATGCCCGACGACGAGGGCGCGCTGCTCTTCGCGACGGCCCGGACGGCCCTGACGAACGGGCCCGGGCTCGAAATCGGCACCTGGTGCGGCAAGTCGGCCGTCATCCTCGGCGCCGCGGCCCGCGAGGCCGGATCGGTCGTCTTCACCCTCGACCACCACCGCGGTTCCGAGGAGAACCAGCCCGGCTGGGAGTGGCACGACCCGAGCCTTGTCGACCCCGAAGCCGGCCGCATCGACACCCTGCCGCATTTCCGGCGCACGATCACCCGCGCCGGCCTCGAGGAGGAGGTCATCGGGATCGTCGGGCGCGCCCCGACGGTGGCGCGGCATTGGCGCACGCCGCTGGCGCTGTTGTTCATCGACGGCGGGCACACCGACGAGCATGTGACCAACGACTACGAGGGGTTCGCCCGGTGGGTGTCGCGGGGCGCTGCGCTCGTCATCCACGACGTTTTCGAACGCCCCGAGGACGGCGGCCAACCGCCGTGGCGCGTCTATCGGCGGGCATTGGCCAGTGGCGATTGGGAGGAGATAGCGGCCTGCGGGTCGATGCGCGTGTTGCGCCGTGTCGACGGCGAGGCCGGCAACCCGGTCCGCTGACTTGGCAGGCCCGCGGTCACGGGGTGAGGCGGAAGATCCCCGCACCCCCGGAATAGCCCGCCAGCGCGTCGAGGGCCAGCAACACCGCCGCCGCCGTCCACGTCGAGCGCTCCACCGGCCACCGCACGCCCTCGGCATACACATAGCCGGTCCAGTAGGCGCCGTCGTCGTCACGCAAATGGTGCGTCGAGCGCACCAACTCCATGGCCCGCTCGCGATCCCCCAGCGCGTCGAGCGTCATCGCCAACTCGCAGGTCTCGGCGCCCGTCACCCACGGGTGGTCGGCCACGCAGTGAATGCCCAGCCCGGGCCGCACGAACTCCTCCCAGCGCTTGTCCAGCCGTTCCCACGCCGCATCGCCGCGCACCGCGCCCCCGAGGATCGGGTAGTACCAGTCCATCGAATACCGCGCGTTGTCGATGAACAGCGTCTCGTGCTCACGCACCGCCGCCGCCAGACGCTCCCGGGCCGTCACCCACTCTGGCGCCGACTCCCCGAGCAACCCGGCGATCAACACCCCGCAGTCCAAGGCATGCACGATGCTCGACGACCCCGCGAGCAGCGCCTCCGACCACCGCCGCCCGTCAGCGGTTTCGCTCCATGCGATTCCGCCCCACGGCAGTTGGCGCGCCACCACCCAGTCGAGCGCGGCCCGCACCCGCGGCCACATCGCCCCGACAAACCCGCGCTCACCGCGCACCAGCCAGTGATGCCACACCCCCACCGCGACATAGGCGACCTGGTTGGCGTCCGCGCTGGAATCCTCGACGACGCCGCGGGTCGTCTTCATCGGCCAGGTCCCGTCGGGGCGTTGGTTGGCCGCGAGCCACCCGTATGCCGCGTCGGCCGCCTCGGTCTGCCCGAACGCCGTGAGCGCCATCGCGCATTCGACATGGTTCCAGGCATCGACGTGCCGGCGCCGTTCCCACCCGATCGCCCCGTCGATGTCGACGCAGCTGGCAAGCCAGGCCGCGGTGCCCCGGGCCTCGGCGAGGGTGGGGAGCCGGTCGGTCATCCGGGCGTGCGCGGGCGCGGTGTTCATGGCGTCGCTGGTTTGTGGGCGTAGAGGACGACCGACTTGGCGAGCACCGGGTTGAGGAGGCGGTCGGCCGTGCGCGTCAGGCGCGGGGCGGCCATCATGTCCCAGACGAGCAGCCGGTGGTAGCCGCGCACGAGCGGGTTGGTGTCGTTGTCGACACCGACGACGCATCTGAGCCACCAGTAGGGCGAGTGCAGCGCGTGCGCGAACGATCGCCCGTCGACGACGAACCCGGCCTTTTCGAGTTTGTGCCGCAATTCCCGCTCGGTGTAGATGCGCACATGGCCGCCCTCGACCTCGTGGTAGGCGTCGGAGAGGGCCCAGTTGACCCGCTCGGCGAACCAGCGGGGCACGGTGACGGCGAGTATGCCGCCCGGGGCCAGCACGCGGTAGAGCTCGGCGAGCGCTTGGGCGTCGGCGGGGATGTGCTCGAGGATTTCGGCGGCGATGATCTTGTCGAACTCGCCGTCTCTGAAGGGCAGGTCGAGGGCGTCCCCCTCGACGGTGACCGCGCGGGCCCCGTCGGGCACTTCACCCGCGTCGGCCATCGCGGTGAAGATGTCGGCCACCTCGGCGAGGTCGGCGGCGTTCTGGTCGAACGCGACGACATCGCCGCCGCGCCGATACACCTCAAAGGCGTGTCGCCCGGCACCGCACCCGAGGTCGAGGACCCGTTCCCCCGGCCGCAACCCGAACCGGCCGAAATCGACGGTGAGCATCACACCACCCCCTCGAGGTCCTGGCCGCCGGCGCGCAGGGACGCCTCGTGGATCGCGTGCTCGTAGACCTTAGCCGTGGCCCGCGCGACCGCCTCCCAGCTGAAGGTGGTGCGGGCCCGCTCGCGCGCAGCGCGCCCCATCCGGGCCCGCCGGTCCGGGTCGTCGATGAGAGCCCGCAGGGCGGCCGTGAGGGCCTCGGCGTCGCCGGCGGGGACGATGTCGGCGGCCAGACCGGGTTCCCCGACGACCTCGGGGATCGCCCCGCCGTCGCTCACGACCAGCGGCGTCCCGCAGGCCATCGCCTCCAGCGTCGGCAGCGAGAACCCTTCGTACAGCGAGGGCACACAGACGATTTCGGCCGAGCCCATGGTCGCCGCCAGATCCTCGACGGAGAGCCCGTGGACGAACGAGACGATGTCGCGCAACCCCAGCCGGTCGACCATCCGCTCGGTCACCCCGCCGGGCGTCGGCTTGGCCACCAAGGTCAGCGACACGTCCCGGTCGGTGCGCAACTTCGCCATCGACTCCAACAAGGTGGCGATGCCCTTCAACGGACTGTCCGCCGAGGCCATGGCGACGATCCGGCCGGGAATCCGCGACCCGGCATACTCGGCAAACACCTCGGGCTGGACCCCGAGCGGGATGACGTCGATGCGTGCCGGGTCCACCCCGAACTCGCGCGCGATGTCGATGGCCGAGGACTGCGACACGGTGACGATGTGATTGAGGCCGCGGGCCACCTTGCCCTGCATCCGCAAGAAGCCGTACCAGCGCCGCAGCGAGGGTTGCCGCCACAGCGGTGCGGCAGCCAGGTCGAGTTTGCGGTCCATGGTGATCGGGTGGTGGATGCTCGCAACCAGCGGCAACCCCAACTCCTGCAACTCCAGCACCCCGTGAGCGAGGGTCTGGTTGTCGTGGATGACGTCGAAGGTCCGCAACGCCTCGAGGTGGTAACGCACCAGCCGTTTCCCGAACGTCCACGGCTCGGGGAACCCGGCCACGCACATGGTCGCGAACTCCAGCACGTCGATCCGGTCCCGGAACTCGCGCGGCCACGGGATCCGGAACGGGTCGGGCTCGCGGTAGAGATCGAGACTGGGCACGGGGACGAGATGGACGCCGGGGTCGAGCTCGGGATAGGGCTGCCCCGAGAAGACGCTCACCTCATGCCCGAGCGCAACGAGTTCGCGCGAAAGATGGCGCAGGTAGATGCCCTGCCCACCGCAGTGGGGTTTGGATCGGTAGGACAGTAAGGCGACGCGCACCCGACCAGCCTAAAGGTCGCGCCACCCCACCGATGACCGCGACCTACTCGCCAGTACGCAACAACTCCTCGAGGTCCCGGCGCGGACCGTGACCAGGCAACAGCGCACCGGTCACCGGGTCGGCCGCGGCATACCCCTCACGTCCCGACAGCCGCGCGGCGACCAGATTGGACAACGCGTAGGCCCCCTCCCCGACGATCACCTGGGTCGCGTGCGCCCGCAACGCCGCGGCCTGCCGCGCGATCTGCTCGGGCGCGCACACGGCATACGTCACCAGGGCGTCGGCGACGACCGAGGGCGGGTATGCCGCGTCCTCCCCGGGCACGCTCCACGCCGGGTCGAGGTCGGCGCCGGTGAGCCAGGCCCGGTCCTCGCGCGCCCAGGACAGCGGGGTGAGGATGAGGGCCAGCCGGGGCCGGGTCGCCTCGGGCATCCCGGCGAGCGCCGCGACCGTCGCCTCGTGGACCCGGATGTGGTCGGGGTGACCGTAACCACCCTCCCCGTCGTAGGTGACCACGAGGTCGGGCGCCAGTCCGGCGATAACCGCCCGCAGGTGCCCCGCGACCGCCGCCAACGGGGCCGACGCGAACGCCCGGGGGTGCCGCGCGGCCACCGAGCCGGCCATCCCGGAGTCCCGGTATGCCGCGGGCTCACCTCCGGCGTCCGGCTCACCGAGGACGTGATGAGACACACCGAGGATGCCCATGGCGGTGCGCAGTTCCGCGCGCCGATGCGCGGCCAACGGGTCGCCGGGGGCCTGTTCGAGGTAAGCCAACTCGGGCGGGATGACCTCGCCCTCCTCCCCGAGGGTGCAGGTGAGGACGTGTACGTCGTGGCCACGGTCGCTCAGGTGGGCCAGGGCGATCCCGGTGGCGAGGGTTTCGTCGTCGGGATGGGCGTGGACGAACAGGACGCGACTCATCGGGTGGCCTTTCTCATCGGGTACTCACCTGGCCGGGTGGCGCTGCGGGCGCCACGTCGGCGGGGCGGTATCGCTGACGCTACGACGTGACGCCGATGACCGCGAGGTCGACCGTGCCGCCGCCGAACGGGTGCGGTGCCAGGCCACGCACCTCGCTGCCGGCGACGTGGACGGCATACCGCTGGGCCAGGGCGACGTAGGCGCCGTCGGCGCGAACGGTCGCGTCCGCGGCCGCCCAGGCATGTTCGCGGGTGGTCGCGTCGGGGAGGGCGGCGATGGTGCGGATGTGGGCGTTCCAGTCGGTGTTGGACCAGGCGCCGTAGTCGCGGCCGGTGCCCGCGGTGGTGAGGTTGAAGGAGGAGTCGAAAAGCGGGGGCAGCACCGTCGAGGCCGAGTCCCACGCCGGGGACCAGTTCGACCAGAACACGTCGTAGGTGTCCGTCGCCGTAGGGGCCGCGATCGTGGGGAAGTAGGTGTCGGCGATCGGCTTGAGGGTCGGCGCGAAGCCAGCGGCCTGCCACCCGGCGACCAGGGCGGCCATCGCCTTGTCGGCGGCGGGGCTGGGCCGGTAGGCCACGGTCATCGGCACCGGCAGGGTCATCCCAGCGGCGGTGAGCACGGCCCGCGCCGCGACCGGGTCGGCCCCGGTGAGCGGCGACGACGACGTCGACGGGGCAGCCGACGGGACTGCCGAGGCGGACGCGCTCGCCGACGGGCTGGGGGAGGCCGCAGCAGCCCCCGTGTCGGACGGCGCGGCCGAGGCACTCGCCGACAGCGACGCGCGAGCCGACGGCGAGGGCGAAGCCGGCGCCGAGGACGACGCCAGGGCCCGCATCCCCTCTGGCAGCACCGACCCGTGCGGGCGGACCGCGAACGTGGGACCGAGCGCCGCGGCATACCCGGCGCGGTTGGTCGACTTTTCGAGGGCCACCCGCACCTGCGGGTTCGCGAAAACTGCGCTGCGCACGTTGGGCACGACATAGTCGACGACGCCGGTCGAGGCGGTGAGCGAGCGCGCCCGGAGCGCGTCGACGGCGGCTACCTGAAGTTGAAGCGAGGGCGGGGCCGGCGTGAGGGCGACGGCGCGCTGCGCGTCGGTGCCGTCGGCGAGGACCGTCTCCATGATCGCGCCGGCGTCGCCGCCCGTGACCAGGGCGATCCGGTCGGGGTGGGCCTTGCGGATCGGGTCCGAAGCGGGCGACCACCGCGGGTTGCGGACGAGCACCCCACCAGTGAGGGCATTCCAGGTGCCGTCGACCTGATAGGGCCCGTCGGACAGCGCCGGCAGGGTGCCGGTGGGACCGGGATCGCCGTCCTTCTTGACCGGCGCAAACGTGGGCAAGGTGAGCATGTCGGTGAAGTCCGACACCGCGTCGCTCAGCGTGAACGTGATCGTCGACCCGTCACAGGCGACGGCCTTGTCGAAGGCGGCCTTGCCGGCGTCGCCGGCGTCGACCGCGGCATACGGACCGGCATATGTCGACTTGCCCTCCGCGGTGCGGGGCACGGCGAGGACCGCCAAGGCGTCGGTAGCCGCCCCGGCGACCACATCGGTGGCGAACGTGCGGGCGATGCCATGCTTGACATCGGCGCAGGTCACCGCGGCGCCGTCTTGCCAACGGACGTCGTTGCGGAGGGTGAACCGCCAGGTCTTGAGGTCCGCGCTCGGCGTGCCGGTGTCGGTCGCGAGGTCACCGACGAGGCGCGCCGGTTGCGAGGCGTCGCTGCTCGGGGCGTATGCCGTGAGCGTGCGGTGGAGGGTGCGTCCGAGCAGTGCGGCGACCGTCGGGTCGGCGACCCGCTGCGGGTCGAGGGTGGCGATCGGGGTGGCCGAGAGCAGGGTGAGCGTCCCGCCCCGGCTCGCCGGCTGCTGCCCGGTCGAGGTGGCGGGAGTGCAGGCGCCCAGGGTCACCGCGACGGCCAGAACGCTCCCGAGGAGCGCCCCGACCCGGCGGAGCCCACGGCCGGCCGTCAACTCCATCAGCCCTTGCGGGCCCGCGCCGCCGCCCGGGCCCGGACCACCTGGTCGAGTTCGACCTTGCGGATCCGCACCGCCTCCGGGGTGACCTCGCAGCATTCGTCCTCGCGGCAGAACTCGAGGGACTGCTCGAGCGAGAGGGTCCGCGGCGGGGCGAGGCGTTCGAGGACATCGGCGGTCGAGGACCGGACGTTGGTCAGTTTCTTTTCCTTGGTGATGTTGACGTCCATGTCGTCGGCGCGCGAGTTCTCGCCGACGATCATGCCCTCGTAGACCTCGGTGGTCGGCGGGATGAAGAGGGTGCCGCGCTCTTGGAGGTTGAACATCGCGTAACTCGTCGCGGCGCCGGCCCGGTCGGCGACGAGCGAGCCGGTGACGCGGGTGCTGATGTCGCCGAACCAGGGCTCGTAGGACTCGAAGACATGGTGGGCGATGCCGGTGCCGCGCGTCTCGGTGAGGAATTGGGTGCGGAACCCGATGAGTCCGCGGCTGGGCACGAGGAACTCCATCCGGATCCACCCGGTGCCGTGGTTGGTCATCTGCTCCATCCGGCCCTTGCGGGCGGCGAGCAACTGGGTGATCGCGCCGAGGTACTCCTCGGGGGTGTCGATGGTGAGCCGCTCGACGGGTTCGTGACGTTTGCCGCCGATCTCCCGGGTGACGACCTGGGGCTTGCCCACGGTCAGTTCGTAGCCCTCGCGACGCATGGTCTCGACGAGGATCGCCAGCGCGAGTTCGCCGCGGCCTTGAACCTCCCAGGCGTCGGGGCGCTCGGTGGGCAGCACGCGCATGGAGACGTTGCCGACGAGTTCGCGGTCGAGGCGGTCCTTGACCAGGCGCGCGGTCACCTTGGCGCCCTTGACCCGCCCGGCCATCGGCGAGGTATTGGTGCCGATGGTCATCGAGATGGCGGGCTCATCGACGGTGATGAGCGGCAGCGGGCGCGGGTCGTCGGGGTCGGCGAGGGTTTCGCCGATGGTGATGTCGGGTATGCCGGCGACGGCGATGATGTCGCCCGGCCCGGCGGATTCGGCGGGCTTGCGTTCGAGGGCCTCGGTCATGAGGAGTTCGGTGATCTTGACCTTGGCGATGCTGCCGTCGTGGCGGCACCACGCGACCTGCTGGCCCTTGCGGATGGTGCCGTTGTGCACCCGGAGCAGGGCCAGGCGGCCGAGGAAGTTGCTCGCGTCGAGGTTGGTGACGTGCGCCTGGAGCGGGGCACCCTCCTCGTAGGTGGGTGCGGGCACCGACTCGATGATCGCGGTGAACAGGGCGGTGAGGTCGGTGCCGTCGGGGAGTTCGCCGTTGCCCGGGCGGGTGGTCGAGGCGCGCCCGGCCTTGGCCGAGGCGTAGACGGTGGGCAGGTCGAGGTAGTGCTCCTTTCCCTCGGAGTCCTCGATGAGGTCCATGAGCAACTCCATGACCTCGTCCTCGACCTCGGGGATGCGCGCGTCGGGGCGGTCGACCTTGTTGATGCAGAGCACGACGGGCAGATGCGCCGCGAGCGCCTTGCGGAGGACGAACCGGGTTTGCGGGAGCGGCCCCTCAGAGGCGTCGACAAGGAGGACGACCCCGTCGACCATGGACAGGCCGCGCTCGACCTCGCCGCCGAAGTCGGCGTGCCCGGGGGTGTCGATGATGTTGATCGTCAGCCCGTCGGGGAGGCCGGCAGCGGCGGCCGCGGGGCCGGCATACTTCACCGCGGTGTTCTTCGCGAGGATCGTGATGCCCTTCTCGCGCTCGAGGTCGCCGGAGTCCATGGCGCGCTCGTCAATGTGGTCGTGCTCGCCAAAAGCGCCGGATTGCCAGAGCATCTTGTCGACCAGCGTGGTCTTGCCGTGGTCGACGTGCGCCACGATGGCCACGTTGCGGATGTCGGCGCGGGAGGAGGAAGGCATAGGGTCCAGTCTCTCAGGCCAGACGGTATGCCGCGAAAACGCCCCGCTCACCCGTGGCGGGGCAACGACGGCGCCGCGCGTCAGGAGCCGGCAACCACACCCAGCGGCACGGCATACAACCGCTCTCCCAACGGGTAACAATCGGCACCGGTGTGGACCACCCAGCCCTGGGCAAACCGCTCACCCAACTGGTCTCGCAGCCAGGCAAGGTGACGGGCGTCGGCAACGGTCGGTCGACGGCTGGCTTTCACTTCGACACCCCACCACCGCGAACCCACCTCGATGATGCCGTCGACCTCCCGTTGGCCGGCGCCGGTGCGCACATGCATGAGCGCACCCCCCACGAGATCGACCTGGGGGCGCAACTGCTGCATGACATAGGACTCCACGAAGGGCCCGGTGGTCGCTGGGTTCGCGCGGAGAACTGCGGGGCCGATGTCGGCGGCCGCGAGGGCCATCGCGGTGTCGGCGAAGAATCTCTTGGGGTATGCCGTGATCCTCTTGAGCCTGTTGCTCTCGGCCGCAGGAAGGGAAGCGGTGAGGTGAACTCGGTGCAGCAGGTCGTCGTAGTGCTTCCACGTCACCTTGTTGATGTCGGCAGCGTCCCAGATGCGCTGGTCAGGCACGGCCGCTCCGGTCAGGGTGGCAAGCACCCGCATGGCCCGCAACATCCGGGTGGCATCCCGGCCCTCCTCGCCGGCGCGGTGCGACACCATGTTGAGGTAGGCGTCCAAGAAGGGTCGCGGTTCGGGGACGTGTCGCGCCCCGGGGAAGCCCGGCCTGAGCAGCGACTGCAGGTCGAAAGGTGCAGCCACGTCCGCACCCAGCGGCGGGTCCTCGCCCCCGAGGACCCGGTCGAGGAACGTCGCCCGCGCTCCGTTCCCGGCCAGTTCGGCGCTCGTCATGGGGCGCAGGACCAGGCGCGCGGCCCTGGCGGTGAGCGGGTAGGTGGGTCCGTAGGTAGCGGGCTCCACGCTCCCGGTGAGGAGGAATCGTCCCGGTGTGGGGTCGTCATCGACGAGGCGCTTGAGGATCCACAGCAGGTCGACTCCCGCCAACTGCCATTCGTCGACAAGGGTCGGCGAGGGTAGGGCCTGCAGGTATGCCGTCGCGTCGGCCGTGAGTAGGTCGAGGTCCCGAGGCAGCAGCACCGACGAGGCGGCCAATCGCGCGGCAGTGGTCGTTTTGCCGGCCCCTCGTGGACCATCCAAGATCACGATGGGCGCGTGGGCCACGGCCCGCTCCAGCACCGCATCCAGGTGTCGTGGCAGGTAGTCCCCGGCGTCCGACATGCAAAAAAGGCTACTGGGTCGGCGCTTTTTCGGCTAGTTGCTCGCCGTTTTTACAGCCATTGCGCGGTCCTGTCGAACACGACGGGGGACCTGACGTAGAGGTGCCCCCGGGCGGAGCGACGCGCCACACCCAAGGCCGGCGGCACGGCATACCGCCACTTTCCACTCGGCCAACCGGTCGCTCACTCTCGGGGACGGGGGTTTTAAAGGTCACGATTGGGTATCACTGAGCGGCACCCTCTGCGCGTCAGCGTGCTCTCGGGTGCAGGATCACCCCGGTACTCTCACTTTCGCCAGGCGCGTCCGTCGCGTCCTCGCCCGACCGCGCACCCCGAGGAGCCTCCCGGCATGACCGTTCCGCCCACCGAGGTCGCGACCCCCCAGACCGATGCGCTGGAGACCGAGGGTCCGGACTCACCCAAGGCGATCGAGGGGCGGTCACTCACCCAAATCGCCTGGCGGCGGCTCAAGCGCGACAAGGTGGCGATGGCCGGCGCGGCCGTGCTCATCTTCCTCATCCTCGTCGCGATCTTCGCGCCGCTCATCGTCAAGTTCCTCGGGCACCCGCCGGACGAGTTCCATCAGGACCTCGTCGACACCGAAATGGGCACGTTGGGCCCCAAGGGCGCCTGGGGCGGCATCAGTTGGGACTACCTCTTCGGGGTCGAACCCGTCAACGGGCGCGACCTGTTCAGCCGGGTCGTCTACGGCTCGCGGATCTCCCTCCTTATTGCCTTCCTCGCCACCTTGCTCTCGGTCATCATCGGCTCGACGCTCGGGATCATCGCCGGGTATGCCGGTGGGTGGGTCGACGCGGTCATCAGCCGGGCCATGGACGTCTTCTTGGCCTTCCCCCTGCTCGTCTTCGCGATTGCGCTCGCCGGCGTCGTTCCTGACAATGCCTTTGGGCTCCAGGGAAACACGCTGCGCGTGGTGATGCTCGTGTTCATCATCGGCTTCTTCAACTGGCCCTACATCGGGCGGATCATCCGCGGCCAGACCCTGTCCCTGCGCGAGCGCGAATTCGTCGACGCCGCCCGCAGCCTTGGCGCCCGCACCCCGCGCATCCTCGCGCGGGAGTTGCTCCCCAACCTCGTCGCCCCGATCCTCGTCTATTCCACCTTGCTCATCCCGAGCAACGTCCTCTTCGAGGCGGCGCTGTCCTTCCTCGGGGTCGGCATCCAGCCCCCCACACCGAGCTGGGGCGGGATGCTCTCCGACGCGGTGACCTTCTACACGATGCCGCACTTCATGCTCTTCCCCGGCCTGGCCATCTTCTTCACCGTCCTTGCCTTCAACCTTTTCGGTGACGGCTTGCGAGACGCCTTCGACCCCCGCGGCCGCTAACAGCCGTGGGTACCAACCATCCATCGCACGAAGGGTGTACTGGAAATCATGAGTAATCCCCGAAAGAAGCGGCTGCTCGCCGTGACGGCCGCCGCCGCGGTGACCGCTCTCGGGCTCGCCGCCTGCAGCGGGTCGAGTGGCGGGTCGAACAACGCCGCGACGACCACCACGGCGGCCTTCGACGCCGCCAACGGCAAGATCTTCAACCCTTCGGACAAGAAGGGCGGCACCATCACGATGGCCGACGAGGGCGAGCCGGACTCCACCGACCCCGGCGACTCCTACTACGGCTACACCTGGGACCTCATGCGCCTCTACGGGCGCGGGCTCGTGATGTTCGACGTCGCCCCCGGTGATGGCAGTTCGAAGCTTTCGGGCGACCTCGCCGACGGCCTGGGCAAGCCCAGCGAGAACGCGAAGACCTGGACCTACAAACTGAAGTCGGGCCTGAAGTTCGAGGACGGCACCGCGATCACGTCCAAGGACATCAAGTACGCGATCACCCGCACCCTCGACAAGGACATCTTCCCGGACGCCCCGACCTACTTCGACGACCTGCTCGCGTGGCCGGCGGACTACAAGGGCGCCTACAAGTCCAAGGGCGTGGACGTCAAGTCGGCCATCGACACCCCCGATGACTCGACGATCATCTTCCACCTCAAGAACAGCTTCTCCGGGTTCGACTACCTCATGACGACCTCGCAGGCCTACCCCGTGCCCGAGGCCAAGGACACCGGCGCCAAGTACAAGGAGCACCCGATCAGCTCCGGCCCGTACATGTTCGCCACGTACGAGGCGGGCAAGAAGTTCACCCTCAAGCGCAACCCCAACTGGGACGCCGCGACCGACCCGCAGCGCAAGGCGCTGCCGGACGGCTACGAGTACTCGATGAACGTCAACCAGGACGACATCGACAACCGGATCATCGCCGGCGACCTCGACATCCACGTCACGGGCACCGGGGTCACCCCGGCCACCCAGGGCAAGGTCCTCTCCGACCCCAACCTCAAGGCTCGCGCCGACAACCCGACCCTCGCCCGGCTCTGGTACACCTCGATCCCGACGACGGTTGCGCCGCTGGACAACAAGGACTGCCGGATGGCCATCATGTATGCGATGGACCGCACGGCATACCAGACCGCCTACGGTGGGGCCTTCGCCGGTGGCGCGATCGCGACGTCCCTCATGCCGCCGCTCATCCCGGGTTCGTTGAAGAAGGACTTCTACCCGAGCCAGGACAACAAGGGTGACCTGACCAAGGCCAAGGAAGCACTCACCAAGTGCGGCAAGCCGGACGGCTTCGAGATCACGATGGCCTTCCGCAACGAGCGCCCGAAGGAGAAGGCGCTCGCCGAGGCCTTCCAGCAGCAGCTCGCCAAGGTCGGCATCAAGGTGACCCCGAAGGGCTTCGCGAAGAAGGACTACTTCTCCACGTATGCCGGCAACCCGCCCTACGTCAAGGCCAACAACATCGGCCTGGCCGCGAATGGCTGGGGTGCGGACTGGAACGACGGCTACGGCTTCCTCGCCCAGATCGTCGACAGCCGCGTCATCCGGGAAACCGGTGGGTCCTCGAACATCTCGGTGCGCATGCCCGAGGTCGATAAGTTGATCGACCAGGCAGCCGTCGAAACCGACAACGCCAAGCGCGAGGCCCTTTACGGCCAGATCGACACCCTCGTCATGGACAACGCCGTCATCTACCCGGGTGTGTGGGCCAAGGCCCTTCTCGTGCGCGGCAAGACCCTGACGAACGTGTTCGTCAACCAGGCGTACGGCATGTACGACTACACCTCGCTGGGCAAGCAGTAACTCTCAGCACCTCCTGCCCGTCACCATCACCCCTAACCACAAGGTAGGTGAGAGCACCGGGTGGCCGGTCCCGTCTCGCGGGGCCGGCCACCCGACGCGTTGCCTGTGTTGACCTACGTCATTCGCCGACTCATTGCTGCGGCCATGTTGCTCATCGTCGTGAGCATGATCGTCTTCACGATCTTCTACGTCTTCCCCCGCTGGGCCGGGGCCACCCCGGAAACCCTGGCGACCCGTTACGTCGGGCGCACCGCCACGGCCGAGACGGTGCATCTGGCCGCGCAGCGGCTCGGGTTCTACGACCCGATCTGGGTGCAGTACTGGAACTGGTTCAAGGCGATCTTCGTCGGCTCGACCTACGACATGGGCACGAGCATCGAGCACTGCCCGGCCCCGTGCCTGGGCTACTCCTTCCAGAGCAAGACCCCGGTGTGGCCGGACCTGCTCGACCGCGCTCCGGTGACGTTCTCCCTGGCGGCCGGTGCCTCGATCATCTGGCTCCTGTTCGGCGTCACGGTCGGCGTCGTCTCGGCGGTCCGCAAGGGCTCCCTCTTCGACCGGGCCGCGATGACGGTCGCCCTGGCCGGCATCTCGCTGCCCATCTACTTCACCGGTCTGGTCTCGCTGGCGGTCTTCAGCTACGCCCTCGGTTGGACCGCTCCCGGTGGGTCCTACACCCCGCTCACGACCAACCCGGCGCAGTGGGCCTACTCCCTGCTCCTGCCGTGGATCACCCTCTCCTTCCTCTTCTCGGCCACCTATGCCCGATTCACCCGAGCCGGCATGCTCGAGACGATGAATGAGGACTACATCCGCACCGCCCGGGCCAAGGGCCTGCCCTCGCGCACGGTCACCTTGAAACACGGGTTGCGCGGCGCCCTGACCCCGATCGTCACCGTCTTCGGTCTCGACCTCGGCCTCCTCCTCGGCGGCGCCGTGCTTACCGAAAAGACCTTCTCCCTCAACGGCCTGGGCAAGTACACCGTTGATGCCATCGGCAACCAGGACCTCCCCCGCATTCTCGGGGTGACCCTCCTGGCGGCCTTCTTCATCGTCTTCAGCAACCTGGTCGTCGACCTGTTGTATGCCGTCATCGACCCCC